>Ga0265342_10002274_pt1 | contig 16793 bp, 10 predicted proteins | sample 4CB327metaG_FD_203125 | JGI IMG/M metagenome (GOLD analysis project Ga0265342, IMG submission 203125) | Rhizosphere microbial communities from Carex aquatilis grown in University of Washington, Seatle, WA, United States - 4-CB3-27 metaG | ecosystem: Host-associated > Plants > Roots >...
CCGAAGCCATCGGCATTCTGTCCGTCGCCTTGCGCCGAACTCGGATCGTAATTGTCGTGCGAATCGCAATTGAGGAATAGGTGCCCACCAGTCCCGTGGCTGATGAAGATCCCGGTGGCTTGGGTGTGGTGCAGGTTCATCAATTCCATGATGTCGTTGTGGGCGTTATTGATCCCGACGACACCGGAGTTTACCGGGAGGTTGCAGATCTCGATTCCCTTGAAATGCAACCAGCTCCCGCTGACGGTGAACCCTTCGGGCGAGCCGCTGACTTTGGAAAAGTCGAAAATCGGTTTCTCGCCCGGAACGGCCCAGTACTTGATGCGGTTGGTATCCGAGGTTCCGCTCTTCGAGAAGGTGAAGCCGCCGCTGGGGTAGTAGGTTCCGCCTCCGATGTAGACGGTGTCTCCAGCCCCCGCCGAGCTGATCCCCTTGGTCAGGGTGGCAAAAGGGCTGGCTTGGGTGCCGGGATTCGAGTCGCTGCCCGTGGTGGCCACGTAGTACTCGGCGGCCAATGCATGGTGGGCGGCGAAGAGACTCAGGCCGAGTACAAGACCCGAAAGCAGCGAGAGTCGCTCAACCTTGGCGGACACGCTTCTTGCGGATTTCATCGGAGGCTCCTTTGGTACGTTACGGGAATCCAACAGCTTGAACAGCTGCTCACAGACGGCGTCTATGAGACATAGGGGCAGGGCCTCCCTGGATCGGGTCAGCGCTGGCCCGACAAAGTCGCTGGCGCGAACCGGCAAGTTGGCGCAGCCACAGGTTTCCCCGCCGAGCGGGCCCGCTTGCCAGCCGGCGAATCGAGAAAGTACGTAGAAATACTAGCGTCTTCTGCGAAGACGAAGGGCGAGCACAACAAGCCCGAGCAGGGCGAAACCGGCTGAGTCCGTTCCCGCACGTTTGGCGATGCGACAGGAGCATCCGCTGCTGGTCCCAGCCGTTTCCGTCGAGGTGGCAGCGCCCCCCGCGTTGCCGGTTTGCGAAGTTCCGCCACTGACCACCGCGCCCCCGGTATCGAACCGGGTCGTAACTCCGGCGCTTCCCGGCACGCCGCCCGTTGCGATTTGTCCGCCCGTCACGGTGTTACCGCCGGTCTCCGTGCCGCCCACTGGGACCGCGCCCCCAGATTGGACCACGCCACTGGTTCCGCCCGCTTCCGTCACACCACCTGCTCCAGTGTTGCCACCGCTTCCCGGTGCGCCGCCGAGTACCGTGTCGCCGCCAGATCCTGTGCTGCCGCCACCTGCAGTCTTCCCACCGGTCGCTGTGGTTGCGCCGCCGCCGGTCCTGCCGCCGGTCGCCGTGGTTGCGCCACCGGCTGGCGTAGTCGCGCCGCCGGTCGCTGTGGTTGCGCCGCCGCCCCCAGTCTTGCCGCCGGTCGCTGCGCCGCCAGTCGCAGTAGCTCCAGCCGCGCCCGTGGCACCGCCGGTCGCCGTCGCCCCGCCGGCCGCGGCGACGCCGCCGGTAGGCGCGCCGCCGGTCGCTCCGTATTCATAGGCGCCGAGGTCAGGGGCCGCTCCCACAAATGGAAGACCGACGTTCGTGCCTTTGTCGATCATGGCACTGCCAGCAGCGAGTTTCAGAAAATCCACATTTGGAAGGCTGCCGTCGGCCTGGCGCGGTCCTAGCGCGAGTGAACTTGTCTCTATGGCCTGACCTGTCCCCCCCACGGTGGTGTCAGTGATGCTGAGGAAATCCTTGGCCGCCGGAGTGATATTCAGATCCCATGTGTTGAATGCCGTGTCGACTCCGTACCCGGTAATGTATTCGTTCTTGTTGGGATAGCCGAGGTTGTTCCTCATAATATGCACCTTCGTCCCTGTCAGTATAACGCCGTCCGTTCTGGTGCCGCCGCCGTTGGGTTCACTCCAAGTACTCGCCAACATGTTGTACTGAGTGCCATTCTGGAAGGACGTATTGTTGTACCAGGTGTTCCCACCCGAAGAGTGGTTGGCGTAAAATCCGTTTGCCTTATTTTTCCAGGCGACGCAGTTCATGACGGTGTGCCTGATGCCGGTCTTGCTGCTGCCGACCTTGAAGCCGTTGCCATTTCCTCCCGCGCCGGTACCATAATTGGAGTACCCAGCGCCCATGGCCCAGGAGTTTTCGATAGTGACCGGAGATTCGTCGCTGAGGAAGTCGTAACCATCGTCAGAGTTCCACCAAGCCCGGCAACCCCTGATTGTGGTGCCGACGGTCCCGCTCCCGCCGTGCACACCGAAGCCGTCGGCATCCTCTCCGGCGCCGCCTCCGTTTGTTGAACCCGGATCGAAGTTGTCGTGCGAATCACAATTCAGGGCCAGGTTCCCCGGCCCGCTGCCGACCTGAATCCCGCTGCCTTGGTTGTTGTGCGCGTTCAACAACTCGAGGATGTTGTTACTGCCGTTATTCGCAAACCCGTTGTTGGCTTTAGTGTTCATCGGGACGCAGCACTCCTCGATCCCTTTGAGATGCACCCAGCTGCCGCCGATCACGATGCCAAAGGTATAAGCGCCGTTTTGTATCTGCAGGTTGGAGAAGTCGAAAAGCGGGGTCTCGCCCGCATAGGCCCAGTACTTGATTCGGTTGGTATCCGATGTTCCGCTCTTCGAGAGCTCGATGCCAGCGCCACTGGATTTGGGCGTCGTGATCTTGTACGTCCCGCCGCGGAGCCAGACGGTGTCTCCAGCCACCGCTGTGTCGGCTCCCTTCTGCAAGGTGGCGAAGGGTGCGGCGAGGGTGCCGGGATTTGAATCGCTGCCCGTGGGGGCCACGTAGTATTCCGTGGCAAACGCATTCCTTGCGGCGAGGAAGCCCAGCCCGGCGACCAGCCAGAGTAGCAGGGAGTGTTGCTGACCCGTTTTCGAGAGGCGTTCCACGGATGTCATCGGAGTCTCCTTTTGTGCACCATGGCGATCCTGAGTCATGAGGTTTCCGTCAGTCGTCAAGAGAACGCCACTATCTATTTATGGGCCTCGAAGCGCAGAAAAGGGGTCATTTTGGCAAGCAGAAGGACCGAATCGCCGGTGAACAACGCGGGCGGGGAATGGCAGGCCCTGACCGCCGCCACCACCCGTGGCGGTCCCAGAACTCGGCGGGGGTGTCGACGGATTGTTGTACAATCTATCGACTCCCATCCCGCAACTGGAGACGACATGAACAAGGCCAAGCTCGTTTGGGCACTGGGCATCGTGGTTTTCGGACTCGCGGCCTGTGACAGCGAAGGTGGCTCAGGCGGCAAGGCGGGCGGGGCAGGGAGCACGGCAGGAAACACCAATGCAGGCGGCGCGACCAGCGCAGGCGGTACAATCAACACCGGCGGCATCGTCACAGGCGGCGCGACCGGCGCAGGCGGCACGATCAGCACGGGCGGCATTGTCACAGGCCGCACGAGCAGCACGGGCGGGATTGCGCTGGCTGGCACGACCAACGCAGGGGGCACGGTCAGCGTTGGCGGCATTGTGACGGGCGGCACGACCGTCGCAGGTGGCACGTCGGGAGGCGCGATCGTTGCGACTGGCGGTGCGACCGGTGGTTCGCGGGCCGACGCAGGTATCGACGCCCCGGTCGACTCGCCCGAAGCGGGGCGTGATGCATCCGCTACGCGCGATGGGGCCAGCGACACCAGTGTCAACTTCGACGCTGCGCCGGACATCCCAGGCGACAGCGCCACGGACAGTGGCGCGGGTTCGGGACTGTGGTCCATGGGCTACTACGCCGGCTACGACAGCACGTCGTATCCGGTCAGCGCCATCGAATGGGCAGGGATGACCCACATCGCGGTCGCGTTCTACTCGCCCACGGCTACCGGCGCCTTTGACGAGAGCCTGTCCCAGGGCAGTGCCGCGCAGGGCGCGACCCTAGGCCACGCCATCGTGACGGCCGCGCACGCTCATGGGGTGAAGGCCGTGGCGTCTCTGGGCGGCGCCGACTCACGCGCTCAGTTTCTGGCCGCGACAGCCAGTGGCGTGCGCGACACCTTCGTGGGCAGCTTCGCCAAGCTGGCAACCGACTACGGGTACGACGGGATTGACTTCGACTGGGAATCGCTCGAGACAGCCGACGAGCCAGTGCTTGTGGATGTGATGCAGAAGGTGCGCCAGCGTGCGCCCGGCTTGCTGCTCACCGTCCCGGTGGGGATTATCAACGTGAACATGCCGGGCGACCTTTCTGGGTACGCGGCATTGGCTGCCGCCGCCGACCAGATCAACATCATGTCCTACGGCGCCGCGGGAGCCTGGCAGGGCTGGAAGAGCTGGCACTCGAGCGCGCTCTACCAGCAGGACAGCGCGACGCCCACGTCGGTGGACTCGTCGGTCAAGGCCTATGTCGGCGCGGGGGTGCCCAAGGCCAAGCTGGGGATCGGGATCGGCTTCTACGGGCTGTGCTACACCCCGCCGGTGACCGCCCCTGACCAGGCGCTGAACGGCTCCACCGTGGCCGCCAGCGACGGAGACATCTCCTACGCCAACATCATGACCTCGTACTACTCGGCCGCCGCGGCCAAATGGGATGCCTTTGCCCGCGTGCCCTACCTTTCCTTTGCTGCGGCCACCGGGCCCAAGGGCTGCGGGTATATTTCCTACGACGACGATCGCTCGATCGGGGAGAAAGGCGCCTACCTGAAGGCGCAGGGTCTGGGCGGCGTGATCATGTGGGAGATCAACGAGGGCTACATCTCCACGGCGCCCGTCGGCCAGCGCAACCCGCTGCTCACGTCCATCGGGCAGCATGTGCTGCAGTGACGCGGTTCGGACTTGACGACGGTTGCTCCATCCTGGGATGCTTCAGATGGCGGAGGGATGGATAGAAGATTCCCATCGCGTCTCGGCCCTGTTGTAATCTAGGAAGAACGTGACTCGCTCGTTTGCATGCGCGCTGCTGGCAATCGCCGCGACCCTTGCGGCTTGCGTGGACCTCTCGCAACCCTTGGTCTTGCAACAGGGTACCGGCGGCGACCAGGGCGGCAGCGCGACGTCTGCGGCAACAGGGGGCAGCGGTGGAACTGCCACGGTCGCGAGCGGCGGTTCACACGGCGGCACCGCGACCGGCGGCACGGTGACGGGTGGCACAGTGGCGGGTGGCGCGACGGCGACGGGCGGGGCTGGGGGAAGCGCCGTTCCGGATGCGGCGGTCGATGCAGCTGTTGACGTCCCGTACTCTCCTGATGCCATCCGACCTTCGGACCTGAGCACGGGCGGGAGCGCCGCAGGCGCCTCGGGCTCGGGCGGCGGCGGCACAGGCGGCACAGCAGGGCAGGCCGGCAGTGCCAGCGGCGGCCAGACCAGCACCGGCGGCACAGCCGTGGCCGGCTCGGGCGGCAGCACGGGTGGCACCACGGGACAGGCCGGCAGCTCGGGCGGGGCAACCGGCGGCGCAAGCAGCACCGCCACTGGAGGCGCTGGAGCGACAGGTGGAACGACCACAGCCACAGGCGGGGTGACCGCCACCTGCACGCCTGTGCCCAAGAGCACGGGCGGCCTCTCTTGTCCCAACGGCCTTTGCACGGTTGGTGCCTATAGTGGCTACGATTTCACCTTCAGTGACAAGATAGCTTCTTCCGTCTGCATGTTGCCGAACAATCTCTGTGGGGCGGGCACCGTGGGCGCGCAGAATCCGGCCGGCGGCTACACAGTTTGGGGCGCTGGCTTTGGATTCAGTCTCTCAACGCTCACCACCGCCATCACCGAGATGCCGGTTCAGCTCGCGGGAACGGGTGTGACGGTCACGGTCAGCAGCCTCCCCACCAACGCGGACATGCGCCTGCAGGTGAAGCACTTCGTCGGCGCCGTAGGCACGACCTATTGTGCCATTATGACCACGGCCACGCAGACCATTCCTTGGACCAGTTTCAATACTATGTGTTGGTCTCCATCCTCCGGCGTGGCGCTGACTGGGCCGCCCAACACATCGAACTTCCAGTTCCAGGCCAGCTCACGTCCCACGGCTGGCTCGTTCGACTTCTGCGTGACGGCCCTGTCGTTCAAGTAGTCCCCAGTAGCTGCCCCAGCAGTCAGTTGTCGGGCCGCTTTCCCGTGTTGTGCGCCGACGGGACCGTCGCAGGCATTGGCGAAGACGTCCGTCCTGACCATCGGAGATCGCGCCAAAGGCAGATGGTCTGCTTGGTTTACCGCCTGGAGGATGGGCCAAAGGCGCCGATCATGAGCCGTCGCCCGTGCTCGCGCAGTAGGTGCAGCAGATCGACCGTGCTCGCGCCCTCCACGGTGTCTGTGCCGAGTAGGCTGCCACCTTTGGTTTCGTGCAGTTTCAAGGTGACAACGTAGAGATTTTCCACGCGCACGCACTTGCCGGAAACCACATAGTCTGCGCCGATGTTGCGAGCGGTCTCGACTTCGCAATCGCCCTCTTCGCATTGCTGCTTTCCCATGTCCTTCAGCAAGACCAGCATGTTCTCGCGGGTGATCACGACCACCCCATGGCCCTGGAGGCCTTGCAGGGCGCCGCCGCGAACCGTGTCGGACAAGGTCATCAGGATGTCGTCTTCGAGGCCTCGGCCCTGAAACTCCAGTACGGCCAAACGCTGGTTTCCGCCCAAAGCGGCCGATGCTGATCCAGGGCCTATCGCCGCCGGCGAGTTGCGATCCGGCTGCAAGGCAAGACGTGTCTCCGCGTGCAGGAGCGGCGCCCCGTGCCCCTCTTCCAAGAAGGCAGCAATATGACTTCGATCCTTCTTCATCTCATGCGCGAGCAACCTGATTGCGTGATCCCAGGCCTTCATTCTGGTTATTGGCATGTGCTCGTCGTCAAAGAAAATGTGCGGGCAGGTGTCCGCGGTTACTCTGCGATATTGGCCAATTGCCTCGTAATTCCCGAGAACGCTGGCGCCCTTCCTCAGAGTAGCGCTCAAGTGCACATCATAATCATAGGTGTCTTCCAGAGCACCGCCCGCGAGGCACAATGAAAGTCCTAAAATGCCCGCATTCAGGAGGCCTCTGGCAAAATGCATGCTGTCGTCGGTATTGGCCTTTACCGCCAGCCTCAGGTCAGCTCCCTTTTCCGAGCGACCAACGGTCACTTCACTAAAGACTTTTTCCTCAGTTAGGGTTTCAGCAAACTGTTGATCAATTGCGCCTGGTGGGTCTGAGTCAACAACTACCTGCAATTTCGCCTGCATGGGTAGGAAATCCGGAATATCGCCGATCGTTTTGACTGGCGATCTATTCGATAACTTTGTCGAAACACAATTGCTCAGGAGAAGCAAAGCGAAGGCGAATGTCGACACTCTCATCGTGGTCCTGCTCGTCGTTTTAGTGCGGCTTGTCAAGCGTATTCCTATGCCCGAGGGCAAACAAAACGCGATCTTAAGAGGTTGGGGGCTTCGGGTACAGAGGCGTTCGTAGCGGCGGTGGAAACGGGCGACTTCGGGCAGCCGCAGGGCCTCGCCCGTGCTCGGCGGATGAGCGATTTTCGTAGTTTTATCGGAAGCCGCCCCGGCCGCCGCAATTTTGCCGCCGAAATCTGCTCGGCTGGATCGATGTCACGGCCCGCACATATGGTGTTTTGGAACCCATCATCAAATCGCAAAGTTGTTTCGGTCGGGGCGGCCGGATTTGAACCGACGACATCCTGCACCCAAAGCAGGCGCGCTACCAACTGCGCTACGCCCCGTCTCCCGCCGCAAGCGACGGAAGGCGACGGATGATAGCAGAAAGTCAGCGTGTGCCCACGAACGAACGTGCCGGCCCTGGCGCCGCGGCCTGTCGCGTCGGGATGGGCGCGCTGGCCTGTCACTTCAGCGACAGCTTGCCCCGCAGCTTGATGTGCTGGGCCGAGGAGGCGACCAGCACATCGAAGTTGCCCGGCGCTGCCTTCCATTGCTGGGCCGTCTCGTCGAAGTACGACAGCGCGCGACGGTCCAGCGTGATCTGCACGCGCTTGCTCTGGCGGGGTACCAGGCTGACTTTGGCGAATCCCTTGAGCTCCTTCACCGGCCGGGGCACTGGCGCGTGGCCGTCGCCAACGTAGAGCTGGGCCACCTCGGCGCCTTGGCGTTTGCCGGTGTTGGTTATATCGAACGCCACCGTCACCACGCCGTTTTCCGGCATCACAGCCGGCGTGACGGTCAGGCCGCTGTACTTGAAGGTCGTGTACGACAGGCCGTGGCCGAACGGGAAGAGCGGCTTGGTCTTGATCCGGTCAAAGTGGCGGTAGCCAAGAAAGATGCCCTCGCGGTACGGGATCTTTTTGTCGGCCTGAGGGGCGTAGCTGCAAAATGCGGCGCTGTCTTCAAACCGTCGTTCGAAGGTCACGGGCAGTTTTCCCGACGGGCTGAAGTCGCCGAAGAGGAGTTGCGCCAGGGCTGTCCCGCCTTCCTGTCCAGGGTAGAAGGCTTGCACGATGGCGCGGATGCTTTTCACCCATCGGGTCATGTCCACGCCGCCGCCAGAGGTCATCACGACGACGGTATTCTTGTTGGCGGTGCGAACCAGGTCGATGAGTTGGTCTTGACCGTCGGGAAGTTCAAACGTGCGATCAGCCCCTTCGCCCTCGTTGCTGGGGTCGAAGCCGGCCAGCACCACCGCGACGTCGGCGGCTGCGGCCAGCGTTCTTGCCGCAGGGTCGATCAGCTCCGAAACCTTGCGCACGCCCATGCCCAGGCGGGCGTGATGGTCACGGTGCACGTACTCGAGACGAATCGCGTAGGCCTGGCCAGCCTGCAGCTTCAGGGTTGCCAGTCCGATGGGCTGCGCCTGTGCCGTGCGATCCAGTACCGGCTTTCCGTCGACGAGCAGGCGATACTCATTGAGCCCATAACTGTTGGCCACAAAGCGATGCGCGCCCGTGCTGGATGGGATGAAATACCCGGTCCAGCGCGCTGAGCCCGCGCTGGCCTGTCCGGTGGGCCAGCCGATGGGGCGATCCCAGGAAAAGCTCACGTGCTCGTCGACGCGAGTCAGGCTCGGGACGCCCGCCAGTGTGCGGTTGTCGAAGTATTCGGCCTTCAGCCCCGCCTGCCCGCCCGTCGCTGTGGTCGCGAACACGCTGGTCTCGAAGATCTCGCTCGATGGCACCAGCCCCCGGCTCCAGGTCACACTGGCGCTGCCCGCGAGATAGTCGACCAGCCCCTGCAGATAGCTCACGGCTACGAACGGGCTGGCCTCTGCGCTCCCGCCACCCACGGGCACGGCCGGGTATGCGTCGGGGCCGATCACGGCCACGGACTTGATCTTCGCCCTGTCGAGCGGAAGCCAATCGCCTTGGTTCTTGAGCAAGACCATGCTCGCGCGCGCAGTTTCCAACGCGAGTGCGCGCCCTTCGGCGGGAAAGAGCGGCCAGGTCGGATCGGTCTGCTGGCGGTCCAGCCAGCCGAATCGGATCGCAGTACGCAGGATGCGCCGGATCTTGTCGTCGATGGTGGCGAGCGAGACCTGGCCCTGCTTGATGGCCGGGATCAGGGTCGCCCGGTTCATGAACTTGCCGGAGGGCATCTCCAGGTCCAGGCCCGCGTTGGCCGCGGCCACGCCGTCGTAGGTGGCATCCCAGTCGGACATGACGATGCCGTCGAAGCCCCATTCCTGCTTGACCAGCTGCTGGATAAGGCGCTGGTTCTCGGTCATGTGCACGCCGTTCACCAGGTTGTAGGAAACCATGATGGCGCCCACCTGTGTCTCGCGCACGGCCGCCTCGAAGGTGGGCAGGTAGATCTCGCGCATGGTGCGCTCGTCGATTTCGGAACTGGTGTGGTGGCGATCGCACTCCGAGTTGTTGCCCAGGAAGTGCTTGATGGTGGCGCTCACGCCCTGGGATTGCACGCCCTTGATGTACGCCACCGCCATGCGCGACGCGAGCCACGGATCTTCGCCGAAGTATTCGAAATTGCGGCCGCAAAGTGGCGCCCGGTAGATGTTCACGCCGGGCGCCAGGAGAAAGTGCACCCCGCGCGCCCGAGCGTCGCGGCCGAGCATCGTGCCCACGCGCTCGGCCAGGTCCACGTCCCAGGACGCGGCCAGGGCGATTCCTGCCGCGTAGGTGGTCGATGGGCCGCTCTGGCGAATCCCGAACGGGCCGTCCGCCATCTTGAGCTCGGGCCAGCCGAGCCGCGGATTGGCCCGCAGGTAGAAGGAGTTGACGCCACCGAGCGTGTCGATCTTCTCCCCCAGGGTCATCTTCTTGAGAATCGTCTCCGCGCGCTTCTCAACGGCGACTCGCCTGGGCTGCCCGATGTTCAGCATACGACCGCCCCCGACCGACGCACCCCGCGGCTCAGTTGACGGTGACTGCGAAGTCGGTCGTTTCTAGGCCGACGCCGCCGCTCCAGATCTCGAACCCGGCGAAGACATTGGTCAGACCCCAGCTGTTCTGGATATAGCCGCGCGACACGGCATCCTTGATGAACAGGTTGAGATCGAATGACAGCGAGTTGAGGCTCTGTTGCGCCACGTATGAGTAGCATGGGACGCCGTTGGATGTCCCGACCCAGAGGTTCCAGTTCTTGCCCCCAATGGTGACCGAAGCGGTGCTGGTGCCATTTGGCTGGTTGTCGGTGGGCTTGTAGAACCAGACCATGAGATAGGCCCCGCTCGGACTCGTTCGATTCGGCTCTGCTTGGCCGGTATTGCTGAACCAAACGTCGTAGGTGGCGTTGTAGGATCCCGTCGCGTTGTTGGAAGCCCAGGTCCAGGCAGTCTGCACCGTGTTGAGCGAGCTCACCACTCTAGTGAGCTCGTTCCCCGCGGTGGGGTGGCCATTATTGGCGCCAAGGAAGATGGAGGGGAACGACGAAGGGTTGTAATTGACCCCGGTTCCGTTCTGCACAATCACCTTGAACTTCGTTCCAGGGCCGTAGGTCAGGGTCTGGCCCGCGGTCGATCCCCACTGATTGCTCTGGACAATGTAGTCCTGCCCATTGCACTGCACATGCGCCGTGCCGCCGGCCGCGTCGGTGATGGTTCCCTGGCCAGCGACCGTGGTGCAGCTATCGGTGGTGCCAGTGCTGCCCGGGTCGATCACCGGCGATATCTTGCTCACGCATACGTTGAACGCGCCGACCGACGTCGGCGTGCTGCCCGCAGAAACCTGGATCTGCAGATCGTATGGCGTGCCAGGGTCGCCCACGGCCTTGGTGCAACCCTTGGTGGCCGCCCAGGTGGGGCACTGGGCGTCGGTGAAGCACACCCGCCCGCTCCATCCATTGGTGAACGCGGCGACCGACACGAACGGCGAAACCGTATTGGCTGTGTTCGTGCTTTGGGTGAAGTTGATACGCACCTCGTTGCCGCCACTGCTCCCGATCAAGTCAATGTCGAAGCACTTGACCGGGCCGCTGTAGACGCTCTTCTTTCCGCCGATATCGTTGAGTTCCATGCCAAGCCCACATCCCCATTTCTGGTAGAGAGGATCAACGACCGTGGTGCCGGTCATGCAGCAGCCTGCGTTCGCAAGGCAAAACGGGGTCAGCTTGGTACACGAAAAGGGGGGCGAAAAGCCGTCGCCGTACGCATAGAACGATCCCTCGATCTGGACAGGCGTGTTCGCGTCGCAGACGAACGCGCTGGCAGACACCAGATTGGACGTGTCGCCCGGAGTACAGGCCACGGGCTTGGCGCCACCTGTGCTGCCACCAGTCGGCTGTGTGGTTCCGCCGGTCCCGCCCGAGTCCGTTCCGGCGCCGCAGCCCCCCACGAACAGCAATGTGAAGAGCGTACATCGTGACAGTCTAAGCATAGAAAGCCTCCTAGGAATTGCGCGTCTGGCGAGCCCGGATCGAATCCATAAAGGATGCCACAGCTTGCCGGTCACGCCAACGGTGCATGACCGTTTCTTCAATACGTCGTGTAGTCGAGAAAATTGGCGGTCATCATGAGCAGCGACATAACCATCCATGAATCATCGTAGTAGGTGCCGCCCACCAGAGCCTTGCCGGTTATCAGCACACCGTAGGCGTCGTTCACGAAAGTCTGATAGCTGGCACTGCTCATCGCCCCCACGCCAGCGGGACCGATGAAGGCCGATGATTGTATCTGGGCGCTGGCGCCGGTCTGCCACTGAGCGTGCGCGTTCCCATTCAGGTCATAGCCGTCGACCACCTTGGCCACGGTGATCCCGTTGAAGAACTGGCTGGTCTTGGCAACATAGGCCTGGGCGCGCGTCTCGCCGTTCCAACACCAATCCAGGCCGATGCGGAAAGGCGTGCGGCAGGAATCGTACTGATAATTGGTGGGCGATGCCGGTTGCCCCTGTCCAAATGCGCCGCCGTTGGGCTTGCCGCTGCTGTCGCACCAGGCTGGTACCAAGCCATTGTTGGTATTTCCATTGCTCGAATTGAGCGAGGCATTGAGAACCTGATACATGGTGTCGACCGTGTTGTTCCAATTGGCGGTATTCGCCGTGTCGATTTTGGCAAACAGCTTGTAATAGGCGGGAGCGAAATAGGAAAGGTTGATGGTCGACGAATCAGCCGTGGGCCACGGTTTTACGTACTTGTAGTCGTAGATTTCGTTGTTCCACACGGCGGTCATCATTCCCTTGGCAAGGTCGATGTACTTCTTGTTCAACGTGGCTGATGTGACCCACTGTTTGTCAGCCATGGCCAGGGCGAAGGCCATGTCTTCGTCGGCGTCGGTGGCAGGGCCAGAGCCTCCCGTGGTCGGGCCCGAGCCGTCCGCCTTGATGTTCCAGTCCATCAGTCCGTATTGGCCCAGGTGCTGCTGTTCGTACTGCCAAAGATCGTCGAACAAAGCCTGGTCGTTCATGTACACGGCTATGAGCATGCCGTAGCCGATCCCCTCTGACACAGTGGAATTGGCCTCGAGGGTCCCAGGTTCGTTGGGGCGCTTGATCCGCCGGAATCCCTTGGCGCCGTCGCTGGTGACGGTATCGTTCTTCCACTGTGTGTAGGCGGCCTGCACGTCCTCGTTGCGATAGAGGTGGGGGTAGATGCAGCGGCTGCTCTCGCGATTTTGCGGGAAGGGGAATTTCACCCCAGGCTGCGAATCGGTGGCAAGCTGCGAATCGGTGGGCCCGCGCGAGGGCGGAGGCGGAGCCGTGTCGACCGGGGCGTCTGGAACCGCGGCATCGCGTGCCTCGACGGGCGAGGCCGCCCCGCCACCTCCTCCCGCCCCGCCACTTGTTCCTGCGCCGCTGCTGCTCGAACTTCCGGCGCTGGCCCGCGTGCCACCCGAGCCCGATATTGCACCCGAGGCGCTGATTCCCCCGCCGCTCAAGGCACCTCCGCCTCCGTTTCCCGCGCTATTGGTTTGGCCGCCCGAGCCTGACGTGGCGTTACTATTACCGCTGGTACCGCCGCTGCCGGCGCTGGCACTACTGCCGCCGCTGCTGCTCTGTCTGGTTGCACCGCCGCTGCCACCTCCAGGTGCCGAAGCATCCGGGCCGCTACTTGTGGTCGTGGGAGCAGGCGGTGTGAGCTTGCAAGAGGCAGCAGCGAGGACAGCGATGGCAAGCACGCTCCAGATGGGAGCGTGGCGGAGAGGAATTCGAGGTGAACCTGTCATGTCCTAGTAACACTCCGTGGCTTGAGCAGGGGAAAATCGGTGAAAAGCGGAGACCAATCTATCCACCCTCGGCGTCAATGTTGTGGCGGCTGACAAACGTCCTTAGACGTCCGAAGCACCGCATCCGCGTCCGACGCAGTTTCTTCTTCGACGTGGATCTAATAGGCGAAGAGATTTTCTAGCAGGCGCACGATCCTTCTTTCATCGCGCAGCATAGCTGAGCCGTACCATACAGGCAGGAACAAAGCAGTGGCAACTGCCTGTCCTCTGCTGAAACGCACAAGAACAGGGTGACCGGCGCTCGCGCAGCGCGCACACGACAAAAAAAGAGCGGCGACCTTGAGGCCGCCGCTCTTGCAGAATCATCGGAAAAGCGGACTAACGCCGTCTCTTCTTGGCCGCTTTCTTGGCTTTCTTGGCCTTCTTGGCTGGCTTCTTGGCTTTCTTGGCCTTCTTGGCCTTCTTGGGCGCCTTCTTGCGCTTCTGCCCGCCGATGGCGCGCTTGGCGCGAGCTACGTCGCCTGCCTTGTCGAGGAAATAGATGTAGTTGTTGTCCATCTCAAAACCGCATTCCTCAACCTTCTCCGGCTTCCCCTTCGGCACACCCGGCTGCTTTCGACGGACCTTCCAGACTGCGCCGTCCTTCACGTAGTACATCATGTCCTTTTCACGAACAATTCCCGGCCTTGCTACTTTTTCCTGCATTTCTCCGCCCTCCGGCTTGATGTGGCGAAAATCAGAACCACTCGCATCGTAGCCATGAGCCAAACTTCGTCAAGAGTTTTCCGTCGAGGAACTTGGGCGGGCTCGACGGGCAAGCAGAGCCACGATTGAGGGGCGGTGCGGCAGTGTGACGCAGGCTAGCGCGCTGCGGCCACGTAGACATGCTCGTCTGCGAGGCCCGGATCTCCGTCGAGAAACCTGCCGTCAAAGCCGCCGAAACAAGCCAACACGCGGAAGCCTGTTTTCACCAGAAGAGATTTGACCAGTGACGGCTCCAGCTGCCGGTGGCAGAGGCGTACCACGCGCTCCGGCCCCGAGGGGCGGTCCTGCTCGTCGAGAGGCTGATAGTAGAGGCGCATGTGAAGAACGCGCCTACGTGGGTCGAAGCGGTGGTTGTTGGTGTAGACCAGCCGCTGCCCCGATACCGGGTGGCGGAACAGGGTGCGGCCCCAGCGACGAAGAGGATCGCGCTCGATCCACGCTGGATCCGGCGGCAACACGTCGAACGCCAGCCAGCCTCCGGGAACCAGACAGGCACGCGTGGCCCGCAGAAAACGCAGCAGATCGGCCTCGGCATACAGGTGCTGCACGCTGTGGAAAGCGGCCACCGCCAAAGTGAAGCGCGGCTGCAAGGCAAAGGCGCGCAAGTCCGCTCGCAAGAGCAGGCAGCGCGCACGGCGGGTGGCAGGCAGGCGCGCGACCCGGCGCCGAGCCGCAGCCAGCATGGACGCCGAGCGATCCAACCCGACCACCCTGTGCCCGTCGCGCAGCAAGGGCAGCAGCAGCCGTCCTGTGCCGCAAGCGAGATCCAGGATGGGGCCAGCCGGCGCGAACTCCCTGCGGTTCTGGGCTAGGCGCCGGTAGAAGTTGATGTCAGCGCGGCGGCGGCGGTACTCGAAATCGTACAACGCGGCGTCGGCGAAGGCCTCGCGACCACCCGCTTCTTCAGCGGCGCGCAGAAAATCGTGCTTCGCGGGCATGGGCAGGTGCAAGAGTATGCAATAGATTCCCGCCATGCAGGTCATCGTGCTGCTTTCGGGTGGGCTCGACTCGGCCACCGTGCTCGCCATGTGCCGCGCCCAGGGGCTGCTGTGCCACGCCTTGAGTTTTCACTACGGCCAGCTTCACGCGGTGGAATTGCAGGCGGCTGCACGCGTGGCGCGGGCCTTGGGCGCCGCTTCCCATCGCGTGTGCAAGATCGATCTGGGAGGGATTGCCGGCTCGGCGCTCACCGGTCAGGGCGCGGTTCCCAAGGGTCGCAGCGACGCGGAGATGGGCGGCGGGATTCCCGCGACCTACGTGCCCGCGCGCAACACCCTGTTCGTGGCTCACGCGCTGGCGGTGGCTGAGATCTTGGGCGCCGAGCGCATCGCACTGGGAATCAACGTGCTCGATTCTTCGGGGTATCCCGACTGCCGGCCCGAATGGCTGCGCGCCATGCAAGAGGCCGCGCGTCTGGGCACCCGCGCTGGCGTCGAGGGACGAGGGGTGGAACTGGTGGCGCCGCTTGTGAACATGACCAAGGCTGAGATCATCCGCACCGGCGTGGCCCTTGGGGTCGACTACAGTCTGACCCATTCTTGCTACGATCCTGCGCCCGACGGCGCTGCCTGCGGGGGGTGCGACTCATGTCAACTCCGGCGGCGCGGCTTCCAGCAAGCCGGCGTCACGGATCCCACACGCTACGTGATCTAGCTTCTTGACCTCTACTCCACCCGCGCTCCCCAGCGGCTGCCAAACGCTCCGGTTCCCAAGAAAGCGGGACGAAGGGACGTGGGGCGCTCAATCAAGCTGGGGATGGGCGTGAATGCGGGAGAGCGACGGCCGGAGACAATGATAGGTGCGGGTGCCTCGCGCGACGGAGGGGGGCTCGCGGGCTCGCCGGTCCGGACTGGTGCGCCGGGCTGGGCCGGTCGGCGGTCGCGTCTGCCACGACGACGGCCCGCGCGCTCTGACGGCTGCAGGTCTTCAGGCAGCGCTTCCTCTGCCACGGTCTCGGGGCCGCCCTCGGGCGCAGGCAGCGGCCGGCCCGCCAGCATGGGGTTGCTGCTTTCCGCGTCGGTCACGATTTCCACCAGGCGGAGCGCGTCCTGATAGTAGTCACGGTTGTCCAGATGGGGGCGTTTGCGTTGCGGGTTGCTCGACGGGAACAGGTAGCGCGTGGCCAGCAGGATCTGGCGCGCCAGTTCGGAATCGCGACGCGAGGCCTTGAGTTGTTCGACGATCGATTGCGCCGACTGCAGGACCAACTGCCCCGGGTTGGGAAAGGCCGCCGTGTCCGGGTGCAAAGCGTCGCGCAAGGGCGGCAGGAGTAGCGTGGCCAGCACCAGCGCATCCGAGGGAGTTTCCTCGTGGCTGATGGTCGAGCGGTCGACAGCCGCGAGATAGGCCCAGAAGCGAGCCAGGCGAACCCGACCGGGTTCGTCGACGGGTTCTTCTCGGAGCGCCCGGGCCAGGTCGGGCGCGAGAACTTCGAGCAGGCCGGTGCCAAGCAAGAGCTCGAATGAGCGCCGGGCCGCGCCCGCGCGCAGCAGGCGGAAAAACTCCTCGGAAACCCGAGCCTGGGCGCACTTGGCGATTTCCCCCTTGTGCTCCATCATGCGTCGGTAGGTTTCC
>Ga0265342_10002275_pt1 | contig 16787 bp, 12 predicted proteins | sample 4CB327metaG_FD_203125 | JGI IMG/M metagenome (GOLD analysis project Ga0265342, IMG submission 203125) | Rhizosphere microbial communities from Carex aquatilis grown in University of Washington, Seatle, WA, United States - 4-CB3-27 metaG | ecosystem: Host-associated > Plants > Roots >...
AATCATACGTCCGCAGCGCAGAAATCGGTCGGCGCGGCTGAAGGCAGCGGCCAAGCGGATGATGGAGGCTCACGACGATACGCTGAGGAAGCTCGCCAAGTGACGAGCGAGATTCCCGAGTTCCTCGACCTCGAGGACGTGCTCGAACTGCACACGCTTCAGCTCGCCCGCTATGGCGGCGCCGATGGGGTACGCGATCGGGGCCTGCTCGAGTCGGCCCTGGCTCAGTGGCAAGCCACATTCGACGGCGAGTTCGTCCACCCGGACCTATTCGCGATGGCCGCCGCCTACTGTTCCACGTCGTACGGAACCACCCCTTCGTCGACGGCAACAAGCGCACCGGGCTGCTGGCCGCGCTGGTCTTCCTGGACCTCAACGGAATCTCAATCACTCGCGGCTCACCTGGACTCTACGAGCTTGCGCTTGGGGTCGCCGAGGGACGCGTGACCAAGATTACGGTAGCCGAAACGCTGCGACAGATCGCCCAGCGCCGCTGACCCGGGACGTGCCGCTCGTCGGGCTTGCCGACGCACATGTGACGCCGTGGATCCTCGCCGACTTCCGCTCCCCGCGCCGGGTTCTGCCCAACGTGCAAGACGGCTGGGTAACAGATGCAACCCCTGCGGCGTCCACCACCTGAAGGCGCTGGTGGACGCGATCACGGTCAGCGCGCGGCAGGGGTCGGCTATTTCTCCGCCTTGCTCCAGGGCGGCGTCACCTTGTTGCTCCGGGCGTAGGCGATCTCCTGCCCGAGGTGTTCGCCGACATGGCCGACTAGCGTGACTAGGACGGAGCGGGCGGTCACCTCGTGTCCAAAGAAGTTCACCTTCTTGTCGAGATCAGCGTCCGGGAACGCTGCGATCGCCTGATGCACCTGCGCGAAGGACTTCTCTAGGATTTTCCTGATCTCGGCTTTGTCGGTGCTCTGCACGTCCCACTTGGTTGCATTCATTTCCCATTTCGCATCGGCTGGCGGCTCTTTACCGGTGGCCATCTTGGTCAGGGCGTAGTTGCCGAAGGCGATGTGCAGGTAGACCTCGCTGATCGAGCGGACGCCAGGCGCCGGGCGCCAACCGTATTTGCTCTGAGGGACTGCATCCGCGAGGGAAAGTACTTTCTTCTCGGAGTCGCCGAGTACTGCCAGAAGGTCGTTTTGTAAGGCGCCCTTGCTGGGGGCGGCGGCTGGCGCGGCGGCGTGAGTGATGGCAGTCGCCAGACTGAAGGCCAGGACGAAAGCGGACAGGATACCGATGTTGTTCTTCATGCTTACTCTCCTTTTTCAGCTGCGCCTCCTCGGCGCCCCAAACTCGATCGCGCCGGCAATAGGGGAGTCGGCACGCGCTCTGTTGGTTGGATGCAGGCCGGACCGCAGAAGTTCCGCTCCGGCCATGAGACGTTCCATCAGGGAAGCAACCCGAAGACGGCGACGCCGACCGAAGTGCCGACGTAAACACGGCCGTTGGCGATCGTGGGCGTAGCGAACTTGTTGCAGGCGAACGTGTCGCAGCCGTTGGGCGCCTGGGCGCTGTGGTAGTATTCGTGGGCTAGCCGGATCGTACGCATGCAGCACGCCAGCGCTTCCGTTCTCCACCGCCCAGACAATATCGAGCCTGTCCGCATTTCCATTCGTCGCGGAACTTTCCGTTGAAGCTTTCTGAGCCATGGGACTGAGGAGGCGGCACTTGCTGAACGTGTTTGCTGTGTTCTCGCCAGTGTATTGGGGCGCGTCGGCGCCCATGGGCTCGAACATGGACACGCCCTCGGAATTCAATCATGCCCAGCGACTCGGGATCGCCGCCACACTTGCCAGAGGAGTCTTGAGATGATGTTCACAGCGCCAGGCGCCACGCGAACGCTTCAGTTTGCAGGAACTCTACTGCTCTCCGGGATGGTCGGGGCTTTCATGCTGGGATGTTCCATATCTGGCGGGGCCGGAGGGCAAGGGACAGGCGGCAAGAGCAGCGCCGGTGGCTCGACCGCGTCTGGAGGGGTGACGAGCATGGGAGGAAGCAGTGCCGCCGGGGGAAGCATGAGCGCGGGAGGTTCGCTGGCTAGCGGAGGGAGCATGGTCATGGGCACGGGTGGCACTCCCGCAAGCGGGGGCATGGCGACCGGCGGAGTGCGGAGCACCGGAGGCGCAACAGGCACAGGCGGGTCGGTTGCGTCCGGTGGCGCCATTGCAACTGGGGGAAGCACAAGCCCTGGAGGCACGACGGCTGCGAGTGGCACCATCGCTGGGGGAAGCACAAGCCCTGGAGGAATGGCGACCACGGGTGGCACCACTGCTGGGGGAAGCACAAGCATGGGAGGCACGACGCCCACCAGTGGCACCATTGCCGGGGGAAGCACGAGCACTGGAGGCACAAGGGTTGCGGGGGGAACAGTTTCAACCGGCGGGGCAAAACTCACTGGAGGCACAAGTGCTACCGGCGGTCAGGTTGGTTCGGGCGGTACGAGCGGCACGGGCGGAACCACCGGTTCGGGCGGCACGACAACAGCCGGCACCGGACCTTGCGACATCTATGCAACCGGCAACACGCCGTGTGTTGCCGCCCACAGCACGGTGCGGGTTCTCTTGGGCGCGTACAAGGGGAACCTCTACCAGGTCAGGCGCGCGTCGGACAACACAACCAAGGACATCGGAATTCTGACCTCTGGAGGCTTCGCCGACTCCGCCGTACAAGACACGTTCTGCACTGGCACGACATGCACCATCTCCATCATCTATGACCAATCCGGGAAGGGCAACCACCTCAGCAAAGCCCCGGCGGGCCAGAGAAAAAGCACACCAGATAACGAAGCAAACGCGACTGCTCTCAAGTTGACCGCCTCTGGCCATACGGTCTACGGGGTTCATATCGTGGCCGGCGACGGTTATCGCAACGACAGTACCTCGGGCATCGCAACCGGCGACCAGCCGGAGACTGAGTACATGGTGACAAGCGGCACCTTCTTCAACAGTGGGTGCTGCTTCGATTACGGCAATGCAGAGACGAACAACACGGACGACGGCGCCGCGACCATGGAAGCCGTCTATTTCGGCAACTCCACGAGTTGGGGCAAGGGCACTGGCACGGGCCCCTGGGTGATGGCGGACCTTGAGAACGGTCTTTTTGCTGGAGGAGATAAGGGACCCACCACCACCAACACGCCTCTGACTTCCACCTACGTCACGGCCATCGTGATAGGCAAATCTGGGACCTTTGCACTCAAGGGCGGCAATGCACAGTCGGGTCCTCTGACAACCATGTACGACGGCGCCCGTCCCAATGGCTACAGTACCATGAAGAAACAGGGGGCCATCATCCTGGGTATGGGCGGCGACAACACCGACGGTGCTCAGGGGAATTTTTTCGAAGGGTGCATTACCTCCGGCGCCTCGTCGAGTGCAAGCGATGACGCCGTCCAAGTTAACATCGTCGCTGCGGGCTACGGGAAGTAGCCCTAGAACAGGTTGTCACCCCATAGTTCGTCGAGAAACAGTGCTGCAAAAGGAATGACGCTTCCTATTCCTTCACGACCAGCCTGACGTCCTTCACTCGCAGCATCCCTTTCCCGCTGGGTGCGCCGCCGACGCTGAATACGACCGTCGAGACCTTGGTCAGGTCGAAGGTCACGTTCTTGAGGTTCCTTAGGGGGACTTCGGCGGTCCTCCACCCCTTCGACGATCCGCCGACCTCCGCGGTCTCGCTCTTGATCTCCGTCTTGCCCGCGCCGGATGACATCATGACCGCCAGCGTGTTGCCCTCGCTCGGGCCTTCGTACGTGACCAGCATCGTGGTGTATCCCGAAAGGTCCTTGGGCGCGGCCGCGGCCCAATTGTCGAGATTCAGTCCGATACCCGCCCACCACGAGTCGGTGAACGCATAGTCCAGGGACCAGATCCTGACGCTTGCGGTGTTCTCTTCGGTCAGCGTCCCTTTTCCGCCCCAGGTACCCGTGACGGCGTCCTGGAGCTTGAGGCTCGCGCGGATAAGCATCGTTTCCTTGGCGATCTCCTTGACCGCGGAGGGGATGAGCCGGAGCCTGTAGGCTGGGCGAGATACCTTGCCTCCCGCGAGGAAGGTGTTGATCATCTCCGCCTTGTCAGCGAGGTAAAGGGTCTCCGTGGTCTCGGGAAGGTAGGTTGTGAACTGGTACGGGCTGTTCACGCCTGGCAGGAGCATCCGGCGCCAGCGCGTGTACCGCGCGGAATGCTTCTCGTCAACCAGGGACGCGATGAATCCCGCAGTCTTGTATTCCGGGAGACCGATCCCGAGGTCCGAGAGGTTCACTCCCCTGGCGAGTTCGTCCTTCGACAGCACTTTGAGGGGTTTTCCGTCGTCGTCCGCCGTCAGGATGTACCAGGGGGCAGATAGGCCAGTGACGGTGAGCATGTTCCTGTTCAGGGTGTCGTACCAGGGCGCGAAGTCGATCCCGGCCGGATTCCCGCTGGTTTCAAAGGGGAAGGCCGAGACCTTGCGGGTCATGACGAGCCCGTTCTTGGGGTTGGTGAGTTCCGTGATCGTCTGTCCCTCGCTCCTGACGACTTTGCCGGCCTTCGCATCGATGGCCAGATCGAGAATCCTGCCGTCGGCTCCGATCCCTTGCAGGATGAGGAAGGCCATGAGGGCTTGGCCGACCGAATTGGGATGGACCGAATCGCCCGTGAACTTGAAGGAGGGATCCTTGGCCTTGATCTTGGCAATTGTCTCGCCATACGCGGCGTTGAGGTCCACGACCGGGATGGCCTTCTGCTTCGCGAAAGCGACGAGGCGGTCGCTCAACTTCCTAATCGCCTGCGGATAGAACGCATCGAGTTTTTTGGCCTGGTCGTCCGTGCGCACCCCGGGTTCATAGGGGGTGGGTGTGATGAGGATGATCCGGGCGGAGGTCTTCGTGCGGATGAGGTCCACGAGCTCAGTCATGCCCGCGATGTAGACGTCCCCGGTCCGGTCTTCGTAGGGCTTGTAGCCGCCGTCGTTCATGCCCAAGTCGATGAGCACGAGCGTCGGGTTGACGGGAAGGAGGTCGCGCTCCATCCGCTTGACCGTCGATGTGTTGTCCCCGCCCCAGCCGAGGTTGACGAAATCGGCCTTCATGGAGGGATATCTGCCCCGCACGTACTTCTCGATCGTGCGGGTGTAGAACGCGTTGTCCGTGATCGAATCCCCCCAGAACACCACCTTGTCCCCGTCCCGGATGGGGAAAATCTCGGCCGCGACGGCCGGCATAACCCAAACCAGCGTCACAACCAATGAAAGCGCAACGCGGGCCGTGTTTCTGTTCATGTGGATTCTCCCTTGGAATTCTCTGTGGTCGTCGAAGATACGGACAGTCATGGGAAATGGCCAAACGGATTAACTGTAGAATAGACCACTCACTTCGCCGAACCGCCGGAGAAAATGGGCCGTCATGATTGTTGGTTGTTATCGCCGCTTGTGCTTGCGCGTTCGCGGGCTCGAATCCGCGTGTTGTGGGCGAGAGACCCGCGCGACCTCGGGCTCCACGACCGGGGCCGCCAAAGGATGCTCTTCCTCCTCGCCGGGCTTGCTCTCGAGCCCGGCCGGACTCGGCACCAGGGCCGGCTGGCGCGTCCGCATCAATTCGCGCGCGATCAGCACGAAGACGATGAGGGTGGCAAGCGACATCCAGGTGTGCTGCTCGTCCATCCCGTTGGGCATGCTGAAATTGGTGATGAAATAGCTTTGTCGCACTGAACTTGGCAGTAGGCTCTGCAGCCAATTGGGAAAGTGCTTGATGGGCGCCCAGCACAAGAACTGGGTCAGCGCGGTCAACCACAATAGCCACTCGCCGGCGCGCGGAACCACCGCGTACAGCAAGGCGGGAATTATGAGAAAGGCGTAGTAGTAGCCAGTCAATTCAGAGCCAAACGAGATCACAGTCGCCGATAAAAGCACCGTGACCCAGGGCTCGACCTTGCGGATGGCCAGGCCAATTAGCACCAGGTAGCAGAACACCAGCGACACATAGAGCGGCAGGGCCTCGTGGAAGGCCTTGAGGTGCGCCTGTTTCCAGCGCGACCACTGATCCACCATGGACGGCGTGTTCAGGCGACCGGCCGTCTCGGCGGGTCGGAAAGCCACCACCGTGCGCAGCCCCATGAGGTTGGTCAGCGGCGTCTCCGAGTGCTTGGCGGTATTGCGCAGGAATTCTGGATAAACACCGGGACCGCCCGACGTGGCGAAACTGACTGGCACCAGCACCGCCACCGCCACCGCGGCACCCATGATCAGACGCAAGAAGCGGCGATCCCATTGCCGGGTCTTCACATAGTGGGTGCCCAGCGCGATCAGCGGCGCGACAAAGAGAAATCCCGGGAAAATGCGCAGAAGCGCGGCGTAGGCCAACGCAGCCCCAGCCCAGAACGGCCAATCCTTCTTCATCAGACACACGCCCACGCCCATCCAGAACAACCAGTCAAAGCGCAGAAAAGATCCGCCAATCCAGTCCCAGCGGGACGGGAAATTGGTGGCAAGCACGAGAAGAGCGACCGACACCGCTCGCCAGCCAAAGGCCCACCACATCAGCAATGCCATGGCGGTGATCATCACCACGTCGATGGAGTCAAGCACCAGCACGTCGAGCCGACTGGCCGGCGCCAAATTGGCCAGAGCGCTGCCCAGGATGGCCCACACCGGTGTGCCGTTGAACCCGTGATCGCACTGGGCATCATCCCAACGGCGCGGGCCCTCCAGGGTGCGGAAGTAGCGCAGGTCATTCTTGAACGATTCCCAGCGCGTGTCGGTAAAGTGCTGCTTGCAGCGCTCGGGATGGGCGAGAATGTCGTCGGTCTTCTCCACCGCATTGGTGCGCAGGTTGGTAATCTTGCGCAGCTCGACCCGGCGGCGCAGCCCTGGCTCCTCGGAATCTGCCGTGGCCACGCACTCGTACAGGCGCTCGTAGTGCATCTCTTTGAAGTACTTCGAGCCGATGTAGTAGTGGAATGTGTCCCAGCCGTGCACGAAACCGGGGAAGTGCCAGAAACCGAAATTGAAGAAGGACAGAAAGGCCAGCACCCCCATGGTCCCGAGGAGAATCCGGCGCAGACGCAGCTTGAACGCGGCCATGCCCAGGCCGGTGAGACGGCGCTCCCACCACAGCAGGATCGCGGCCAGGATGGCGAGAATCATCTCCCAGCGGGCGCTGGTATCGGTGTTCCAGTAGTCGAGGTAGCTCTTGGGCGCGGTGGCCGCCGGCGCGTCCAGGACCTTGAATTGGGGCGGGAAGGGCGTGGGCGTCTGGCAGTACGCCGCGACCTCAGACACCGAATAGGAGCCGTCGCCCTTGCCCTCGCCCACCCGCAAAAAGCGCGCCGCCATGCCGCCCACGTCGAGGGTGCGCATGCGCAGCCCGTGTCCGGTGACCGGATCGATCTGCCCCATCACCTTGTAGTCCTTGCCGTCGAGCGATCCCCAGATGTTGTAGGTGTCGTTGGCGTCGGCCTGGATGGCCAGCAAGCGCACGCGCACCACCTCGCCCAGATCCCAGGTCACGGTGGAGGCACCGGTTTCGAACAGGGCGGCCAGGGACGCGTCCCACACCGCGCCTTCGTTTGCCACGGTCTCGTCGGTGAGCAAGGCGCGATCGCGCGCGATCTCTTGCCACGCCACCGGCAGCTTGCCGGCCAGAAGATTGCCCGCAGGACAGGCCGGCACCACCGAGGAGTCTTCTCCGGCGTGGGCCTGTGGCTGGACAAAGGCAGAGAAGACCAGGAGCAAGGTCAGGGGAAGGGGAAGGCGCAACATGGCTGGATAGTCTATCGTTGTCTGGGGCAAGACAAAACCTGCACGTCAAACCGAGGCACCGGTGTGCGCTCGGACTGTGTTGCGCAGAAGCCCATCGAGTTTTCGGTGACCACTTGCAGGCTGCGGGTTTTGGCGTTGACGCCCGCGTCCTCGCGAAAATCACATCGCGATGGCTGTGGCTTTCACGTCTCAGACTAAAGAAGTGGCCCGCGCTTGCCGATTCCATCTCGGTCCGGAGAGTCGTGGACCTTGCTGCGGAAAGATGCGATGGCGAAGATGAACAAAGCTCTAAACTCTGCGCTGACTGTTTTACTACCTCTCACCTCTGCATGCAGCGTGATGTTCGACAGAGGCATCACACAATGCGCGACTGATCTCGACTGTGCCGCCTTCGAGACCGGTGACACGGCATACGCCGTTTGCAATCAAGGCGTGTGTGTGAATTCGGGCCTTGGTCCCAAAGGCTGCTTCTCCGGAACGCCGACAACCACCCTTGAGTACCTTAACGCGTGTACCGCCGCGCAGAACCTGTCGTTCGACAATTGCGCGAGGCTGGGGCTTTGCGTCGCCGACGCGCCTCTGCCCGCCCCGCTGCCGCCGCAGAGTGTCGGGGCAGTCACGGCAACCATCAAAGCCGTGACGCCGCCCACTGTGAGCTGCGCAGATGCGGGGCCCAACGTGATCTACATGACGGGGACCTCCGACTTCGGACCCTTGCTCCAGAAGGTTACCCCGCTGCTCGCAGCTAACAGTCCCCCGTATCGCGCCGTTTTCATGGCCGGAACTTCGTGCGGGGGCGTCAGTGCCGCGTTCGGTGCCACGCCGACCGTCATCAAGGACGTGGCCGGGACGGCGACCAAGGCGGCCAGCTACGCCTACTACTACGACGACACGGGCACACAAGTTAGTTGCACACTCGACACAGACGGCAAAGTTGTCGACATCGGCGTATCGAATCTCTACTCGACGGTCTGCGATCCGACCTATGTGCCCGGTGCCACCGTTGCCGGATACTTGGGGCCGGTCGTCACGTTCGGTCTCACTGTGCCCGCAGCTTCCACGCAGAAGTCGATCAGCGTTGAAGCGGCTCACATCATCTTCGGGCTGGGCGGGCAGAATCCCGCAGGCCTCAAAGCAAGCCCGTGGATTACTCCCGCCTATTACTCCATCCGCAATTCGGGAGCCGGGTCGACTGCCCTGACAGCGGCGCTCATCGATGTACCGCGAGCGGCATTCTGGGGGATCGACCGTCTGTCGACCGACAACATCCGAGACTCGCTGAAGGTTTCCCCAGCGCCCGAGCAATCCATCGGCATCCTGTCCATCGACTACGTCGACAAGGACCGCGGCAACCTGCGCGTTCTTTCTTTGCAGGCCGAAGGTCAGTCGTCCGGATACCTGCCCGATTCCACCGACACCTCGCTCAACAAGGCAAATGTGCGCGATGGACACTACCCCCTCTGGGGCTACGTTCACTTCTACACAGCGAATATCAATGGTGCTCCTTCTGCCGCGGCGGGAGCCTTCGTGACACGTTTCTCGGTGCCGAACCTCGATCGCGCGCTGGTGGATGCCATGATCGACGCATCGCTGGTTCCACAGTGCGCAATGAAGGTGGCCCGTGTGACTGAAATGGGCGCATTCGTACCCAATCCGTACGAGTTCCAATGCGGCTGCCATTTCGACCAGCGGACGACCGGCCGGGCATCGTGCACAACGTGCGTGACGCCCAACGATTGCCCGGCGAGCGCCCCGGCCTGCAACTACGGCTTTTGCGAGACGGAGTAGGTACAACCCGCACGGATCAAGAACATGCGCCTGTTGTAGCCGAGCCGCGTAGGTTACGGCGACTGCGTCCGCGTCGCCGCGATGTTCCTGAGAAGACGCATTGATCCCTGAAGAGTATCCGCTTCTGTGCCGAAACAGGGGAACGGCAGTGCCGGGAGCTTGAAGCATGGGAACAGCAACGCCGATAGGAATCGTAATAGACGAAGAGGACCTCGTCCCTGACTGCAGAGGGCCCCGTCTAGGGACAGCCTACACCGCTATCGTCAACAACAAAGTCGTGCTGACGAAGCGCCCGTACAAACGGTCGCCCAGCCACCTTGCCCTCGTGGTAGAGGGCCCGGCGGTCGCGAGAGCCGAACCGTCCGCTCAGCCTGGGAGCTTGGGATCCCGCGAGACCAAGCTGTGGCTGTCGGCAATCGCAGCAGCGGTGGTGGTGGTGGCGGCGGGAGCGCTCATAGTTTGGTTGCCGACGGCACCGAACGCCGTGGCCGGGTTGAGCATCCGAGAGCTGGCCAGCATCGAGGTGATCGTCTTTCTCTCTGGCGTGATGAGTGGACTGTCAGGGTTTGGCTTCTCCGCAATCGGAGCCACAACCCTTTTGCTCCTCCCGCCCATCTTGCAGGTCCCCCTATTTCAAACGTTGTCGACGGGAAACCAGCTCCTCTCGGTCGGACAGCTGCGCGAGGACATGCCCAAGTCGCCGAAGGATCTTTGGGCAGGGCCGGGGCCATGCATGCTGGGCGGTGTGGCCGGCGTACCGATCGGAATCTGGCTGTTGTCCCACCTGCCGGCAGCGCGGTTGATGGCGCTATTCGGGACGCTGCTGTTCCTGTATGCCGTCTATTCGTTGTTCAGGCCCACGAGCTTCAAGCTGCGCGGGTTCGACGGTCCGGTGTGCGGCGCTGTGGTCGGTCTTCTCGGGGGCGTGGTGGGCGGCTTCACCGCCTTTCCCGGGGCGGCGGTCGTCGTGTGGACGGGGTTGCGCGGTTTGCCGAAAGCGCAACATCGCGCCGTCGTGCAGCCGTACATCATCATGTCGCAGATCTACTCACTCGGCCTGGTTGCATTGCTGCATCCCTCCTATTTGAACGGTCAGTTCTGGTTGCTCTTGGCCTTGAGCTTGCCCGCGGTAGTGCCGGGGACCCTCAGTGGCCTGGCCATCTACCGGCGGACATCCGACTTGAACTTTAAGCGGGCTACGTACTTGCTTCTGGGGATTTCAGGCTTGGCCCTTCTGGCGAAGATGTGCGGCCCGGCAATCAAGAGTCTGTTCTGATCCGGACCGATGCTCGCACCCTCGCTGTTGTCCAAGTGCGCATGCAGAATTGCTAGATGCCAGCTGATGTAGGCCGTCGTCAGCCGCTCAATCGCGTCAATTGCACAAACGACGGGAGATTTCTAAATCTATCTGCTGCCTTTGCCGATGTGAAGTCTTTGTCGATGCGGAGGATGAACGTATTTGCAGCTCGCGAATTGTCAGCCGCATCGACAGAGCCAATTGCCAAAATGCTCATCAATAAACAACGAAAGGCGGAAACGATGGTGACTCCGACACCACTTCGTTTGGTCGCGATCGAGGAAAGCCTGCAGGCAGAGGACGACGGGCGCGCCGACCCCATCACCGAGCAGGATTTGGTCGCGATCGAGGAAAGCCCCCCGGCAGGGGACGACGGGAGCGCCAACCCCGTCGCGATGATGACCGAGCACGACGCGATCACGCGAAGAGTACCAGACCCTGCAAATGTCGCCGCGCGGGAAGGCTTCCCGGACAGTCCGAAGCGATTCCCCGGGTGGCAGACTCTGCTGCCCATCGTTGCGGTCGGCCTCGTGCTCGGGGTGGCTATCGTTGCGTTGGCGACGAAGCGAGGGAGCGCACCCACTCCCGCACCCGCCAGCGCTGCCCGTACACCGGTTCGCAGCGCAGAGGAGCCGTCGCAACCCCGGCCGTCATTGGCTCCGCCCGCACCGGCTGCCGCTTCACCTGCTCAGGTGCGCACTGTCCACGATACCATCCGCATCGAGGTTGCGGCTGAACCCAGGGCAGCCGAGCTGAGCCTTGACGGCAACGTACTCGCCGGCCATCGCCTGAGTCTGGAGGTTCCGAAGGATCGCGGTATTCACGTCGTCAGCGCGTCGGCACCCGGGTACATTCCGTTCAATCAGCAAGTCACTTTCTCGAGCGACGTGGTTCTCAGTATCAGCTTGCACCGAGCCCACACCCATCCTGTCCGCCAAGAGGTAAGGCCGCGACCGTCCCAGCACGAGTCAAGACCCCAGAGCAGTGTCAGACCGGCGGCTGTGCAGTCGGGCACAGCCATAGAGCCGGGCATGAACCTGGATGGTCCATCCATGCGGCACAATGCCAAACCGATCGACGAAAGGAACCCGTACAAGCCATGAAGATGCAGGTCTTTGCTTTATCCGTCGGATTGACATGGCTCCTCATCCCTCAAGTGACCATGGCACAGTCAAAGGGCGCTGCAGATGAAGACTCAGCGAAGGCTGCAGTCAGGTTTCAGCAGGCCGTTGAGTTGTACCGCGAGGGCAGCTACGAGGGCGCGCTGGCCGAATTTCGGAAAGCCTACCAAATCAGTCCGTCCTACCGCGTGCTCTACAATATCGCGCAGACGCAGTATGCGCTTCACGACTTCGTGAGCGCACATAGGTCCCTTGTGCAATACATGGCCGAAGGCAGAGGCGAGATCCCCGCCGATCGTCGTGCTCAGGTCGACGAAATGTTGGCAAAGCTCGAGGAAAGGATCGCCGAGTTGCGGATTTCGACGAATGTGACGGGCGCCGACATTCGAGTCGACGGCGTCAGCGTGGGGACATCACCCCTTTTCGGGCTCGTCCCGGTCAACGTGGGAACGCGCAAGGTCAGCGCGTTCAAGATCGGCGCCCCCGAGACAGTCCGTACGGTGACCGTGGCCGGAAGAGAGAATGTGAAGGTCGAACTGCAGATTGACGAGTCCATTGTCACGTCGGCAGCGCGCGCGCCAAGCGCTGTATCGTCGTCAGTGCCCTTGATCGAAAGGACGCAGCCTCAGGCTGTGTCCTTGATCAAAACGACGCAGCCTCCGGTCACTCCCGGGCGAACCGGCTTGATTGTCAGTCTCTCTACCACTGCGGTTCTCGGCGTCGGGACTGGCGTATTCGGCTACCTTGCACTCAATGCCCAGAAGGATCTGAAGAACCAAATCAGCACCTATCCAAACACCAGAGACAATATCGAAAATGCCCGAACCAGGAGCAAGAACTATGGTTACATCACCGATGCTCTCGGCGCCGCCACTCTTGTCTCAGGCGGGGTGGCTCTCTATTTCCTGTTCTCCCACAGCGGCGTTTCGCCAAAACCAAAGTCCGGAATAGCGAGTGAACCCATCGTGGTCGCCCCCACCGTGGGTGGACTGGTCCTGCAAGGGAGCTTCTGAGACGAAAGATCCTTTTCGGGACCGCCCCTGGCTTCGGCGCTCTACGCTGCTGGCCTACATGCAGTCAATACCAGTCGGGCCTGGGCCGACGTTGCCACTGGTGTTGCTGGCAAATGTGTTCCCGACGTTGGTGACTGTGGCGGTGGAGTTGCATGGAACGCCGATTCCGTATTGCCCACTGTACGACAGGGTCGAGGTGGATGTCGAGGGCGCTGGTGTTCGCCACCACCGATACCGCGCCCGTGCTCGACGAGCTGCTGCCCGAGCCGCAGTGTGAGTCGACAACCCTGCAACGTGGCGGCAGCTAGTCATCTTGAGTTGTTATACTCTGACCATGTGAACGTGGTTGGCTCGGTCAACTCCAGCCCGGCGAAATGGCGAGATAGGTGGTAAGCGTTTCGCCCTCGCGATCTCGCGAGGAGTCGCTAGGATGACTGCCATGGCAAGCGTACGGCTATCAGTTGCAAAGGCTGCCGTGGTCCTCGTCTTGAGCACGGTGCTTTGCTCGTGTCTCAGGCCGCCCTCGCAAGGACCGACATCGGCCGCCAGCCTTGCGGCAGTGCCCGCCCGAGACGGCGCGGCGTTGGCGGGCACGGCCGCCCTCCCGTCGACATTGGCCGCCAACCTCGCTGCAGCTCCCGCAACCGCGGGTCTCCCTGCCAACCTCTCGTGGACCTCGACTGGTCCTTTGATCATCCCCGTATCAGATGCGGCCCATGACCTGGTTGCCGTCAAGGATCCGACCGTCGTCCGATTCCACGACCGCTGGCACGTCTACGCAAGCTCGGTTGCTCGCGGCGGCATTTACGGCATGGTCTACCTGTCTTTTGCCGACTGGAGCGAGGCGTCCCAGGCCTCCCTTTACTACATGGACAAGACGCCCGGCTTCAACACCTACGTGGCCGCTCCGCAGTTGTTCTACTTCACGCCGCAAAGGAAATGGTATCTCGTCTTCCAGTCGGGGCCGCCCATGTTTTCGACAGCGGACGACCCAAGTGATCCGACGAAGTGGACGCAGCCCTCGGCTTTCTTTGCCAAGACGCCGGCGATTGTTGAGCAAAATGGCGGCTGGCTGGATTTCTGGGTGATATGCGACTCGCAGTCTTGCCATTTGTTCTTTTCTAATGACCGCGGCCGCTGGTACAAGAGCAAGACGCCCATCGCGAAGTTCCCGTATGGATTCAGCGATCCCGTCGTGGTGATGCAGGACTCGGAAGCCGGGCGACTGTTCGAGGCCTGCAATGTCTACAAGATCAACGAGACCAACAAGTACCTGGCCCTCATTGAGGCTTTCGACGCAAGCTCCAACTGGCGACGCTACTTCCGCTCCTGGACGTCGGACAGTCTCGAAGGCCCCTGGACGCCCCTGCAAGAGAGTGGAGCGTCTCCCTTTGCCGGCAAGCACAATGTCACGTTCGCTGGCACGGCGTGGAGTGATGATATCAGTCACGGAGAGCTGATTCGCGCCGGTCACGACGAGACGATGGCTATCGACGGATCGAGGCTACAATACCTCTATCAGGGGTTCGTCCCTTCGGCGAACACGAGCAACTACAACGCAATCCCGTGGCAACTCGGGTTGCTCACGCTCCGCTAGTGCGCTGCTGCCTGCGGCTCGCCACCCGGCCGGGTTTCCGGGAGAGGAAGGTGGTAGAGTTCCTCGCCAATGTGCGCGAGTCCGGTCCTTTTGCCACGTCTCATCATGCCATGCCCCGGTTCCGAGACCGATCTGCAGCCGATCTGTTCACGCCTGTTGGCCGACGGTGGTTCGTAGCGCGACGTCAAGACTCGGAGACTTCCACGCGGCCATCCTCCCCGCCGCATTCCGCCCAACGTGAGTTTCTTGACCGGCCGGCGGCGGTGTATCGTGCCCGGCCATGAGACTGCGATACGCCGCCGCCTTGCTCATTGTCGTCTCCGTTCTGTCCAGCGCCGCCGTGCTCGCGCAACCCACGGCTCCAGCGCCCTACCGTGATGCGAAGCGGACCGTCGAGGCGCGCGTAACTGACTTGCTCGGGCGCATGACATCCGCCGAGAAGGTCGCACAGCTCGAGGCGGTGAACTGGGAGAACACCACTGTCTACGACAGCAAGACGCGACTGTTCTCGCCCGCGCAGGCGCGCAAGCTGATGCCGCACGGGATCGGTGAGGTCACGCGGCCGGGCGACAAGCACGACGCGCGCGAGGCGACCGAACTGGCCAACGCCATCCAGAAATTCCTAGTCGAGGAAACGCGCCTCGGAATCCCGGCCGTCCTGCACGAGGAGGCTCTTCACGGCCTGGTCGCCCCGGGCGCCACCAGCTTCCCCCAGGCCATCGCTCTGGCCGCCAGCTTCGACCCCGGTCTGGCCGAGCAGATCTTCACCGTGACCGCGCGCCAGACGCGTGCGCGAGGCGTCTCGCAGGTGCTGGCCCCGGTGGTCGATGTGGCGCGCGATCCGCGCTGGGGCCGCATCGAGGAAACCTACGGCGAGGATCCGTACCTGGTAGCGCGCATGGGCGTGGCCGCGGTCAACGGCTTGCAGGGCCGGCGCAAGTCGGCCGACGCGCCCATCGACGCTGCGCATGTCATGGCCACGCTCAAGCACATGACCGGGCACGGCTACCCCGAGGGTGGCCGCAACACCGCGCCCGCCATCGCCTCGCCGCGCGCCCTGCGCGAGGTGTTTTTGCCGCCCTTCGAGGTAGCCATCCGCGAGGCGCACGCGCTCTCGGTCATGGCGTCGTACAACGAGATCGACGGCGTGCCGTCGCACGAGAACCGCTGGCTCATCACCGACGTTTTGCGCGGCGAGTGGGGCTTCACCGGCGTGGTCGTTTCAGACTACTTCGGCGTTGCCCTGCTCGCGGACACGCACCACGTGGTCGCGGATCTGCCGGCCGCGGGCCGCGTCGCGCTCGAGGCGGGCGTGGACATCGAGCTGCCCGAGCCCGGTGGCTACAGCTCGCTGGTCGCCGACCTTCACGCTGGCCGCATCAAGCAGGCCGTCCTGGACCAGGCCGTCGCGCGCGTCCTGCGCGCCAAGTTCTTGCTCGGCCTTTTCGAGCAACCCTACGTGCAGAACACCACACCGGAGCCCGAGCAGCTTGCGGATCGCGCGCTGGCTTTGCGCGCCGCCGAGGAAGCCATGGTTCTGCTCAAGAACGACGGCGGGCTCCTGCCGCTCGACAAGGCCAAGATCAGGTCCGTCGCGGTCATCGGTCCCACGGCCGACACTTGCCACCTCGGCGGCTACTCCGGCAAGCCCGACAAGACGGTGAGCATCCTCGACGGGATCCGCGCGAGGCTCGGCGAAAAGGTCAAGGTGAGCTTCGCGCAGGGCTGCGGCCTGACCACCGGCAGCCGCGGCTGGAACGACGACAAGATCACGCTGCCCGATCCCGCCGACGACGTGCGCCTGGTCGCCGAGGCCGGCAAGCTGGCCAAGACCGTGGACCTCAATGTGCTCGTGCTCGGCCAGAACGAGCAGCTCTCGCGCGAGGCTTGGGACGAAAAACACCTCGGCGACCGCATGAGCCTCGAACTGGTGGGCGCGCAGATGGAGCTGGCGCGCGCCGTGCTGTCCAGCGGCCGGCCCACGGTGGTGGTTCTGATCCACGGCAGCCCACTGGCCATCCCCGAGCTGGCGCAGAAGGCGCCCGCCATCCTCGATGGCTTCTATTCGGGCGAGGAAACCGGCACCGCAGTCGCCAACGTACTGTTCGGCGACGCGAATCCCGCCGGCCGTTTGCCCTGGACTATTCCGCGTTCGAGCGGCGCCGTGCCCGCCTACTACAATCACAAGCCTTCCGCCACGCGCGCCTATCTGTTCGAAGTGCC
>Ga0265342_10002279_pt1 | contig 16736 bp, 16 predicted proteins | sample 4CB327metaG_FD_203125 | JGI IMG/M metagenome (GOLD analysis project Ga0265342, IMG submission 203125) | Rhizosphere microbial communities from Carex aquatilis grown in University of Washington, Seatle, WA, United States - 4-CB3-27 metaG | ecosystem: Host-associated > Plants > Roots >...
CGTATCCTTTTCCCATGCTTCTGACGTTGGCCCATATCGGCCCCCGGACGGGCTCAAAGGGCGAATTCGAGTGTCTCAGTCAGGTCTATCTCGAACGCTGCTCGGCCTTTGCGCGCTGCCGGTCTGAAGCATTCCGGACTGAGGAGGCATTGCTCGAGTGGCTGGGCCGGCAGCAGGGTCGGACGCCCGCCGTGGCCGTTCTGCTGGACAGCTGCGGGCGGCAGATGAGCTCCGAGGCCTTTGCGGGGTGGCTCAGAAAGCGCCGCGATGAGGGGGCGCAACAGATTGTCTTCGCCATCGGCCCGGCAGATGGATGGTCGGACGCGGCTCGAGGGAGGGCGCAACTGCTGCTCTCGCTGGGGCCGATGACGCTGGCTCACGCGCTGGCCCGGCTGGTGATGGCCGAACAGCTCTACCGAGCATTTACAATTTTGACGGGCCACCCCTATCACGCGGGGCACTGAACAGTTGCTATGACCGACTCACGGCGAGGACTGATCCTGATCAACACCGGCCCCGGCAAGGGTAAAACCACCGCCGCTATGGGCACTGCTCTGCGCGCCGTGGGCAACGGCATGAGGGTGCTGATGCTGCAATTCATCAAAGGCTCATGGCACTACGGCGAGCTGGACGCGGTAAAGGCCTTTGGCTCGAACTTCGTTCTGAAGCAGATGGGCCGGGGCTTTGTGAAGGTGGGTGGCGCTGAGACCGACCCGGAAGACATTCGCCTGGTCGAGGCGGCCTGGGCAGAGGCGCGCGAGGCGATCTATTCGGGCGAGTGGGATATGGTGGTTCTGGATGAGATCAACTACGCCATCTCCTATGGAATGCTGGACCCGGCCGTAGTGGCCGATGCCCTGCGAAACCGACCGGAGATGGTGCACGTGATCCTGACCGGCCGCAACGCACACCCGCTCCTGGTGGAACTGGCCGACACGGTCACCGAGATGCGCGAGGTGAAACATGCGTATCAAAAAGGCATCCTGGCCCAGCGCGGCATAGAATACTGACAGCTAACAGCTAACAGTTAAAAAACTCTGTTTGGGCCATGGAAAACTGATAGCTGTACCCTGTTAGCTAGCTGCTATTGAGAGGTTGAATGTCCTGGTTTAAGCGTGAGGATGGCGAGTACGAATCCAGTACCGGCCCTGAGGGCAGTGCGGATGCGGCTGAAAAAACGGTTCGCACGGAAGGCTTGTGGACCAAGTGCATGGGCTGCCGCGCGGTTATCTACATCCCGGAGCTCGAAGCCAACCTGAGCGTCTGCCCCAAGTGCCAGCATCACTTCAAGATGGGCGCCCGCCAGCGCATCGGCCTGCTGCTGGAACCTGGCTATGAGCTGGTGGATGGCGGCCTGCGCTCCACCGATCCGCTGAACTTTACCGACGTGAAGCCCTACAAGCAGCGGCTGCGCAAGGCGCAGGAGCAGACCGGGTTGGACGACGCCATTCTCAACGCGGTTGGCCAGATGGGGCCGCATGACGTTGTGCTCAGCGCCATGGAGTACAGCTTTATCGGCGGCTCGATGGGCGCCGTGGTGGGCGAGACGATCGCTCGCGCCGTGGACCGCGCGCGGCTGGGGCGCAGACCGCTGATCATCGTCGCGGCCTCAGGCGGAGCGCGCATGATGGAGGGTGTGGTCAGCCTGATGCAGATGGCGAAGATATCCACGGCGCTGGCTCAGTTGGACGACGCCAAGGTGCCGTACATCTGCGTGCTCACCGATCCCACAACGGGCGGCGTCACCGCCAGCTTTGCCATGCTGGGCGACCTGAACATCGCCGAGCCTGGCGCGCTGATCGGCTTCGCAGGACCGCGGGTCATCGAACAGACGATCCGGCAAAAACTGCCCGAGGGCTTTCAACGCTCCGAGTTTCTGCTGGAGAAGGGCTTCCTGGACGCAGTGGTTCACCGCAAGGATACGAAGGCGTATCTGATTCGCGCGCTGGAGTTCATGAAGGTCGAGGCGGTTGCCTGACAACTGCTTGCTCGCATTGAAGCGCGCGTTGACCTTTTCTTTGCGGCGCAAATTAAAACACAATGGCCCGGCAGTGTTGCCGGGCCATCGCTTTCTTGCTGACTTCCTGCTTCTTCAGATTCGCATCGGCATGAGCACGTAGCGATACTTGTACTCGGCGTCTGGGTCTTCGGGGCGCATCTGGCCGGCGGACTGGGAGTCTTTGAACTCCAGCCGCACCTCACCCTCGTTGTTGAGGGCCTTGAGGAAGTCCAAAACGTAGCCGGAGTTAAAGCCGACCAGAATCGGGTCTCCCGAGTAGGGCGTATCGATGGTGTCTTCACTCTCTCCGGACTCGGTTGAGCTGGAGCTGATCTTGAGTTCGTTGCTCTCAAGGCGCAGGCGAATGGCGCCGGAGCGCTCGTCGGCAAACTGGGCCACGCGCTGGATAGCCGCGGACAATTCGCTGGACTTCACAACCGCAAACTTCGTATTGTCGCGGGGCATGACCGCCTCGAAGTTGGGAAACTGCCCGGAGAGTTTGCGCGTGCTGAGGGTGCGGTGGCCAACGCGGAAGAAGAGAGTGTGCTCGTCGTCGGCGTACTCCACTTTTTCCGATTCAGTGGCAGAGAGCAACTGTTGCAGCTCCTGGAGGGCCTTGCGCGGGATGAGAACGCGCTTCTCGCCGCTGATGCCTTCGAGGATTTCATTCGGCTTTTCGACGTAGGAGAGCCGGTGGCCGTCGGTGGCTACCATGGCCAGTGACTCCGCTTTAATAACCAGCAACGCTCCGTTTAGCGTATAGCGCGACTCCTCGTTGGAGATGGCGAAGATGGTGCGATTGATGAGAGTCTTGAGGGCCTGGGCGGAGATGCTGGTGGCCGCGACGGCGGGGAACTCAGGCACCTGCGGATAGTTGGCTTTCGCCATGCCCACCATCTTGGTGTTCGACCGGCCGCTGCGAATTTGCACCCAGTGGTTTTCAAGCAGCTTGATGGAGATGTCCCCTTCTGGCAACAGCTTGATGTAGTCGTAGAGCTTGCGCGCAGGGATGGTGCAGGCGCCGGGCTTCTTTACCTTAACCTCTGTGCTGGTGCGGATAGCTTGGTCGAGGTCGGTGGCGGTAATGTTCAGGCGGCCGCCTTCAGCCTCTATGAGAAAGTTCGACAGAATCGGAATGGTCGTCTTGCGCTCCACCACGCTTTGAGTCGCGGTAAGCTCTTTCACAAGATCCTGGCGGCTTACGGTAATCTCCATCGCTGCCCCCTGCGCGGCCGGCTTCTCCGCTTCGGTTTCTACGATCGGCATATTCTCTCTCAATCCAGAAGCCGAGTTCCTGCGCTGGCCACACTCTACAACAGAATACGGCTCAGCGGAAGCGGCTGTCCTTGTTTCTTCATTGATTGTATTCACTTTGTGGTTTTCTGCGTGGGTGGAAAACAGGGACACTATTCTTAATTCCTCGGCTTGTCTGTGGGCGCGGGCAGGCGTCGCGCGATGGCGGGTGTGGTGCGGGAAGTGTAGGCTGCGATGAGCGGCGGGCTAGGGCGGTCGGTTAATGGAAAAGGGTATAAGAGATTAAAAAAAGATAGTAGTACCCGTAGTTCGTGCAGGAAAAGTGGAAATTTCTCCGAAACAGTTGTGAGTGATAGGTTTTTGGGGTTGCGGGGTTTTCTAAATTGCGGCTGTGTAAATGAGAGGTTTTGGAAAAGCGGCTTTGATGTTGGTTTAGCGGCCACAATTTTCCACGCAACACACAGGGAAGAAGAAAAAGGCTGTGTAATATGGCCTGTTTATGTGAGAAGCAAGAATAAGTCGGCTTGGATGAAGGGCTTGGAAGAGACCGGCGATCCACAATGGGGAGAGATCTTACCCCAAACCAAGCTAGAGCGTTGCGGGAGAAGCCACAACAACCCCAACCTTCCGACCTGGCGCGAAGGCAGCACAAGACGAGACCTCTATACTGAACCTTCCATGTCCTACGCCGCAGCCATCGATCAACTGAACGCCATAGTTCCCGAGTTGCTGGCACCACCAGGCCAGCCGCGGCGCAAATTCGCGCTCGAGGAGATCCGCATCCTGCTGGCAGCGCTAGGCGATCCGCAACATCACTTCAAGTCCGTGTTGATAGCCGGAACCAACGGGAAAGGCTCTACAGCAGCCACACTCGCCGCGATTCTGACGGCCTCTGGGACACGAACCGGCCTCTATACGTCGCCGCACCTGGCGCAGCCAACGGAGCGTATTCGCCTGAATAGTGTTGAGATTACCGCCGACACATTTGCGAGGCTCTACTTTCGCGTCCACGACGCCGCGCAAAAACTCGTTACAAAGGGCCGGCTTCCGCAGATGCCCAGCTACTTTGAAGTTCTCACCGCACAGGCTTTTTTATGCTTTGCCGAGGAGAGCGCAGAGATAGCAGTACTTGAAGTAGGCATGGGCGGGCGGCTGGACGCGACCAACAGCGTCGATCCGCTGCTCTCGGTGATTACCGACATCTCGTTCGACCACATGGAGTGGCTGGGCACGACCATCAGCGCAATCACGCGCGAGAAGGCGGGCATTCTGCGATCCGGCGGAACCATGATTACACTTCCGCAACACCCGGAGGCTAACCGGATTCTGGAAGAGGCGGCCGCGGAGATGGGCGTGCGCGCGGTGAACGCAACAGCGTATATGCCACCCAGCGGCGCCGGCCCGGTTGGCCCTTACTGTGTGGAAGCGTTGGGCGCGGTCGTAGAGGTGGATTCGCCGCTCAAAGGTGCCCACCAGCAGCGTAATCTGGCGTTGGCCATAGCAACAGCCGTAGAGCTGGCATCCACGCACGGTTTTCCTGTGAACCCGGAGAGTATCGCCACGGGCATTCGGCAAACGCGCTGGCCAGGCCGGCTGGAACGCATTGAGAGAAATGGCGTGGAGTGGATATTGGATGTAGCGCATAATCCCGCCGGAGCCTGGGCGCTGCGGGCCGGCCTGAGAGACGCATTGGAAGTGAAGAGGCCGAGGAGGCTGATCTTCAGTTGCCTGCGTGACAAGCCGGTTGCAGAGATGGCGCAGATCTTGTTTCCACTCTTTGAGCAGGTCTTTCTTGCGCCGATCCAGAGCGCTCGCGCCACGGCCTTGGACGATCTGATGGCAGCGGCCAGAGCCACTGGAACTCCGGCGTCATCCTGTAATTCCGTTAGCCAGGCCTTGCAATTAGCTAGGAAGGGCGCGGAGGGCGGCTTGATTGTCGTCTCCGGGTCGGTGTACTTGGTGGGCAAGGCGCGTTCGCTGCTGCTGGCGGGAGAGGGGGAGACGGCATGAGCCGACGGCCAAATCCGCTGCCGCGGCTTTACCGCTGGCGCACCAACCTGATCCAGATACCGGTGATGGCTGTAATCACGGTGGCTTGCGCCTCGCTTTCATTGCTGATTTCGATTGTGGAGAAGGATGGGCGGGCACAGCACCGGATCGCACAGCTATGGGCTCGGCTTTGCGTTGTAATCTCCGGGGGCAGGCTCACCATCCGCGGTGCGGAGAACCTGCGTAAGTATTCGGTTGCCGTCTACGCCTCAAACCATACCTCGTACATGGATACGCCGGTCATCTTTACCGCTCTTCCCTTCCAGTTCCGCATTCTGGCCATGAAGAAGTTGTGGCCTGTCCCTTTTATTGGGTGGTACTTAAATCGCTCAGGCCAGATTCCGGTCGATAGCGCCAGCCCCCACGCGGCACTCTCCAGCCTGGGAGGGGGAGTGAAGGCCCTGCGCTCCGGGATGCCCCTGTTCGTCTTCCCTGAAGGTGGACGCACCTCCGACGGCGAATTGCGTCCGTTCCTCTCTGGTGCGGCCTATCTGGCCATTCGGGCCCAGGTTCCGCTGGTGGCGATCGCGTTGAGCGGAGTCTATGACCTGTTGCCGATTCATACGCGCCATTTTTATCCGGGAGAACTGACGATGAGGGTGGGTGAGCCGATCGAAACGACGGGAATGACGCCGCGACAGACAGACGAGCTGACGGAGCGACTACGCAACGCTATCGAGGCCCTCAAGCAGAGGAATTAACTGGATAACTTTATCGTTCTAGCTACATCTATCATTAACGCGGGAGCTTCCATGTCCGTTCCCATCGCCATACCCGAGCCCACCAGCAGCGATCCGGCCTACAACGAGCGGTCACTGCCGCCGTATCTTTCAGCACTCCGCGCCGCCGGCGCAACGCCGATTGTGATTCCGCTGCATGCGGGGCAGGATCGCGTGGCAAAGCTGTTGGCGGGGGTGAAGGGGATCCTGCTGCCAGGAAGCCGCTATGACATAGACCCGCACAGATATGGCGAAGAACCAACGCCCGAGTGCGGTGAGCCCGACCCAGCCCGCTATGCCGTGGACAAGTTGCTGCTGCAGGAGGCCTTCAATCTGCGGAAACCGATTTTGGCCATCTGCCATGGCGGGCAAACTCTGAATGTCTGGCTCAATGGGTCGCTGATTCAGGACCTGAAGACGGCGGTCAACCACAGGCAGGGCCGGGAGGTGGCTGGGGCGCACACGGTTCGAATTACGTTGGGGACGAGACTGGCCGGGCTGCTGCCATCGGGAGTGTTGGCTGACGTTCAGGTCAATTCGAGCCACCACCAGGCGATCCGCACGACGGGCGACAATTTGCGGGTAAGCGCAGTCTCGCCTGGCGACGGGGTGATCGAGGCGGTTGAGTTGAATTCGGCCGAGCACTTTGTTTTGGCGGTGCAGTGGCATCCAGAGCGGAGTTATGCAGAGGGCCAACTCTCGCGGACGATCTTTGCGGCTTTTGTGGAAGCGGCTGAAATATGGGAGCCACCGCGCGTTGAAGAACGGAACGCACCAGAATGAATGCAGAACCGAGCACGGACCCTCAAAACGTCAGCTTGCGGCTGAACGCCCTGCTGGCAGCGGCTGGCGAGGGGCCGCTGGAGCTAGCTTTGGCCGGTCGCTTCGCGGAGCTACTTTCGCTTATTCTTCGCTGGAATGCTCGCGTCAACCTGACCGCGATTCGAGACGAAGAAGGCATTTTGACGCGGCATTTTGTTGAGTCGATCACATGTGCCAGAGCGCTGCCAACGGGGATTGCGACTTTGCTGGACGTTGGCTCGGGCGCCGGCTTCCCCGGAATCCCCATTGCTCTCTGCCGACCGGAGATTGCCGTCACCCTGGCCGAGTCACAGGGCAAGAAGGCGGCGTTTCTGCAGGAAGCGGTCCGTGTGCTGGGAGTTGCCGCAAAGGTCCACTCCGGGCGGGCGGAGGCGTTGACCACGCAATTTGATTGCGTTACTCTGCGGGCGGTTGAGAAGATGCCGCAGGCGGTTAAGGCCACGGGATGGTTGGTCCGCCCCGGAGGCTGGATGGCACTGATGACGACCGGCAAGGAGCTGGACATACTGAAAGCCGCTGCTGGAGTGGAGTTTACCTGGGCAGAGCCCCGCCAGCTGCTTGGAGGCGATGACCGGCTGCTTGCACTTGGGGCGCGAGGCCCTAATTTGCCAGCTTGATGAGAGCCAGCTTGCGAATGGCAGCCAGATCCTTAGCCGCTTTCACTGTGAGCCGTAAGCCGGTCCCCTCCGGATAGCGCGGAGCTTCGTCAAAGAGCTTGAGCAGAGCCTTCGAGAGGCCGCCTTCACGAGCGGCCGCAACAGCCTTGTCGCCAAAGATGAAAGCTATCCGAAAGCAGCCGGCGCAGGGAGCAAGATAAACGATATTTCTCTTTTTCACCTTGAGTCGAAGAGCCCAGCCGGCCTTGGGTGAATAGGAGTTCCACTCCTGATCGACGACACCTTGTTCGGCGAACCAATCCACCAATTGCTTCCATAGATCAGCGGTCGCGCCCAGGGCTATCGTGACTTCCTTGGCTGTAGGCAGAGAGGTTTTACCGATGAATGCGTTCGGGTTTTCCATGTCGCTCCTTTTTTACACGAAATCATTTTAGGACGAAATTGGCGGGAGAACACGGCGCAAGATCGCGGTCTAAGAGGAGGGCGCATTGTGAGGCTTTGTTCCACGTGGAACATTCCCATTATGGGACTCCCACCCCTTTGTTCCACGTGGAACAAAGGCTGCCCTGGCCCATAAGCCACATTTCAAATTGGACCGCGTTCAATAAAAGCCAAAAACCGCATCCAAGCACAAAAGTTATCCACCGTTAGCCCTTTTTCAGCCCCCCAAACTGCTCCCGCGCGCTCCGCTTGGAAGCCCAGCCCTCTCTAGCGTTTCCTTAGTATCTGCCTCCCGCCGGGCCGTACGCTTTCCACAGATGGGTCCTGTTCTCCACAGCGCTAGCGCCTACCTTCAAAACGCCCTTCCCTTTACTCTTGAATGCCATGGGCAAGATTCTCGGTGTCGTCAACCAGAAGGGTGGGGTCGGCAAAACCACAACAGTCGTCAATCTGGCCGCCTGCCTGGCTCTCCAAGGCCTCAAAATCCTCCTGGTGGATTGCGATCCCCAGGCCAACGCCTCCTCCGGCGTCGGCGTCCAGCGCGACGACAACCGCCGCTCATCCTACGACGTGCTGATGGGTGAATGCCCGGCGGAGCAGGTCATTTTGCCCACCGAGATTGACCGGCTCTGGCTTTTACCGGGCTCCAACAACCTGACGGGCGCAAATATTGAGCTCGCCACGGCGATCGACCGCGCCCTCCGCCTGCGTCGAGCACTGGAACCGGTTCAGGCCGGCTACGATCTGGTCGTCCTGGACTGTCCGCCGGCGCTCGACCTGCTCACACTCAACGTTCTGGCTGCTGCTGACATCCTACTAGTCCCTATGCAGGCGGAGTACTTCGCCCTGGAGGGCATCTCCGAGCTGATCTCCACCCTGGAGCGGGTTCGCGCGGCCTTTAATCCCTCGCTCACCATCGAGGGCGTTCTGCTGACCATGTACGACGACCGGACCAACCTGGCGCAGCAGGTGACTGAAACCCTGCGCGAATACTTCAAAGAGCGGCTCTACCGCACCGTAATTCCGCGTAATGTGCGCCTGGCGGAGGCCCCCAGCTATGGCAAACCCGTGGCCCTCTATGCTCCCCGCTCGCGTGGAACCCTGGCCTACTTCGAACTGGCGGGGGAGTTTTCCGCGCGCAATGGAATTGAAATCCCGCGCAAGGCCGAGCAGGGGGCCGCGGAATCTGTCGAGCTAGAGCCCGAGGCATCTTTCGGGCCAGGTTCCCGATGAAGGCTCTGATGCAGCCGCAGCAAGTTTGAAAAAGTGCGTCAGATAGCGCCAAATTTCGAGAAAGGCTGGCCATTCTGGCCGGGGTAGGGGTTTTTGAACCGTGAATATCGCTCCCGTTGATACCAAACGCCGCGCCCTAGGCAAGGGCCTGGACTCCCTTCTGCCGCGGGTACATGCCGCTCCCGCCGCCGAGACCGAAGGCGGAAAGCCGCGCGAGATTCCGCTGGATCAGATTGATCGCAATCCCTTCCAGACGCGCTCCCGCATGAACGAGGAGCTATTGGGCGAGCTGGCGGCCTCCATCACCGCCAACGGCGTAGTGCAGCCGGTGCTGGTGCGCCCGCTGGCCAGTGGCCGCTTTCAGCTCATTGCTGGAGAGCGGCGCTGGATGGCCTCGCAGCGCGCCGGCAAAGCGACGATACCGGCCATCCTGCGCCAGGTCTCTGACGAGCAGGCGATGGAGATCACCATTGTCGAAAATCTGCAACGTGCCGACCTGAACCCCATGGAGCAGGCACGCGCCTTCGACCGCCTCTCCCGCGAGTTCCATATGACGCAGGAGCAGATGGCGCAGCGCACCGGCAAGGATCGCGCCACGGTGGCCAATTTCCTGCGCCTGCTGCGGTTGCCGGCAGCGGTACAGGCCCGCGTCGAATCGGGCGAGTTGAGCTTCGGCCATGCCCGCGCGCTGCTGGCCTTGGAAGATGCCGCAGAGATGGAAAAGGTGGCCCAGCGGATCTCTCAATTTTCGCTTTCCGTTCGCCAAACAGAAAGCTATGTTCAGGGCCTTATTCGTCCGGAAAATAAAGCAAAAAAAGGACTTAAACACGAGAAACCGGTCGATCCCAACGTCCTTGACGTTCAGGAGCGGCTACAGCGCGCCCTTGGATTGAAGGTTTCGATCGAAGACCACAATGGCCGCGGTAAAGTCATCATTGAATACGCGAAGCTGGAAGACTTCGACACACTGCTGGAGCAGTTGGCAGGGGAGTGAGGCGGCGGGATTAAATCAGCTATCTCCAGTCAGGAGTTTGCATGAATCGGCGATCATTTTTATATGCAGCGGCGATGCTCAGTGCGCCCGTAGTTGCTGCGCCCGTTGCGATGGCCCAAGCAGTGCGTGACGTGGATGGCGAGAAATCCAAAAGCAATCCACAATCCGAAAGCGCGCGGCGGATCGAGAAGGCAACAGCGGCGGCGATGGCCATGCAGCGGCGCGACTGGGAGCAGGGGATTCTGGCGCAGGCGCTGCTGGAGGCGGGCGACCGTAAAAAGGTAATTCTGCTGACCAAGGCGGCTATGGTGCAGCGCAAGCCGGACGGGCGAATGGGCGTGGTAGTCTCCGGCAGCCCGACCGATCCGGCGATGGGCGGCGCGGCCTACGAGCAAGCGGCCGAGTGGACCGGCGATCAGCAGATGCGGAAGGCTGTTGACGAATTGCTGAACTGGATTCGCGTCACGGCGCCGCGCAACGCGGAGGGTGTGCTCTACCACACCTTCCACGCGCCCCAGATGTGGTCGGATGGGCTCAACGGGGCGCCGCCATTCCTGGCGGCGACGGGCCACTACGACGAGGCGCTGGCGCAGATCGAAGGCTACAAGCAGCGGCTCTGGAATCCGGAGAAGAAGCTGCTGGCGCACATCTGGGACGACGAAAAGCGGCAGTTCGCGGACGGAAACTTCTGGGGCGGCGGCAATGGCTGGGCCGCCGCCGGACTGGCGCGCGTTATCCGCAGCTTGTCCCGCGAACGTAGCCACGACCGCGAGCCTTTTGCGGCCTTTGCGCGAGAGATTGTGGACGGATGCCTCCAACACCAGCGCGACGATGGGCTCTTTCACGACGTGGTGGACCAGCCGGCAACCTTTGTCGAAACCAACCTTGCCCAGATGCTGGCCTATGCTGTTTATGAAGGCGTCGCTGGCGCGTGGCTTCCTTTGAGCTACCGGAAGCACGCGGACAAAATGCGCGCCGCGGCCCGCGAAAAGATGGATGCCTATGGTTATGTGCAAGGGGTTTGCGGCGCGCCGGAGTTCAATCGCCCCGGTACCTCGACGGAGGGGCAGGCATTCTGCATTCTGATGGAGGCCTCAGGCGGCAGGACAGACTCCGGGCATCCTGCGCAGGGCTAGTTGTTGCTGCGCCACAGTTCATTCCCAACCGCCAATCGACCAGATAAGATGGAAGCTGCAAAATCAGAGGTCTGGAATGCCTTCTCGACTATTAGCGCTGATCGCTTTGCTGTGCCTGTCGCCCGTCCTCCATGCCCAGTGGGAGGTTCAATCACGGTACCAGGTCTACGGCGGTTATTCTTTTCTCTCCAACTCTTTCAATGGAGTAGCCGGATCACGCCAGCCGCTGAATGGATGGGATGCGGCCCTGGCCTTCCCGGCTTGGCACAATTTGCGATTCAAGATCGACGTCTCGGCATACAGAGGGACCAACCTGAGCGCACCGCAAAATGCTTTCTTCATCATGGAGGGCGGGCAATACAGCTGGCGCATTAAAAAAGAGTCTTTTTTTGTGGAGGGGTTAATAGGAAACGGAGGCATTAACAAAGATTGGGGGGCGAACAAAACCCCCGGCGAAACCGCCTCGTTTTCAACCCTGATCGGCGGCGGCTTGGACACACCACTCACGCGCCACATCGCCTACCGTGTGGGCGGAGGCTTTCAGTACTCCTACTTTTCTCTCGCCGGAGTCAATAATGCCCCATACAGGATTCCCGGTCTGCCCACCTACTTTGGCCGCATCTCTACCGGAGTAGTCTGGCAGTTCTAGGCGCATAGTTTAGAGCTGAAGGGGTTCTATTTTCCGATGCAGAAGGTGGAAAAGATCAGGTTCAGAATGTCATCGGATGTAGTTTGGCCGGTGAGGGAGTCGAGCGCCGAAAGAGCGCGGTACAGATCCAGAAGAATCATCTCGTGAGGGATGGCCGTAGCGTTGGCCTGGGCTGCGTCGGCCAGAGCCGCCAGCGAGGTTGCGATGGCCTGGTGATGGCGCAGGCTGGTCAACATGCCTGGCTCCTCGGCGGCTCCTCCGGTGGCCAGAGCCAGGATGTGCTCGCGCAGAGCGGCGATGCCTTTGCCGGTGAGCGCGGAGGTGCGCAAGGCATGAGTGCTGGAGAGCTGATCCGAGGGCGAAGCCTTGTCTGCTAGATCGCTCTTGTTGATAGCGACCAGCGCGGAGCGGCCCTCGACGGCGGCCAGCAGGCGGCGCTCCTCGTCGTTGAGCGGCTGAGTGGCGTCCAGCACCACCAGCACCAAGGCGGCGTCGGCCAGCGCCTCGCGGCTGCGATGGATGCCAAGCTTCTCGGCCTCCTCCAGGTTTTCGCATAAACCTTCGCGAAGGCCGGCTGTGTCCACCAGCTCCAGCGGAATGCCCTCCAGCGATATGCGTTCGGTGACCGGGTCGCGCGTTGTGCCGGGAGTCGCGGTCACAATGGCGCGCTCACGCTCGACGAGGCGATTGAAGAGCGAACTCTTGCCTGCGTTGGGCCGTCCCACGATGGCCAGGGTAAGGCCGTCGTGAACGATGCGTCCGCGGGCAAAGGATGCTTCAAGCGCGGCGAGAGGCAGCGTCAGCTCGGCGATGCGGCGGGCGATCTCGGCTTGAGGGGTCACGTCCACGTCGTCCTCGGCAAAGTCGATGCCGGCTTCGAGCAGCGCAACCAGTTCAACCAGGGATTGTTTCACCGGCGCAACGCGCTGGCTGAGCGCGCCGCCCATCTGGCTGGCGGCCTGGCGGGCCTGAGTCAGCGTCTGTGCCTCGATCAAATCGCGGACGGCCTCGGCCTGCGTCAGATCGATGCGGCCAGCAAGAAATGCGCGCTGAGTAAATTCCCCAGGCTCCGCGAGCCGCGCGCCCAGATCGAGAGCGCGACGCAGCAGCAAATCCAACACCACCGGCGAGCCGTGCGCGGCTATTTCAACGAGATCCTCGGTGGTGTAGGAGTGGGGCGCGGCAAAGAATGTGACAAGGGCCTCGTCGATGCGGGTTGCGTAGCTGGCGGAGTTGTTTGCGTCGAGCACATCGGCCAATCGCGCCCGCCCATGCTCCAGAGGCTGGCGCAGGCTCACCAGTTGCGCGGCGATGGAGGCGGCCTGAGGACCGCTGAGGCGCACAATGCCGATGCCGCCGCGGCCTGGAGGCGTGGAGATGGCGGCGATAGTCTCCGCGCTCTGTCCGGAAATCGGCTTTGGATTGCTCATGCGGCAGCTTCCATTGTATGCAACAACACGGATAGGCTGATGCGGCCTGTACTGTTTGCAGCTTCCGGGGCATGGTCACATACGCCCTAGCATCGATTATCATTAGGCGTAAACTCGGGTGTATCTTTTTCGGCAAATGGAGGCGGTGATCATGCGGATAGGGATCGTGATTGCGCTCGCGGCGGTTCTGGCAATGCCGTGCTATGCGGCCAGACGTATCACCGTGGAGGAGTTTGAGCAGACTCTCGCGTCCTGCAAGGCTGCTCATCAGTCGGATGCCTCTATTGCCCGACAGCTCTCCGCGATGGAGCTGACCGAGCGGTTGAGCAGTGCACGGCTCGAGCGCCTGAAGGCTGGCTTGCCGGGCATCAAGGCGCGGACGGCGCTTCTGGCGCTGGCCGACTCCTCGGTCTTCCTCGATCCTCCGGCAGCGGAGATCACCAACGCCTCCGCGCCGGACGCTGACACGCTGAACCGGATGATGGCCTCGATTGTGAATTACGTGAATACTACGCTGCAACATTTGCCCAATTTCTTTGCCACGCGCGAGATGACCAGCTTCGAAAGTCAACCGCCGCAGTTAACCCTCCGCTCCAAAGCCACAGTGACTTACCGCAACGGCGAGGAGGTGGTGGAGAAGGCGAACGAAAAAAGCGGGTCAGATCAGCTGCGGACGCAGAAGCTGGTGACGCATGGTGTCTTCGGGCCGATTCTGAGCATAGTGTTGAAAGATGCCCTCACCGGCAGCATCCGATGGTGCCGCTGGGAAACGGGAACCAATGGTGCCGCGGCAGTCATCCTTTTTGCGGTCCCTTTAGAAAAATCACATTACTCGATTGGGTCTATATGCCACGATATTTCTTGCGTATCCATAAAATTTACGTCCAATGACCAGAGGAGTATGGACGTCGAAACGGTTGAGCCTGTTGCGTATCATGGAGAGATTGCCTTCGACCCGACGAGCGGGGCGATTCTGCGCATCACGGTGGTAGCGGAGATACCCCTCGAATGTGTAAATCTCGCAGGTGTCCTCAAAGCGGTGCACGAGGGGAGCGAGATCGTCACCCACAATGACATCTTCGTTGAATACGGCGCGGTGGAGATCGGCGGCAAGAGCTATATCTGCCCGGTGCGCAGCGTCTCCCTGCTGACAGAATATACGCCACCAAATTACAACGATATACCCCAGAGATTATTGAACGATGTTGTCTTCCGGCAATATCGCCGCTTCGGCTCAGAGGTGCGTATGCTGACGCCGGACACAATCGAGCCGGTCGGTAATCCGTAGCAGCCCGGTGGAGTGGAGATAGCGCGATCGTGTCGCTCTCTGCCGTCCCCGCAAAAAGCAAGGGGAGAAGCCGAGGCTCCTCCCCATCTGCCTGCGGTTAAAAAGCTACTTCTTTGGGGGGGCGATCACGTCCTTGGCGGCCTTGGCCACGCGGAACTTGACCACGGTCTTGGCCTTGATCTTGATGGCTTCGCCAGTCTGCGGGTTGCGGCCGATGCGGGCCTTGCGCTCTGCCTTCACGAGGCGGCCGATGCCGGGGATCACGAAGACGCCGTTCTTCTTGGTTTCCTTGATGGCGGTCTCCGCCAGAAGATCCAAAAAGGCTGCAACTTGCTTGTTGGTCAGTTCCAGCTTCTCGGCCAGGACCCGCGTCAGGGCGGTTTTGGTCAATCCAGTTGCCATGCGATGTTCTCCTTTTAGGGCGCCCCTTGGGGCGACCGATGTTACTCCGGGTTTCTGTCGCGAAATGCGTGCCGCATGGAGGAAATGCGATCGGGTCAACGTTTGCACGAAAACCCTGTGTTCATGCGGGTTCAAAGAATCCCGTCGTTCGTTACAATGCGGCTTGCGGACGGTTAAGTCAATGGAAAAAGCTCGATTTCCACAGTTTTCTTAGGGTTTTATGTAAATTTTCCCGATATTTAGCTGATTTTGCCGGTTTTTACCGGCCGCCTCTGCCCACAAAGCCCCCACAGCCCACGTAAATGAGGACACTGCGGAGGCGGCTATTTCAAGCCGAAAAGCACTTTTTTCCGGGGCGTAAGCGCCGCCGTGATGGGCGTGTTCAGCGCATCCACCACAGGCGCGGCCAACCGGAAGTGGCGCGTCAGCACGGCGGCAAAGCCGGATTTCAGAGCCGCGGTGGCTGGCAGCGTAGTCGCCAGACCCCACTGGCGGCATCGAATCAGATCCATTGCTGGATGCTCGCAGGGAAAACCCTTCGGAGGGCGGGTGAGCGCGTTTCCTTCAAACTCGGCAAAGGTCCTGCGGACTGAAGGATTCTGGAGCAACCTGCGGAACTCGGCGTGATGATCAAGCAGCCAATGGCGAATGGCGGCCAGTTGATCCTTCTCCGGCATCCAGGCTCCGGCGGCGATCACCACCTCTTTCGCACTAATGTGGAAGTAGAATCCTGCGCCGGATGTCTTCTTCAATCCATCAAGCATCCACCAGGCGGCAACATGCGTTTTGTAGGGCTGCTTGTCGGCGCTGAAGCGAGTGTCGCGATAAATTCTGAAGAGACATTTTTCCGCTTGCCGCACGTAAGCCGGCGCAAAACTCTCCATCGCTTCGGAGACTTTGCGGATGATGGCCAGCATCGGCTCCTTCAGTTCCGCCTCAAAGACAGCCTTGCGCGGCGTGAACCATGCGCGGTCGTTGTTGCGGGCCAGATTGCGCAGAAAGGCGAGGCCCTCGGGACGAAGGTGGGCGGCGACGGGAACGGCAGCAGCCGGGTTGTTCACTTTGGTCGCCATAGCAATTAGGAGTGTAACTCGAAGGAGGCCTCAGGGGCTCGCAGCCTGTCTTTATCGGTACACTGCCAACTCAGGCAGCTCTCCCATGATGCGCCTTGAACGAGAAGAACGCTTCACCCGGGATCAGGCGGATGGTCTGCACATCCTCGAATCCAGCTTGCTGCAGTTGGCTCACCAGTTCGTTCGCCGTCGGCAATCTGCCGCAGTTTGCGGTTGCGGCTCCCCATAAGTTCAGAACCTCAACCACCAGGCTTCCTCCCTGGCAACAGGTGGTCAACAGGAGAAAGCCACTGGGCTGGATAAACTCCCTGATGTGGCGCAAGAGCGAGACCCGCTCCTCGACCGGGAAGTAGTAAATGTTGTTGTAGAGCGTGGCAATATCGAAACGCTCATCTGGGGCTTTGCTGCGGATATCACCCGTCTCGATCCTGACCCGGTCCTGCAAGCCCCATCCCTCGATGTTGCGGCGAGCCACCACCGCCACATTTTCCTGCAACTCCAATCCGAGGGCCGAGAGCGATGGGTTTTTGGCCGCCGCGAATTTAATATAGAAGCCGGAGCCGCAACCAATCTCAAGCAGGCGCACAGGCCCTGCGGCAGGAAAGGTGCTGTCAATGGCTTCCGTCTGGA
>Ga0265342_10002282_pt1 | contig 16704 bp, 14 predicted proteins | sample 4CB327metaG_FD_203125 | JGI IMG/M metagenome (GOLD analysis project Ga0265342, IMG submission 203125) | Rhizosphere microbial communities from Carex aquatilis grown in University of Washington, Seatle, WA, United States - 4-CB3-27 metaG | ecosystem: Host-associated > Plants > Roots >...
CCAACCGTCGTCGGCAATGGCGTTTACAAGGCCTCTCTCGACGTCGTTTCGCTGTCGTTGGGCGCGATACTTGACGATTTTCGCCCCCGTCCGTAGGTTACCTCACCATGATGCGAATATTCTGCGCGATCGGGCTTTCGGGGGCGCTGGCACTCAGCGCGTGTAGCAGCAGCAGCGGGACCAACAGCGATTCGGGAGTCGGCGGCTCTACCGGCGACGCCGGGACCGACGCTGTCGCCGACGCCGGGCCGGCGCTGGTCACGGTGTCGGGGACCGCCGCGCCGCACGCGCTGACCAAGGCCCTGGATCCGACCAACGATTTCAGCATGATCAATGTTGCCGTCGTCGATCCTGCGATCGTGATCGCGAATCCGACGGCGCCGCCGCTCGCGGGCGGGGCGCTCACCACCACGGGCTGCCCTGCGACCGGTTGCCCCTGGAGCTTCGACAACGTCAACGTCTCGGGCATCTCGCTCGGGTTGGTCGGCATCCTCGACGACGCGCGTACGACGGGCCGCTTGTGGGTCAAGACCGGCACCGGCGCGGGCTCGAGCGCGTTCATCAACACGATCAAGGTGTCGCACGCGCCGATCACCAACGTGCCGCTCTTCGCGGTCAGCGTCGCGACCGAGGGCGCGCTCGCGACGTTCGCGGCCGGGGCGCTGTCGGACACGACCCTCGTGCCCGGCCAGCTGACCGCGCGCGGGTTCATGATCGGTACGGTCGTCAGCAAGCTGAGTCAGGGCCCGCTGCCGGTCGCGGGCGCGACGGTCACCACGACCGACGCCCGGGTGAACATCATCTACCCGACCGCCGACTTCAGCGGCGTGGGGACGTCGACCTCGGCGAACGGCTCGTTCCTGGTCGTGCCCAAGCCGACCGCGAATCCGACTGCGATCGTCGCGACCTGGACGGTCACGGCGCCGAGCGGCGACACGCGCGTCTGGCCGGCGCTGACCGCGGGCTCGACGCCCGGTACGGCGTTCGTGATCCTCTTCGCCGCCAACGAGACTCCCTAGACGGGACCGCTGGTCACGGTCGCCGCGACCAGCACGGCCACCTCGGCGAGCTCGATCGCCGCACCGTAGACGTCGCCGGTGAGGCCGTCGAGGCGCCGATCGAGCAGGCCCGCCAACGCCAGCGCGACTCCGAGCGCGCTGGCGGCGGCGATGCCGATCGCCGTCGAGACGTCGGCCGACGGCGTGGCGGCGACGATCGCGACGGCCGCGGCCAGCGCCACCGCGGTCGCGCCCGCGACGTGCGCGGGCCGCGCGTGCGCGCGAAACGGGCTGCCGAGGCCGTCAGCGCGCGCGTAGCGAAAGAAGACGAGCAGCGGAACCGCCGCCCAGCGCGCGAGCACCGGCGCCGCCAGCAGCGGCCAGAGCGCGCCGCGCTGGAAGGGATCGCCGTACGTGAGTCGGTCGAAGCGCGGCAGCAGCTCGGTGTGCGGAAGGAGGTTGGCGACGGCTGCGATCTTCGCCGCCAGCAGCAACACCAGCGCGACCGCGCCGTGCGCGCCGATGCGGCTGTCGCGCATGATCTCGAGCATGCGCGCGCGATCGCCGCGGCCGCCGCCCCAGGCGTCGAAGGTGTCGGCGACGCCGTCGAGGTGCAGGCCACCCGTGAGCACCGCCGAGATCGTCACGAGCGTCACCGCGATCAGCGCCGGCGGCAGATGCCCGCCCAGCAGCCACGCGACGGCGGCTTGCACGCCGCCAATCGCCGCGCCGACGAGCGGAAACCAGACCACCGAGCGTCCGAGCGACGTGGCGGCGACGTCGCCCTCGCCGATGGCGCGCGAGGGCACCGGCAGGCGCGTCAGGAAGGAAAACGCCGCGGCGATCGAGCGGAGCAGGCTCACCATGCTGCGCGCGTCAGGCGTCGCGGTCGGTGACGCCCGCCGACGCGAACGTCGCCATCTCGCGCACGATCGCCAGCGCGGCCTCGACCAGGTTCATGGCCAGCACCGCGCCTGTTCCTTCGCCGAGGCGCAGGTCGAGATCCAGCAAGGGCCGCTGGCCGATCGCCTTCAGCACGGCGCGATGTCCCGCCTCGACCGAACGATGCGAGGCGATCAGCGAGGCCGCGGCGGCCGGCGCGATGCGCGCGGCGGTCAGCGCGGCGGCGCCGCAGATGAAGCCGTCGACGATCACCGGTACGCGCGCGGCCACGGCGCCCAGGACCACGCCGGCCAGGCCCGCGATCTCGTAGCCGCCGAGCTGGGCCAGCGTGCCGACCGCGTCGGCGGCGTCGGGCCGGTGCAAGGCGAGCGCGCGCCGGACCACGTCGATCTTGCGGTGCAGGCCGTCGTCGTCGATGCCGGTGCCGCGGCCCACGACCTCCGCGGGCGGCGCGCCGGTGAACGCCGCGGTGAGCGCGCTCGACGACGTGGTGTTGCCGATGCCCATGTCGCCGATCCCCAGCAGCGTGATGCCATCCGCCGCCAGCTCCGTGGCGATGTCGATGCCCGCCTCGAGCGCGCGCAGCGCCTCTGCGCGCGACATCGCCGGCTCGCGCGTGAAGTTGCGCGTGCCGGCGCCGATGCGCAGCGACCGGATCTCGGGCAGCGCCGGCAGCTCGGTCTTGACGCCCATATCGACCACGACGACGCGCGCGCCCGCCTGGCGCGCCAGCACGTTGATGGCGGCGCCGCCGCGCGCGAAGTTGAGCAGCATCTGCGCCGTCACCTCTTGCGGGTAGGCGCTCACCGATTCCTCGGCCACGCCATGATCGGCCCCCATCACCACCACCGCTTTGCGCGGCGGCAGGGCGGCCGTGTCGATGTCGCCGCGGATCGCCGCCACCTGGCAGGCGATCTCTTCGAGGCGCCCCAGGCTGCCGCGTGGCTTGGTCTTGTCGTCGAGCCGGCGCTGCATCTCGACGGCGACGCGCGTGTCGGGCTCGCGGATCCGGGCGCAGGTGGCTTCGAGCAGAGTCATGGTATGGGCTCCTTTGGGTCGTCGATGTCGCCGGGCGCGACCGCCAGTGGTTCGGGGCGCAGCCTGAGGATTGTTCCCAGAACCGCCAGGTGAATCTCGTCGGCCAGCGCGGCCAGCCGCTGGTGCGCGCGTCCGGCCACGTCGCGGAACAGGCGGGCGAGCGGCGCGTCGGGCACGATGCCGAGGCCCACCTCGTTGGTGACGATCAGCGCGTGAAATCGCCGGCGCGCGAGCGTGGCGCAGAGCGCGTCGACGCGCTCTGCGATTCCCGCTTCGGCGTCGCCGCGGCACACCAGATTCGAGAGCCAGAGCGTCAGGCAGTCGACGACCACCACGTCGGCGCCGCTGTCGCCGCCGTCACCCCCGATCTGCGCCAGCACCTCGGGCAGGGCCAGCGGCTCCTCGACGGTGCGGAAGTCGCCGCCGCGCGTTCGCACGTGCGCGGCGATGCGCTCGGCCATCTCGTCGTCCAGCGCCTGCCCGGTAGCGACGAAGATCCGCCGCGCGCCCAGCCGCCGCGCGCGCGCGAGCGCGAACCGGCTCTTGCCCGAGCGCGCGCCGCCGCCCACGAGAATGATGCGGGCGGGGCCCGAAGCCTGGTCGTCGGTCGTGGCCATGGCGCGCTTCGGCGCCTGTATCGCGCGGGTGCCGGGCTGTCAAGCGGGGCGCTTGCGGCGCTGGCCGTCGACCACGTTGATCAGGTGCCAGAAGCGGCGGATCGCGGTGACGTTGGTGGTCACGGCAATGAAGACGATGCCGATCGCCGCCAGGCGGGGAAATGGATGGCGCTCATGCGGGGCCGCAATGAGCTCGAAGATCGGCGTCAGCGCCAGCGCCGTCCCCAGGTAGAGAATCCGCTCGGCCCGCTGCATGAGCCCGGGCGGTGACGGGACCCCCAGCGCCTCGGCCTTGGCGCGCACGTACGGGATCAACGACGTGCCCAGGATCGCCCCCAGCGTCGGGATCAGCACCCAGCTGCCGCGGAAGTACCAGGCCAGCCCCATCAGCATCAGCGAGTCGGCGTAGCGGTCGAGCACGGAGTCGACGATCGTGCCGCTGGGCAACGCCTCGCCGTGCGCGCGCGCGAGCCGCCCGTCGAGCGCGTCGAGGATACCCGAGAACAGAAAGAGCCAGCCGCCGAGCGCGAAGCGCCCGCACGCGACCGCGATGCCCGACGACGCGCCCAGCCCGGCGGCGATGCCGGTCACGGCATTGGCGCGCACGCCGCTGGCCAGCAGCAGGCGCCAGAGCGGGCTCACGATCCAGATGAAGAAGTTGCGGAAGTAGAAGTTGATGAAGACCGACTGGCCGCGGCCCTCGATCTCGCGGTCGTGCGGCATCCCTCGCAAGACCGTGCGCGCGCTGAACACCAGCAGGCCGACGAGGAAGTACAGGAACACCCCGATCGCGGGCAGCACCTGCCAGAACGTCACCGCCTTCATCACCGGTCATCCCCCGCGAGCCGCGACGGTGCCCACCAGCGCGCCGCGCGCACCGCCTCGTCCGCTGGCTCGTCCCCGGCCGCCACCTCGGGCGCGATGGGCGCAGGCACAGGCACAACCCAGGGGGCCGGCTTGCGATCGGCCACCTCGTGCAGGTGCGCGGCGAGATGGTGCGTGCTCGCGTGCGTGCTGAACGCACTCTCGACGCGTTCGTGGGCGCGCAGTCCGAGATCCCGCCGCAGCGCCGGCTGCTCGATCACGCGGCGGACGGCGGCGGCAAACGCCGCGATGTCGCCGATGGGGAAGACCAGCGCCTCGCGCTCGTGCGTCACCACCTCGCGCGTGCCCGCGGCGTTCGAGACCACCAGCGCGCGGCGCATCGCCATGCTCTCGAGCACGACGTTGGGGCAGCCCTCCGAGCGCGACGGCAGCACGATGATGTCGCACGCGGCATAGAACGACCGCATGTCCTCGACGTACCCGAGGAAGCGGACCTGGTCCGCGGCCGGCGACACCTCCGCCATCTCCTCGTAGAGCGGCCGGCGGCTGCCCTCGCCGGCGATGAGGAAGCGCACGTCGCGGTGAAACGGCGCGATCTCGGCCGCCATGCGCAGGAAATCCTCGGGGCGCTTCTGCGGCACCAGGCGCGCCGCGAAGCCGACCACCAGGCCGGCGCCCTCGGGCCGGTAGCTTCGCGCGTCGCCCGCGGTCGGGTGAAAGGCCTCGGTGTCGACGCCGTTGTTGACCACCACCGACGGCGCGCCCACCAGGTCCGCGAAGCGATCGTGCACCGCCTGGCCACAGCAGACCAGCAGGTCGGGCGGGCTCAGCGCCGCCCACGCCGTCAGGATCGCTCTTTCGATGGGATGGATCTCGGTGCCGCCGGCGCGCCAGATGATCGGTACGCCCAGCCGTCGCGCGACCGGCGTGGCCGCGACCCACGAGAATGGCATCGCCGCGAGGATGGCGTCGATCTGCCGCCCGCGCACGAGCGCCTCGATGCGCTCGGCGATCCGGTGGACGGCCCGCACGTAGACGAAGGGTATCCGCGCGCGAGCCCAGCCGGTCAGCTTCGGGCCGCCGCCCGGAAACTCCATCGCGTGGATCAGCTCCTCGACGCCGTTGTCGTTGAGCCAGCGGACGATCGTGGACGAGGGCCCGACCAGCGGCAGCACGTCGAAGCCCGCGTTCGCCAGGCCCGGGACGTTCAACGACGCTTGACGTTCGGCGCCGCCGAAACTGGAGCAGGGCTGTACATAGAGCAACCGCCGGCGAGATCGCTCCGGCACCCGCCACGATTCGCCCCTACGTTTGATCATGGATGGCTCACCTCGAAGAGATTGCGGCTCCGTCTCGACCGCGCCCGAGCTTCGCGTCCCGAAGCGTGTCCTGGCTCGCCTGGTTGCTCGGCCTGGCGCTGACCGTGTATCTGGTGCGGCGGATCGGCGTGGCGCCGATCGGACGCGCGCTCGGGCGGGTCGGCCCCCGATTTCTCTGGATCCTCGCCGCCTATGGTGTCGCGACCGCCGTCGGCGCGATCCCCTGGGCGCTGCTGTTGCCGGCGCGCGCGCGTCCATCCTGGGGCGCCGTGGTCACCAGCCGGTTTGCGGCCTCGGGCCTGGCCGCCCTGCTGCCGTTCTTCGGCCTCGGTGAGGCGGGCCGCCTGCTCTGGATGCCGCGCCCGAGCTGGTCGAGCGGTACCGCCGCGCTCGTCGTCGATCGTCTGATCTATCTCGTCGCGGGCGCGCTCTTTCTGTTCGCGGCCGCCGGGTCGGCGCGCTCGCTCGGGTCGTTGCCGCCGGCGCTGATCACCGGCGCGCTCGTCGTCGCGGTAGCGATCGTCGCCGTCACCGGCGGCGTCGCGCTGATCGCCGCGCGCGGACAGCTCGGTCGAGCCTGGAATCGCCTGCTGGCGACGTTCGCTCCGCGCCGTATACGTGCGCCGGGCGCGTGGGAGCCGTCGCTGCGCGCGATGCTCATCGGGCCGCGGCGCACGCTGCTCGCCGGGCTCTCGATCCATCTCGCGTCGCGCCTGCTGTTCGCGCTGGAGATCTACGCTGGCCTGCGCCTGCTCGGTCTGCCGTCGGGCTGGCGCCAGACCGCGATCTTCTCCGCGGTGCCGATCGCGCTCTCCGTGGCCGGCACGTTCATCCCCGGCCAGCTCGGCCTGCAGGAGGGCGTTCAGGCGCTGGTGGCGGCCGCGCTGGGGATCGGTCCGGCGGCGGGGCTGACGCTGGTGCTGCTGCAGCGCGTGCGGCAGCTGGTGTTCGTTCCTCTGTCGGGGTTGCTGATCGCCCGGGTGACGCGCGGTGATCGCGGCTCCAACACTTGACTGCCTGATCACGTCTCACCCCCGTCGTGTGCGCCCTGCGCGCTACTGGACGAAAGCTAACGACGGGCTAGTTGACTTCCATCCGCACTCGGCCCGATCAGCTTCCAATCACGCGGCAGGTAGCGGAGCGTGTCGTCGAGCAGCGGCGTTCCCGTCCATCGCGGATGATGATCGACGCCACTCCATTCGGGCCGCCGTCCCGGTTGCAACGGCGCGCCGCCGCCGCCGAGCGCGTCCATGAGCGGAGGATTGACGCGCGCGCGCGGCGCTCCCGCGTAGAACGGCAGCGCGAGCCAGGACAGCTCCGGATGCGCGCGCGTGTCGAGGTGCCGCGGATCGGGCAGCAGCACCACGCGAAACGATTCGGCAGGGATGAAGCGCGCGGGCCGGCGCGTGTCGTCGGCGGGGCGGAGCGGGCCGAGGCCGCTGCCGGCGCCGGCGTAGCGCGCGGGCAAGGGATAGCTCCCGCCGCTCTGCGAGCCCTTCCACCACAGAAACTGCCCGCGCCCGCCCGTGAACACCAGCACGTGATCGTCGTTGGTGGCGCCGGCGGCGAATCCGTCGGGCGCCATCTGTCGCACGCGCAGCACGTTCTGCGGCTGGTAGCGCCAGCCGTGGAAGAAGAACTCGTACCCGATGGCGTGGAAGCGGTCGACGACCGTCGCGTCCTCGAGCGCGCAGGCGTGCCCCTCGAGGATCACCTCGACGTGTTCCCAGTCGCCCTCGTGATGGTTGATCCACTCATTGAACGGGAAATAGAACCAGTACTGGATCGCGAGGCGGCCGTTGGCGCGGTCGAGCCAGAAAGCGTGCGCGTACTCCGTCGGCGGAAACGGTGAGCGCGCGGGATCGACACCGGCGATCGCGCGCCAGCGCTCGCGCCACATCGTGCGGCCCTTCGGCGAGACCGAGTCGTCGCCCGGCGCGTCGACCCAGTACTGGATCGCGCGACCCGCGCTGTCGCGTGCGGGTAGGTCGTTCCAGGCTTTCTGGCCGAGGCTGGCGGCGGTGCGGGCGACGCGGTCGTCGAGGGTCCGGCCGCCGGCGCCGACGGTGCGCGCGTGGAGATCGCCGCCGTCACTCCAGGCGTAGGAGACGTCGACCGGCCACGGGCCGTCGGCGTCGGGCAGCGCCAGCGCCGGGTTGAACCGGTGGACGAGGCCTTGCAACGCCGGCGCGCGCTCCTCGCTGGCTGTCAGCGGCATCGGCTTGCTGCGATCGAAGGCCAGCGACGCCGCCGAGACCGTGCTGTGGTTACCGGCGTGTGAGAGCCCGAGCACGCAGCCCGGCGCCACTGCCGCCAGCGCGAGCATGCCCGCGATCCAGCGCGCGCGTCGTCGGGGGCTTTGCGCTCGGCGGCGGTCCTTCATGGAGTCCCCGGCTGTACGGATTTCGGGAGTGCTCCGGACGTGTGCCGATTGGGCGGTCCCCCAGATTGGGAGGAGCGATGGCGGGCGCGGGACAGGGCCACTCCGGGCGCGAGCACACGGCCGAACCACGCGCGTCGGGGCGCGCGCGAGGACGCGCGGCAGGATTCGCCCAACGATGGGTGGCCTGGTCCGTGCGGCGCGGGCGGTTGCTGGCTGCGGTCGCGCTGGTCCTGACGGTGCCGGCGGCCTGGCTCACGGCCGAGCTCTACCGGAAGCTCAGCAGCGACATCGAGGAGCTGCTGCCCCGGCGCGCGCCGAGCGTGATCGCCACCGACGAGCTGCGCGCCCGCGTGCCCGGGTTGTCGACGCTGGGCGTGGTCGTCGATGCGGGGCGCGCGGATCGCTTACCAGCCGCGGAGCACCTGCTCGACGATCTGGCGGCGCGCGTGCGCACCTATCCCGGGACGCTGGTGCGCAGCGTGCGCGTCGGCGCCGACGAGGAGAAGCGCTTCTTCGATCAGTTCGGGCCGCTCTACATCGCGCCCGCGGATCTCGCCGAGATCCAGCGGCGCATCCAGACGCGAAAATCCTGGGAGGCGCGGCGCAAGCTCGACATCCTGTTCGAGGACGAGCCGGCGCCGCCGCTCGACTTTCACGATCTGGAGCAGAAGTACCGCCGCCAGCTGCCCGGCACCGCGGGGAATCACGCGCGGTTCTCGAGCGCCGGCGCCGCGGTCTCCGTGTTGTTGATCGAAGGCACCGAGAGCACCGCGCGGCTCGCCGGCGCGCGGCAGCTGGTCTCGCGCGTCGAGGACGACCTGCGCCGGCTCGGCGGCCCGGCGCACTACGCGTCCGGCATGCGCGTCGGCCTGGCCGGCAACGTCGCGGTCTCGGTCGAGGAGCTGCAAGCTCTGTCCGAGGACCTGGGGATCTCGACGGTGCTGGTGGTATCGACGGTGCTGGGGGTGATCCTGCTCTTCTTCGGCTGGTGGATCGCGATCCCCGCGCTGCTGGTCCCGCTCGCCATCGGGACGGTGGTCGCCTTCGGGCTGGCGGCCGTGCTGCCTCTCGGGATCGATCGCCTGAATTCGAGCACTGCGTTTCTCGGATCGATCGTCCTCGGGAACGGCGTCAACTTCGGCATCGTCTGGCTCGCGCGCTACGCCGAGGCGCGGCGGCGCGGCACACCGGTCGAGCCGGCGCTCGTCCAGGCGATCGCGGGCGCGCTGCCGGGCACGCTGGTCGCCGCGCTCGCCGCCGCCACCTCGTACGGCTCGCTCGCGGTCACGCAGTTCCGCGGCTTCCGCCAGTTCGGATTCATCGGCGGCATCGGCATGCTGACCGCCTGGATCTCGGCGTTCGTGCTGACGCCGCCGCTGGTGGCGTGGCTCGAGCGGCGCGCCCCTCGCGAGCGCTGGCCGTCGCGCGGCCCCGACGTACGGCGCGCCGAGGTGGGACGCCTGACGCAGCTCTTGCAGCGGCACGCGGCGCCGATCACCATCGCCGCCGTCGCGCTGACGGTGGCCGCGCTGTTCGAGATCAGCCGCTTCGATTCGTCGCACATCGAATCCGACTTCTCGCGCCTGCGCCGGCGCGACACCGGGACGTCGGGCGAAGGCTACTGGGGACGCAAGATGGACGAGGTGCTGCAGCGCAACCTCTCGCCGACGGTGATCCTCACCGATTCGGTCGCCGACGCGCGTGGCGTCGCCGCGCACGTGCGCCGCGACGAGCAGCAGCCACGCCTCGGCGAGCTGATCGCGCAGGTGCGCGACATCGACGACGTCGTGCCGCCGGATCAGCCGGCGCGCATCGTCGAGATCGAGCGCATCCGCCACATGATCACCCCGGTGGTACGCGCCCAGCTATCGCCGGATTCATTGCAGCTGGTCGATCGCCTGCTGGGCCAGGGCCCGCTGCTCCCGGTGCGGCTCGAGGATGTGCCGTCGTCGCTGACCGCGGGAATGCGGGAGCGCGACGGCTCGATTGGCCGCACGGTGCTGGTGTTCCCGCAGCTGACCAAGCGCCTGTGGCAGACCAACGAGCTCGCGTTCCTGGTCGGACGACTGCGGGCGGCGGGGGCCGAGGGCGTGACGCCGGGCCACCGATCGGGGCGGGTCGCGGGCTACGTGCCGATCGCCAGCGACATCACCCGGACGTTGCAGCACGATGGCCCGATCGCCAGCGCCATCGCCTTCATCTCGGTCGCGCTGCTCGTGACGCTGATCTTTCGCGGGCGCCGCACGGGGTTGTGGGTCCTCGGGTCGCTGTCGCTGGGCGTGGTGTGGATGCTGGGCGCGACGCTGGCCTCGGGGATGAAGATCAACTACATCAACTTCGTCGCGTTCCCGATCACGTTCGGCATCGGCGTCGACTATGCGGTCAACATCATGGCGCGCTACCGGCAAGAGCTCGCCAACCTGACGCCGTCGGCGGCCTCCTCGGACGCGGCGCCCGCGCGCTTGCGCCTCGAAGCGATGCGGCGCGCCGTGCACACCACCGGGCCGGCGGTGGCGCTCTGTTCTCTCACCACGATCCTCGGCTACTCGTCGCTGCTGATCGCGAAGAACCGCGCGCTCTCGTCGTTCGGCGCGGTGGCGGTCTCGGGCGAGGTGAGCTGCCTGTCGACGGCCGTCGCGGTGCTGCCGGCGGCGTTGATCCTGCTCTGCGCGACGGGCGCGCAACGCTTGCTTCACTCGGGCGCGAATCGGTAGCCGCTGCCGCGCACGGTGAGCAGGTGGCGCGGCTGCTCGGGATCCTGCTCCAGCTTGGCGCGCAGCTGGGCGACGAAGTTGTCGACGGTGCGCGCCTGGCCGCCCTGGCGCAGGCCCCAGACCTCGCGCACGAGCTCCTCGCGCGAGAAGACCCGCCGGCTGTTGCGGCAGAAGAAGCTCAGGAGCTCGAATTCGAGATGGGTGAGCTTCACCAGCTGGCCGGCGCGCGTGACCGTGCGGCTCGCGAGATCGACGATCAGATCGCCGAAGCGCAGCGCGCTGTGCGAGCTGACCGCCGGCGCCGCGGCTTCGGGGCCGCTCGCGCTGCTGCTGTCCGCAGGGCTCTCGGCGCGGCGCTCCGGTGTCCCCGCGCGTCCGCTCAGCCGCGCGCGCCGCAGCACCGCGTCGACGCGCGCGAGCAGCTCGGCGAGCGCGAAGGGCTTGGTCACGTAGTCGTCCGCGCCCAGGCGCAGCGCCGCGACCTTCTCGAACTCGTCCTGGCGCGCCGACAGCACGATCACCGGCACGTGGTCCTGCGCCTCGCGCAGGCGTTCCAGCACCCAGATGCCGCTCTGCTTGGGGAGCGAGATGTCGAGCAGCACCAGGTCCGGCCGCCCGGCGACGATCCGTTCGTGCGCGGCTTCGCCGTCTGCGATCACCTCCGGCCGGTAGCCGAGCAGCTTGAGGTTGAGCGCGAGGCCCTCGGCGATCGCCGGATCGTCCTCGACGACGATCACGAACGCCCGGCTGCCCGACTCGTTCGTCCCGGCGCCTGCGCCCGTGCCCGTGCCCGCCGCGGTCACGTCGCCACCTCGCGCAGGCGGGGTAGGGTGATGCGGAAGCGGGCGCCGTGGTCGCCGCCCGAGCGCACGTCGACCTTGCCGTGGTGGGCTTTGACGATCGCGCGCACGATCGCCAGGCCGAGGCCCGTCCCCTGGCTGCCGCTCTTCAGCGCCGCGGTCCCGCGCCGAAACTTCTCGAAGATCGCCTCCTGCTCGGAGCGCGGCACACCGGCGCCGTTGTCGGTGACAGCGATGATCACGTGGTCGATGTCGGAGGTGGCGTCGATCGAGATGAGCTTCTGCTGAGCGTGGGTGTACTTCCAGGCGTTGTTGAGCAGGTTGCCCACCGCCTGCGCCAGCGCGCCCCGATCTCCCGACACCGTCAGCCCGGCCTCGATCTGCACGTTCAGCGTCACGTCGCTGCCGAAGCGCACGGTCTCGAACGCCGCCAGCGCGTCGTTGACGATGTCGGCGACCGCGACGGTGCGCCGCTCGAACACGGCGTGGCGCGACTCGATCTTCGACAGCTCGATGAGCTTGCCGACCATGCCGTCGAGGCGCGTCAGCTCTTGATTGATCACGGTCAGGCAGCGCTGCCGTTCGACCGGGTCCTGCACGCGCTCTTCGCGGAGCGTGTCGATGAACAAGCGAATCGACGTCAGCGGCGTGCGCAGCTCGTGCGACACCGCCGACAGGAACTCGTTCTGCACGCCGGCCAGCGCGGCCCCGCGCGTCACGAAGATCGTCCCCACGGTGTATCCCGTCAGCGCGGTCGCGCAGAACGCCAGCACCAGGATGCCGCCGACCAGCGACGCCGACTTCGAGCCGCCGGTCGCCACCAGGACGATGCCGATCGCCGTCATGAGCACCGTCGGCAGCAGCGCCGTCAGGACGAAGATCAGGCGCGCGCGGTGCAGTAAGCGGGTCGTGGGCGCGCGGGCATTCACCCCTTCATTCTGACAGAGGCCGTGGCGCTAGGGGGCCCGCAAGCGCCTCGGCGGGTGGGCGGCGCAGGTCCCAGATCAGGCCGCAGAGCGCCATGAGGCGCAGCAGGTAATAGGTCACGTCGATCTCCCACCAGCGAAAGCCCTGATTGGCCGAGCTTTGATAGTGGTGGTGGTTGTTGTGCCAGCCCTCGCCGGTGGTGATGATCGCCAGCGCCCAGTTGTTGCGTGAGTCGTCGCTGGTGGCGTAGCGGCGGCCGCCGAACATGTGCGACAGCGAGTTGATCGAGAACGAGCCGTGCCAGAGCATGACGGTCGAGACGAAGAAGCCCCAGACCAGACCATAAGAGCCGCCGACGAGGTAGAAGGCGAGCGCCAGCGCGACCGCCGGCAGCAGGCAGATGGCACTGCGGTTGAGGAAGCGCAGCTCCGGATAGCGCGCGAGATCACCGACACGCGATTCGTCTGTCTGGTTCCAGTGCGGGCTCAGGATCCACCCGAGGTGCGAGTACCAGAAGCCGCGCAGCCGCGCCGAGTGCACGTCGGGATCGAGGTCGGAGAACTTGTGGTGCCAGCGGTGGTGGCTCGCCCACCAGAGCACGCCTTTTTGCGCCGCGCTCTGCGCGCCCAGCGCCAGCACGAGCTGGAACCAGCGCGAGGTCTTGAACGACCGATGCGAGAAATAGCGGTGATAGGCGGCGGTCACCACGAACATGCGCACGAAGTAGACGCCGATCGCCAGCGCCAGACCGCGCAGCGAGAACCCGACGTAGAAGACGCCGCCGAGCGCCGCGAGGTGGACCATCCAGAAACCGAAGGTGACGGGCCGGAAGTAATCGCCCCGGGTCATCGCGAAATCGGACGGCGAGGGTATGGGCGAAGGCGAAGGCGAAGGATTTTCAGGGGCAGGCAGGGCTGCGGTCGTCATGCGCTCCTTGGGTGTCTCGACAATTCCCGGTCGAAGTCTTAGCGGGGGCTTGTCAGGGGCGTGTCATGTCTCGGTCACAAGCCGGTCAGAGGGCTCCCCGGAGCGCCGCCGCCGCCATTCCCAGCCGGAGTGGGCCGGATGGTACTCGAAAAGCAGGTCGGAGGGTTCTTTTTGGCCCGCGCGGCTACTTCGTGAGCGTCGAGCCGGTCACCTGGGGCGGGCCGCTGGCTTTCACGAAGATCCCCGGATAACCCGACGTCTCGAAGCCGGCGCTGGGGTTCGCGGTCAGCGTCGAATTCTGAATCACCAGCGAGCCGGTGCTGTCGTTGCTGACGAAGAAGATGGCGCCGCCGCCCTCGTTGGCGGTGTTGTCGTGGATCGCGTCGCCGCACAGGGTCAGCGTGTACGTGTCGCCATCGTTGTAGATCGCGCCGCCGCTGCCGCCGCCCGGCGTGCCCGCCCGCGCCGGGTTGGCGCCGGTGCCGATGGCCTGGTTGAACGCGAACAAGCTGTTGAGCACGGTGTACGACACGCCGATGCTGCTGAGCCCGCCGCCGTTCGAGCAGACGTTGCCCAGGACGCGGCCGAGCCCGTCCTTGCCGCCGAAGGTGCTGTTCACGACGTAGACCGGCAGGCCCATCGACTGGTTGAGCGCGCGGACGGCGGCGCCGCCGACGTCGGGGCCGGTGTCGTCGCAGACGTTGTTGAAGAAGCGCGAGTTGATGATCTTGAGGCGCCCGCCGCGCGCGAAGATCGCGCCGCCTCCGCCGCCGTCGGTGGTCTCGCCCTTCGAATTGCCGTCGACGAAGGTCAGGTTCTGGACGGTCAGCTGCGGGTCGGGCTGGTCATCGCAGTGCGACGTGGTCCAGATCTGCGCCTGGTCGCACGTATCCTGGTAGAGGATGCGCACGCGGCCGCCGCCGCTGAGCGTGACCTTGCCGCCGCCATCGATGACGATCTTGGGGCCGGTGTTGTTGACCACCTTCGCGGACTCCGCGAGCGTGATGGTCACCGGATCGGCGCCGCAGTCGAAGGTGATCACGCCGCCCTGGGCGACGGCGCTGACGAACGCCGCGCCGGTACAACTGGCGGGCGTGCCCGTGCCGACGACGGTGCGCGGGCTCGACACGTCCTCGAGCTGCGCGTCGGCGGGGATGGCGCAGTGGCCGTCGGGGTTGCCCGCCGGCGGTCCGGTGGTGGGATCGGTGGGCGGCGCACCGCCCGCGCCGGTCAGGCCGGCGGCTCCGGTGAGGCCGCCGGCGCCCGTCGGCGCGCCGCCGTGGCCGCCTTGCGCCGCGGCCGGTCCCGCGGTTCCACCGCCGCACCCGGCCACCAGCGCGAGCGTGGCCGCCAGCGCCAGGACATCCTTCGAAAGGCCTGCGAGGTTCACGTGTCCCATGCCGCGCCCGATTTCACGATATCATCCGGTGCGCGCCGCGGGGTGGGCCGTTTACGCCGCGCGATGCAAAAAGAAATCTCCCCGAAACGAAGAGCCGAGTAGGCTCGCACCACCGCCGTGACTACCCTGCCTCACCTAGAGTCTCTCGCCGAACCCACCTCCGAGACACCGGCCGGCGCCGCTGCCGACAACGCCGAGAACCTGACCGTCCCCGAGCGGACCGCGCGCGTCGAGGCGAGCGATCTCGAGATCAAGACGCTCGGCCCCTGTCGCTTCGAATCGCCGGTGGCATCGCGGCTGGGGCAAGCGGCCGTGCATCACGTCGGGCGCGCCGAGCGGCTGTTGCTCGACGATCGTTTCTCGCGCGTGATCAGCGAAGGGTACTCGTCGCTGCCGACGTTCGAGCTGGCCGGGCCGCGCGACCGCATCTTCTTCGACCCCGCCAAGCTGCGCTGCGGGATCGTCACCTGCGGCGGCCTCTGCCCCGGCATCAACAACGTCGTGCGCGGGCTCGTGCTCGAGCTGACGCACGCCTACGGGGTCAATGAGATCTTCGGCTTTCGCTACGGCTTCGAGGGGATGGTCGCGCGCTTCGGGCACACGCCGCTGCGACTCGGCCCCGAGCTGGTCGCGTCGATCCACCACCAGGGCGGCACGTTGCTGGGCAGCTCGCGCGGCGGGCAGGATCCGCGCGAGATGGTCGATACGATCGAGGCGCTGGGCCTGGGCGCGCTGTTCGTGATCGGCGGCGACGGGACGCTCAAGGCGGCGACCAAGATCGTCGCCGAGCTCGAGCGACGCAAGCTGCAGGTCGCGGTCATCGGGATCCCCAAGACCATCGACAACGACATCCACTTCATCGATCGCAGCTTCGGCTTCGAGAGCGCGTTCGCGGCCGCGGTCGAGGCGATTCGCAGCGCGCACGTCGAGGCCAACGGCGCGCGCAACGGCATCGGGATGGTCAAGCTCATGGGCCGGCATTCGGGCTTCATCGCCTGTCACGCGGCGCTGGCGGCGACCGACGCCAACTTCGTGCTGATCCCCGAGGTGCCGCTGCGCCTCGAGGGCGAGCGCGGATTCCTGCGCGCGCTCGAGCGGCGGCTGGAGCACCGGGCGCACGCGGTCATCGTCCTCGCCGAGGGCGCGGGGCAAGACCTGTGCGCGCCGGCGCAGAGCGGCGCGGCGCGCACCGACGCCAGCGGCAACGCGCGGCTCGGCGACATCGGTCACGTGCTGCGCGATCGCATCAACGAGCACTTCCGCGGGCGCGGCATCGAGATCACGCTCAAGTACATCGACCCGAGCTATCAGATCCGCAGCGTGCCCGCGTCGCCGGCCGACAGCGTCTTCTGCTGGAACATGGCGCGCAACGCCGTCCACGCGGCGATGGCCGGCAACACCGAGATGCTGATCGGCCGCTGGCACGGGCGCTTCGTGCATGTGCCGCTGCCGCTCGCGACGCGCTTTCGCAAGCAGGTCGACGTCAAGGAAGACCTGTGGATGTCGGTGATCGAGTCGACCGGCCAGCCGGTGGCGTTCGGTTGATCAAGCTCGGAGCCACAGGACAGCTCGCGGTGCTGGTCGCCGCCGCCGCGCTCGAGGTCGGCGGCGATGCGCTGATTCGCAAGGGGCTGCGCGGCGGCGGGCTGGCGTTGATCGTCCTCGGTTTCGTGGTGCTGGGCAGCTACGGCGTGGCGGTGAATCTGCTCGAGCTCGACTTCTCGCGGCTGCTCGGCGTCTACGTCGGCGTGTTCGCGCTCGTGAGCGTGCTCGCCGGGCGCTTCGTGTTCGGCGACCGCGTGCCGCTCGCGACCTGGGTCGGCCTGGGCGTGGTGCTCGCGGGCAGCGCCATCA
>Ga0265342_10002286_pt1 | contig 16694 bp, 10 predicted proteins | sample 4CB327metaG_FD_203125 | JGI IMG/M metagenome (GOLD analysis project Ga0265342, IMG submission 203125) | Rhizosphere microbial communities from Carex aquatilis grown in University of Washington, Seatle, WA, United States - 4-CB3-27 metaG | ecosystem: Host-associated > Plants > Roots >...
GCCCCTGGCCAAGTCCAACACCCAGTACGTCAACAACGTGGTCTACAATTACGGCTACGCTTATTGTGCCGGGGACACCAGCGGCGTCTTCTGGCACGACATCATCAACAACTACTTCATTGCGGGCCCGTCGACGAGCGCTCCGGGAGATGATTGGTACCAGATGAACAGCGGGCAAACCGTCTACGTGAGCGGGAATCTGCTCGACAGCAACAAGGACGGCACACTCAACGGCACGGATGCAGGCTCTCCGGGCGGCACGACCAAGGCGACGAAGGCGAACTCCACTGATACTGCGAGCATGCCGACCACCAGCGCGGCCGACACCTACACCACGGTGCTGGCCAACGCTGGCTGCTGGCCAAACAAGCGCGATCAAGTCGATTCTCTCGTGGTCGCCGACCTGAAATCGCTGGGGAAATCGGGCCAGTTGTGGACAACCCAAACCGCGACAGGTCTGGGTAACAGCGGCTACGGGACCCTGGCGGGCGGGACGGCGCCTGTGGACACCGACAAGGACGGCATGCCCGACGCCTGGGAAACCAAGTACGGCCTGAATCCCAACGACGCCAGCGATGCCACCGGCGACTTCGACAAGACCGGCTACACAAACATCGAAAAGTACATCAACGGGATCGTGGACGGATCGTATCCGTAATCACTGCTGCTGCCAGGCTTCCCACTTGCAGGCGGCGCTGCAGCCGTCGCCGTCGACATTGTTGCCATCGTCGCATTCCTCGTAGCCAGGCTGTAGCTGGCCGTCCCCGCAATGCGGCCCCAGCACGCAACCCGGGGCACACTCGCCGTAGCCGCCCTTGTTGTTGCCGTCATCACACTGCTCCTGAGGAAGTTCCTTCACGCCGTCGCCACAGCGTGGGCCAAGCTTGCAGCCAGGGCCGCATTCGCCGTAGCCGCCATCGTTGACGCCGTCATCGCACTCTTCGCCCGTGGCCGTGTTGACGACAGCATCTCCACAGATACCTTCGTTGCGGCAGTTGGGACTGCAGCCGTCGCCCGCGACGGTGTTGCCGTCGTCGCATTCCTCGCCAAAATCCGTCGCCAAGACGCCGTCCCCGCAGCGCGGCCCCAGCTTGCAGCCAGGAGCGCAGTTGTTGTACGAGCCGTCGTTGATGCCGTCGTCGCACTCCTCGACACCAGCCCCGCCATTGACGACGCCATCGCCACAGCGCGGGCCGGCCTGGCAAGTGGAACTGCAGCTGCCGTAGGTTCCGTCATTGACGCCATCGTCGCAGGTCTCGCCAAAGGCGAATTGCACTTGCCCGTCTCCGCAACGCGCCGGCGTCTGGCAGCCGGGCGCGCAGCCCGTCGAGCCGTAGGCACTCACGTTCTTGCCGTCGTCGCAGGCTTCAGGGCCATTGACGATGCCGTCCCCGCAGTATGGTCCGCGCACGCAGCCCGGGCCGCATTGGCCGTAGCCGCCGGCGTTGGTTCCGTCGTCGCACTGTTCCCCGGGAGACAGAACGCCATCGCCGCAGATGGGCCCGCAGACACTGGCCGAGGCATTGAACCCGCTCAAAGTCAGTTTGTACGACGAGCCGGTGGTCTGGCGTTCCGCCTGGAAGACGGCGATCTCGTACACCTGACCGGTCTGCAGCCCGAGAGTGGCGGTCGTTTGAATGGGGGCAGGGGGCGCAGTAACGGATGGCGTTTGCGGGACCGCGACCGTGGTGGCGCCATTGCCGGTCGCGCCGATGACGACGGTGCCAATGACCGGAGTATGAATGCCGCCGAGATCCACGGCGAGTTTGCGGTTGATGAACACCCACACATCGTCGTCTCCAACGAAGTCGAGGGTGTAGGTCTTGGTCTTGTCATAGAGGAACCAATAGCGGACTTCGCTGGTGAAACTGAAATTGTGCAGGCGTTTGTTTCCCGCGGCATCCAGGTCAAACGGCCAAGTCCCCATCGGGTCGTAGTAGGGTGGAATCTGTGCGGCCGTCAGCTCGGCGGCAGGGGTGAAAGTGTCGCCGTCCACCGGGAAGAAGAGCGGATTGCCGTCGACCTTGGACAGGATGAACGTGGCACTGTAGGAGCCGTTGGCGGTGTAGCACTTGAGCATTGTCTCTCCGGCAGCCACTTTTTTGGAACAGTCGTCGGTTCCATTCGCGTACTTGGAAGTGCAGGGGATGGGAATGCCGTTCGGATCCAACAGTTCCGATCCCACGTTGCCGCAATAGTAGGCGGTTTCGGTTGTGAGCCACTGGTCGCCGTTGGCTCCGTACCGGTTGACGTAGGCGCCTTGGCCATTGTTCCAAAGCGTCATAGTGGTCGGGGTTGCGTGGTTGATCCCGGCCGTGTCGCGATACCATTCGGCAAAGGAGGCGGCGCTCGTCACATGGGCGTTGCCACCGATGCCCGAATAGGCGGGCTTGCCATTGGCATCGAGAGCCGAGTTGACCATGCCCTGGAAAGGACTGGTTGAACCGGTCACGCCGAGTTCAAAATCGTCAGGAACGTCTCGACTGAACTTGAAGTCGCGATACACCACCGGAACCAGCATGGTATCTGCCAGGGGCGGCTGCTTGCATTGGTAGCCAGGTTCGACCTTGCAGGTCGACGAACAGCCGTCCCCGCTGATGGCATTGCCGTCGTCGCAATCCTCGCCCAGGTTGCTGAGCACGATGCCGTCGCCGCAGGTCGATTTGCAGGCGCCCCCGCTGCAATCCGGCTCGAGCGTGCACAGCGGCGTGCAGCCGTCGCCTAGGTCGTCATTGCCGTCGTCGCAGCTTTCCGTGCCTTCCTTGACCTTGTCCCCACACTTGGTTGCGTGGCAGGTGTAGGCGCCGGGGTTGCCCGTGCAAGCCCAGCCCGGTTCCCACTGACAGGTGCTGGAACAGCCGTCGCCGTCCTTGGTGTTGCCGTCATCGCAGCGTTCGTTGAGCAGCAGAATGCCGTCACCGCATTTGGCGATGCACTTGGCGCCAGGGAACGGGCAGGCATAGCCCTTTTTGATCTGGCAATTGTCGCACCCGTCATTGGGATCGGTGTTGGCGTCGTCGCAGGTTTCAGTACCGGTGACAATTCCGTCGCCACACTTGTTCATGTCCAGGCAGGGCTTGCCCGGCGTGGGACATTGGAAGCCCGACTCCATGGACTTGCAATCGGCCGAACAACCGTCGCCGCCCTTGGTGTTACCGTCGTCGCACTGTTCGCCCGAGCTCTGGATCCCGTCGCCACAGACATTGACCCGCGTGCAGGGACTGCCGGGAACCAGGCACAGCCAGCCGGTTTCCTTGTGGCAGTTCTCGTCGCAGCCGTCTCCGGACACAGTGTTGCCGTCGTCGCAGTTCTCGTCACCCTTGACGCGTTTGTCCCCGCAGAAGTCGACCCGCGTGCAGGGTTGGCCGGGCGTGGGACAGATGTAGCTCGCGCTTTGCACTGTGCAATCCGCGCTGCAGCCATCGTTGGCGATGGTGTTGCCGTCGTCGCACACCTCGCCGGGTTCGATCTTGCCATTGCCGCACTTGAAGGTGGGGATGCAAGGCTGACCGGGTGTGGGGCAGGTGAAGTTCGGCTCAACCTTGCAGATCCCGTTGCAGCCATCGCCTGGAACGCTGTTGTTGTCGTCGCATTCCTCGGACGGCTGATTGAGCTTCCCGTCGCCGCAGGCGGGACCAGAGGGCACCATGTGGCAATTCGAAGGCGGGTTGGGGCCCAGGCAAGGGTTGGCCGCCGTGGTCGCGCTGCCGCCGTTTCCGCCAGTAGGAGCCGTGCTGATGATGCTGATGATGCCGCCCGAAGCGGCGCTGCCGCCTGTGGCAGTGCCCCCCGATGAGTTGGTCACGGGCGACACCGTCGCCGTTGTACATCCGACGATGGTCGCTATGGCAAGGGACAGAACGACAGGAAGGCGGTACTGCGCGGCCATTGGGGCCTCCGATTGAGATCTTCTTCAAGAGTAACCCTCTTTCCCCACGATGTGGGTACCTAAGCCATCGAAAATGGCTGCATGTCCGGTTGCGCAAGCGCGGGGAAGAGTCGCGTCCGGCTGTCAGCGCATGGACAACATGGGCTTCGCTCAACGGGCTGGTGGGGACCTGCGGTCGCCCTGCTTGGTGGACCGCGCAGGGCAAACCTGCTAGGGGGAAAAGAGGAACGGGATGAACCGGGCAGGCACGAAAACCACGCTCATGCTTTCGGTGCTGGCGCTCGTTGCGGTGGGGAGCGCGGCCTATGTTCGTCCGCTGTTTCTCAACGAAACCTTCGCGGTCCGCGACCACCTGATCCACACGCTGCCGTCGCGTAGCTATCTGGCGGAGAACCTGAGTCGCGGGCATTTCCCCGAGTGGTGGGACGGCCTGCGTCTGGGCGAACGGTTTGCAGCTGACCCCAACAACGGCGTGACCTATCCACTGGCCTGGCTGGTGGCATTGGTCGGTCCGCTGTGGGGAGCGGACCTGATCCTGATTCTTCATTTGTGGCTGGCAGGCGTGGGCACCTTGCTTTTGTCCCGGCGACTGGGCGCTAGTGCTCTGGGCAGTCTGTTGGCAGGCAGCGCGCTCATGCTGTCCGGCACCTTCACTTCCATGGTGGTCAACGGCAGCATCCTCATGCCGCTGGGCTGGATGCCTTTGCTGGCGTGGGCTGCGCTGGGTCTCAGCCAGGCCGAGGAGCGCCACGCCTATCTGCGCCGCGGTCTGATTTTCGCGCTGGTGCTGTCAGGCTCCGTGGCCGCGGGCAATCCAGCGGGATTCAATTCAGTGGTCTTGGCCGTGGCCCTGGTCGCGTTGACCGCCCGGCGACGCTGGACTTCGCTGCTGGTGTTGGGCGCCGCGGGCGCGCTGGGTGTGCTCATGGGGGCGGCTTCCTTGACGGTGGCGGTGGCGTCGCTGGGCGACAGCGTGCGTGGCGCGGGCTTTTCCTTGGCCGACGGTGGCGCCTGGTCTCTGCATCCGCTGCGCCTGTTGGAACTCGTGTGGCCCAATGTTTTGGGTCAGGGCTTTCGCCCGGAACGCAGTCTGGCCAGTTTGTGGGCCAGCGGGGGTGGCTCGTTGGAAGCGACATGGTCAGCCAGTTTGTACCTGGGCACCCCGGTTTTGCTGTGCGCGGGGCTGGCCGCGTTTCGCGGAGACAGGCCGGCGCGGCGCCTGGCGATCTTGTCGCTGTTCTTCGTCCTCCTGGCCTTGGGCACGTTCACGCCAATCTACGGCCTATACCGGAAGCTGGTCTGGCCGGAACACTTGCTGCGCTACCCAGAAAAGCACATGGCTGCGGCGTTGCTGCTGTGGGCAGCGCTGGCTGGCGTGGGCTTTGATCGCTTGTTCGAGCCCTCAGCGCGCAAGTCCCGGGCGCTGCTGAGCGCGGCGGTGGCCGCCTGTCTCGCGGTCGGGTTGGGCCTGGCGACTTTGGGACGCGGATACCTCTTGTCCGCCATCGCCAGCGCGAGCCAGGCTGCCCACAAGGCGGTGGACGGCCCGGCCGTGCTCTCCGAGGTGTTGGCTGGGGGTTTGTCCGCCACCGTGGTGGCCGCCTTGGTGCCGCTGACGGTGTTGCTCGCCGGCCATCGCCGGTTCGGCGGTTGGGCCCGGCCTCTCTTGCTGCTCGCGCTGGTGGTGCACCTGATCGAGCATGACTGGGCGGTTCACGTGACCATTCCGCGCGAGGTGGTGCGCGCGGTTCCTGCTCTGTTGCAACCGCTGCCGCCGCCAGCGGGGGAGTGGCCGCGCCTGATCCGCCGGGTGAGCGAGGTCACCCCGCTCTCGGTTTCCGGCGAGGCCCGCGCCGCTTTTCTTCACCACACCGCGACTGCCAACGACAACGCGCGTTTCGGGTTCGCGGAGGTTCCAGCGTATGTGATTGCCGGAACCGCGCGCTTCGATGCTTTCGCCGCCGCCAGCGGTCGCGCCAATCTGGAACGGGTGATGGACGTGCTCGACATCCGTTACCTGCTCATCGACCTGGCCTCGGCACCAGCCATGGGCATGCCGGTAGTTTCGCCGGCTGCTTTTGCAGGCTATGTCGCGCTGGAGAATCCCGTGCGCCGGCCACGTGCCTTCGTGGCCTATCGTTGGCGCCATGGGGTTTCGGACCAAGACGCACTCCAGTCGCTCTTCGACACACGACGGTCCGAACTGGATCTGGGTCAGGTGCGGCTGGCAGGGCCGGGGACGAGCGACTTGCTCGCCAGCGACGAGCCGACACCATGCTTGCTGGAGAAGCCGCAGGCTGAGCACGTGATCCTGAATTGTCAGGCCGCGCGGCCGGGCTATGCCGTGCTGCTGGACGAATGGACCCACGGCTGGAGCGCCACGGTTGACGGGGTTGCGACCCCCATCGAGCGAGCCGACGTGCTGGCGCGCGCGCTGCCGGTGCCGGCGGGCGAGCACCGGATCGAAATGCGCTATCGCACGCCGGGGTTGCGCCTGGGGCTGTGGCTGGCCACGGGGGGCTGGCTGATCTTCGGATTCTTGCTGGTGTGCAGTCGCAGAAAACGTGGGCGCGGGCAGCCGCACGCGCAGCTCCTGTGAAGTCTAGTGAGCATGCTTGTGGGCCGCGTGCTTGCTGCCGATGAGGCCGTAGCTCTTGAGCTTGCGGTACAGCGTGGCCGAGCCGACGTGGAGCTGGGCAGCGGTGTGGGTCTGGTTCCCGCCATTCAGCTCCAGCGCCGCGAGGATGTAGTCCCGCTCGATCTCATCGAGCCGTCGCACCTTGCCTTTGCTAGCCACCGGCGTGGGAAACGCCTGGCGGATCTCCTCGGGCAGATCTTCCAGTTCCACGCGACTTCCACGCGCCAGTGCCACCGCGCGCTCCATGGCGTTCTCGAGTTCGCGCACGTTGCCCGGCCAATGGTAGCGCAGCAGCTGATCGGCGGCGGCCGGGGTCAGGCCGGAAATCTTGCGCTTCATGCGCAAGGCCGCGTCCGCCAGCAGCACCCGGGCCAGCGGCAGGACGTCGTCTCGCCGCTCGCGCAGCGGGGGCACGTGCAGCTCGACCACCTTGAGCCGATAGTACAGGTCCTGGCGAAAAGCGCCGCCCGCAACTCCGTGGGCCAGCTCGCGGTTGGTGGCGGCCAGCACGCGCACGTCGACCCGGCGGCTCTTGTTCTCGCCCACGCGGCGGATCTCGCGCTCCTGCAGCGCGCGCAGCAGCTTGACCTGCATGCCGGGCGAGACCTCGCCCACTTCGTCGAGCAGCAGCGTGCCGCTGTTGGCCGCCTCGAACAGGCCCGGTCGGTCCTGCGTCGCGCCCGTGAACGCCCCTCGCGCGTGTCCGAATAGCTCGCTCTCGAGAAGGGTCTCCGTGATGGCGCCGCAGTTGACCGCGATGAATGGCCCGGCGGCGCGGGTGGACTCCTCGTGCACCAAGCGCGCGATGCGCTCCTTTCCCGATCCGCTCTCGCCGGTGATGAGCACGGTGGAATCGACCTTGGCCAGGCGGCGTGCCAGGTCCGCCAGGTGCCGCATGGGCGGGCTCTTGGCGACGATCCCCAGCGGCTCCTCGATGTCGCGCCCCACGCGAACCAGCGCGCGGCGGTGCTCGCGCAGCTTGCGCTCGGCCGCTTTCAGGGTTTCCGTGACCCGCTTGAGCGAGACATCGAGGGATTGCTTGAGGTGGTTGGGCTTGAAGAAACGCAGCTCCTCGGCGCGTTCGTCACCCCACTCCGCGCGCGTGCGTCCAAAGAGCCGGCAAGCCGCGTCGCCTTTGCCCATGCAGCGATCTTCGAGGACGTAGATCTCCTTGCCCACGGTTCGGCTGAGATAGCCACTGGTGAGACCGCAGACGGTCCAGCACATGGGCGCATCGGCGCGACCGAAATGCAGGAGGTGTTGTTCCGCCTCGTAGCAGGCGACCAGCATCACGCCCTCCTTGGACAAAGGGTCCTTGCTTCCCGGCTCGACGCGGAACAGGCCTTCCAGGGCGTGGATGCGCGTGCCCGCGCGGCGCCAGTCTTCGTCACTCGACCACTTGAAGTCGGACTGCATGGCCTCGGCCATGCGCCAGCCGTGGGCAAAGCCGAACTGGGTCAGGACGGTGCGGGCGGCGTTCAGCCCGAAGTTCTCGACCAGGTATTTGCGCAGAAGTCCCATCGCCACGGCGTCGAGCAGCAGCGCACGCTGTCCGGCGAAGCGAATCACGCCTCCCTCGGGGTCCAGCTCCAGCAGTTCCTTGTGATCCAAATCGTCCGCGCGCATCGACTCGCTCTCCCTCGAATTGAAGGAAACTGTACTTCATTTTGATTGACCCGGCTCGATTTCGGGCAGCATGTGGTTCACGAACTCCCGCAAGGGCGCCGAGCCTGGCTCCACATCGTGGAGGGAGAGGTGACCCTGGACGGCGTGGTTCTGACCACGGGTGATGGCGCTGGTCTCACGGCCGAACGCGCGGTCTCGTTCACGGCGACGGAAGCGGCCGAGATCTTGCTGCTTGATCTCGGCGTGGATCTGCCGAAACCCCCATTTCCGCGATAACCGCAGAAGGTCGTGGTCGTGGCCGTGGCCGTGGCCGGAGTGATCTCCGCCGGCCAGCGCCGCCGGATCAAGACGGGTGGCTAGTCGCTGTTCACGACCAGATCCACCGGCATGCCCTTGCCCAGGGTCTGGCTGGCGGCGGGCTTCTGCTCGAGTACGATTCCGGGGCTGCGATCGTCGTCTGAGGCGTGGCGGATCTGGCCGACGGTCAGTCCGGCCTGTGTCAAAAGATCCCTGGCCTTGGACAATGACTTTCCGGTCACCGCGGGCACGGTGATGGCTTCCGCGCCCTTGGACACCTTCAGCTCGAGTCCCGTGCCAGCGCGGACCTCAGTGCCCTCGGCCAGGCTTTGCGCGATGACCATACCCACGCCCAGAGTGGGATGGGGCTGCTCGACCACACTGCTGACCGTGAGACGAGCCTTCTCCAAGCGCACGCGGGCTTCACCAACAAGCTGGCCGACCACTCCAGGCACCTTGACCACGGCAGGTGCACGGGCGATGACCACGTTCACCGGCTCGCCTACGTGCAACTTGGACCCAGGCAACGGACGCTGGGCCAAGATCTGACCTGGCGGCGTGGCTGTGTCTTCCCGATCCTCGGCGACGACCAGGAGCAATCCCGACTGGTCGAGTGCCGAGCGTGCCGTGTCCACCGTGGACCCGAGTAAGGTGGGAACGTCCACGGAACGGCGGAACAGCTCCGCGTGGATCGAGGCATAGGAGACGCCCAGGGCCACCAGCGCTGCAACCATAGAAGACACGATTGTTTGGCGAAGCATGCAGGTAGGTTATCGTGACTTGCGGCCCCAAACAACCACGGATTGGTCGAGCCGAATCGGGCTCGTTTGCCGGTGCGGCGCACCGACGCTGGCGCTGCATGCCGGAGCGCGTCGGACCGTGCGCCCACACTTCCCCTTTGAGCGGCGTCGCATATTATACGGATATGCAGAGAAGAGATTATCCCACCATATGTACCTTGCTCTTGTTCTTGGGCGCGGCTTGCAGCCAGTCCAAAGTCGCGGCTCCGGGCGGAGCCATTGGAAGCGGCGCCATCACGGGGCTGGGCGGCGAGAGCGGACAAGGAGGCGGCATTTCCATCATCACCGCCATGGACGCTGGCTCCACTTTCACCGGCCCGCCAGCCGGTTGGGACGCCAAGCCTTGGCGTTGCGACGATGCGGGCAACTGCCAGTGCCTGACCATCGCGTCTCTGGGCAAGGTCGCCCACTACGGCAACCAGAGCGGTACAGGCGACAACACCGATGCCTTTCAGACATACATGAACACGCAGACCAAGGGCACGGCCACAATGGCCATGTTCGGAAACGTGGTCGGGTCGCCGAGGAATTTCACGCTGACCGCGGATTTCTTGAAGAAATACGACGTCGTCATTCTCCAGGCACTTGAGGACAGTGAGTACACTGGCTTGTGGACTTTTGACGCTAGCGAAGTGCAGGCTCTTTCCGACTGGGTCAACAACGGGGGTGGCCTCATCGCGATGACCGGATATGGCGGGAATAGCAACGAAATCCAGCCGCTCAATCAATTGCTGTCACAGTTCGGGATCACCTACGATCCGAATGACATCTTCATCGAGAGCGACTGTACCGACCACCTGTGCTATTGCACCGACACGTCCATGCCATTTGGCGGCTGGAATACCTCGGACACGCTGCTGACGAGCAATCTCAACTCGACCGATCACCAGGTCGGCGTCTTCCGCGGTCGTCCCATCGAGTGTGCCGACTGCCAGGTCATGGCCACTTGGCAGAACATGAAGGTCGGCGTACACAAACAAGTTGGCGCCGGGCGGGTTTTCGCGTGGGCCGACGAGTGGGTCACCTACACCAGCCAGTGGACAGGGGATCCGCTCTACATAAACAAGGACCAGTGCGCGCCCCGCACCGCGGACAAGATCTACGCCATCCCGCAGTTTTGGTACAACGTGTTCCGCTGGGTGGCGGGCGACGGCTCAGGCTGTTTCCAGATGGCTGATACCACTGTCATTCAGCGCTAGCCTCGCGTAGCTGGACGCAGCATCTTTCGCGTGCTCGGCACAAGATCTGGCGCGCGGCGCAGGTTTCTGGGAGATTTCCGCCGAGGTCACAATGTCCCCGACGAGAATTCAAGCCAGCTCCCAACTTGCCAATGTTCGCTACGAGATCCGTGGTCCGCTGGCGCGTCGGGCGGCCGAGCTGGAAAAGGCGGGGCACGAGATCGTCAAGCTGAACATCGGCAATCCCGGCGCCTTCGGGTTTCGTGCGCCCGAAACCATGCGCTTGGCGATGATCGAGAACCTGCGCGACGCCGATCCCTATTGCCACCAGAAGGGAATCTTCTCGGCCCGCGAGGCGGTGGTGATGCAGCAGCAGAGCCGCGGAATCATGGACGCCAACGCGGACGATGTCTTCATGGGCAACGGGGTGAGCGAGCTGATCCTGTTCTCGCTGCGCGCCTTGCTCAACCAAGGGGACGAGGTCTTGGTGCCCAGCCCCGACTATCCCCTGTGGACCGCAGCCACCCATCTGGCCGACGGCACTGCCGTACACTACCCGTGCCCGCCCGAGAACAATTGGCTGCCTGACCTCGACAAACTGGCGCGCCTGGTGACACCGCGCACGCGCGCCATGGTCATCATCTCGCCCAACAACCCGACCGGGGCGGTCTATCCACGCGAGGTGCTGGCCAAGATGGTCGACATCGCCGAGTCCCACGACCTGGTGGTGTTCTCCGACGAGATTTACGACCAGATGACCTACGAGGGCGCCGAGTACACCCCAGTGGCCACCCTGGCCAGGCACACCCTGTGCGGGACTTTCTCCGGCTTGTCCAAGGTGTATCGGGCCTGCGGCTTTCGCGTGGGCTGGCTCAGTTTCTCAGGCGAGAAGGACCACGCGCGCGAATACCTGATGGGACTAGACACCATCATGTCGCTGCGGCTGTGCTCCAATGTTGTGGGCCAGTGGGCCGTGCAGACCGCTCTGGGCGGCTACCAGTCGATTCGCGATCTGGTGCGGCCGGGCGGTCGCCTGTTCCAGACGCGCGCGGCAGTTCTGGACGGCTGCAAACGCAGCAAGTATCTGTCGGTGGTCCCGCCCCGCGGGGCCATGTACGCCTTCGTCCGGGTGGACACCAGCAAGCTGCCGAATTTCGACGACCAGAAATTCGCGCTCGACTTGCTGGAGCGCAAGCACGTGCTGGTGGCCCCGGGCACCAGCTTCAACGTTCCCTACCGCGATCACTTCCGCATCACGCTTCTGCCCGACGAGGACACCATGGTCCAGGTCTTCGCACGAATGGAGGAGCTGCTGGACGACTACGCCGTCGAGGCGGGGAGCTAGCCGAAGAAGGCCTTCTCCTCGTCCGTGGGCTCTTCGTCGAGCAAGTCGCCGCGCCCGTGCTTGACGGCCTGGTGGTAGAAACAGTGGGGATTGCCCGCGGCCAGCGCGGGTGATTCGGCGTACATGGTCCAGGTGCAGCCGCCCCGACAGATGTCGCAATAGCGGCACACGGCGCAGAAGCCTCCCAGTTGCTCGATACGGAATTCGCGATTGTAGGCGAAGGCACCCTTGCGGTTCCAGATCTCGCGCAGACTGCTCTGGCGCAGGTTGCCCTCGACGAAGCGGCTCTCGCCCTGGACCTGCGAAGGCAGCGACAGGCAGCCCTTCACGTTGCCGTTGCTCTCGATGCCGATGACATGGCAGCCGGCGCGGCAGCCCAGCCAGAACGGCATGGAGGTGTCGCCGGTGCGCAGGTCGCGCTCGGGCTTGCCGAAGTAGCCGATGTGGTCGCTGGCGTAGACTTTGATGCGGTTGTCGCTGGCAAGGCACATTTCCGCGATCTGCGGAATCAGCCACAGCCGCTCCTCGGGCGGCGCGACCAGATCGCGATTTTCGGCCATGTAGCCCGTGGCGATGGCGAATTGCAATTGCCAGGTGCGCACCCCGATGTCGATGAGAAACTGGCGCAACTGGGGAAGCTGGCGTGTGTTCAGACGGTGAATCGTCGTGTTGATTCCCACGGGCAGGCCGGCTGCCAAGGTGTGCTTCACCGCCTCGACCACGCGGCGAAACGAACCCTCGGCGCGAAAGCAGTCGTGTTCCTTTTCCAGCCCGTCGAGGCTGAACGCCACACCACGCAGGCCGGCCTGTGCGGCCTGTTGCGCATGTCGCGCGGTCCACGCCCAGCCGTTGGAGATCAAGCTGACCTCGGGGACGTGCTGCACCAGGCGCTTTCCCACCACGTCCCAGTCCGGGTAGAGCGTGGGCTCGCCACCGGTGAGCGTGGCGCGCTGGCATCCCAGGGCGCCCAGCTCGTCGGCCACGCGCAGGCATTCTTCCAGGGTCAGTTCGTCGGAGCGGCGCGGACCTGCCGCCGAGCCACAGTGTCGGCAGCGCAGGTTGCACCCCAAGGTCAGCTCCCACGCGCAGGCGCGCGGAGCGATGCCGGCCCGCCTCAGAACTTCCAGCACCGATCGCTCCTTGCCGCTGCCACAGCTGGCGGCCTACTTCGGCGCCTTGACCGGCGGCACTGCCGCTGACGGCGCCAGCGGCGGAACATCCTGCGCAGCATCGACCGAAGGTGAGCTGAATAACGGCGCCAGGTAGGGCGGTGGTGGTGGCGGTGGTGGTGGCAGTGGCGGCGGCGGATCCGGGGGCAGAGGTGCCACGTCGGGCGGTGACGATGGCGGAGGTTGCGGTGGCGGCGGTGGTGGTGGACTGAAGGAGGACCCCATGTAGACCGGTGTTGGCGGCGGCGGCGACAGGTACGGGACGTACACCGGCGCTACGTCATGCGCGGCATCTGGCGTGGGCGCAGGCGGCGGCATATAGGGCGGCAAGATAGCGGGCATTTCAGCCCGAATGTCCTGCGCAGCATCGGGCAAGGGCGGAGGCATGTAGGGCGGCATGTAGGGCGGCATGACTGCGGGCAGGTCGGCCTTGCCTGCGTCGCGACCAGCGTCCACGGCGCGAACCTCCGCGTCCGCGACGCCTGCATCTGCATCCGGGGCAAATACATCCGGGGCTACAGCGTCCACGCCCTGTGCAACCGCATCCGGGCCCGCGTCCGGCTCTATGCGCACCCCGTACGGAATGATCAGGTTGGGCAGGTCTGTTTTGAACGCGTCGAGGGCGGGCCTGTCATCGTTCATGCCGAAATCCCGCAGGCTGGCCGTGTCCGGCATATTGGCAGCGCTATCCCTTGCCAGCGTCGCGTCGGCCGCGTCGGGTGCGGTGGACAGGGCCGTGTCAGCCGCTGCGTCCCGCGCGACCTTGATTCCCGTATGGTCGCACCCGACGAGCGCCAGGCCCAGGCCCACCGATGCCGGCACGACAAGCTCGCGTGCGGTTCGCTTGAGGAATCCCTCGATGCGCTGCCGGATCTCGTGTTCCTTCATGGTCCAGGAACAACATTGTACTCTTGTTCAGCGCAAGGGGCTGCCCTTTCACAGCCGACGCGAATGGCTGTCAGCTCAATTGAGGCCCCACGAGTGCTGAATGTAGGTGAGGGCAGCTGGACCCTGGACGGTGAAGGTCATGGTGTCTCCGGTCCCCTTCTGAACCAGCAGTGTCGTGCCCGAGGTGCCTCCGCTCGGGGCGAACGCACCTGCCCACCAGCAGCTTCCCATCTTGTTGTCATAGATGGTGTCGGCCGTACCGACGATAAAGGACTTGTTTGCATCGCCATCGATCCCGGTGGTGAAGTCCTCGTTCAACGTGCCCGCCCACTCGCCGACAATGGTGCGGCTGACAGCGTTGCCAAGGCGGTTGAGCAGGTTGGATTTCCACCCTGCCTGGGTCGTCGGGCCATTGTCCGCGTAGTTGTGAATCTCCATCATCAGGTCAGGCCAGGAACTGGCCACATTGCCAACGTTGTCGTCCCATCCGCTGCCCGCCACGATGATCTGTTGCCTGGGCACGTTGGGGAATTGCGCCAGCCAGCCATTGACCTGGACGATCCACTGCGCAGCGGTGAATCCGTGGGGCTCGTTGTGGATATCGTAATACACTAGAGGATTGCTCACATAGGCGTCAGTCACCACCTTCCACATGGCGTACCAGCGGGTGTTGTCGACTGGCTTGCCAATGTTCTTGTCTTTCGCCCAGAAGCCAATGATCACTTTCATTCCCTTGGCGATGCCGACGTCGATGGCGGCCTTGTACGAACTCCACCAGGGGTCGAGAGCGGTCGGCTCGTTGATGGGCATGCGGAAGGAATTGGCCTGCAACAGATCGACGAAGGCGCCCACGACGATGTTGGCCTTGGTCGTGACGCCGTCATAGGTGTCCGTGTCCGAAGTGATCCCGGACATGAGGAGATGTCCGTCGACGAAGTTGTCCCGGTTGTCGGCCCAGTTCACGCAGTGGAAACTGGCTACGCCTGTGCCGCCGGCCACGGTTCCGCCTGTTCCGGCCGTTCCTCCGGCTCCCGCGCCCCCGCCACCGCGCGCATCGGACGAGGCGACACCCCCAGCCGCGTCTACGCCAGCGTCGGGGCGGCTTGTGCCTGCCGTTCCACCGTTGCTGGACGTACCACCTGTGCTCACGGTCCCGGCACCGGACGCAGTGCCACCGGCGATGAGCCCGCCGCTCCTGGTCGTCGTGCGCCCGCCACTCGCAGTGCCGCCACTTTCCGTTGCGCCGCTGCCGGCGGTCGCGCTGCTGCCGGCCGTTGCGCTGCTACCGGCCGTGGCGCTGCTGACGGCCGTTGCGCCGCCGCCAGTTGCACCGCCGCCGCTCGTGCCGCCATTTGCCGTAGTCGACCCACCGACCGTGGTGCCCCCAGCAGCCGTGGTGCCCCCGATCGGGGCGGTCGTTCCACCCTGGCTGCTCGATCCCCCCGCAGCGCTCGCAATACTCGTGACACCGCCGATGGTGGTCTGTCCCCCACTGCTGCTGGCCCCGGTGGTGCCGCCTGCACCGGCCCCGCTGCCGCCTGATGCGCCCGTCGCCTTCGAGGAAGAGCACCCAGCCAGGACCACGACCAACAGAAGCGAAGCGAGCCCGCTCAGGCCCAGCTTGTTCTGCAACCCAGTGCGAAACCGTTGCGCTGCGAAGTATCGTTCCATGGTGACTCCTCCGAGGTCAAAGCTCGCCGGTTCACGCTGCGCCCTTGCGCCGTTCAACCCTTCCAGTAGCAGGGGCGTTCACTTCTGGCTCACTGGGCGCGGGACGGCGTTGCTTGACACCCCGACGCCGTCGGGGATCGAATGCCTTTCGCACCGCCAACTGGAGAAGACATGCCGCGCATCGATCCGATCCGGACTCAGAGGCTTCTCATTCGTGAGTTCCACCCGAGCGACCGCCAAGTGCTGCTCGCCTTTGTGCGAGACCCTGACCAGATCAAGCACATGCTGCTCTTCCTCGACACGGAAGAGCAACTCGATGACTTTCTGTCGATGGTGATCGAGGGAGCGAGGGCCGAGCCGCGGCTGGAATGGCACTTCGCAGTCGAGGATGCAGCGACGGGCCGCTATCTTGGCAGTTGCTGCCTGATGGTCGAGCGAGACTCCCCAAGTTCAGCCGAGCTTGGGTACTGGTTTCTGCGTGAGGCTTGGGGCAAGGGCTATGCCACTGAATCGTCCGCAGCGATGCTCGAACTCGGCTTCCGTCGTCTGGGCTTTCATCGGGTTTGGGGCAAGTGTCACACGCAGAATGCGGCGTCGGCCAAGGTCATGGAGAAGCTGGGCATGATCTACGAGGGCACGCTGCGCGAGCACGTATGGCTGCGCAACCATTTCCGTAGCTCGCGCATCTACGGGATGCTGGTGGGAGAGTACCCAGCGGCGGCTCCGGCTGCTAGGTAGCCATAGACCAGTGCGCGACGGATCGCGTTGGCGACTTCTTCGCGATCGGGCAGCCCCTCAGAAATCTGAGACGACGCTGCCAAAAGGTTCATGGAAAGCACCGGGGAAGACCTCGGCGCACGTGTTATTGTGAGGAGTTGGCTGCTCCGTGAGGGCTGAAAGCACGTGGCATGACACTTGCTGTTGTCGGGAGAGCGGACAGTCGCAAGTAGTCACTCGGTAGTGCAAGGAGCCGATCATGAGAGAGAAAGACATCCGAGAGCGCATCCACATTTTTCTGCGGGACACGGTTCGCCATGTGGTCGTACCTGCCTCGATGGGGATCGGGCTCGCGCTGGTGGGGTGCGGCGACACTTCGCTGAACGCCAGTCAGGATGGCTCGGCGGATACTTCATCCGCCCAGGCTGGCTCTGGTGGGGGCGCGATTGCTGTGTACATGGCCATGGCGGGTATGA
>Ga0265342_10002290_pt1 | contig 16669 bp, 15 predicted proteins | sample 4CB327metaG_FD_203125 | JGI IMG/M metagenome (GOLD analysis project Ga0265342, IMG submission 203125) | Rhizosphere microbial communities from Carex aquatilis grown in University of Washington, Seatle, WA, United States - 4-CB3-27 metaG | ecosystem: Host-associated > Plants > Roots >...
ATCTGGAGCGGCTGCTGGAGCGGACCGCCAAGAGTGCGGGCGACAGTTACCCGCCTTACAACATCGAACAGCCTGCCGAAGAGACGCTGCGAATCATCCTTGCCGTAGCGGGCTTCTCGCGCGAGGAACTGAGTGTGACAGTGGAAGACCGCCAATTGGTCATCCGCGGCAAGCAAGGCGAACCTAGCGATCGGACGTTCCTGCATCGCGGTATCGCGGCCAGGCAGTTTCAGCGCGCGTTTGTGCTCGCAGAAGGTATAGAAGTTACAGGTGCGACTCTGGAAAACGGTTTGCTGGCCATCGAGCTGGCGCGCCCCAAGGCTGACACAATAGTGCGTACAATCGAGATCAAGGTGGGGCGTTTGGAAAACAAGAGGTCGGTGTCATGAACGAGAAGATGGTCCAATTCCCGGAAGGGATAGAAGGCGGCCGCATCGCATACATCAAGCCGACCGGCAGTGAAGAAGCGCATCGCCTCGGGCTCATCCCGCCCGGAATCGAACTACCGCCCGGCGCCAAGCTCTATGTGCTGCATGCGGTCGATGGAAGCGTGCTCGGCTACACCGACGCCTACAACACGGCCTATGGCGCGGCCGTGCAGAACGAATTGACGCCGGTGAGTTTGCACTGACACACGCCCGCAAGGGCGAGAGTTTCGACATGGCTCACGCTTGTTCGGGGAGAGGTCCAACCGCCTTTCCCCGAAAACGTTTTAGCCGAGCCGGCACGGTCAGAGCGTCTTGCGGATCGCCAATGAGAAAGACGGTCCGAAGTTCAGCCTGCGGAAATCGGCAAAGGAAGGCGAATACACATTGCGCGGCCCATCGAACATTTGCACCTGCCGTCCCGAATTGTTCGACGCGATATTGTCCGCTTCCGCGCGGATCCTGATGTCGTCTCGCGGTTGGTATTCCGCGAACAGATCCAATATTCCGCCGGAGGTGTAGGTATCAATCTCGTTGAAGCGATAATCGGATTTCGTCCAATTACCGGTAAGCGTAAATCCCCAGGCTGCCTTCCAGGCAGGCAAATCCTGACGGACGTCGATCGTGGCTTCGATAGGCTTCTCTTCCGTTATGCGCCGCCTCTGTCCGGTCGTCGGGTCGGTGACTGCCGACCAACGGAAGCTCCCCGAACCCTTGAATTGGCCGTGATCCAGGCCGAGCCGCTCCAAAGGCACCGTCAGGTTGACGTCGATGACATCCTGTGTGCCGTCGCCGATGTTTCCGGGCGCGTCAAACACCGTGCCCGGGCTTGACTGGCTGCGGATTGGAACGCGGTCGACGGCGTCCGCAATTTGCGAGTGCCGATACGCAAGCTGCGCGTTTCCAGCAGACCAGAATTGCCGTTCGTAGACGGCTTCGTAGACCCAGGCCTGCTGAGGCACGATGTTGGCGTTGCCAGGCTGGACGGACCCGGTGCTGAGCGCCGAACTTGCGACGAAATTGGAAAAATCGAGCTGCCCGACTTCGCGTTCGAGCCGAAATCTCAACTGTCCACCCGCGACGGACGTCACGGAAACTGCGAGCCTCGGTTTTGTATACACCAGCGTTTTGCGCTGTATCGCGTCAGCCTCCGACGCAATTGCAGAAACTTCGGTGCGCAGACCAGCCTCGATCTCGATTCGGCTTGAAGGCGTCCACGTTATTTGACCTGCAATTTCGCCACGGCTTTCGTTCACCGTGGCCGTGGCGTTGGGTATCGCAATCGGATAGGCGTCATAGGCGAAGGATGTCGTAGTCTTCAGCCCATTATAGTCACCTTCCGTGCTGAGCTCCGCGCCCCAGGCGTTGTCGATTATGTAGTGGAAATCGGATCGAAGGATAGCCTCGCCTTTGGTGTCGCTCTCCGCGAAAGCTTGCGTGTAGCCTATGCCGGTGAAATGCGATGCGTAGGTCTGATGACTCCATCGCATGACCGCGAGACTTTCGTTGGTCAGTCCGCCGCCAAAATCGCGATCGTAGTGCGCGCCGGCTTCGCTGCTGAATTGTCCGCCGAGCAGGCCGCCGAGTTTATCATGTAGGAGCGTTAGGCCCGGTGCCGGCCAGCTCCTGCGGTCCGTTTCATCCCGGAAATAGTCGGTCCAGGCGAGTGTCCCGTTGAATCGCAGCTTCCCGTCCCACATAGGCATCTCGAAGACGCCGTAACCAAATGCCGTTGTGCCGCCGCCGGATGTGTTTTCGAATGCACGCTCCAGTACATTGCCGTCCGCATCCTTGCGCAGCCGCGGGCCGTCGCCTTGCGCCAAGTCGACGTATTTGCTGACGGACGCCGCGGCTTGCAGGCTGCGGCCGCCTGCCAAATGCCGCGTGGTCTCGATCGTCAATGACGGCGCATTTGGGCCATTCGTGTACAGCTTGTTCGACAGGGAGACGGCCGCCGTGTCGCTTTGCATCTTCTTTCGAACGACATTGGCCACAACGGTCTGGCCTAGCATTTCATAGCCCGGCGCACTGCCCCGGATAACATCGATATGGTCGACTTCGTCGGCCGGAATTCTTGCGAGAACCGCATCCAAGGTGAATTGCTTGTCGGCAGGACGCGCTCCGTCGATCAGCACATTGCCCGCTGCGGCCAAGAAGCCCCTGATATCGGCATCCCCCTTCGAAAACGCGAAGCCCGGCAGCCATTGGATCATGTCCAAGGCCGTGCTGGGGCGAATGGAATCGAAGAAAGCCCTATCGTACCGGGTGATGGCGGTGTCTTGCCGTCCAGCCGCAGTGGGAACCACAGACGCCTCCGCCGATCCACCTGCATAGGCGGCAGCGTTCGGTGCGAACGCAAGCAGCGCGCAGCAAACCAGCCGAAGCCGTTGATATTCGATACCGCATCTTTTGAATCGCGATGACATCGCTCACCCCTTCGAAAGGACGGGCAATGGCAAAGGCGCGGCCCCGCCGTCCCGAACAAACGGCGAGGGTCACCAGATGTTTTTCTGATGGTCTGTAATCCGTTGGAACTATTTACTTTTTTCTGATGTGGCAAGGTGGAGGAAGATGCCGCGCACCTGATTTGTGCGCGGACCGCCGAGGCACCAGCGAGGGACGGTATGGGTCGCGAAGTACGTAAAATCCAGATTCGGCCATTCCTGCCGGGCTTCGGCCACGATACGGGCCGCCTCTTTGGGTCTTCCCAACTCTGCCAAGGCAGCCGCAAGCGTAATATTCGTCCAGGTGGTGCGCACGATCTGGCGCGACTGTTCTGCCGCTTCACGCGCCTGCTCGAATGCACCGCGCGCCAGGTACAGATCCGCCAGATGCGACAACACCACCCAGCGCGCGGGATTTCTCGACGAAAGTTCCGAGCCGAGCGCGCGAAGCTGGAGGATCGCGTCGTCCTGGTTTCGGCCGCATTTTCCTTCGACGAACGGCAGATCGATGCGGGCGACAAGGCTTGAGGGTTGCAGCACCAGGACACGTCTCAGCATGCCGAGAGCTTTTTCCCGCTCGCCGGCAAATCGATAATAAGTTGCCACGTGAAAAAGCACGTCAGCGTCGAAAGGCGCAAAGTCGATCGCCAGCGTTCCATGGTGGTCCGAATCCGCCCAAGTGGCTTCGGTATCCGAGGGCGGATCGAATAACGCGTGATACGATTTGTATTCCGCCAACGTCGCATGCGCTGGAGCATATTTCGGATCGATTGCCAGCGCCCGCCGCTGCGGCCAATCGCCGTCCTTGCCGTGAGGGGCAAGGAATACCTCGTTGCCGCCCGGAACCCAGGTGGCGATCAAGTTGAGTTCCCAAGGTACGAGGGACAGGATCGGACGCCGCATCAGCTCCGCCTTTGCTGCCAGAAGCAGCGGCGGATAGAGTTCGGCTGCGATGTCCGAAGACAGCCTGTCCCCCTCGGACAGACTGCCGTTGTAGGACCGCTCGTATGTCTGCGTCCACAAATGATCGCCGCGCGCCGGATCGACAATCTGCACATTGACCCTCAGCCGGGTTCCGCTTTTTTGGACGCTGCCCTGGATGGCAAAACGTAGGCCAGCCGTGCCATCTCGGCGAGAGACTTGGACGGACGAGCGCGAATCTCCAGCGCTGATACGGACCAGACTCCCGTGCGACAAGGCCGCAATCAGATTTTCGGCCAATGTCTGCGCAATGGCCGACGTTCCCGCGTCATGCGCCACGTTTTCGAACGGCATTACGGCGACCGCAATATTGTCGGGCTGCGATTGCTGGAATGCGGCGGCAGGTTTGACGGAAGGAGGTTCCGGCGGACTTGGGGCAAACATCCGGTAGGCCGCAAACAACGCCAAAATCGTACCGGTGCCGAAAACGGCCCATAGACGCCTGCGTCTGGTCATCCAGGATAGGATGCGGTGCGCTTGCACCGCGTTCCCGGCAGCTTCGGCGGGAATGCCTTCCGGCCGGTCATCTTGCGATATCTGCGCCTCCAGGATTGGCGCGATCAGTCTATAACCGCGCTTCGAAATCGTTTCGATCGCGTGCGCTTCATTCCGCGTGTCGCCGAAAGCTTTGCGTAATTGCGAGATCGCACGCGTCAGGCTTTCGTCGGCCCCGAATTCCGTTCCCCAGACGCGATCGATCAATTCGGCTCTGGAAAATACCCGCCCCGGCCGCTCGGCGAGCACACACAACACGTCCATGATTTTTGGTTCGACGGTTGCCGCTCCATCCGGACCGGTCACGAGGTTTCGTTCCGGTTCGATCACAAAATTGCCAATGCGGAAGGAGCGACGGCGCGGCATTTACTCGGTAATACTCAAGGATGATCGTGCAAGGGCCTGTAGCTTCGGCGAGTGTGCTTTTGTCAGAAGACCAAGCCGACGGTACTCGTTGGGGCCAAATCTTCAAGGGGGTCGGGTGCGACTGTTATGGCCAGCGCCCAAGCCTGCTTAAAGCGCTACCCAAGTGTAAACTCCGTGCGGGCTATGACAGACTGAGCTATGAGTTATCGCAGGATCATTAGATGAAACAGGCGATCTGGACCCAGACCTACGACGTCAACACCATTGTGTTGAATCACGACAAGCGGCTCGGTCTGTTCGGGTTACTGAACATCCTGCAAGACGCAGCGTGGATTCACGCCAAGCACACTGGCTGGGGATTCGAGGACTTGATCCGGCAGGGCACGATCTGGGTGCTCGCGCGCCAGAAACTGATGATGACGGATTGGCCAGTCTGGGGCGATGTGGTCACCATCCGCACCTGGGGACGACCGACGACCGGGGCCCTCGCTTTGCGTGAATATGAAATCATCGTGGGTGACCGCAAGCTTGGCGAATGCACCACGAGCTGGCTGATCCTCGACTGGCAGACGCGGCGCCCGAAAAGGCTCGATCGCGTCGAATTCGACCAGGTGTGTTGCACGGAAGGTTTCCTGAACATCGAGGCCCAAAAAATCGCCCTGCGAACGGACCTTGAGCCGCTGGCGACATTCCAGGTCAGGAACAGCGACCTCGATGTCAACGGCCACGTAAACAACACGCGCTATGCCCAGTGGATTCTCGACTCGATTGCGGAAGAGACGCACACGGCCTACCAACTGACGGAATACGAGGCCAATTTTCTCGCCGAAACCCACGTCGGCGACACGGTCGTCATCGAGCGGGGTGAGATCGAGCCGTCGCAAACGGCACCGTCGCGATGGCAATTTCAGGGGCGGCGGAGGGAAGAGGACAAAGCGGCGTTCGTCGCCAGGCTGGGCGCCAGTCCGCGGTAGGGATTACGCCGCCACCGAATTGGCGCCGGCGGCGGGCTCGATGAGGATGGCGTAAAGCGCTTCGACGTTGTTGGCGGCGCGCAGCTTCTCGCATGCCGTTTGATTGCGCAGCAGCCGCGAGACACGGGCCAGCGCCTTCAGATGATCCGCGCCAGCGCCCTCGGGGGCCAGCAGCATGAAGACGAGATCGACGGGCTGATTGTCCACAGCTTCGTACTCGATCGGCGTTTCCAGCCGCGCGAAAACACCGACGATCTTTTCGATATCGGCAAGCCGGCCGTGCGGAATGGCGATTCCCTGCCCTACGCCCGTGGTCCCAAGGCGTTCGCGTTCGTTCAGCGTATCGAAGACGCGCCGCTCGGGAAGGTGGACGAGCGTTGCCGCCCGCGCCGACAATTCCTGTAAGAGCTGCTTCTTGCCTTGGACCTTGAGCGCCGCGATGACGCCTCCGGGACTAAGCAAATCTGCAATCTGCATGACGGCCCTATTGCTGAGGTTCCGCTGAAAATCAGGCCATGAGCCCGATCGAACTACGACATCGCTTTTCCGTGATCGACACGCGGTTTTCTTGTGCCAGCCGCATCGCCTTTTGCGTCACAAAAGTTCCGCATTCGCTGGACCTCGTTCGAAAGGCGCGGACCATTAGTCCTCGCTTTTGTCAAAGTCAACGCTTGAAATTAACGAACACCGGCATGTAGCGGTTCCCCGCCCTTGAGTCTGCGGCGTTCCACCGAAGAGGGGATGCGCATGGCCTCGCGATACTTCGCGACGGTGCGCCTTGCGATGTTCACGCCGTCCGCCGTGAGCATCGACACGATGCGGTCGTCGGAGAGGATTTCGATCGAATTTTCCCGCTCGATCATCTCGCGAATGCGGTCGCGCACCGCTTCGGCGGAATGCGCTTCGGCGCCGTTCATCGACTGGATTGCAGCGGTGAAGAAGTACTTCAACTCGAACAACCCGCGCGGCGTCGCAATGTACTTGTTCGACGTGACGCGGCTGACCGTCGATTCATGCATGCCGATCGCGTCGGCGATGGCACGCAGATTGAGCGGCCTCAAATGGCGCACGCCGTAGGTGAGGAAGCCGTCTTGTTGGCGCACGATCTCGCTGGCGACCTTCATGATGGTGCGTGCGCGTTGGTCGAGGCTCTTCACCAGCCAGTTTGCATTGTTCATGCAGTCGGTGAGGTAGTTCTTGGAATCCTTGTCGCGGGCGCGCGACGAAACGGTGGCGTAATAACGCGAATTGACGAGCAGCCGCGGCAGGGTGTCCGAGTTCAGCTCCACCTGCCAGCTGCCGTCCGGACCCTCGCGCACGATCACGTCGGGAACCACGGGCTGGACGGGCTCGCTGCCGAACTCGAGGCCGGGCTTGGGACTGAGCGCGCGGATCTCCGCGATCATGTCGGCGATGTCGCCGGCATCGACGCCGCACAATTGCGCGAGCTGCGCGGTGTCGCGCTTCGCCACAAGGTCGAGATGGGCGATCATCGTCGCCATGGCTGGGTCGAAACGGTCTTTTTCCTTCAACTGAAGAGCTAGGCATTCCGCCAGATCGCGCGCGCCAATGCCGATCGGATCGAAGCCCTGCAGCACGGCGAGCGTTTCGTCCACAGCAAGGCGATCCGCCCCCAGCCGTGCCGCCACTTCATCGAGATCGGCGCGCAGATAGCCGGCTTCGTCCACCGCATCGATCAACGCGACGCAAATCAGGCGCTTGTCGCTGTCCAGCGCCGCGATGGAAAGCTGGCCGAGCAGGTAGTCCTTGAGACTGCCGCCGTCGGCGACCGTCGATTCCAGCAAGTCCTCGTCGCCCTCGAAGCGCTGAGAGGATTTTACCGTCGTCCAATCGGCGAGCGGCTGGCTCGGCATGGCAGCCGCCGGCGCTTCTTCGCCTTCGTGAAAATCGTCGCGCGAGGAGTCCATCTCCCCGCATTTGGAGAGATCGTCGCGGGCCAGTGCCGCTTCGAGCGGTTCGTCCGACCTGTCGCGTTCCGCCGGCTCGCGTTCCGGTTCGGCGACGGGGGCGCTTTCGTCGCGCTCCAACAGCGGGTTCTTCTCCAGCTCCTGCTCGCAATATTCCGCCAATTCGATGTTCGACAGCTGCAGCAGCTTGATCGCCTGCTGCAGCTGCGGAGTCATGACCAGCGACTGGCCTTGACGCATCTCCAGGCGTTGCGAGAGAGCCATGGCTAACCGCCCACCGCAGCCCTTCTTCCCCTGCAAACGGCAGAGTAAAGAAAGAATTGATGCAGCCGGTCGCTCATAGCGAGAACCGTTCTCCGAGATAGACGCGCCGTACGTCGCGGTCGCCCACGATGTCCTCGGGCGTGCCGTCCTTTATGACTTGGCCATCGTAGAGAATGTAGGCACGGTCGATGATGTCGAGCGCATCGCGGACGTTGTGATCGGTGATGAGGACGCCGACGCCGCGATTCTTCAGATGCTTCACAAGCTGGCGGATTTCGTTCACCGCGATGGGGTCAATGCCAGCCAGCGGTTCGTCGAGCAAGATGTAGGACGGATGCGTCGCCAGCGCGCGCGCGATTTCGACGCGCCGGCGTTCGCCGCCAGACAGCGCGATGGCAGGCGTGTTGCGGACATGGGTGACGCCAAATTCCGCCAACAGTTCTTCCACGGCGGCTTCGAGAAGTCCGGGTTCTGGTTCCACCAGTTCGGCGGCGGCGCGGATGTTTTCCTCCGCGGTCAACCCACGGAAGATGGAGGCTTCCTGCGGCAGATAGCCGATGCCCAGCCGCGCGCGCCGATACATGGGCAGGCGGGTCACGTCGTAGCCGTCCACTTCGATGGTGCCCGCGTCGACCGGGATAAGGCCGGTGATCATGTAGAAACAGGTTGTCTTGCCTGCACCGTTGGGACCCAAGAGACCCACGACCTCGCCGCGCCTCACAGACAGGCTTACCGAGCGCACCACTGGACGCTTGTTGTAGCTTTTGGCGATCCGGGTCACGACAAGCCCTTTGCCGCCCTCCACCACACGTGGGTGAAGGCCGGTTTTGGTGGGATCGGCAGGTGATAGCGGTGTCTGCGTCATGGCAAGAACTGTGCCTGTTTGTGTTTAAGGAACTGTGAAATCTATGGATTCTGGTCGGCTTCGGGCTTTTGCGAGGCTGGAACAATGAGACCTTGAACGCGGCCCGGCTGGCCCTGTTTGCCGACCAGCGAGGCCACACCGGTGATCAGATTGACCGTCAGGACCGGCCCACGCATCACATTCTTGTCTTTCGTCAGGACCACACGGCCGTACAACGTGACGATGCGCGGATTGACGTCGTAGACCCCGCTGTCGCCGGTCGCTGTGCCCGATGGCGCGTCGACGACGACGTGGCCGTTCGCCCTGATCTTGTCCGGCTTCCCGTTCACAATGTTGACGTGCACCGTGTCCGCATGGATGCGCACGTCGCCCTGCTTGATGAGGACGTTGCCGGTATAGGTGGCCGATTTGGAATTGGCGTCCGCGTCGAATTTGTCGGCGGACCATTCGATCGGCGCATTTGGATCGCGCATGCCCACGCCCGGAATCGTAGTCTGCTGCGCATGAGCAAAGCTCACGGCGGCCATCGTTGCGGCCGCAATCGCCAAAATCGCGCGCATCATCGCGTTCCCTTTCTTACGGGCTGCACCGGTGCTTTGTGCGGTTTCGCGGCTTTCTTTGAGTGCGCCGCCTTCGGATACATCGTCATGTGAACGTGACCGCTAAGCGTGACGTGCTTCTTGAAACGGTCGAAATGGAACCGGTCGGCGCTGATCGCCCCGAGCGGACCGTGCCCCGTCACCTTCTCCTGTCCCTGGAAAACGTTCGTCTTGAGATCGACATCGGCGCTGTTGGTGTGGAGTTCATAACCTGTGTCGGTGAACAGCGCGATTCCCCCGCTGAGTTTGAGCGTGCCGGCATCCATGTCGAAGAAGCCATTCTCGGCGGTCGCGTTCATCCAGTTTGCGCCGTCGAACTGCATGTCGGCGTCAACATGCTTGAGCGTTGCACGATGCCGGTTGCTGGAATCCTGCACGGCCGCCTCGGCGGTGATGACGAATGGATTTCCTTTGGTGTCGGTGCCCGACAGCCGCGGCTTGGTCATCGCCAGATCGTTATTCAATCTGCCGAGTTGTTGATAGGTCAGCGAGACGCGATCCTGGTGCCGCGGAATGACAGAGTAGGCAATCACAGAGGCTAAAATCGCGGCCGCCGCGATGGGCAGCGCTCGTTTCATGACTGCCACGAACCACGTGTAGCGAAGCGCATCGAGCGCCGTCGAGCGCGTACGCGCCGCCCAGTCGCCGCGCCGATGCCCGGCAGTAGCATCCTGCGGCGGCGTCAGCGGCTGCGCGACGGCTTCGCGTCCGAATGCATCGCGCGCCATCTATCGCAACCCCGCACGCAGACAGTCGTGGATGTGCAGAACGCCAACCGGCTTTTTCGCCTTGTCCTTGGGATCGAGCACGAAAAGCTGCGTGATCTTCCTGTCGTTCATGACAGCGAGCGCTTCGACGGCGAGCAGCGCCGGAGCGGTGACCTTCGGGCTGGCCGTCATCACCTCGCGGACAGTGCGGCCCAGCAGATCGCCGTCCATGTGGCGGCGCAAATCGCCGTCGGTGACGATGCCCACGAGCGAGCCCTTCTTGTCCACCACGCCGACGCAGCCCAGCCGTCCGGACGCCATCGCCAGAATCGCCTGCTGCATGGTGACGTTGTCGGCCACCAGCGGGATTTCCGCGCCCTTGTGCATCAAGTCCGAGACGCGGATCAGGGCACGCCCCAGCGAGCCGCCGGGGTGGAAGCTGCGATACTGGTCGGCGGAAAAGCCGCGCCGCTCCATCAGCGCCACCGCCAGCGCATCGCCCAGCACCAGCATGAGAGTCGTAGAAGTGGTGGGCGCCAACCCCATCGAACAGGCCTCACGCACCCCGGGCAGCACCAGCGACACGTCGGCGGCCTGCAGCAACGTCGACTGCGGATTGCTCGCCATGCCGATTAGAGGAATGCGAAAACGCTTGGCGTATGTGATGAGATCGGACAATTCGGCGGACTCGCCGCGCCAGGAGATAATCAGCAAAGCGTCCTGACGGGTTACCGCACCGAGATCGCCGTGGCTGGCTTCCGCGGGATGGATGAATTGCGCCGGCGTGCCGGTAGACATCAGCGTCGCGGCGACCTTACGGGCAACATGACCGCTCTTACCCATGCCGCTGACGATGACGCGCCCCTTGACAGCGATCAGCTTATCGATGGCCTGCGTGAACTCGCCGCCGAGCGAGCCGCGCAATGCCTTGACCGCCTCGCAGGCGTAATCGAACACCCGGTACGCGACAACGAGATCGCCGGCTGCCTGCGATGGCGTGGTGGAAACAGCCTTGATGTGTGCGGGACGCATGAAGATATCCGTGTTACGAAACTTGCCGGTCCGCGCCCCCAAAAAACCGGCCGATGCCTAAGAAACGGTCATGGCTTTACCCGGGGGACCGGCCCCTAAGCGAAATTCGTGCCAAGTGTGGCCCGAAGCCCGGTTTGGTTCAAGTAAGCTTATGGGTGTGCGGTAAATAGAGCGTTCTGCTTAGCCGCGTCTATGCAACCAGAGGTTTTTTGCTGACCCCGTCCTTCCAGGCAGCCCCCGCGCCGAATACCGACGTAATGTAAAAACCGTGCCGAGCGACAAACGTCGCCAGGCACGGTCTCACGGGGAATACATCCGTTCTATTTCTTCGCGAACGTCGTCAGTGCTCCAGAAACGTCAGTCGTCAAGTTGCCGTTGATTTTGTTGTCCGTGTACGTGCCAATTACGGCAGGACTGACGATCTGCACGCCCACGCCGTTCCGGAAGATGGTTGTGTTGCCAAGGAATATACCCACCATAGCGGCGCCAGTGCTGCTCGCAGACACGCCCGTTGTGCTGTTGTTGGAAATGTTGACGTCGTCGAACATGATTCTGATGGCTGCCGTACCCGCATTGGCAGTTGCAGCGACTCCTACGCTATTTCCGGTGAAATTGCTGTCGACGACGGTTACGATGCTGCCGTTGCCGCCTGTGACGCTAGCACTGCTTACCAGCAGGCCGTTGTTCGAATTGTTGTCAACCGAAACCCCTTTGAGCGAACCAAGAACGCTACCGGTCCCGGTCGGCTGTATGACAATGCCGCCACCAGCAGATCCATTGCCGTTGCCTGTGATGATGGTGTTGACCACCTCCAGTTTGGCTGCCCCAGAAGGCGTAAAGGATATACCCGTACCGTTCGTGGCGTCGCGGAAATTACGGATCGTGCAGTTCTGCACGTTAAGCACCGCACCCGATACGAAGCTGATGCCGCGGATACCTGAAACCGAGCCGGTAAGGCCGAGGCCTTCGATATCGAGATTGCGAAGCGTGACAGTGATCGTTCCCGCACCGCCGTCATTCACGGTGATACCATTGGTGCCAGAGACCAGTATGCCTGCGATGCTGCCCCCGCTGCCGTCAATGGTGATCGATTTGGTGATCGTCACCGCGCCAAAACCTCCCGGATCGAGCACATTGATTTCGCCGCCCGCCGCGGTTTTGGAAATCGCACCGGGGAAGGTCTTGCACGGAGCGGTACGGCTGCAGGGATTGGCGTCGTCGCCGACGCCGGAAACCCAAGTCCGTGTCGCTTGTGCATTTGCCGGAACGGCGAACAGTAGTGGCAGTATCAACACCCCAAAAAGCGTAGCCAAAATTGCGTTGGTTCTCATTGCACCCTCTCTCATCTGCTGGTTCGTCCAAGTTGGACCGCATTGGCCGACGGACAACGGCACCGGTGTTTCCCCCCAGCCAAGGGCAATTCATATCACGCTATAGTTGTTTTTCTCAATATATCTCGCCAAGATAGTCGTTTGACGTGTGTCAGTAATTGCAAGCGTCTTCAACGGTATATTCTAATCCTGTTCGTTCCTCGAAAACGATTCTCCGTTTTCGTGACGTCGCTCTGAAATATGCTGTTGGCCGACAAGCGCACCTAATGCGCGAAAATGTCGGTTTCCGCCCAGCCTGAAAGGTCGAGTTCGGCCCGCGCGGGCAGGAAATCGAAGCAGGCCTTGGCCAGCGCAGTGCGGCCTTCGCGTGCCAGCATGACATCCAGCGATTCCTTCAGCCTATGCAAGTAGGCGACGTCGTTCGCCGCATAGGCCAGCTGACGTTCCGTCAACTCGGCCGCGCCCCAGTCGGAACTCTGTTGCTCTTTGGAGAGATCGACGGCGAGCAGTTCTTTCACCAGATCCTTAAGACCATGTTTGTCCGTGTACGTACGAACAAGCTTCGACGCGATCTTGGTGCAATAGACCGGCGCCGTGACGACACCCAGCCAACGCTTGAACATCGCCATGTCGAAGCGCGCGAAATGGAACAGTTTGAGTGTCTGGGGATCGGCGAGCAGGCGCTTGAGGTTCGGCGCGTCGTAGGCGCCGTCGGCGAATTGCACCGCGTGACAGACCCCGTCGCCCGAGGAAAGCTGCGCCAGGCACAGCCGGTCGCGGAACGGGCTCAGGCCCATGGTCTCGGTGTCGATGGCGACGATGGGGCCGAGATCGAGATCGTCAGGTAGATCGTTCTTGTGGAGTTTGATTTTCACGTGTTCCGTCCGATAGGGGTAAGCGGGGCGAACCTAAGCCAGTCCGCCCCCGCCCGCAACGCGGCGAAAAAGGAAGGCGCTGTTGCAGTATGAATGGCGGATCACGGTCAGCGCAAATTACGGTGCGCGAATGCTCGTAGAAGTCTGAGGCCAACAACTGCAAAAAGCAGCCCCATGCCTCAGGGCCACGAGGGCGGAATCTCCTCGCAAATTGTCATTCCCGGCCGCCCGCCTACGCCAGGGCTACGGCGGGTCAGGAGTTGCACCTCGTCCGCCGTAGCCTCAGCGAAGGCGGAACCGACCGGCGGAAGCGAGGGGAAGGGAATCCAGGTGTTCGCACCGCGCATGTGTTTGATACCTGGATCCCCTTCCCTCGCGTGCTTCGCACGCTCGCCGGGGATGACAACGAGTGTTTGCAGGGCAAAGTCGTACTTGGCAGCAGACTTCCTTACGTCCCGATCTGCGCAATCCCAACGACATAGTTCTTGCCGGTTCGTTTGGCACACTTGGGACAGGTCGTATAGTAGAAGAAAAGCCTGGTCATCCGCTTTGCACGGCCGGTCACCAGCTTCTCCATTTCCGCGACCCATTTGGGGGCGTCCCGCCAAGGGCCCTCGAAGACGTGAGTCAGATAGTCGCCGGTGAGTCTGACGTTGTCGGCGCCGGGCACCTCGTGCTTCACGTTGAAGTAATGCTCGCCGCGCCATTTCGAGGAATCGTCGGAGAGAATCACGAATTCGTCCTCGTCGACACCGGCTTTCTTTATCGCATCGAACGTACGCTTGAAGACGCTGCCCATATTGAGCGGCATGTAGAAGAAGCTGAGTGTTTTCGCCCGCACGAAGAGCTTGTCACGGAAGTGAAGTTCGAGACCATCCCACTCGGCGGGATCGAATTTGGTGCATCCGCAACCTAGTTCGCCCTTGCTCAAATCGCATTTCGGAATGTGATTGGTTTCCATTTTTGCCTCCCTTGGCGGAACCAACACACGTGTCACAAACACCGGACTGCACGAACCGTTAGGGCCCCACCTGTGCGATGCCCACGACGTAGTTTTTGCCGAGGCGCTTGGCGCATTTTGGGCAGGCCGTGTAGTAGAAATAGAGCTTGGTCATCCGCTTGTGGCGACCCTGCACAAGCTTCTCCATTTCGGCCGCCCATTTGGGGACGTCGCGGTAGGGACCCTCAAAGACGTGGGTGATGTAATCGCCCGTGAGCTTGACGTTGTCGGCACCCGGCACCTCTTCCTTGACGTTGAAGAAATGCTCGCCCTGCCACTTCGCGGAGTCGTCCGACAGCACCACGTATTCGTAGTCGTCGGCGCGCACCCGCTGTATGGCTTTCAGTGTGCGCTTATGGATGCCGCGCATGTTCAGCGGAATATGAAAGAAGTCCCGCGTCTGGGCCCTCACGAAAGGCTTGTCGCGGAAGTGAAGCTCGAGCCCGTCCCATTGCGCAGGATCGAACTTCGGGCAACAACTGAGACCGGCCGCGGAGGGATCCCACTTCGGCAGTTGATTGATTTCCATTTTCGCCTCCCAGCCCGTTCGAGGCGGCATCACGTCAGAGATAGCGGACGACCTGGAAGATTGCGCTTCCTGAGCCGGACAGGCTACCCCATTCGGTGCGTTTGCCGCCGAACGTCCCGCCTACATAAGCACCAATGCTCCAGGCATCCGAGATGTTATAGCCCGCGGCGAATTGCATCATGCCCGAGCCGTCGGTGAGATTGACGAAGGAAATGCAGGAAAGATCGAGGTCGGTGACGAAGGCGTCCTGCCAGTCGGCGCGCAGGAACGCCTGGTGCCGGCTCATCGGCTGCTGCTCGGCGGAAGCGTAACCGCGGACGTACCACAGTTCGGGTGCGGAAGCCGGATTGCCTGCACCAATATCGAACCAGTTGCGCCAGTCCCCGCCGGAAAATCCGGCTTGGTGGAAATGATATTCGAGATTGAGCGTGACCTTCTCGATACTCGTCCACGACGCGCCGACCGCCAGATCGTTCTGAAATGCCCTGCCCGTCGACGTCGGCGGCAGGACGGGAACGAAGGAAGGCAGCGTACCGGTCGCCTTGCCGAAGGCAATCGCTTGCGCAATCAGATTAGGTTCGTTGCCGCCCGCCCATTCGCCATAAGCGATGACACTTTGCCCAATCGGGTAGGAGACGTTGAAGCCGAACTTGGTGCGGCCGCTCTCGTGATAGACAAGCGCCTGCGGGTTGAGATCGCCGACGTCGAGATTAAGCACGAACAAAAACCGGTCGGCCGAATTGGTCTGATCGAACGCCGGATCGATCCAGTTCGGAGCTGGGCCGGTGAGCGGTCTAGGCGTATTGACCTTCGGCGCATAGGCAAATGTCGCGGACCCGCTATCCCAGATGGTTTGTGCCCGCAGCATCAGCGTGCCGAGCCGGTCTTCGCGCAGAGAGGATGGATCGGCGGAGGCCTGGCTGACAGCCGTACGCGTCTTGAAGAAGTCCGTCGGATTGAAGCCGAGTGCGATACCGCTCTTGAGATTGATGCGCCCGACCTCCAGGAAGGTCTGGGTCTGCGGTTCCCAGGTGAAATAAGCCTCCCGCAGATCGTTGCGCGCCGCCTCGGCCGGAAAGCCCACGCCTTTGGACTCGGTGAGGTTGAAGCGGTCGCTGAAGGTGAAGCTCAGGCTGGAAGCCAGGGTCCACTGGTCGAAGGCATCGATGCTGGTGCGGTTGGCCCAATCGGACGACGGCGGCGACGGCGATGCGACCGCGAGATTGTCGCGCGACGACGACAGCGCAAACGCGTTTTCCACATAGTATTTTCCGTGCGTGCCGGGTTGCGGCGCAGGCGTCGCGTCGGCGTTTCCTATCGCCGTGGGTATGCGGTCGAGGTCGCCATTCTCCTGCGCCATGGCGGGCATCGCCGCGCCCATGGCGAAAAACAGCAGCGCGGTGCGCGCCCGTCTCATTCGATCTTGACGCGCGGCAGATATTCGCGCTGGAACCACGCGTCCGGAACCTCCTGCGCCCGCATGTCGGAGTTCGACATCGTGGTCACCAGGTTCTGATCGACGGCATCGATGATGATGGTTTCGCTCGGCCGTTTGCCGCCGAGCTGATCCGTGATCTTGTGGAAATAGGCGATCTTCAGCAGCCGGCCGCTGTCGGAATAGTATTTGCCCTTCACCGGCTGGTTTGTGCCCTTCTCGACCCAGTACTCGATCCGGCTGTAGACCGCGTCCGCCGACGCGGCGGCCAGATCGAGACGCCAGCAAGCGCGATCCTTGCGGTCGGCGTCCTGCAGCGTTTCCTCGCCGTCGAGCTTTGCCGTGTAATCCTTGGCGAGATTTGCCGTAACCACGTCGCCGTCGGAGGCCTGCCCCATCAGCCGCTGCTGCGGCGAGAT
>Ga0265342_10002292_pt1 | contig 16659 bp, 16 predicted proteins | sample 4CB327metaG_FD_203125 | JGI IMG/M metagenome (GOLD analysis project Ga0265342, IMG submission 203125) | Rhizosphere microbial communities from Carex aquatilis grown in University of Washington, Seatle, WA, United States - 4-CB3-27 metaG | ecosystem: Host-associated > Plants > Roots >...
GTGAGCAGGCTATAGAATTGGGCCCGCGGGCCTCCATCAACAACGGTAACCTGGCCATCGTAGTCCTCGTACCCGGCTTTCTTTACCACTACATTAAATGTACCATCGTTATCGGTATAATAGGTGAATGCGCTCGACCCCGCCTCTTTGCCGTCCACATATATCGTGGCGCCGGTGGGGTTTGTCTCGAAAAAGATGCTGTTTTTACCACTGCTCGTCGCGGCAGTCGTCGCGACGGTTGTCGTTGTGGTTGTGGCAGTGGGAGTGGGGGTGTTTGATACGTCGTTACTCTGGTAAGTCGTGTAGGCCTTGGAAAGGCCAATGGGATGTGAAGGATAATAAGTGCCGTCGGGATCGGTATAAGGAACGTTGACCATCACATTATACTTGGTAGGGAACTGACCGTTGAATGTAAATCCGGCTGTTATTGATGAATCACTTGGGTTAGTAATAGTGCCATGTATAACATCGCCGGTAGAACATGAACTCAGCATCACCGAATTAGCCTTGCTCAAATAAGAACCCGTGATTGTGATACTAAAATAACCATTATTGGGCCCTGTTTCCGGGGAGATGCCGTTAACTTGGGGAATGCGGGGGGCAGTGAAAGCGGTGGTCGGTGGTATCCCTGCCACACCGAGCAGGAGGAGGACCAGACAGACAAAGAGAGGGAATCGTTTCATGCCAGCACTTCATTATTGATCGTTTGAATGAAGAAAGTTAGTGTCTTTATTTAATATACCTTCTGAATAGGGACTACGATCTGCTTCTGGGTTTCTCCCTGCAGCCGCGCCGGACACCCAGTCTTTACGGTCATTGCCGGACCGGGCGGATGCAGGAGCACTGCGAAGCCTGGCAGTACCATGAAAACGGAGGGCATTCTCCCAGGCAGACACCCCAAATTACCGGCGCCGGATCATGACAAGTCCGAGGCTGATCCCGACGGCACCGATAATGACGACAGGATCAACCGGCGATCCCTCATCGGCTGTGGCACTTGGCCAGGTGGTCGGGACTTTCAGGGTGGATTTCTTGATTATGGTGACGGTGGTTATCACTCGTGTTGCCGTGGCTGTTACAACCGTGGTGGTTTCCGGTAAAATCTCGAGGTAGGCGGTTACATAGGAAATATTTGCGGCGGTCACCTTGACGCTCTCGGAATAGTCGCTATATCCGGTTCTGAGCACCGTCACCGTATAGATGCCGGGGGTGATGTTCTCAAGGGTGATCGGGGTATAGCCTTTATATTCGTTCTTTAAAAATACCCTGCCACCTGAGGGGGCGGATTTGACATTGATGCTCCCATTTGCGCCGGTAATATCAGAATAAATAACAAACGTCGGGCCGCATGTTTTACTTGCCTCGCTCCCGTCGTATAATACGCAGACATCATAGGTTCCGGGGGAGGCATAATTCAGGATGAACGATCCCGTCAACTGAGTTGTTGATCCCCCCGAGTTTACAGTACCACCAATGTAATTACCGCTTTTGTAAAGCCGGATTTTTGCAGTATCCGGGGTAAAACCGGAACCTATAATTGTCGTTGTTACGGTAGTATTGGCTGTCCCGCTGGTCGGGGATATTGATGTAACGGTTGCCGCTGTTGCATTATTTACGGTAAACGATCCGGTCACGCTTCCTCCATCGGAATTCACGATTACGAGGCTCCACGTGCCGGGCGCGATTCCACTCAGGGGGAAAGTTCTGCTGAGGGTGGTTGCTGTATCAGTCCCAATAGTTACACCATTGATGGTTGACTGGCCGGTTTTTGTCAGGGTAACGGTTGAACTGTTAAAACCGTTTCCCATAATATCGATGGTCTGCTGGCCGCTGTTTACTGCACTTGTCGGGGAAAAGCTACTGATTGTCGGGGAGGATGTGGTACCGGTTGCGGTAAAGGTAATCGGTGTCAGTGATCCGCTCGTTGCTTTCAGCGAGTTGGTTCCGATTGTCCCGATTGTCCAATAGCTCACCGTCGCTACTCCGACCGTATTGGTCATGACCGTAGCAGGCGATACATAGCCACCACCCACCAATATGGTGAAGGTAACCTGTTGATCACCTACCGGGTTATCATGTGCATCCTTCACCACAACGCTTGGCGGGGTAGGTACCGTTGTATAAGCGGTGGCTGATTGACTTGTTACCGAATTCGCTTCCATCTGCGTTGCCGCTCCCGCTGTACCGGTTGCTGTAAAGGTTACAGTCAGCGATCCGTTTGTTGCGGATAAAGCGTTTGGTCCTGCTGTTGTACCTAATGTCCAGCTACCTACGGTTGCGATACCATTTGCAGCAGTTATCACTGTTGGACTCGTTATCGAGCCACCACCAGATGTTACAGCGAAAGTGACCATTACCCCACTCACCGGAGCATTACTCGCATCCTTTACAATGATGCTTGGCGGTGCGGCAACCGCTGTACCCGCTGTTGCGGATTGACTATTTCCTGCGCTCACCGCAATCTGCGTCGCTGGTCCCGCCGTTACCGGAGCAATCAGGACCAGAATAAGAATGAGTACCCCCAACAGAAGAATAAAATCTTGCTTCATCATGTTATACACCCGAAAGTACCTTTCTCTTTTAGATCCAATAAAAGACCTTAGTACCACCTTCTGATATATTTTTTGAAATTTATTCAGAACAGAGTGCCGGCTGCATCCCCTCTCATGCCCGACACTATAAATACAACAGGAGTAAATCTCACTATACAGGTACTCATGAAAAAAAGTCTCCTCGACCAGTGCAGGAACTACGGACCCAAGGAATGGGCACAGGTTCTTTTCCTCATACTTATCCTGTGTACCGGTGGATACCTGATCGTGTACAGCGTCTACCAGATGACTGTCAACAACGATTCCACCATGTTCATGTTCGCGATCGCCATGTTTGGTGTCGGCTGCACGACCATCTGGTTTGCCATGAGCCACGTCGAGATCGTGTCAACGGAAGAGAAACTGGAGAACATCACCACCCGTCTGGATCAACTCATCGACAAGATCGAGAAGCAGTAATCCGTCTCTTTTTTTTTATTGTTTTCCCGGTCGGGAAACAGATATTATCCCCAAGCACGAATGTTATTGGCGTCAGAAGAGGGCCTGTGGCTTAGCCTGGACATAGCGCCGGGCTTCTAACCCGGATGTCGGGGGTTCGAATCCCCCCAGGCCCGTTTTTTCCCTTGAGATTTTTTCATTGCTTAATGGCTTTTTATTGTTGATGATTGAGAGAATATCAATTGCTGAAGTTTCACGGGATAGATATCTAGGAGGGTCACCCGCCTCAGGGCCTCTCCGGGGATTGAGTGGTTCATCAGAACCACGATGGTCGGCTTGCGCCTCCCTTCATGTCATCGATGTTTTTACAAACATCTCTGACCACAAAATCAGGAAGTTCATGAGAACTTCGGGTCGTCGAATTCCGCAGGAATGAGAAGAGAGAAGAATCCATCAGGATTCTTCGCCATGTTTCATCGTACGGATGAAGCAAAAGGACGTTTGGAAAAACTTCCTCTTACCGAATTTCGAAATGAAATGAGGCTCTTCGGTCAGATTCCTGTTTTATTATTGGGCAGAAGAGCAAACGCGGGGGCGAGGCACTATCCAATATGGGGTTTGGTGCGAAATATTGAACGACACATTTTTTCTCGTAGAATTAAGTAATAGTGAAAAGAGGAAAAGGGGGTCAAGGGGTGCTCCCCCTGGACTGCCTCCCCCTCCGGAGAGAGAGGGGGCCACCCTCAGAGAATCTTGAGAGACTGGACTGAAGCTATGATTGGTTTTCCGAAATCACAAATCTTTTCCAGAGTACTGGATTCCGGGATCAATGCTGGATCTAAAAAAAAGAAAAGAAAAAAATTACAGATGGCTCTGCTCATCATCAGCAGCAGCGTCGTCCATGGGTTTCTGCAGGATCTGGACATCGGCAATGTTGTGCTGGCGCAGTGACAACTTCTTGGCCTTGAAGATGTTCTTGCCGTCCTTGCCGATTGCGATGCCCCGGTCCTCGTCGCGGACTTCCACAGTCGCAGTCTTCTGGTCATCCTCACCTTCGAAAACAATGGAGGTGACCTGGGCAGGCAAAAAGCAGTTCTTTAAGAACTGTTCCGCATTGCTGTTGTATTCCACGACCTCGATCTTCTTGCCCATGACTTCGGATGCCTTCTTGATGGAGGCACCCTTCTTGCCGATCGCAAGTCCCATATCGCCCGGGTTGATAACAAAGATGAGCCGGCCGTTGCGGTCATCGACAATGCAGTCGCGGCTCCCCGCGCCGGTCAGGCTTTCGAACTGGGAGATCAGCCGCATGCAGTCTTCGGTCAGTTTAACTTCGACCATAGCATACCCCCGGTTTAAGCCCTCTTGAGGGAGAGGATGTCTGACTCGCCCGGGGTGACAATGGCGAGGGTGCTCACCATGAACGGCTTACCGCATGCTTTGCCAAGCGCCACGCTGGAACCCTCGAACGTGTGGATAAAGAGGTTTTCGTAACCTGCAAGTTTGGATTTGAAATTGGCCGGGCAGTTCCCTGCCACGACGATCATCTGGGCTTTTCCCTCTTTGATGCATTTTTCTGTGTTGTTCTGGCCAAGAATGACATTTCCGGTTTTGATAGCTCTTCTGAGTGAAGCATTAAAATCCATGTACAATTCCCCTGGTTTTTTTTGGTTTTAATTGTCGTGTTGTCTGACTGCGATCAGTTTTACATCGCCGGTACCGAGCTGGATTGGCTGGCCGACGATGACATTTTCGGTGACACCGCTCAGTTCATCGATTTCGTTTGCAACGGCAGCATCAAGCAGGTGGTTGACCGTCACTTCGAATGCGGCACGGGAGAGCACGCTCTCTTTCTCACCGGCAATACCGTGACGGCCGATCTGCTTGACCTCGCCTTCCATACACATCATATCGGCTACCAGCATGAGGTGACGGACATCCACGAGAATACCCTGTTCGTTGAGGGTGGATACCGCTTCATGGATGATCGCGTTTCGTGCTGCCTCGATACCAAGTACCTGAGAGATCTCGCTGATGTTGTTGGTACGGGTACGGGTCGTATCCACACCCACGACATCAAAGACATCCTTAAGGTTGGATCCTTCAGTATAAAGTATATACTCTCCGGTTTCCTTCCTGACGACGACCCGGAGGATGTCATCGATACCCTGAACGATGACGTTTCTCACGTGCTCGGCGAGCTGGAAGAGGTTCTGATAACTCTCCTTGTCCTTGGGGGAGAAGATGATGGTCGCCTTTGCCTCGTCGATATCGTGTTCGAAGTCGCGGTAGTGCCGGCGGTCGCGGATCTTCTTGGGCGCGTTCTCCATGATCTGCATCGGGGAGATCTTGCGCTTGTCGCAGACCTTGGTGTTCAGGTGGACAACCACATGCATGTTCTCCATATCGGTCGTGATGTCGCCGAACTCATGGAGCGGGGCTGCCTCGATCTGCCAGCTGACTTCCCGGGCACGGTCACGGTCATTGCCGTAATCGGGCTCCAAGAAGACGGTCATCGTCGGTGTGCTGGGCTCTTTTCTCGCGTCCATGATCTCGATGAGACGCGGGAGACCCAGGGTAACGTTAATTTCAGCGACACCCGCATAGTGGAACGTACGCATCGTCATCTGGGTGCCGGGCTCACCGATGGACTGGGCGGCGATCACGCCGACTGCCTCGCAGGCCTCGATCCGGGTGCTCTTAAATTCCGCAAGCACCCGCTCAAGGATCTGCTTGAACTGGGCATCGGTGATCTCCTTCTCACCAAGGAATTTTCTCAGCTGGTCCTTGGTCTTCTGCGGGAGGGCTGCTGCCTCGACTTTCCTATCGTATTTGTCGGCAAGTGGCATTTTTAGCACTCCTCCTTCAGGATACTTTCAACAATACCTTTGACATCCACCGGGTCACCGAATGCGCTCTTGGTTGGATCGGTGTTGTCTTCACCGTACTGGAACTGGATAATTTTCCCACCGGTTGACCTCACCGTGCCATCATAGGCCACCTTGAGGTCCTGCAGTGCATTGATCATCCTGCGCTGGAGGTACCCGCTCTGGGACGTACGGACGGCCGTATCGACAAGCCCTTCACGGCCACCGATGGCGTGGAAGAAGAACTCGGTCGGGTTAAGACCACCCTTGTAACTGTGCTGGATGAACCCGTGGGCATCGGACCCGCGGTCTCCCTTCCGGAAGTGCGGGAGGGTGCGGTCATCGTACCCTCGTACGATCCGCTCTCCACGGACGGACTGCTGGCCGATACACCCGGCCATCTGGGTCAGGTTCAGCATGGAACCACGGGCACCGGAGACTGCCATCACGACAGCGCTGTTGCCAAGACCGAGGTGCCGGCCGGCAATCTGACCGGTCTGGTCACGGGCTTTTCCCAGTACCTGCATGATCTGCATCTCGAGGGTCTCCTCGACCGTACGTCCGGGCATCGGCTCGAGCTGGCCGTCCTCGTAGATCTTGATACGGCGGGTTACGTCAAGCGCTGCGTTCTTTAAGACCTCGTCGATCTGGCCGTACTCGGTCTTGGAGAGGTCCTCGTCATCGATACCGAACGAGAACCCGTCGAACATGATGGCACGGATCGAGAGCTTGGTTAAGTCGTCGATGAACTTTGCCGCACGCTTCATGCCCTGCTGGCGGATGACGCGGTTGACAATCTGGCCGTCGAATGCGCCGATGGCCTTCTTGTCGATGGTCCCCATTTTCAGTTGCCCGTCGATGATGCGGACATAGGCGTCCCGCTCGCACAGCTCTTTTTTACAGACATCGCAGTTCAGGCAGGAGCTGGCCTTGAAGACCATGTTCAGGTCGGGCAGGATCTGGGAGAAGACCTGCTTGTTGCTCCAGTATTCCACGCCGTCTTCCTTCTTGCCGGGCACCGGCATGTGTTCGATACCGGAGTACCGGAGCAGGTAGAGTGCCTCTTCCTTGGTGAACCAGCGGATGTCATGCGTGAGCATGAAGATGCCCGAGACATGGTCGTGGATACCACCGATGATGGGACCCCCGAAACGGGGCGAGAGGATGTTCTCGTGCACGGAGAGGAGAATGGTTGCCTCGGCCCGGGCCTCTTCGGTCTGGGGGACGTGCATGTTCATCTCATCGCCATCGAAGTCGGCGTTGTAGGGCGGACAGACCGCGGGGTTGAGCCGGAACGTCCGGCCTTCCATGACCTTGACGCGGTGGGCCATGATGCTCATCCGGTGCAGCGAAGGCTGCCGGTTGAAAAGCACGACATCATTGTCCCTGAGCTGGCGTTCAACGGTCCAGCCGGGCTCGATCATGTCGGCGACTGTATCGAGATTGTCTGACCCGAGGCGGAGACGCCGGTTGTCAGGCCGGATCACGTAGTTCGCACCGCAGGGGGCGTTGACATCCGCCCGGACCGGGCCGGTACGGGCAATCTGCTTGAGCTCCTCGATATTATAGGTAGTCACGCGGACCGGGATGGTCATCTCGTTTGCTACTGCACGGGGTACGCCGACCTGCGATACCGAGAGGTTCGGATCCGGGGAGATGACGGTACGGCTCGAGAAGTTCACCCGTTTCCCGGAGAGTGAACCACGGAACCGCCCGTCCTTGCCCTTGAGACGCTGGGAGAGCGTCTTGAGGGGCCGGCCGCTGCGGTGGCGGGCGGGGGGACAGCCGGCAACTTCATTGTCGAGATAGGTAGTGACGTGATACTGCAGGAGTTCCCAGAGGTCCTCGATGATCAACTGGGGCGCCCCGGCGTCCTGGTTCTCCTTGAACCGCTGGTTGATACGGATGATGTCCACGAGCTTGTGTGTCAGGTCGTCCTCAGACCGCTGGCCGTTCTCGAGAATGATCGACGGCCGCATGGTAACCGGCGGGACCGGGAGCACCGTGAGGATCGTCCATTCCGGCCGGGCTACATCGGGATTGATACCGAGGGGAGTCAGGTCCTCGTTGGGGATCTTTTCCATGCGGGCCCGGATATCGGCAGGGGTGAGCTTATGCTCCACCTTCTTGCCATCCTCAACTACAACTTCCGAGAAGGTTGTGGGTTTCTCGAAGTTTATCTTGAGCTGCTGTTCACCGCAGTGCGGGCATATGCGCTCCTTTTTCACGTCCTTTTCTGAGAGCAGGTCACCGGTCTGGTCATCTTCCGTACCGACGACTTTTTCGACTTCCTCGGGGCTTAAGAGCACGCGGCCGCAGGCACGGCAGGTGACACGCAGGAGTTTCCTGATGAGGCGCGTATACCCGACATGGATGACCGGCTTTGCGAGCTCGATATGGCCGAAATGACCGGGGCACTCGCTTGCCTTCTGGTCGCAGGTCTTGCACCGGAGACCGGGATCGATGACCCCGAGGTTTAAGTCCATAAGCCCCTGCGGGTAGGGGAACCCGTCATCATCATAGGTGTCCGCCCAGATGATCTTCCGGACACTCATCTCCCGGATCTCCTTTGGGGATAACAGGCCGAACTCGATCTGTCCGATTCGTTTTGGGGATGGCATGTTACACCACATCCTGTAATTTGAGTCTTGGGGCTATACCCATGCTCTTCATCTCGTCAAGCAGGAGCTTGAACGCATAACTCATCTCGACCGAGTAGATGTCGGTCTCGTTCCCGCAGGCAAGGCAGCGGGTCATGTTGCGCTTGCGGTCGAGCATGGCAACCATGCCGCAGTGGGCGCAGACATATTCGTTCACCTTGTCCGACTCATCGAGCAGGCGTTCTTTCAATGCCATGGCGGCGCCATGGCCGATCATGACATCGCGCTCCATCTCACCGAACCGGAGACCGCCTTCACGTGCACGTCCTTCGGTCGGCTGGCGCGTCAGGACCTGCACCGGGCCGCGGGAGCGGGCGTGCATCTTGGACGACACCATGTGGTAGAGTTTCTGGTAGTAGATCACGCCGATATAGACATCTGCTTTGAACTGTTTACCGGTGATCCCGTCATACATAACTTCCCGGCCATTATGGGAGAAGCCGAGTTTCTTCAAGGAGGCGCGGATATCCGCCTCGCTCTCGCCTCCGAAGGCGGTGCCGTTGATGCGCCGGCCCTCAAGGGAGCCGACCTTGCCGCCGATCATCTCGAGCATGTGACCGATGGTCATCCGGCTCGGGATGGCATGGGGGTTGATGACGAGGTCCGGCATGAGCCCGGCCTCAGTGAAGGGCATGTCTTCCTGGTGGGCGATGAGGCCGACAACACCTTTCTGTCCGTGGCGGGACGCGAACTTGTCGCCGACCTCCGGGACACGGAGGTCGCGGGTACGGACTTTCACCAGCCGCGAGCTGTTCTCGCCCTCGGTGATGATAACGGTATCAACAATGCCATGCTCATTGGAGCGCATGGTAACGGAGGTATCGCGGCGTTTCTCAACCGCGATCAGTTCCCCGGAGGGCTCCTCGAGGAACCGGGGCGGGGAGGTCTTCCCGATCAGTACGTCCTTCTCCGCAACCACGGTCTCGGGGTTGATAACTCCGTCCTCATCAAGGTTCTTGTAGGACTCGGCACCGTGGGCGCCGGCAACGTCCTCTTCAGGGACTTCGATGCGGTCGATCTGGCCGCCGGGATAGCGGCGCTCTTCTCCTTCGTATGTCCTGAAGAAATGGGAACGGCCAAGGCCGCGCTCGATGGAGGCCTTGTTGAAAATGAGCGCATCTTCAATATTGTAGCCTTCATAGGAGAGGATGGCGACCACGAAGTTCTGGCCGGCCGGACGGTCGTCCGAGCCGATAAGTTCCGAGGTCTGGGTATGAGTGAGCGGTTTCTGGACATAGTGGAGAAGATGGCCGCGGGTGTCGGGGCGGAGCTTCATGTTCGCGGCACCGAAACCAAGCGCCTGCTTGACCATCCCTGCACCCATCGTGACACGCGGGCTGGCATTGTGCTCGGGGAACGGGACATGGGCTGCACCGATACCAAGGATCAGGGAGGGGTCGATCTCGAGGTGGGTGTGCTCGGGAGTCAGTTTCGAGAAATCCATGGCAATGAGAAGGTCTTCTTCCTCTTCGGCGTCAATGAACTCGATCATGCCCCGCTGGACAAAGAAACTGATATCAATTTCTTTCTTCTCAAGCCGGGCAAGATCCTCATCCGTAATGAGCGGTTCGCCATTCTTTAAAACAATGAGCGGGCGGCGGGCACGGCCCCGGTCGGTAAGGATGACAACATCGCCGTTATATTCCTTGTGGGAGACATTCACTTCCGGGGGAATCGTTCCCTGCCTGCGCATAGAGCGTATGGTTACTACCAGCGCTTTCGGGTCATCGACAAGGCCGATGAGCGCTCCGTCAACAAAGACGCGCGATTTCTTGCTCATGATTCACCCCGTATATGTTCGACCCCGAGATTATGCAGGATCTGAAGGATCTCTTCTTCATTATCGACACCCTTGCTGATCTCCACCATCTGGGCGAAGTTCTTGACAAGACCGCAGTTCGGCCCTTCTGGTGTCTCGCTCGGACAGATCCGGCCCCACTGGGTCGGGTGCAGGTCACGGGCCTCGAAGTGGGGCTGTGACCGGGAGAGCGGCGAGATCACGCGGCGGAGGTGCGAGAGCACGGCCATGTGGTCGACACGGTCGAGGAGCTGGGAAACACCGGTCCTTCCGCCCACCCAGTTACCGGTGGCAAGCGGGTGGAGCAGTCGTTCAGTCAGCACATCGGCACGGACAGCGGTCGCGATCGAGAGATCACGGTGTCGCATGCTGGCGCGCTCGAGCTGGTACTTGATATCACGGGTAAGCCGGTTTAAGGAGATACGGAAGAGGTCCTCCATCAGGTCGCCTGCAAGTTTCAGCCTTTTATTCGAGTAATGGTCCTTGTCATCGATCCTGCGCTTGTTTAAAACAAGGTCGAAACACGCCTCTGCCATGCGGCCGAGGAAGTGGGCTTTGGCAAGCCTGACGGAGAGGACTGCTTCCAGGTAACCCTCCTCGCCTTCCTTGAGGTTGGCAGGCATCGCGTAGTTGAGGTGCGGCAGGAGATAGTTGTCGAGGACGAACTCCGCCCGCTTGCGCTGGTAGTCCTTGGTCTGGTTGGGTGCCAGTTTCTTGCCTACATACATGACACCGCCATCGACCGAATCGCACTCGCTCTCCTCAAGGTTCTGCATCATGAACGTGAGGATGTCCTCGTCGGTCGAGACCGCGTTCACGACTTCCTGGTCATTGGTCATGCCCAGTGCCCGCATCAGGTCCACGAATTTTAAGTGGCCGGCAACGGACGGGAAGGAGACCTCGAGAAGGTTCTTCTTGTTCCGCTCTACGACAACCAGTGCACGGTACCCGCGGAACTGGGAGAATACCTTGGCTACGTATATGCGTTCGTTATAGCGTTCGGTGAACTCGGTCATGATCTTGTTGGACGCAAGGTCCTCTAAGGTCATGAGCACGCGTTCGGTGCCGTTGACGATGAAATACCCGCCGGCATCAAACGCGTCCTCGCCATGGGCGATCCGCTGCGCATCGTCCATGCCGTAGAGGTTGCAGGCGAGCGATCCGACCATGATCGGGAGCTGCCCGATCGTGGTGACGATCGGGTCCTGCCGGTCCTCGCCATGCACGAGCGTCAGGCCGAGCTGGATCGGTGCAGCATACGTCAGGTTGCGCAGCCGTGCTTCCGACGGATACAACTCTCCCTGCGACCCGTCCGCTTCCCGCACGAGGGGTCTTTTCACTTCGATCGTGCCAAGTTCCACCCAGACGGGCTCGTTGTTCTTGCCCCGGTTCTCGATATCCGTCTCGATAACCCGTTGCTCGTTGACCACTTTCTGAAGATTGTGCTTTAAGAAATAGTTGAAGGAGTCAAGCTGGTGGCGCGCAACATGCTCCCGTGAAAAATATGCTCTCGATAAAATACTTCTGTCAATCAGACTGACCGCCCCCGGAATTACTTCTTTGGTCTCTTGACCACGAGACGATATGCCTCGGCCCTGCCAGCCGTATGACTCGCCCGTATAATTCGTATCACATCATCGGCATTTGCGCCGATTTCCCTGACAGCTGGATCGTCATGGTAGATTTTAGGTAATTGTTCGGTTGTAATGTTGTAGCGCGAGAGAAGTTCAGAGACTTCCTCATCACTCATGATCTTATGATCGGGCACCATCACGTGCTCCAACACATTAAGTTTGGTGCTCAATGAAAAACCCCCTCCCAGATGAACAGATTTCCTCTCAGATGCATCACCGCAAAAAACCCACGATTCCTCGTGGCAACGGGCCCGGAGGGATTTGAACCCCCGACCACCTGGTTAAAAGCCAGGCGCTCTACCGAACTGAGCTACGAACCCCTGAACATATAAAGATGTACAGCATTATAACAACGCCAGAAAACTATATAAACATTATTACCGATCCAATCTGCAGGCTCAGGATCTGAGTCCATGTACCCGCATTGAATTTCCCCTTGATCTCATTGTGCTGCTGCCCGTCGGAACGGGTCTTTTCTTTGATCCTGCTGAGATCGGCAGATCCCTCTGTGCGGATTTCCCTGCCGGAATGGCATATCCCGCCGGATTTTTTCTGGATCACAAGAAGGTTTTTATTTTTTTAATACTCTTTATAATAACAAAATACTCATCGATAATCCCCCGATCAACATCCCTGTCTTTTGTCCTGCATTGCCTCGGTTTTGACAGCACTGCGGCGCTCGATGATACCGTGTATCGCGTCTATGAGCTGGGCGGGGTTGACGGGTTTTGAGACGGGATCGTCGATACTCAGATAGTGCTCCTCTCATTCCGTGGGATGAATCTTCTTTACCTGACGGTGAGAACCGGGATTTTCCGGATCTCCGGGCCTGCCTTAATCGTTTCAAGCGTTTCTAAAGCTGTCGATTTGCTCCATCACGATCGCCAGGAGGAAGAGATCCGGGTTTGTGGTTCCGGGCTTTGGCCAGTGCCTCTTCCCCATGGCTGCCAACCATGCTGAACCCTTTGCGTTTCAGGAGCATGATGAGACGGTCTGCAATATCAGGGCGATTATCAACGATCAAGAAAATTGTTACGATGATCTCGTCTCCTCACAGCGTACTGGATAGAGAACTGTCAGGTGCGCGGATAACTGCGGGCGCGGGATCCGGATATGCCCTGTTTGACGGGCATGGTCTTCATGAGTAACGGAATGACGGGAGAGATCTCAGTTCACGGATTTGCTTCCGGAAATCTCTCCCTTGATCTGCTGGAACCGGTTTTCCTGGAACCGGATGTTCGTCTCCATGCTCTTTATTGCACGGGAGATCTCATCGTTGATGCGGAGTTTTGAGTCATTGTAATTATAGGTTGTCTCGAGGATCTTCATAAGGCGGCGGTTCACGTCAATACTCTTACTTAAGCGGGCATACTCGGTGATGACCTCCGCATCGAACCCGGACTTCCTGGCAAGGTCTATATCGGATTTGATGGACTGGCGGCGGCTGAGCACATGCTCGATGGCATTATAGAGTTCGCGGTGGGTGATTGGCTTTAAGACGTAATCCTCGATATAGATCCCATATTCCTGCGCTTCCACCGGGGTGAGCTGCTTTGCAGTGAGCATCAGAACCGGGATCTCCTTGGTTGCCGGGTTCTCCTTGATACGTTCCAGGGTTTCCCAGCCGTCCATGGGTTCCATCATGATATCCAGGAGAATGAGATCGGGAGTGACGGTCTTGAGGATCTCCAGACATTCGTCCCCGCCATACGCGGCAACGGTACGGTAACCCCCGCGTTCGAGCATGGTAACAAATACATCAACAATAAACGGGCTATCGTCAACGACCAATATGGTATACATCACAGGGCCTCTCCGATCTTCTGTGCTATAGCGAGCATCTCTGAATGTATTTTATCGGGGTCGGCATTATCGCGAATGATTGCTGCAATAAGAAAATTTTCCCCTGCACCTTGGATAAGGATTGAGGTGTCCTGCGTCTGGATCGTGACCGACAGCAGGGACCCGCTCTTAATGATGCTCCCCACCGATTCAGCGGAAGCAAGGATCGTGGCTGAGAGGGCGCCAAACCATGGTTCATTCAGTTCGCGGTCAAAATATTTTCCGGAAATGATCCCGTCCCGGGATATAAGGGCACATGCTGCAACCCCGTCTATGGACCGAATCCTGTCAATAAATAGAGAGATCTTCTCCTTTAACATGGTCTTTGCTCCTGCTGCACTACCCTGCGTAATTGATAATACCTGATAAAAGCATAAATACATATTGTTTTTCCATTTTCATTAAAAGAAACGGTTCCGCGGAAAGTCTGACACCATTGCGGAAATCGAAGCGATTTCTGACCCGGATCAAAAGAGCCGATATACCCTTCTCGGAATGCTCTGGCAGGTCGCACCGTCTTACAGCCGCAGGCAACCGGAGCGATCTGCCAGCCTGCAGTAAGATAACGGTACAGGCAAAAACCCGCAAACTCCGGCCGCACCATTCAATAATTAATAAATACCTTTTTCCCCAACAAATGGAAATAGGAGTTCTGATGTTCCGGGCATATACCATCACTTCAGGAAAAGGTGGTGTGGGGAAGACCACCCTCACCGTCAACCTCGGGATTTCCCTCGCTCTTCTCGACCGTGAGACCTATATCCTCGATGCCGATATCGGTATGGCCAACATGGCCCTGATCCTCGGGATGGATGAAGTCCCGGTAACGCTGCACGAGGTGCTGGCAGGAAAAGCGGACATTGAAGATGCAATATATGAGGGGCCATCCGGTGTGAAAGTCGTGCCCAGCGGGATCTCGCTGCAGGGGTTCCAGCAGGCCGACCCTGACAAGCTCCGGGACGTGATGCACAAGCTCGTAGACAGGTGCGAATTCCTCCTGATCGATGCGCCGAGCGGGATCTCAAAGGAAGGCGTTGTTCCCCTCTCGGTTGCTGATCAGGTCATCCTCGTTGTTAACCCGGAGCTCGCCTCGATGGCCGATGCCCTGAAAACCAAGATCCTCTGCGAGGTGATGGGCGGGAGCGTGTACGGCGCCATCCTGAACCGGGCGGGACAGGAGCATACAGAACTGCGGTCGCAGAGTGTCGAGGATGTGCTGGGGGTCCGGGTGGTCGACGTGGTGCCGGAGGATGCCAATGTCCGGAGAGCAGCGGCCTACAAGGCGCCCTGTGTGCTGAAATACCCGGGAAGTGATGCGTCCCGGGCATTCAAGCGGATCGCTGCCCAGATGTCTGGTGTGGAATATGAGGAGAAAGCAGGTGAGCCCAGGCAGGAAGGCTTCGTTGACCGGCTCGCCCGCGCAGTATTCCGGTGATACAATTCTTGGGATAACCATGGCATACGAAGAATATATGTTGATATTGTTCGGAGGTGTCATCGTAGTCCAGCAGTTCATCATCTATCTGATGTACGTGCGGATACGACAACTGCTGGACGAGATAGATTCAATCGAAGGCAAGATTATGATCACTGACACGGAACTTGAGAACCTCATCTCAAGGGTCGAGGAGTTCAAACGAGGCAACATCTGATCCCTCCCCTAGAAGATATCTTTTTTTCTCTGATCCCCCTCTCTGGCACCCCCAGTCGAGATTCCTGACGAATTCTTCTCCTGTCTCACCCCGCATCGACGGCATTCGGGAATAACAAGATACATAAATGATATCGTCCAATAGTTGGAGGACGGGGCCATAGGGTAGCCTGGCCATCCTAGGAGACTGGGGGTCTTCTGACCTGAGTTCAAATCTCAGTGGCCCCATTGTTTGTTTTTGTTGTATGCCGGATCTGTACAGATTGCTATGAAACTGACCGATACCTGCGTTGATTGCCTGTTGTCGCGCGTGGCTTTTGAATGCCAGCTGGTGTCGGCTGACAAAGCCTGCACGGAAAAGACCGTTTCATCCTGCCGTGACCTCCTCCTGTCCTTGAAAGGGTCCTCCCTCTCCCATCCCCAGATTGCCAGCGCAGTCCATCGCAAAGCCTGCAGGATGATCGAAAACCCCGATCCCTTCAGGGAACTTAAGGCCGCGGGAAACGAACAGGCGATGGACGTCTGCCGGAAGGTGAGGGGCCGGCTCGTGTCGTTCCACGACCTTGTGCTTGCGAGTGTTATCGGAAACACCTTCGATTACGCGGTGAAAGACCACCATGTTACCGGGGATTTTTCCCGGTTTTTTAACCAGGAGTTCCAAAAGGGGCTCGACATCGATGATACGGCCCCTATCCTCAGACGCTGCTCCCGGGTCGTATATATCACGGACAACTGCGGGGAGATCGTTTTCGACCGGCTCCTGGTGGATTTCCTGCACGTACACGGCTCCCATGTCACGGTTGCTGTACGCGATGCACCGATCCTCAACGACGCAACCAGGGAAGACGCCCTTGCGCTCGGGTTCGACAAGGTTGCTGACTGCCTGACCACCACCGGTGGCGGGGCAGAAATCGGACTCGACATGGCAAAGATGCCCGCCGATCTTGCAAAGGCAATCGGTGATTGCACCATCATCATCTCGAAAGGCATGGCAAATTATGAGTCGCTCAGCGCGTACCGAAACCTGCCTCCCGTTGCCTACCTGATGTGTATTAAATGCGAGATGATCGCGGAGGATGCCGGGATTGCACGCGGCTCGAAGATCGCCTTGTTACGTACGTAACACGTGTAATCTTCTCATACTCATTTCGGTCGCATCCCGAAAATCGCCATGTCACACATGGAGCATGGGCGATTTTCTTGTTCTCCTTACGGTC
>Ga0265342_10002293_pt1 | contig 16653 bp, 17 predicted proteins | sample 4CB327metaG_FD_203125 | JGI IMG/M metagenome (GOLD analysis project Ga0265342, IMG submission 203125) | Rhizosphere microbial communities from Carex aquatilis grown in University of Washington, Seatle, WA, United States - 4-CB3-27 metaG | ecosystem: Host-associated > Plants > Roots >...
GCCACCGTCGGCGGCGTGAACTCGGCGGCGATGCGCATCGCCGCGTCGAGATCGAGCAGGTTGTTGTAGGAGAGCTCCTTGCCCTGCAGCACCTGCGCATGCGCCAGCGACGGGCCGACCGCGTCGTCCTGCACGTAGAACGCCGCCTTCTGATGCGGGTTCTCGCCATAACGCAACGAACGCTCGAGCCGCGCCGACAGGTGCATGGTCTGCGGGAAGTCGGCGAGCGGCGCATCGGGCGCGGTGATGCGCCCGAGGTACGAAGCGACCGCACCGTCGTAGGCGGCCGTGTGAGCGAACGCCTTGCGCGCCAGCTCGAAACGCATCGCGGCCGGCACCTCGCCCTCGGTCTCGATGGCCGCCAGCACGCGCGCGTAGTCGGCCGGCTCGACGACCACGGCGACGCGCTCGTGGTTCTTCGCCGCCGAGCGGATCATCGCCGGCCCGCCGATGTCGATGTTCTCGATCACCTCCTCGAAGGGCGCGTCGCGCGCGACCGTCTCGCGGAACGGATACAGATTCACGACGACCAGATCGATCGGCGACAGGCCCGCTTGCCGCATCTCCTCGCGGTGCTTCGCGGTCGGACGGCCGAGGATCCCGCCGTGCACGCGCGGGTGCAGGGTCTTGACGCGCCCGTCGAGGATCTCGGCCGCGCCGGTGAAGTCACTCACCTCGCGCACGTGCACGCCCGCCGCATAGAGCGCCTTGGCCGTGCCGCCGGTGGAGAGAATCTCGAGCCCTTCGCGTGCCAGGCCGCGCGCGAGCTCGACGAGACCGGTCTTGTCGGAGACCGAGATCAGAGCGCGGGCCGGTTTCGAACCTGTGTGTGACACGCCTTATCTCTTATCATTCTCCGCGCGGGGCGACGCGCAAATGCGCGCCGCCCGGCGAGCGGTCGCGTTAGGATGCGTGCGCCGTGACGATGGCGATCGAAACCCGGGCGCTGCGCAAGGTCTATCCCGCCCCGAAGCTGAAGAAGCGACGCTCGGGCGGGCCGCCGCCACCCGGTTCGCTGCCGTCGGGTCCACCGCGGCCGCCGGGTGCGCAGATCGTCGCGCTCGACGGGCTCGACCTCGCCGTGCCGACCGGCGAGTTCTTCGGCCTGCTCGGCCCGAACGGCGCGGGCAAGACCACGACCATCGGCATCCTCACGACGCGCGTGCTGCCCACGGGCGGGCAGGCGCTCATCGGCGGCGAGGACGTGGTCGCGCGAGCGGTCGCGGTGCGCCGGCGCATCGGGGTGGTTCCGCAGCGCCCCAACGCCGACCGCGGGCTGTCGGTGCTCGAGAACCTGATCTTTCACGCCGCCTACTTCGGCTTCTCGCGCGCGGTGTCGCGGCACCGGGCCGAGGAGATCCTGGCGCGCATGGGCCTCGGCGATCGCGGCGAGGCGCGCGTCGAGCACCTGTCGGGCGGCCAGCAGCAGCGGCTGATGATCGCGCGTGCGCTGATCCACGAGCCCGAGATCCTGTTTCTCGACGAGCCCACCGTCGGGCTCGACCCGCAGGCGCGCCTGGCGCTGTGGGAGATCCTGCGCGCGCTGCACACCGAGGGACGCACCATCGTCATGACCACGCACTACATGGAAGAAGCCGAGCAGCTGTGCGATCGCGTGGCGATCGTCGACCGCGGGCGCCTCCTGGCGTGCGACGCCCCGGCGGACCTGCGGCGCAAGGCGCCCGGCGGCACGCTGATCGAGCTCTCCCTCGACGGGCCGGCCGCGCCGGTCGAGGCGACGGCGCGCGCGATCGGCGGCGTGCTCAAGGTCGAGGCGCACGACGCCACGCTCGCGGTCTACCACCCGGGCGGTGGCGAGGCGGTCGCGCCGCTCATCGGCGCGGTACAGGCGGCGGGACGTCAGGTGACCAACATCCGCCTCGTGCCGCCGAGCCTCGAGACGCTGTTCGTCTCCATGACTGGAAGGAAGCTGGACTGATGACGGGAAGGAAGCTGGACTGATGACTGGAAGGAAGCTCGACTGATGACGGGAAGGAAGCTCGGCTGATGGCACCGGTGAAGCCGCCCGGCGCTGGCAGCGTGCTGCTCGCGCTCCTCATGCGCGACGTGATCGTCGTCCGGCGCGAGCTGGCGTTCTTCTTGATGCGCACGGCGATGCAACCGCTGATGTTCACGGTGGTGTTCGGCTACCTTCTGCCTCGAATGGGCTTCATGCACCGCGAGTACACCGCGGCGCTGCTGCCCGGCGTGCTCGCCGTCAGCCTGGCGCTCGCGGCGGTGCAATCGGTCGCGTTGCCGATGGTCGCCGACTTCGGCTTCACACACGAGATCGAGGATCGCCTGCTCGCTCCGGTGCCGAGCTGGATGGTGGCACTGGCAAAAGTGATCTCGGGCGCGGCGCAGGCGGTGATCGCCGCTTCGTTCGTGCTGCCGATCGCTCGTCTGATCATGGGCCCCATCCCTGGACTGTCGGCGGCGCACGCCGGGCTCGTGTTTCTGGTCACCCTCTTCGGCGCCACCACGTTCAGCGTGATGGGCCTCTACCTCGGCAGCGTGATCGAGGGGACGCAGATCGGCCTGCTCTTCGGCATCGTCGTCGCGCCGATGATCATGTTCGGCTGTGCCTACTATCCGTGGCGCGGGCTCGACGCGGTGCCGGCGATGAAGTACGTGGTGTTGCTCAACCCGCTGACTTACATCGCCGAGGGGCTGCGGGCCGTGCTGGTGCCGGCGCAGCCGCACATGCCGCTGCCGGTGGTGCTGGCGGCGCTGGCGTTCATGACCGTGCTGTTCTGGCGCCTGGGCCTGCGGTCCTTCATGCGCCGCGCGATCGGGTGATTCTCTGGAATTTTGGCCTCGGGCTGCGTTCTTCGGGCGAGAGGTGAAAAATGCCTGTGCTGGGAATCGATGTCAGCCACAACAACGCCGAGGTCGATTGGTCGGCGGTCGCCGGCTCGGACGTGAAGTTCGCTTTCGTCAAGGCGACCGAAGGCAACTCCATCGTCGATCAACGGTTCGACGAAAACTGGAAGGCGCTCGGCGACACGCACGTCCTGCGCGGCGCCTATCACTTCGGGCGCCCCGGCGCCGATCCGGAGATCCAGGCTGCACACTTCGCGGCGGTCGTCGGCCCGCGCACCTGGAGCACGCTGCCACCGGCGCTGGACCTGGAGGTCGACGGCGGCCTGCCGCCCGCGCAGGTCGTGCAGTGGGCGCTGGCGTTCGTCAACAAGGCCGAGACGCTGTTCGGCCAGCCGCTGATCATCTACACGGGTGGTCTGTGGCGGCGCACGCTACGCGATCCCGACGTGCCCGAGCTGCGCTCTCGCCTGCTGTGGACCGCGCGCTACGGCGGCCAGGAACCGGTCGTGCCGCGCACCTGGGCGCGCTGGGACTTCTGGCAGTTCACCGACGGTGACAGCGGCACAGTGCAAAAGATCCCCGGCGTGAGCGGACCGTGCGACTGCGATCGTTTCCGCGGCGAGCTCGCCGAGCTGCAGGCCCTGGCCGACAAACCCCTCGCCCCGGCGGAGCCGCCGCCACCCACGCCGCCCGAGGGCGGGCGCCCGGCGTGGAACGGACGCTTTCTGGTCTGGCCGCACGCGCCGGTCATGAACGGCGACGACGTGCGCATCTGGCAAACGCAGATGCGCGAGCGCCGCTTCGCCGTCGACGTCGACGGTTTCTATGGTCGGCAGTCGCGGCAAGCGTGCATCGCGCTGCAGCGAGAGATGGGCCTCGAGCCCGACGGCATCGTCGGCCGGTCAACCTGGAACGCGACGTTCGATACGTCGCCGTAGCGCCCGGCCCCCGTACTCGGACTCCTCGCCGTCCTCGTCACCGCCCCCGCCCCTGCGTCACGATTTGCGGCGCCCTGCCGCCTCCTTGTACATCGCGATCGCACGCGCCTTCTGCCTCGCGTGGTCGACGATCGGCTCGCGCGGCAAATGAATCGCCCGCCGGTCGTCGCCGCGACGCTCGGGCAGGTATGCGCGCAAGTACGCTCCGTCCGGATCGAACTTCTGGCTCTGCAGCATCGGGTTGAAGACACGGAAGTACGGTTGCGGATCGCACCCGGTCGATGCCGCCCACTGCCAGCCGCCGTTGTTGGACGCGAGATCGCCGTCGAGCAAGCGGTTCATGAAGTAGCGCTCGCCCCAGCGCCAGTCGATGAGCAGGTCTTTGGTCAGGAACGACGCCACCACCATGCGCACGCGGTTGTGCATCCAGCCGGTCTCGGCCAGCTGGCGCATACCCGCGTCGACCAGCGGGTAGCCGGTGCGCCCGGCCTTCCAGGCCTCGAACCAGTCCTCGCGGTTCTGCCAGGGCAGCTCGCGAAACTGCGGCAGGAAGGACTGCGTCTCGACGTCCGGGCGGTGCCAGAGCACGTGGTAGTAGAACTCGCGCCAGACGATCTCGCGCAGGAACGCGCTGCGCGACGTTCCTTCGGCGAACGTCGCATCCGCGATCTCGAGCGTCGCGATCGCCTGCGCGGGCGTGAGCGAGCCGTTCTTGAAGTAGATCGACAGACGCGAGGTCGCGTCGAGCGAAGGAAGATCGCGCGCGCCCTTGTACTCGCCGAGGCGCGGCGCGAACCGGCGCAAGCGCGCGAGGGCCGCGACGCTGCCGGCGGCGGGGATCGGCACGCGTACGCGGCGCGCGTTCTCGTCGACGAAGCGCTGCAGGTGGTCCGCGGGCGGCGGCCGCGCGCCGAAGAGATCGCGCCAGGTCAGGCGGAACGGCGGCCGCGCCGGGTCCGCGGCGCCCGCCCCGCGGGCCCGTTTCGCGAGGTACGCCAGGCCGAGCGACTGGCCATCGATGCGCGCGCGGAGCTCCGGCTCCTCGAGCCGCTCGATCCAGCGGCGCGCGAACGGCGAGTAGACCTGGAAGAAGCGCAGCTCGTCGGGCTCGAGGATCAGGTGGTCGCGCGCGGTGTGCACGGCGACGCCCAACCCGCCGGCGAGCCACGTCGACATCGCGGCGTCGCGCGCCCGCGCGAAGGGCTCGTAGTCGCGATTGAACGATACCGTCGCCGGCCGCGGCACGCCCGCGCCGTCGAGCGCCGCCATCAGCGCGCTGAACGCCGCCTCCGGCCCTTCGTCGAGCACGAGCAGATCGCCGCCCAGCGCCCGCAGCTCGTCGCGCAGGGCCTGCAGCGTCGCCAGGAAGAACGCGAAGCGATCGACCGAGAAGTCGGCGCGCGCCAGGAAACGCGCATCGAAACAGAAGAGCCCCAGCACGCGCCCGCCGTGCTCCGAGGCGCTCCAGCCCAGCGCCGGGTTGCCCGCGACGCGCAGGTCGCGCCGGAACCAGTGGACGCCGTAGCGCCCGATCGACGTGGCCGGCGCCACCTATCGCCTCAGGCGACGCCGGCGCGCTCGCGCAGGTCGGCAACCTCGGGCTTGGTCAGATCGCGCCAGCCTCCCATCGCCAGGCCCTCGAACGACAGGCCGCCCATGCGCACGCGAGAGATCTTGAGCAGCGAGTGCCGGATCAGATCGCCCGCCGCCTTGAGCGCGCGCGGCCGGCTCTCGGCCACCACCATCTCGATCCAGGTGTTCTTGCCGGTCGTGGCCAGCGCCTCGACGGCCGTGGGGCGCACCGGGCGGTTCTCCCAGCGCCAGCCCTTGAGCAGCCGCGTGAGGGCGTCGTCGTCGACCTTGCCCTGCAGCTTCAGGTGATACGTCATCGGCACGCGCTGCGAGCGCTTCGACATCGCCTCGGCCAGCGCGCCGTCCGACGTCAGCAACACCACGCCCTCGGCCGGGAAGTCGAGCGGGGCGACCACCTGCAGCCCGGGTTCGGGCTCGCGCAGGTAGCGGCGCAGCGTGGGGCGCGCGCCCGACGGCTGCAGCGTCGCCAGGCAGGCGCGTGGCTTGAGCAGGAGCCGATAGATCGGCTTCTCGATGTACACGCGCCGGCCGTCGACCTCGACGCGATCGGCGCTGGGGTTGATCGTCGTGCCGAGCGCGGTCACCGCCTCACCGTTGACGCTGACCGCGCCGGATCGGATCAGGGCCTCGGCCTGCCGGCGCGACGAAACGCCGGCCTGCGACAGGAATTTCTGCAGCCGCGTGGCCACGTTACTCCGTCACCTGCGACGCGGGCTCGTCGCCGGGCGCGGGTGGCGGATCGGGCGCGCGCGTCGCGCGGCTCGCCGCCGCGGTCGCGTCGTCGAGCTCGGACAGGAGCGCGTCCTCCTCGTCGGGATCCTGGTCGGGCAGCGGCGTCGGCGCGGGCATCACGCGCGGCGCGGGCGCGCCGCTCGCGCCACCTTCCGCTGTTGCCAGCGGCGCCTCGGCGTCGACCTTGGCCTGTTCGGCCGCGCCCAGCTCGTGGAACTGGCGCAGCGTCGGCAGCTCGGTGAGATCCTTCAGGCTGAACGTCCGCAGGAACTCCGGCGTCGTGCCGTAGAGGATCGGGCGGCCGACCTCTTCCTTCTTGCCGATCATGCGGATGAGAGCGCGATCGAGCAGCGTCTTCAACACCGGACCGCAATCGACGCCGCGGATCTCGTCGATCTCCGGGCGTGTGATCGGCTGGCGGTAGGCGACGATCGCCAGCGTCTCCAGCATCGCGCGCGACAGCCGCGCTGGTCGTCCCGCGACCAGCTTGGCGACCCAGGCCGCGTTGGCGGCGCTGGTGCGAAACTGCCAGCCGCCGGCGGTGGCCGCGAGCTCGAGGCCGCTACCGCGGTGGCGGGCCTGCAGCGCCTCGAGCGCCGCCGTGAGCTTCTTCGCGTCGCGCTCGCCGCAGAGGCGCTTGAAGTCGACCAGCGCCAATGGCCGATCCGACGCGAAGATCAGGCTCTCGAGGATGCTCTCGAGCCGCGCCTCCGAATCCACCGGCGGCGCCTCCGTGTCCGCCTCGGCGGCGTGCCCGCCGCTCGGCTCGGCCACCGACTGCGCCGCCAGCTCGGCCATCTCCCCCGCGGCGCCGACGCGCGTCGGCTCTTCCCAGCCGCCGCTGTCGTCACCGGCGGCCGCCGCGTCCATCGACACCTCGACCGCCTCGCCGCCCGAAGCCGCGCGCCGGTTCATCGCCGCCGCATCGACCTCGACCGGCGGCGTCTTGGCGTCGAAACCGTGCGCGTCATCGCCGGCGTGCGCCGGCGGCTCGTCGAGCGCGCCGCTGCCGACGACGCCGATCCCCAGCGCGGCCTCGACGGCCGCGTCGACCTCTTCGACGGAAGCGGAGGCGAACGGCGCGTCCTCGGCGCCCTCTCCCGGCGCGTCACCCGCGGCACCCTCGCGCGCCGAGGCGGTCTCGCCCGCCGCGGCCTCCGCGTCGACGGCCGTCGGCTCGTCGGAGTCTTCGCCCTCGGCTTCGTCGCCCGCTTCGGCGTCGACCGCGGTCGGCTCGTCGGAGTCTGCGCCGGTCGGCGGATGCGCGGCCTGCTCCCGCCACTGCTGCTTCTTACGTTTGCTCATGCTTGTCCTCGCGTTCAGCCGATTCCTCGCTGGCCGGGCCAGCGGCGGCCGCGTCGGCGCGCTCCTCTGTCGTCGTCGCTGGGTCGGCGAGCGCTCCCTCGGCCGGGGGTGCGTCGACCGGCGGCGCCTCGACCGGCGCGGTCTGCGCCGGCGATACCTCGGCGGCCGCCGTCACCTCGGCGCGCCGCGCGTCAGCCAGCCCCGCGCCCGAAACCTGGCTGATGAACAGCGTCTCTCCGTCGGGTGACTGCAACACGCGCACGACCTTGAGCCGCGCCAGCTCCAGCACCGCCAGCAGCGTCACCACCAGCTGGCTGCGCAGCTCCGGCTCGGCCAGCGACAGATCCAGGCAAGCGTCGAAGCGGAACGACCCGCCGCCGGCCTCGATGCGATCGATCAGCTGATTGATGCGCTCGCTGATCGAGACGCGATCGATCACCACGTCGTGCGTCAGCTTCGTGCCGGCCTTTTCCAGCAGCTTCCCGAACGACTCGATCAGCTTCCAGACCGAATGCTCGGCCAGCGGCGACAGCCCGCCACCGTCCAGGGCCGACACGACGATCTCGCTGCCGCGCAAGAACACGTTGCGCCCCTCGATCGGCCGGCCGCCCAGCTTCTCGGCGGCGTCCTTGTACTTCTGGTATTCGAGCAGGCGGCGAATCAGCTCCTCGCGCGGATCCAGGACCTCTTCTTCCTCTTCCGACGCCGCCTCGAGAGGCTCGGGCGAGGGTACGAGCTCGCGCGACTTGAGATAGGCCAGCGTCGCCGCCATCACCAGGTAGTCGGCCGCGAGATCGACCGACATGGTCTGCATCACCTCCAGATACTCGAGGTACTTCTCGGTGATGAACGCGATCGGGATGTTCACGATCTCGATCTCGTGCGTCTTGCAAAGGTGCAGCAGGAGGTCGAGCGGGCCCTCGAACTCGGGAAGCGCGACGCGATAGGGGACGTTGCCGGACTCGGGCATCATCCGTACATGAGCCTCACGACCAGGCCGGCCCAGGCTCCCGCCACTGCGCGCACCGGTTGCATCACGAAGCCAAGCGCGCCCGTCAGCAGCAGCCCGAAGAACACGAGTGTGCCGTAGCGTTGCAGCGCCTGCGGGATGAATTGCAATCGTTCGGGCAGCAATCCCGCCAGCACCGATCCGCCGTCGAGCGGCGGCAACGGCAACAGGTTGAAGAACATCAGCATGATGTTCAGGACCAGGAAATAGCGGATCGCCACCTCGGCGACGCTGTCCGGCAGCTTGACCACATGCGCCAGCAGCACGAGCACGACCGAGACCGCCACCGCGAGCACGAAGTTCATCAGCGGCCCCATCAGCGACACCAGCATGTGGCCGGTGCGCGGCGAGACGCCCCGGTAGGCTTTTGGGTTGGTCTGCACCGGCTTGCCCCAGGCCAGCAGAGGGAACCCGCCCGGCGCGAACACGGCGACGAGCGGCATCAAGATCGTGCCGACGAGGTCGATGTGCGCCAGCGGCGAGAGCGTGAGACGCCCCTGCTCCGCCGGCAGGCGATCGCCGAGGCGATTGGCCATCCAGGCGTGCCCGAACTCATGGACCGCGACCGACAGGATGAACGCGACCAGCGATACGACCGCCGTTCGAACCTGGTCCGTTGAGATGTGCATGGGGCGAGCCCTTCCGTATATCCGACCCGTTCAAGACGGGTCAAACAGTCTATCTCGGCCCCGCCGGGAATGGCGACCTAACTCAACTAGGCCCTCGGGTGGAAGCGATCGTACACACTACGCAAGTGGCGGCGAGAGAGGTGGGTATAGATCTCGGTCGTCCCGATGTCGGCGTGGCCGAGCATCGCCTGCACCGCGCGCAGGTCGGCGCCGCGCTCGACCAGATGGGTCGCGAACGAGTGGCGGAGCTTGTGCGGCGAGATCCGCTTGCGGATGCCGGCGGCGATGGCATAACGGCCGATGAGCTTCCAGAACGACTGCCGGGTCATGGCTCGACCGAGGCGCGTCAGAAACAGCGCGTTCGACGCCGGCGCCGATCTGGCCTTTCCCTTGGCCTTGGTCCCGCCGCCGCCCGAAAGGAACGCGGGCCGCGCCGTCTCCAGATACGCGCGCACGCCGGCGAGCGCCACCTCGCCGATCGGCACCAGCCGCTGCTTGCGGCCCTTGCCGAACGCCAGCAGGTAGCCGGCGTCGAAGTTCACATCGGCGAGGCGCAGCCGCACCAGCTCCGAAACGCGCAGGCCGGTCGCGTACAGCGTCTCCAGCATCGCGCCGTCGCGCGCGCCGCGCGGCGTGCGGCGATCGGGCGCCGCCAGCAACTGGTCGACCTCGTCGACGCTCAGAAAGACCGGCAACTTGCGGCCAAAGCGCGGCAGGTCGACTTCCTCGGTCGGGTCGTCGTCGCACAGGCGCTCGGCGCGCAGGAAGCGGAAGAGCTGGCGCAGCGCGATCAGCCGCCGCGCTTGCGAGCGCGCCGACAGTCCTTGCTCGGTGATGCGCGCCAGGTAGTCGAGCACGTCGATCGAGCGCACGCCGCGCGCCTCGCCGACCTTTCGCGCGGCGGCGAACTTCGCGAAGTCGCACAGGTCGCCTCCGTAGGCGCTCACCGTCGCGGGCGCCAGCTCGCGCTCGACGCGCAGGTGATCCAGGAACTGCTGAATCGCGACGTCGAGGCTCGGGCTCATCGCCCCATTTTCATGCCGCCGGCGCGCGCGCGCAAAATTCGGCGCCGGCGCGCGCTCTCGTGGGAGCGTCTGGGAACCCTTTGAGGGTACCCATCAAGATCATCCGCGCGGTCGTGACTCTCGCGTGCGGGTCGGCTGGCCGCGGCGGCGCACGACCTCGCTCAGCTCCTTCTGGCCGGCGACGGTCTCGACCAGCGTGAGCTCCTCGACCGGGCCGGCCGGCGCGCCCTCGACTTCCTTCAGAAACAGCTGCAGCGCGCGGCGTGCCGGAATGCGCTCGATCTCGCGCCCCGGCAGCGCGACCGCCAGCTTCGCCAGCCCCAACCCGCGCATGGTGTGCAGCACCTGCTGGATCGCGCGCGAAGCCCGCTCGTCGTCGAGCTCGCCGCTCGTGCCCAGTCCGACCGCCAGCGTCCAGCGCCAGGGCAAGCGCCGGTGGTTCGGCATGAGCAACTGCTCGCCCGCGGCGCCCGACAGGTTTCCGCCCACGATCAGCGTCGAGATCCGGCCGTCGAAGCGCCAGTCGACCAGCGCGGCCGCGCCCCGCAGCGGGCGCAGATCGGCGTAGACACCCACCGCCAGCAGGTCGCCGGCCGGCGCCTGGTCCCAGCGCGCGAGATCCGCGGTCAGGAAGCTGATCTTCACCGCCTACCGCCGCAGTCCCAGCTCGTCGACCGCGCGGTCGAGCAATCCGTTGACGAACGCCGGCGCCTCGGCGCTGCCGAACTGCTTGCAGAGCTCGATCGCCTCGTTGATCGAGACCGCGACCGGCACGTCGGTGCTGAACTTGATCTCGTAGAGCGCCAGCCGGATCACGTTGCGATCAACCACCGCCATGCGCTCGACGCGCCAGTTCTTCGAGGCCGCCGACAGCATCTGGTCCAGCTCGGCGCGATGCTCGAAGATGCCGTGAATCAGCTGATCGACCAGCGCGCGATCGACCGGGCCGCTGTCCGCCGACGCCGACGGCTCGTCCTCGTCGACGGCGATCGCGTTACCGCCGGCGGCGAACTGGCCAAAGTACAAGCTCAGAGCGCCGTCGGCGTCCAGCTCGGGGCTCACGTCCATCTGATGCAAGATCTGCAGCGCGGCGACGCGCGATCGTCTGCGCGGACCACTCATGACGTCACTTGCCGATGCGGCCCGGACGCGCGGGGCGGCGCGCGATGTCGCGCGGCGCCTGCTTGCTGCTCTCGAGCGCGGCGTAGAGGTCGGCCATCTCGAGCGCCACCATCGCGGCGTCGTAGCCGCGGTTGCCCGCCTTGGTGCCAGCGCGCTCGACCGCCTGCTCGATCGTGTCGCACGCGAGCACGCCGAACGCCACCGCCGCACCGCCGGCCGACGCCAGATCCGCGATCCCCCGCGCCGCTTCGCCGACGACCAGGTCGAAGTGCGGCGTCGCGCCGCGGATCACGGCACCGAGGCAAATCACCGCGTCGAATCGCCCGAGATCGACCACGCGCCGCGCCAGCCCCGGCAGCTCCATCGCGCCCGGGCACCGGAAGAGCTCGATGTGCTCGTCGGTGGCGCCGGTACGGCGGAGCGCGTCGAGCGCGCCATCGATCAGCTTGTCGACGATGAAGTCGTTGAAGCGAGCGGCGACGATGGCAAAGCGGCGGCCCTCGGCGCGCAGCATCCCCTCGTGCGTGGTCCCCTGGAACTCGTTGCGGGCGGTCATGCTCACACTCCTCTTTCTCGCAGAGGTACCACTTTCACGGGAGCGCGGATAGGGACGCATTCGACGATGTGCAGGCCGTAGCCCTCGACGCCGACGATGCGACGCGGGTTGTTGGTCAGCAGGCGAATCTTGTGCACGCCGAGGTGCGCCAGCACCTGCGCACCCAGGCCAAAGTCGCGCAGACGGTCGTTCGAGCCCGACGGCGCGCCGCTCGCCGGCCGTGGTTTGGCGAGCGACTCGTGGAAATCGTCGACCAGGCTCGCGCGGCCGCGCGGCAGCACGTAGAGCAGGATGCCCTTGCCCTCCTCCTCGATCATCCGGAGCGGCACGGTCGCGGGCAGCACGTCGGGATCCGGCGACACGCCAAACACGTCGCGCATGACGCTGGCGGTCTGCACGCGCACCAGCACGGGCTCGTCGGGCGAAGGCTCGCCCAGCACCAGTGCCAGGTACTCGGTGTCCTCGACGTCGGTGACGTAGACATACGCCTGGAACTCGCGCGACAGACCCGCGATGTGTGGGCCGAAGCGCGCCTCGCCCTCGCGCCGCACAAGCAGCTCCTGCGACATGCGGTACTCGATCAGGTCGGCGATGGTCACGATGAGCAGGTTGTGCTGCGCGGCGAACGTCTCGAGATCGGGCATGCGGGCCATCTCGCCGTCGTCGCGCATGATCTCGCAGATCACGCCCGCCAGCTCGCGGCCCGCGAGGCGCGCGAGATCGACCGAGCCCTCGGTGTGGCCCGAGCGCACCAGCACGCCGCCGCGACGCGCGCGCAGCGGAAAGATGTGGCCGGGCGTGACCAGATCGTCGGGCACGGCGTCGCGCGCGACAGCGGCGCGGATCGTCTCGGCGCGTTCGCGCGCCGAGATGCCGGTGGTCATCCCACGCCGCGCGTCGATGCTGACCGTGAACGCGGTCGCCCGCGGCGAGCGGTTGTCAGTCGCCATCATGGTCAGGCCGAGCTGCCGCACGCGGTCCTCGGACAGCGACAGGCAGATGAGGCCGCGGCCGTAGCGCGCCATGAAGTTGATCGCTTCGGGCGTCACCAGATCGGCGGCCATCATCAGGTCGCCTTCGTTCTCGCGGTCCTCGTCGTCGACGAGGATCACCATCTTTCCAATGCGGATGTCCTCGATGGCGCGCCTGACGACGGCCATGCGATCGGCGCTCGGATCAACGGGCAAAGCCATGTTTCCTCAAGATCTCCAGGGTCAGCCCCGGCGGGCGCGCGGGCGCCGGCGGAGCAAGGGGGGGCGTCATCTTTGCGGCGGCCTTCGACGGAGTCGCCGGGTTTGCGGCCGGCGGGCCGGCGGCGGCGAGCCGCGCTTCGACGATGCGATCGACGTGCTTCGCGATCATATCGCCCTCGAGATTCACCGCGGCGCCGATCGCCTTGTCACCGAGGCCGGTCACCGCGAGCGTGTGCGGAATCAGCGTCACCGAGAAGACCGCGCCCTCGACCGCATTGATCGTCAGGCTCACGCCGTCGACGGTGACCGAGCCCTTGACCACCAGCGTCGGCACGACCTCGGCGGGTGCGGCAATCTTCAGCTCGAGCGCCCCACCCTGCTGGTTGCGCGCCACGACGTGCCCGACACCCTCGACGTGGCCGCTGACCAGATGCCCGCCCAGCGCGTCGCCGAGCTTGAGCGGCCGCTCGAGGTGAACGCGCGTCCCGACCGCGAGGGCACCCAGCGTCGTGAGCGCCAGCGTCTCCGGGCCGAGATCGGCGGCGAAGCGTCCGGTCGAGCGGCCGGTCACGGTCAGGCAGACGCCGTCGACGGCGATGCTCGCGCCGAGCGGCAGGTCCTCGACCGGAAGATCGGTCGCGATCACCACGCGGTGAACCGTGCCTTTCGGCTCCAGCTCCTCGACGGTGCCGCGCGCTTCGACGATCCCGGTGAACATCCGGGCGCAGTATAGCATCGGTGGATCGGGCGCCAGGCCCCGCCGCGGAGGGTGTCTCAGCGACGCACGCGAACGTCTCCCCGGACGTCGGCGCGGATGAGCAAATCGTCGCCGAGCGCCTCGACGGTGGGCGGCTCCAGCGCCAGCGCCCGTGCGACCGGCACGCCGCCGCCCTGCGCGATGGGGATGCCGGCGCCGAGCAGCTTGGGCGCGACAAACAGCGCGACCCGATCGACGAGGCGGGCATCGATGAGCGCGCCGTGGACGTGCGCGCCGCCCTCGACCAGCAGCGACTGGATGTCGCGCCGCCCGAGCTCGGCCAGCACGCGTGAAAGCGGCAGCCGCCCGCCACGCGCCGGCGGCAGCAGCACGACCTCGGCGCCCGCGCGCTCGAGCGCGCGCACCCGACGCGCGTCGGCGCCGCGCGCGCCGATGACCAGCGTCGGCGGCGCGCCGGCCGCGGCGCCCAGCACCTGCGCGCGCGGCCGCAGCGACAGGCGCCCGTCGAGCACCACGCGTCGCGGGCGCGCTTTCGACGCGCGATCGCGCTCGGGAAGGCGCACGGTCAGCTGCGGATCGTCGGAGCGCACCGTCCCCGCGCCGACCAGGATCGCGTCGTGCGCCGCGCGCAGCCGATGCGCCGCTCGCCGCGCTTCGGGGCCGGTGATCCACTCGCGCGCGCCGCCGGGCGCGGCGATGAAGCCGTCGAGGGTCGCCGCCGCCTTCAGGGTCACGAGCGGCCGCCGTTCGCTCACCCAGACGAAGAAGCCGCGGTTCGCCTCGCGGCACTCCGCCTCCAGGCAACCGACGTCGACGCGGATGCCCGCGCGCCGCAGCTGGGCCACGCCGCGCCCGTCGACGCGCGGATTGGGATCCAACGCCCCGACGACGACGCGGCGGACGCCGGCGGCGATCAGCGCGCGCGTGCACGGGCCGGTGCGCCCGGTGTGGCAGCAGGGCTCGAGGTTGACGTAGATGGTCGCGCCCGGCGCCCGGCCACCGACGTGCGCGAGCGCATCGATCTCGCCGTGGGCCTCGCCGGCGCGGTGGTGGTAGCCCTCGGCCAGCACGCGCCCGCCACGAACGATCACCGCGCCGACGACGGGGTTCGGCCGCGTGCTGCCGCGCCCGCGCTCCGCCAGCTCCAGCGCGCGCCGCATGTGCGCTGCGTCGGCGGCCCCAAGTCGCGGAGACGACCGCGCGGACGGAGCTCCGCTCCGCTTCACCGCCGGCCGCCCCCGCGATCGGCGACCAGGCTCTTGAGCTCGGTGATGAGCTCGTTGACGTCGCGGAAAGACCGGTAAACCGAGGCGAAGCGTACGTAAGCGACGTCGTCGATCTCACGGAGCGCCGCCATGACCGCGTCACCGATCTTCGACGACGGGATCTCCTTTTCGCCCGACTCCTCGAGCTCGCGCTCGATCCTGTCGACGGTCTTCTCCAGCGTCTCCAGCGGCACCGGGCGCTTCGAGCAGGCCTTTTTCAGGCCGTTCAAGATCTTCGAACGATCGAACGGCTCGCGGCGGTCGTCCTTCTTCACCACGAGCGGCAGGATCTCGTCGACACGCTCGTAGGTGGTGAACCGCCGGCCACAACCCACGCACTCGCGGCGGCGGCGGATGACCTGGTCGTTATCCGACGGGCGGGTATCGACGACCTTGTCCTCGACGGCGGAGCAGAACGGGCAGCGCATGGGTCAGCCTTCAGCCCAGCCGGCAGTGGATGAAGTCTGGGTTATGCTTGCGAGCCTCATGAGCGACCTCGAGATACACGTCAACGGAGAGATACGTACCACGCCGCGCGGCACGACCGTGGCCAGTTTGCTGGCCGCCATGGGCGTCGATCCGACGCGCGTCGCCGTCGAGAAGAACCGTGACGTCGTGCCGCGACGAACCTGGGCCGAGGCGCCGGTCGCCGACGGTGACCGCATCGAGATCGTCGCGTTCATCGGCGGCGGCTCGGGCAGCGTGGCCACCGCCGCGGGCGATCCGCTGGTGATCGCGGGCAAGACGTTTCATTCGCGGCTCCTGGTCGGCACCGGCAAGTATCGTTCGATCGAAGAGGGGCGCGAAGCCATTTCGCGGTCGGGCGCCGAGATCGTCACCGTGGCCCTGCGCCGGGTCGAGGTGACGCCCGGAAAGCCCGGCGTGCTCGACACGATCGATCGCACGCGCCACACGCTGCTGCCCAACACCGCGGGCTGTTACACGGCCGAGGAGGCGATCCGCACCTGTCATCTCGCGCGCGAGCTGGGCATGGCCGACATGGTCAAGCTCGAGGTGATCGGCGATCCGCAGACCCTGTTTCCCGACGGCGCGGCCACGCTGGAGGCCGCGCGCGTCCTGGTCAAGGAAGGCTTCGTCGTGCTGCCCTACTGCCTGGACGATCCGATCCTGGCGCAGAAGCTGGAGGACGTCGGCTGCGCGGCGGTGATGCCGCTGGCGGCGCCGATCGGCTCGGGCCTCGGCATCCGGAATCCGTACAACATCCGCATCATCCTCGAGCGTGCCAAGGTGCCGATCATCGTCGACGCCGGCGTGGGGACAGCGTCGGACGCCGCGATCGCCATGGAGCTCGGCTGCCACGGCGTGCTCATGAACACCGCGATCGCCGGCGCGCGCGACCCCGTGCTCATGGCCGAGGCGATGCGCGACGCGATCGTCGCCGGGCGCAAGGCGTTCCGCGCCGGGCGCATCCCCCGCAAGCTCTACGCGAATGCGTCTTCGCCGCTCGAAGGCTTGATTGAGTAGCGGCGCCGACGCTCGAACCAGGCCCATTCTTCGTCGAGCCCCCGCTCTCTACGTCATCACCGACCGCCACGCCACGAACGGTCGCGCGCTCGACACCGTGCTGTCGCAGGTGCTCGAGGGCGCCGCGCGCGCCGGCGTGAGCCCGGGCACGGTCGCGATCCAGCTGCGCGAAAAAGATCTCGAGGCGCGCGCTCTCGTCGAGCTCGCGCGCCCGTTGCGGGCGCTGACCACGCGATTCGGCGCCGCTTTGTACGTCAACG
>Ga0265342_10002295_pt1 | contig 16636 bp, 8 predicted proteins | sample 4CB327metaG_FD_203125 | JGI IMG/M metagenome (GOLD analysis project Ga0265342, IMG submission 203125) | Rhizosphere microbial communities from Carex aquatilis grown in University of Washington, Seatle, WA, United States - 4-CB3-27 metaG | ecosystem: Host-associated > Plants > Roots > Rhizosphere...
CCGTCCGCGGGGGGAGGGTTAGGGAGAGGGGTCCGTCGCGGCCCCGGCCTACCCGGCCTTCTTGCTCAACGCGCCGTTGCCGAGGAAGTTCGCTCGGATGTACGTCACCGTCTCGAACAGCGTGTCCGTCGCGTCGCGCGGGGTGAAGCCCAGCTCGCGCGCCGCCTTGCCCGAGTCGAAGTACCAGAAGTACTCAGCCATCTCCACGCTCTGTGGCTCGAGCGGCGGCGTGCGGCCCCAGTGGCGGTACATCGCCGCCTGTGCCCGCGTTGCCAGCAGGGGCAGCTTGCCGCGCGCCTTGAGGATCGGGCCGGGAACCTTGGTCAGCCGCTCGAGCCGCCCGAGGAACTCGGCGAACGTCCAATTGTAGCCACCGACCAGATAGCGCTCGCCCGGCGTGCCGCGCTCCATCGCCGCCGGCAACAGCGCCGCGACGTCGCGCACGTCGACGAAGTTGAGCCCGCCCGGCGGCACCAGCGCGATCTCGCGCGCGAGGAACTGCAGGACCGGGCGCGTCGAGCTGAGACGATCGTCGCCCGGCCCGAGCAGCAGGCTCGGATTCACCATCACCAACTCGACCCGGTCGCCGCACGCGCGGCGCGCCGCCTCCTCCTGATAGACTTTGCTGGCGTAGTACGGCCAGCGCGCGACGATCTCCATCGGCGTCGGCGAGGTCTCGTCGGGCAGCTCGTCGGCGCGCCGCGAGACCGCAACGGTGCCGCTGGTGGACGACATCACGATGCGTGCGACGCCGGCTTTCGCCGCCGCTTCGCACAATTGGCGCGTGCCGTGCACGTGCACGTCGTGCATCCGGTGCGCGTCACCGGGCTTCGAAGAGACCAACCCCGCCAGGTGGTAAACCTGCTCCACGCCATCGACGGCGCGCGCGACCGCGTCGGCATCGGTGACCGACCCGGTGACCACCTCGACATCCATCTCGGTCAGCCACCGCGGAGCGGTCGCCGCCTGGGTGAGCACGCGCAGGTGCGACGGCTTGGCGTCGCCCGCCTCGCCCTTCGCCGCGAGCACGCGCAGCAGGTGCGCGCCCAAGAAACCGGTCGCGCCGGTGATCAGCGTCGTCGACGTCGTGCTCTTTTGGGCCAGCGCCTTGGTCGGTTCGCTCTTGGCCAGCGCCTTTGTTCCCGCGTGGGTCGGGCGGCTCATGGCACCGACCTCAGCGTGCGGCGCCGGGCCGCCCGCTTCTTCGCGTCACCGTCGGCGTCGTCCGTGCGCGCGCTACGATCGGCGATCTCGCCCAGCTTGTGCCCGTCCCAGGCCGCGCGCGCGCCCGCGAGGTCGAGAGCGTGGGGAATACCGTCGCGCAGGTTCTCGATGATCCGCTGCGCGTACGCCGCTACCAGGCGCCAGGCCTCCTGCTGCGGCAGCCCGTCGGTCAGCTCGCGGAGGCGCTCGTGCGAGATGAAGGGGCCAAACGCCACGCCGAGGTCGCGCGACTTCGGCAGCGCCGCGCCCTTGGGGAGTGAGTCGTAGGTGCCCGAGATGTACGCCGGCAAGAGACCCACCTCTGCGCGCAGCGCCAGGTAACCGAGGCTGGGCAGGAAGTCAGCCATCTGCCCGGTCATCGATCGCGTCCCTTCGGGGAACACCACCATGCTGCGGCCGCGACGGAGGACCTTTTCCGCCGTGTCCATCGACTTGCGGATCGAGCCGGTGCGCTCCATGGGCACAAGGTTGGTGAAATGCTTGAAGTAGGCGCGCCGGTACTTGTTGCGGAAGAAGTAGTCGGCGGCCGCGAGCGACGTGAGATCACGGCCGGCGTCGCCGAGCGCCACCTTGATGAGCCCCATGTCGAGGTGCGAGCAGTGATTGGCCGCGACGATGAAGTGCGTGTGGTGCGGGACGTGGTTGCCGCCTCTGATGCGCGTGTCCAGCACGCGCTTGTAGAACAGCCGCTGTGCCAGCGCCAGCCCGCGCTTGCCGGCGGTGGCGACCGCCGACGGAACATGGACGTCACCGTCGCTGCGCGCGCTCGCGCCGTCGTCATCGCCGCGCCGGCGCACCAGGCGCTGTACGCTGCCGGCGCCGCTGCGACTGTGCACGATCAGGTCTTGCAGCCGCGCGACGTCGACGACCGCGGTCAGGTCAGCGTCCTCGGGCAGCGTGATCCCCTCGTTCTCCAGCGCGCTTGCCAGCTCGGTGTACATCAAGCTGTCGAACCCCAGGTCGCCGAGGCGGCTGGTCAAATGCACGTCGCCTCGCGCCTTGCCCGACACCGTGGCAACGACGTCGAGCAGCCAGCCGGGGCCGCGCTCGTCGCGCGGCGCGACCGCCGCCAGCGAGCCGTCGGTCTCCTTGCGACGCAGCCGCTCGAGCTCCGCCACGAGGTCCCGCCGCTTCACCGAGCGCTTCGCCGTCTTCGGTAGCTCGCCGTCCCAGATATGCACGATCTTGACCCGCTTCCAGAACGGCAGCTCCGCGGACACCTTGCGGAAGTGCTCCTGGACGCGCGCCTCGACCTCGGCGCGAGCCAGCGTCGCGTCGTGGTCATAGGCCGGGATGATCGCGCACGCGACCTGCTCCGCCGAGCCGTCGGGCAAACCGACGACCGAGAGGTCCTTGATGTACGGCGAATCGCGGTAGAGATCCTCGATCTCGTCGGGATAGACGTTCTTGCCGTTGGAGTCGACGATCACGTCCTTCGAGCGCCCGACCAGGTACAGGTTCCCCTTCTCGTCGATGCGCCCGAGATCGCCGGTGTGGAACCAGCCGTCCTTGATCGTCTCGGCCGTCGCCTCCTCGTCCTCCCAGTAGCCGGCCATGACGTTGCGGCCGCGCGCGATGACCTCACCGACCCCGCCGCCGTCGGGCGACGCGATCTTCACCTCCAGGCCGGGCAGCGACCGTCCGACCGAACCGGGGATCGGCTTCTCCTTGGGCGAGGTCACCGTCAGCACCGGCGCGGTCTCGGTCAGGCCGTAGCCTTCGAAGAACGAGAAGCCCATGCCGTAGAAGGTCTTCAAGACGTCGGCCGGCAGCGCCGAGCCACCGCTGATGAGATACCGGATCCGCCCGCCGAAGCCTTCGTGAATGGGCAGGAAGAACAGCATGCCGAGGTCTAGTTGCGTGCGCGAGCGCAGCTCGTAATTTGCAGCGATCAACCCGCGCATCGCCACGTCGATGATCGCCGACTTCTCCGAGAACCGCTGCAGCACACGCCGTTTCATCAGCTCCCACAACGCGGGCACGCCGACGATCGCAGTGACGTGTCCCTTCTTCAGGGCGGCGGAGATCGCGTCGCCCGTCAGCTCGGTCACGTAGGTGATCTGCGCGCCGTGGGCCAGCGGTACCAGCAGGCCGGGCGAGAACTCGAAGGTGTGGTGCAACGGCAGCAACGACAGCATGCCGTCGTTGACACCGAACTCGAATACCTTGGACAGCTCGGACACCATGAAGGTGAGGTTGCGATGCGTGAGCATCACGCCCTTGGGCTTGCCGGTCGTGCCCGACGTGAAGAGCAGTGACGCCACCGAGTCGGGGCTGAGCTTGCGATGCAGCGACTTGGCGCGTTCCTGTTCGACGTCGAGATCCGGAAGCTCGAACACCTTGTGGAAAGGCCACACCTTGGTCCCGAGGCCCGCCTCGTTGAGCGCGCGCGTGAGCGTGCTGCGCTTCTCCCAGAGACTGTCGTCAATGAGGATGCCCGTCGCCGACGATGCGCGCGCGATATTGACCAGCTCGGCCACCGACGACTCGAAGCCGATCGGCACCGCCGTGGCACCGGTCTTGATGATGCCGAAGTAGGCCATCGCCCATTCGGGCGCGTTCTTGGCGTACAGGATCACGCGATCGCCCGCGGTGACCGACTCGCCGACCAGAAAGCCGCCCACGCGGCTCGCCAGCTCTTGAAGGTCGGCGTAGGTGTAGATCTCCTCGTGCTTGCCGCGCTCGATGCGCAACGCGACGCGCGTCGCGTGCAGCTTGGTCGTGGTGTCGAATAGCTCGAGCAGATCGTGATAGCTGTAGATCTGCTTCGGGCGCGCGGCGTAGGTCTCGTCGAGCTCGGGCAACACCCACCGCTGCAGGCCCGGGAAGTGGATGTTCATCCAGTAGTCGTACCAGTCGAGTGCTTCCGGCCCCCAGCGCAGCCGGTTCTGGTCGTCGGCGGTGAAGCGGTCGCGAAGCGCGCGGATGTGGTCGGCGCGGAAAACGTATTTGTTGTCGAAGATGAACGGGCGGAAGAGCTCGATGTTCTTCTGCGCCTCGTCGGTGACGCGGGTGACCTCGTCGACGTTCTTCTTGAGGCGGTCGATCACCTCGGTGAAGCGGCCGCCGCCCCAGCGCGGGCGGATCTTCGCCAGCGCCGTCGCCGCCTTGTGCGCCACGCGGTTCACCAGCGGCAACGACCAGGCGTCGTAGTCCTCCTGGGACACCGGGCGGAACTCCATGCGCGCCGCCAGCTCGTTGACGAAGCGGTTGCCGGTCTCCTTGTCCTGGAAGCGCTTGCGCTTGTAGAGGCCGGTCAGCGTCACCACGCGGTCGATGTGTAACGGGTTGAGATCGCCGCTCGACAGCTGGTGCACCAGCTCCGGCTGCTCGACGCAGGCCTGCGCCGCCACCATCAACATGGCGGCGGCGACGTGGTCGACCGGCACGACGTCGAGGATCAGCTTGTCGTTGACCGGCAGGACGTTCTGGCCCTTGAGCGCCAAGTAGACCAGCGGCGCCGAGGTGGTGAAGCCTTCGTTCCAGCCCCGGAAGGGGAACTCAACCGCGCTCTCGACGATCGCGGGACGCACGATCGAGCGGAAGATGCCCGTCTCGCGCGCGACCAACTGGTCGCCCATGCTCTTGGTGTACGTGTAGATGTTGGGCCAGCCCCAGGCGGCGGCGCGCTCGATGCCCTGTTTTGTCAGCTCGGCACGGATCCACTCCTTGCGCGCGCGCGCGACGGCCAGGCGCAGCGCGCCCTCGTCGTCGGGATCGCGGTTCTCCTCGCGCAGGCGATCGCGGGCCTGCTGGCGCAGGCGCGCCAGCACCTGGGCGTCGTCGGCCAGCTCGCGGATGCGCGCGGCGCCGCGCTCACTGTCGGCCAGCTCTTGCTCGACCGAGAAGTGCGTGCCCGACAGATCTCCGTGGCGTGGGAAGTAGCCGACCAGCTCCTCGCTCTCCCAGACCTCGCCCGAGCGCACACCGGCGACGAAGCAGGTACTGGTGTGGACCAGCGCCGGACGCTTCATGCGCTTGGCGAAGGCGATGACGTTCTTCGTGCCCTCGACGTTGGTCTTCAGCGCCGATTCCAGCGGCGGATTGAACGTCACGCGCCCCGACGAGTTGATGAGCACGTCGATGTCCTTGGCGACGCGCTCGGCTTCTTCCTCGGACAGACCGAGGTTCTTCTCGGTGATGTCGCCATCGACGATGCGAACCTTCGTGCGCAGGAACTCCGCCAGTCCGTCGCGCCCGCCGTGACGCGCGCGCAGCGGGTCGAACGCCGGCGACGTGACCACGCTCTGCCAGAACCGCGCCTCGCTGTCGGTGCCCGAACCGCGGCGCACCATGACGTAGACGCGCCCGACCTCGGGGAAACGGTCGAGCACCATGCTCAGCAGAACCTTGCCGACGAAGCCGGTGCTGCCGAGGATGAACAGATTCCGCCCGCGGAAGATCTCGGCGGCGGAAAGCGGCGGCAGCGCCGGGGGCGGCGGCAAGTTCGGGGGAGCGGGCCGGTGCGGGTGGTGGGGTTTGTGCGTCAAAATGAAGGGTATCTAGATATCGTACCCGGGCTGGATTTGCCAACCCGGAGGGGGCGGCGGAGGCGGCAGCCGGGGTGGAGGCGGAACCGGATTCGGACCGGAGGGCTAGCGAGCCCGTGTCCGTGTCCGTGCTCGTGTCCGTGTCCGTGCTCGTGTCCGTGTCCGTGCTCGTAGGAGCGTGATGCGAGAGCGATTCTCGCCGGAGAAACGGATCGGAACCTAGCCTGAGCATGAGGCAGCGTTCTGTGCTGCCGCACCACGGGACCGCAGCGGCCGCTCGCCGAGCACGGACACGCTCACGGACACGGACACGAGCACGGACACGCTGGCCCTCCGGGCCTCCGGTCCCTACGGCTGCGTCACCACGATCGTATCGAATGACGCTTCCACGCTGGTCGTCGCCACCGCCACGAATCCGTTCGCCAGCGCTGCTGGCGTCAGTGTCCCGCGCTGGGAGCTGTTGAGGATGACGCTGAGGACGCCCGCCGCGCTCAGGCTCAGCGTCACCTGCTGGATCGAGCCGGTGTTGATCGACTGCGGGAAGACGGCGCTGTTGTTGGTGTTGCCGCCCACCTTGGTCTGGATCTGGATGCCCGCTGGGCTGAGCGCCGCGCAATAGAAGTTGCTGATGTCGACGAAGCGCACGCACAGCAACGCCGCCTGACCGCTAATGCCCAGCGTGTTGAGCTCGACATCGGCTGAAACGCTGGTCGCGCCGCTCCAGGGGGCGCCGGGCGCGCCGCTGGAGAACGCGGCGCGGAAGGTCGAGCTCGTGGCGCCGACCTGCGAGAAGAACTTGGTCCCCGCCGCGGTGACCTGCCAATCTCCGGCGCTGCCGCCCACGCGCGTCCAGCCCAGCGCCTGCGTGCCGACGGTATCGGCCTCGAAGTCGTCGCAGTAGACACCGAGGCACGCGCTGGGAATCACAGCCGCCTGGGTAGAATTCGGCGACACACAGCCCGGGCCGATTGTCGTCGCCGAGACGACGAAGAAGAACGTCGTCCCGTTGGTGAGGCCCGTCGCCGTGAACAGCGGCGAGGTGGCGGTTCCCACCGTGGTGTACGGCCCACCGGAGACCGTGCTGCGGCCGATGGTGTAGCTGGTGGCCCCGGCGACCGCCGTCCAGGTCAGCGTCGCCTGGTTGTTGCCGCGCGCAGCCGCCAGGTTGGTCGGCGCCGTCGGTGTCGGGGCCATCGCGTCGGTCGGGCAGAGGTTAGCAACGCCGTCGCAGCTTTCAGCGATATCGCAGCCACCGGCAACGGCGGCCCGACAGACGAGCGCCGGCGAGGCGGCGACGACGACGTCCGGCGGGCAGCTCGGGCCCGAGCCAGTGCAGCTCTCCGCGACGTCGCAGACGCTCGCGGCCGGACGGCACGACGTACCGGGAGCCACGAATCCGTCGGTGGGGCAAGCGGAGCTCGAGCCCGTGCACTTCTCCGCGACGTCGCAGATATCCACGGCAGGACGGCAGACCGTGCCCATCGCTACCACCACATCGGGTGGGCACGCCGGTCCACCACCCGTACAGATCTCGGCGACGTCACAACCGCCGGGAACCGCCACCCGGCAAACCGACCCCAGGGCCAGAAAACCATCAGGCGGGCAAGCGGCGGTCGTGCCATTGCAGATCTCGGTGACGTCGCAGTCGCCCGCGGTCCTGCGGCAGACGGTGCCGTTGGCGGCGACCTGATCGGGCGGGCACGCGACCGCGCTGCCAGTGCAGGTCTCGGCAATGTCGCACATGCCGGCGGCTGCGCGACACACTGTTGTCGCGGGCGCGAATCCGTCAGGCGGGCAAGCGACGCTGCTTCCGGTGCACGTCTCGGGAACGTCGCACATGCCGGCGATCTGGCGGCAGACCGTGCCGGCGGGCACAAGCACATCCGGGGGACACGCAGCGCCGGTTCCGGAGCAGGTCTCGGCGGTGTCGCACATGCCGGCCGAGGGGCGGCAGACGTTGCCGCTGAGGAATCCGTCGGCGGGACAGGGCGTGCCGCCGCCAGCGCAGGTCTCGGCGACATCGCACATTCCGGCGGCTGCGCGGCAGGTCGTTCCCTTGGCGTAGAACCGGCACGCGCCCGCACCGTCGCACGTCCCGTCGGTGCCGCAGCTTGTGACGCCCGTGTCGGAGCATTGGTCGAGCGGATCCTGCCGCTCGGGCACGTTCGTGCAGGCGCCCTCGCTGCCCGGCAGCGCGCATGACTTGCACGTGCCGGTGCAGGTGGTGCTGCAGCAGACCCCCTGCTGGCAAATCCCCGAATTGCAGTCATCACCGGTGGTGCACGTGCCACCGAGCGAACGCTTGCCGCAGCTGCCGTTGTTGCACACGTTGGGCGGCGTGCAGTCAGCGTTGGTCGTGCAGCTCGTCGCGCACGTCGTCGAGTTGCCGCAGCCGTACGGATCGCAGGGCTGCCCCGAGGTTGGGGTACAGACGCCGCCCGCGCAGCGCGACGCCAGGGTCAGCGTCGAGCCGCTGCACGATGGCTGCTTGCAGACGATGCCGGTCGGATACTTGCGGCAGGCGCCGCTGCCGTCGCAAGTGCCGTCGAACCCGCAGCTGGCGCTGCCCTGGTCGGGGCAATCGTCGCGCGGGTCGGTGCCCACGTCGGCGAGCACGCAGGTGCCAATGTTGCCGGGAAGCGCGCACGAATGGCAGGCGCCCGAGCAATCTTGCTGGCAGCAGACTTTGTCGAAGCAGAAGCCGCTGGCGCAGTCGCCGGCAACCGTACAGATCTCTCCGATGCCGGCGCGCTGTTGATCGCGGCCGACGTCGATCGCCGCGTCCATGGCGACCGGTCCGTCGGATCCGACCGCGCCGCCGCTGCCCGACGCCGATCGATCGACGGGCCCGTCCGAGCCAGTGCGGCCGGCACTGCCATCGAGCATCAGCGGCGATGACGATCCACAGGAGAGCCCGCCCCAGGCGCCGAGGACCAGCACAAGCACCGTCCACGCAAGGTGCTGAGGGTGACGGCGATGAGATCGAGTGGGGTTGGAATCAGTCATGTCTCGCCCGCGCGACGCACGACGCCGGAGCGAGCGGGCCGATTCTACGCGCGCGCGACGCGCAATGAAGGGCGAACGCGCAAATGAGCGATGCGTCGCTTTGATTGCCGATATCCGTCTCGCATTTCGTCATCGTCGAGCGCTCGAGGTTGGTCTGCACCGCGCCCACCAACCTTCTCCGACGCGAGACAGAGTCTTGACGGTCCGGCCACAAGGCCGGTTGCACGTGGTTAGTGTCTCGGTCCCGCTTTTATGGCTCAGCGCGGCCTCAACTCAGCGCCCGCATTGGCCGGGCGCAAGCCCACGGCGTGACGGCGAAATTCCAATCAGCGTTTGCGCGAATTCGAGGAAAGCCGGGAACCAGGAACTCAGGATCCAGCGGGCGCGTCACGGGCGTCGCCCGCGCCGGCGTCGCGCGCGTCGGCGGCCGGCACATCGACGGAGCCGTCGACTGGGCCGCCGTCGTTCGACGGCGTCGGGTTCCGGATGTCGACCTCGTCGATGTAGATCGTGCCCTTGTACGTATCGACGGCGCCGTGCGCTTGCAACGAGATCTCAATAACCCCGTTCGCGCTCGCGTCGGGCGACGGCAGCGTCGCCGACAGCAGCGCCCAATTGGTGTTGACCGGGACCGAGATGGCCGACGACTCGTAGCGCGACGTGACCGGAAGGACGGCGAAGTACATGTTCGGGCCGCCAGCGGCGGTGCCCCTCATCGCAAGCGAAATGACCTTGCCGGTGTAGTCGACGCCATTGCGGCTGATCGGGATGATGATCTCGCCGCCAATCCGGACACCAGGGCTGAAGTCGACGTCGACGGCCATGCCGCCGCGCCCGCAGGACGCGACCCCCGTGTGGCGCAAATTCGTGAATCCGTCGGTGCCTTTGGGATTGTCGAGGTTGCTATTGATATAGGCGCCGTAGAGCCCACAACCGGCCGGGCTCTCGAAGTTGAACATCGCGGTGCACGACGAGGGCGGGCCCGCATCGAAAGCGCCGGCGTCGCCCCCGTCGCTGCTGCCGCCATCGACGTCGCAGTTGTCGACGACGATGACGTCGGCGCCACTGTCCTGCATCGGCTCTTGATCCACCGGCGCGTCCGTCGGCGTCACGATCTGACCGCCGACGCCGCTGTCTCCTCCCGGCGTCGTGATATCGGTGTGTGACCCGCGGTTCACGCACCCGAGCAACGCGAACAACGAAACGGCGGTAGTGATATTAAGCAGGAGCGGCAGCTTAAGGGTTTTCAACGCATCCCCTGGGAGTTGGCCTTGCGCGTCTCGGGCGCTGAGTATGCCAAGAAACGCGGTGGCGCGACACTCCCTTTACCGCAACGTGAACAGGGACACGTCGGACGGCGCGTAGGCCCGCAACGGAACGTCGACCATACCGATGCCGCGCGACACGAACAGGTGCATGCCGGCCAGGTGATGTAGGCCCGACGGCCAGCGGCGCCCGAGTGGGCCGTGCACGACGACGGGGCCCTTGGGCAACGCGATCTGGCCGCCGTGGGTGTGACCGCACAGCAAGAGCTTGGCGCCGCGTCCTTCGACGAAGGGCAAGCCTTCGGGCGCGTGCGAGACCGCGATGTTGATCGGCGCGTCACTGGCGGCGAAGGCACGGGCGCCGTCGGCGCGGCCGGTCCAGGGCTCGTCGATGCCAACGAAGGCGAACCGATCGTGCGGCGCCGGCAAGCGATGCGCGTCATTGACCAGCACGCGGCAACCAGCCCGTTCCAGCGCCCGCTCGATGAGGTGGTGATGCGTCCACAGGTCGTGGTTGCCGAGCACCGCGACCTTGGTGCGCGCCGGCACGGCCGCGACGCGCTCCTCGAGCTCGCGCGCCATGCGCTCGTTCACGTCGAGGAAGACGTAATCGCCGCCGAGCACCAGAACGTCGGGCGCGAGCGAGATGAGCATCTGGAACGCGTTGTCGAGCAGCCGGCGCGGCGTGAGCGGCCCGATGTGCAGGTCCGAGATGAACGCGAGCCGGAGCGGCGCCAGCGCGACCTCCGTGCCGGCCGACAGCGCCGCGGCTCCGTCGGAAACCGTCAGCTCGTGCTCGATGAGCTGTACGCGCGTCGCCGCCGGCACGCGATCGAGCAGGCGCGCCGGCCACCGCCCCGCGAACAGCACGCCCTGCAACGTCTCGGAGATACCCCGCGCCAGGGAAAACTGCTCCCCGCGCCCGGGGCTCTTCCACTTGATCTTCATCGGAGGCGGGAACCAACGCCCGCGCGCCTTCTATTCCATGTCCGCCATGACGATCGGCGGGTGGTGCATCATGGTGATCTCAGGCGACGGGCCGACGAAGCTGCGCGCCATCGCGATCGCCTCGGTCAGCGACTCCGCGCGGTCCCAGCCGAGCATCGCCGGCACGTGCGCGTTCTGCGCGCCGGCCGCGATCACCTTGCCGATGTGCTGGCGCCCGTTCTCGCCCCAGTACCACATGAAGAAGGGGTGCGCGCCGTGGTACGCGTTCCCGCGCCGGTACATCTCGATGTAGCTCGGGTTGTGCGCGAACTCTTCCTCGTACTTGTGCCGCAGCTTCATCGCGTCGCGCGTCTCCGGCAGCAAGCGATTGAAGAACTCGATGTAGCTCGGGTGGTGGTTGTGATCGAACTCGTCGTAGCAGGGGTGCGTCAAGATCATCACCCCGCCCTTCTTCAAGATCGGCTTACCCCGGTACATGTTGTGGAAGTAACCGAGCCCCATCACCTGTACCAAGAGCGGGTTCAGGATCGAGTTCACGTTGTACGGCGAGATGAACGGCACGCCGCAGATCAGGATGTCGGCCTGCCCGCGCACGTTGACCGCGTACTGCTCGAAGCAGCGCGCGAGGATCTTCTCGTGCACCGGCTCGGTCTTTCCGGCGTAGCAGGCGATGAGCTGGTACTGCGCCGGGATCGAGTGGAACAGCTTCCGCTTCGCGGCCGCCGGCATCTTGCTGAGCGTCCACTTCATGCCCTCGAACTTCAGGCGATCGATCTCGGTGAACTCGTCCTCGTTCTTCGACAGGAACGCCGTCGCGCCCGCGAACATGCGGTTGTTGAGCGCGGTCTCGATGTGGAAGACGTTCATGTGCTTGTCGACGATCGCGCCCATGCGATCGACCTTGGTCGACAGCACCGACTTCTTCGGGTCCATGTAGCTGTCGGACGCGCGGATCGTCTCCGGCTCGTGGTGCGGGCGCAGGCTGTCGTAGTCGCACAGGCCGACGGTCACCGACTTGTGGCCGCCGTCCATCGGGACCAGGTTGATGTTGACGTAGATGACGAGGTCGCTCTCGACCGCGCGCCGGTTCACGTTGACCGGCTCGCCGTGGTCGGTAACGCCGAGGTGCACCATCCCGTCGGGATCCTCGGCGTCGTGGTTGTAGTAGCGGTCGGGATAGAACGCGTTGTGGATCTTGGGACCCAACATCCGCTTCATCTCGGCCTCGGTCATCTTCCGGTGCAGCGAGTTGGCGACGATGATGTGCACGTCGTCGACGCCGTTGGCGTCGAGGAGCTCGAGCAGGATCTCGATGATGGTCTGGCGCACGTCGGGCGTCACCATCGGCGGCAGCGGCAGGCTGATGTCGTCGACCGCGATGGTGACGCGCATGCCCGGCATCAGCTGCGCGTACAGCGGCTCCGCGTCGAGCGGGTGATTGAGCGCGTAGCGGATCGCCGCGCCCGGGTTGGCCAGGCCCTCGATCGGCGGCTTGGGATAGATCACGCGGGTGCCGACCGGCAGGTCTTCGAGCAGCAGATCTTCGCCCGAGAACAGGATGCGCGGCGCCGAGTCGTTGTCGATGTAGACGACCTGCTCGTCTTCCTTGTTACGAGGCACCGGTCCCCGCAGCGTCTTCGGTTGCCGTTCTCTCATGTGTTCCTCCCGGTCATCGCAGATCCAGGATCGGCCAGTCATGCTGCAGGGCCGTGTTGCGTAGCCGCATGTCGGGGTTCACGGCCGTCGGGTGCCCGACGACCGATAGCATGGGCAGGTCACTCATGCTGTCCGAGTAACCGTAACAATCAGACAGGTTCAATCGCTCCTTCTCCGCGTAGATGCGCATCCAGCTGGCCTTCGTCGCCGCGGCCATCACCGGGGGCAGGAGGCGCCCGGTGGCGTAGCCATCGACGAACTCCAGACGGTTGGTGACATAATCGTCGATCTTGAGGTGCTTGGCGAGCGGCTGCACGGTCAGGTCCAGCGCGCCGGTCACCAGGACCTGGCGCAAGCCCAGCTGACGCGATTTGTCGATGAGCTCGTAGGCGCCGGGGAAGATCGACGGGCGGATGGCGTTCTCGAACAGCTCGTCGGCCAGGTAGCGCAGGCGGTCCTCGGACTCGCCGCGATAGCGCACGAAGAAGATGTCGTTGAACAGCCGGCGATTGTAGAAGTCGGCGGCCATGAACAGCGGCACGCTCGCCAGCGTGGCCACGGTCTTGGTCACGCTGCGGAGCAGCCCTTGCTGGTTCTTTGCGTTGTACGCAAAGGCATGGACCAGGTTGGTTCGGACCAGGGTCCCGTCCAGGTCGTAAAAAGCAGCGGCGGCCATGTGATCGTCGGCTCGGAGAAGGCGACCCTATACCACGAAAGTCCGTATGGGGCGGAGATCGCGGGAAGGGCCTCGGGCCTCGGGCCTCGGGCCTCGGGATCGGAGCCGGACGCCGGAGTTTTGAAGCCCCCAGGGCCTCGGCTTGAGACGCGGGCTGAGATCCGAGATGAGCTTTGTCGAACGTACAGATCCGGTCCGGCCCGAGGCCCGAGGCCCGACCGCCGTTCGGCCTGTTCTTTCGCCCGTCGCCGGGGATAATCGAGGGGCGTTGCTGTTCCGTCGCGTCGTGAAAGGCGAGTTCCTGGTGACCATCCTGCGGGATGCGGCGCCCGTCGACCTGCGGATCGTGGGCCGCACGCTGCTCCACGCCGCGCTGGTGGGCGCAGTCGCGGGCCTGATGGGCGCGGCGTTCTTCGCGGGGCTCGAGTTCGTGCAGCGGCTGATGCTCGAGGACCTGGGTGGGTACCACACGCTGCGCGCGCATGGGGAGACGTTCCTGCATGAGCCGGCGGCCGGGCACGTGTTCCGCCCCTGGCTGCTCGTCGTGCTGCCGGCGGTCGGGGCGCTGGCAGGGGGCATCGTCTCCCAGCTGGCGCCCGAGACGCGCGGCGGCGGCGGCGACGCGATGATCACGGCGTTTCACCAGCAGGGCGGACGCGTGCGCAAGCGCGTCGCCTGGGTCAAAGCGCTGGCGTCGCTGTTCACGCTCGGCACCGGCGGCGCCGGCGGGCGCGAAGGACCGACCATGCAGATCGGCGGCGCGCTCGGGTCGCTGGTCGCCGGGGTGCTGCGCGTGCCGGCGCAGGAGCGGCGCATCCTGATGGTCGCGGGCGTGGCGGCAGGCATCGCCGCCGTGTTCCGGACGCCGCTCGGCGCCGCACTGCTGGCGGTCGAGGTGCTCTACCGCGACGACTTCGAATCCGACGCGCTGATCCCGGCGGTCCTCGCGAGCGTGACCGCCTACTCGGTGGTCATCTCGATCTTCGGCGAATCGACGCTGTTTTCGCACCCCAACCGGTTCCCGTTCGTTCTCGGCCACCTCTGGCTCTACGGCCTGCTCGCGCTGCTGATGACGGTCGTCGCCAACCTGTTCCTGACGTCGCTGCGCGGGGTGCAGTCGCTGTCGAAGCGGCTCGACCTGCCCGAGTGGGCGAAGCCGGGCCTGGGCGGCCTGGCGATGGGGCTGTTCTGCGTGCCGATCATCATCTTCGTCGGCTGGCGCGTGCATCAGCCCGGGCAAGGGATCGGCCTCTACGGTGGCGGTTACGGAGCGGTCCAGATGGCGATCAGCGGCTCACCTTGGCTGCCGGTCGGGTGGGGGGGCGCGGGGATGTTGCTGCTGCTGTGCCTGGCCAAGATCTGCGCGTCCTCGCTGACCATCGGCAGCGGCGGCAGCGCGGGCGACTTCGCGCCGGTGCTGGCGATCGGCGGGCTCTTCGGCGGCGCTTTCGGGCGCGCGGTGCAGCTGCTGTCGGGCGACCCACGCATCGACGCGGGCGCGTTCGCGCTGGTCGGCATGGGCACCCTCTACGGCGGCATCGCGCACACACCGCTATCGGCGCTGGTGCTGGTGTGCGAGCTCGCCGGCAGCTACGACCTGCTCGTGCCGCTCATGCTCGCCGAAGGGATTGCCTTCGTGGCGCTGCGCAAGCGCACGCTGTACCACGCGCAGGTCCCGACCCAGCGCGACTCGCCGGTGCACCAGGCCGCCGACGTACCGGATCTGTTGCGTTCGGCGCTGGTGTCCGCGGTGATGCGGCCGCTGGCGAGCACGGCAGCGGCTGATGCGGTCGCAATGCCGGGGGATAGCGCCGACGTCGATGCCTCGGCGGCGACCATCGAAGCGCCGCCGCCTGTCGCCCTGCGCGCCGACCACGACCTTCGCACCGCGACCGAGGCTCTACTCACCCACGGCCTGCGCGAGATGCCCGTGCTCGACGCCGAGGGGCGCCTGGTCGGCCACCTCGACGAGGCGGACATCTCGAGGTGGTATTTGGAGGCGACTGCGAAGGGAGAGGCGGAACCGCAGGGCTAGCGCGCGGCGCCGGACTCCTTTTCCTTCTTGTTCCGGAACTCGGCCATCATGACCTCGCGCTGCTGCTTGGGCACCTCGGCGTACTTCTGGAACTCCATCGTGAACTCGCCCTTGCCCTGGGTCGCCGAGCGCAGGTCCGTCGAATAGCCGAACATGTCATTCAGCGGTACCTCGGCCATCGCCTGGACGAAGCCTTCCTGCTTCTCCGTCGAGATGATCGTGCCGCGCCGCTGGTTGATCTGGCCGAGCACCGCGCCCTGGAACTCCTCGGGGAACTGCACCTCGACGCGCATGATCGGCTCGAGGATCGTCGGCTTGGCCAGGGCATAGGCTTCGCGGAAGCCCATGAGGGCGGCCGTGCGGAAGGCGATTTCCGACGAGTCGACCGGGTGTGAGGCGCCGTCGTTGACGACGCACTTCACGCCGACGATCGGGAAGCCAATGAGCGGACCCTTCTTGATCGCCTCGCGAAAACCCTTCTCGCAGGCAGGGATGAACTCGCGCGGGATCGAGCCGCCGACGATGTCGTCCTCGAACTCGAAGCCGGTCGGGTGCTCCGCGGGCAAGGGCTCGATATAGCCGGCGACCTTGCCGTACTGGCCCGAGCCGCCGGTCTGCTTCTTGTGGGTGTAGCTGTACTCGGCCTTCTGACCGATGGCCTCGCGGTAGGCGACCTGCGGCTTGCCCGAGGTGACCTCGGTGGCGTACTCGCGCTTCATTCGCTCGATGTAGATCTCGAGGTGCAGCTCGCCCATGCCGCTGATGATGGTCTGCGCCGATTCCTCGTCGCGTCTCACGCGGAAGGTCGGATCTTCCTTGGTGAACCGATTGAGCGCCTTGGAGAAGTTCGCGGCCGTGGCCTTGTCCTTGGGCGCGACCGCCAGCGAGATCACGGCCTCGGGCACGTGCATCGAGGTCATGGTGTAGTTGATCGCCTCGTCGGTGAACGTGTCGCCCGACGAACACTCGACGCCGAACAGCGCGACGATGTCGCCCGCGGTGGCGGAATCGATGTCGTTCATCTCGTTGGAGTGCATGCGCACCAGGCGCGGCACCTTGACCCGCTTGCGGTTGGAAGAGTTGTTGACGATGAAGTCGCCCTTGTTGAGCGATCCCTGGTAGACGCGCATATAGGTGAGCTGCCCGTAGCGCCCGTCCTCGAGCTTGAATGCCAGGCCCACGAACGGCTTCTTGGGCTCCGACACGAGGATGACCTTCTCCTCCTTGTTGTTCTGGTCGAGGGCGATGTTGGTGACCTCGGTCGGGTTGGGCAGGTACAGGTTGACGCCGTCGAGCAAGAGCTGGACGCCCTTGTTCTTGTAAGCCGAACCGATGA
>Ga0265342_10002296_pt1 | contig 16634 bp, 10 predicted proteins | sample 4CB327metaG_FD_203125 | JGI IMG/M metagenome (GOLD analysis project Ga0265342, IMG submission 203125) | Rhizosphere microbial communities from Carex aquatilis grown in University of Washington, Seatle, WA, United States - 4-CB3-27 metaG | ecosystem: Host-associated > Plants > Roots >...
CGGGTTGACGATGACGCTGTATGGCTCGCCGTGCTGGTTGTCGTCGCCGATGCGCCCGGCCACCACGCTGCTGCCGAAGCCGCGGCCACCGCAGTAGCGGGCCACCGGTGGCGAGGCGAAGAGATCTCCGATGAAGGAGCCCTCCTGGATGGGATAGGCGCTGTTCCGGCCCCACCCGAGCGGAGCCGGTCCATCGAGGTAGAGGGGGATGTGCTGGCCGGTGGTGTTGACGTGGGCCATGAGACACGACGAGATCAAGTATCGGTCCGTCTGGGTGGTCCCGCCGGTCTCCCACCCGGGAGCGAGGCCGAGCAGCCCGTTGAAGGTGTACCAGTTGCCGGACTGATCCTGCTTGGAGATGCTGTGGCCAGCCGGGAGCGCGCAGCGCACGATGTAAGACACGGTCGCGCGTCCGGCGGCGGTGGTCATGAGCCCGGTCGTCGAGCTGAGGCCCTTGATCGAGTTGAGGCCGTTGATCGAGCTGAGGCCATTGATCGAGCTCAAGCCATTGATCGAGCTCAAGCCATTGATCGAGCTCAGGCCGTTGGTGGATGCGAGGGCCGGGCTCTCGGCGACGCTCTCCTGGCCGGCGGGCTCGTCGGGAGCGGCGCACCCTGCATGGCCGATGGCCAGGGCGATCATCGACAGGGCGAATCGACGGGAATTCCTGCTTGGGAGCGTCTCGGTGGTGTTCATACCGGAGAGACGAAGCAGGTCCTGTGCCAAGAAAATATGTCTTATAGATTACGAATTCTTCTGTATTTGCTGCCGGATGACGGTCGGCCTGTGTTGTGGCCCGGGCAACAAACCCGTTGCTTCGGAAGGCAGGCCTGTCGAGCGCCACGAATACCGGCGGCGACGCCGTCAGCAGTTGTCGGGGCGAGAGGATTCGAACCTCCGGCCTTTCGGTCCCGAACCGAACGCGCTACCAGGCTGCGCCACGCCCCGCGACGTGAGGCGTTCGTATGCCAGGCGCGACCGGGGATGTCAACGAGCAACGACGCCGGAGGTGTGGACCGCCCCGTGGACCGTCTCGTAGACCGTTGCGTCGATCGCCTGCAGTGGATGGGGCCCTTCGTGGGGGCGCGGGTCATTTCGGGTCTTGCGCCGATTCCAGTTTGGTGTTCCGGCGCGGGTCGGGTGCAGTAGGCTCGTCGGGGAGATGCCCCCTGCCATGGCCCCGCGACTTGCCACTCCATGGCCGACCGCGTTCAGATTCCGCCCGGGTCAGGGCAGGCGTGTCCCGGTCCTGGAGCCGCGGTCGGTCGTGGGCGAGCCGTGGCCGGACCAGGCAGGCGCGGAATCCGGCCTCCCGGAACAGCGGCTCTTGGCCCCCCGGTTGCAGAGTCCCCGGGCATCCCACGCGTTCGTACGCGGCCCGCGATCCTCCTCCGGGTTGCCGGCGGCGCTGCTCGGCCTCGCCCTGGTCGTGCCGACGGGTGGGTGCCTCTACACCGATCCCATCAACATGCCCCCCACCGTCACCATCACCTCGCCCCTGCATGTCTGGCATCACCAGGACGCGGCGTTCACGGCCATCGCGACCGATCCGGACGGTGGGGCGGTCCGGATCGCCTGGGCGCACACCGCCGGCAATTGCGTCGGCAGCAACCCGCTCGCCCAGACCCCCGTGGCCGACCCCGCCACCCCCTACACGGTGCCAGCCAGCGACACCGTCGGGACATTTTGCGTGTGGGTGTTTGCGACCGACCACCAGGGGGCCACCACCACCCAGCACCGGCCGGTCGATCCCGAGGACCATCCGCCCGTGCCGGATCTCCAGATCCTCCGCCCGGACCCCATCTCCGCCGGGGCCTTCCCGCTCTACACCGAGATGAAGCTCTCGGCCGCGAATTCGGTGGACGCGGACGGCGATCCCCTCGCCTTCGGCTGGAAGATCCTGCCGACGGCGTTCGCGCTGCCCGCGGCGGCCGCGGCCACCACCAGTGCGCTCGCCCCCTGTCGCGAGGACGATCCGACCTCCACGGCGACGATTTGCTTCGTGCCTCCCGCCCCCGGGCAGTACACGATCCGGGTGACGGTCAGCTCGTTGCCGGGAGCCGCTCCGGTCTGGCTGGACAAGACCTTCCTGGTGGCGACCGATCAGATGCCCTGCCTCACCGACACCACGCCGCCGCTCACCGATCCCCTGGTGGTGAGCACGGGCGCGAGCCCGCTGTCGTTCCAGGTGAACCGGGTGGTGGACGACGGAGATCCTTATCCGGTCGAGCCTGGCGGCGGCATCACGAGCTTCTCGTGGTTCCTCGGCCAGGACAGCGCGGCACCCGCCGGCGTCGGACCCGTCGTGCCCGCGGCGTCCCCGGTCGTGTATCAGCAGAGCGCCACGCTTCCCGTGTTCAGGGTCTACCCCTTCATGTACCGGCCGGGCGATCGGATCCGGGTGCGGGTCGAGATCCACGATCGCAATCCGGCGCCCATCGACGCGGTGCTGGCCGGCTGCGACGACGGCGCTGCCCTGTGTCCCCCGGCATCGATGTGCTACCAGCGCAAGACCTGGACGGTCGTGTTCAAGTGAGCGAGCCATGCCGACCAAGCTGACCAAGCCGGCCACGCCGGCTCTCGTTCGCCACGGCCTGGTGCTCGTGCTGGCGGTCGTCACCGCCGCGTCCTGTTCCGCCTCGGTTTCGACGGACGCGAGCTCCTCGACACCTGGCGGTAGCGGCAACGGCAGCGGGCCGACGGCCGGCTCGGGAGGCGCGGGGGCTGCGTCGTCGGCGTCGGGTGGGATGACCACGACCGGCGGCGGCACCGCTGCGGGCACGGGCACTTCCTCTGGCTCGGGGAACCCCCCCAGCGCAACCGCGAGCAGCGGTGGTGCTTCTTTCGGGACCGGCGGCAGCTCCGCCTCCGGGGCCGGTGGCGCTGCCGCCGCCCCGCCGTCCTGCGCGGTCTCGCTCACCCCGATCGCGCCCACCAGCTTCGACGGGTCGGTCGCGGGCGCCGATGCCCGCTTCCGGGTCCAGGCCAGCGTCACCGGCGGGACTCGCGCGCCGAAGTGGGTGTGGACCGTCTCGTACGCCCCCGATCTGTCGGCCGTCATCCCCGTCACCACCGTCTCCGATCCGTCCACGGTGGAGTTTCCCATCACCATGGCCGGCATCTACAGCGTCCAGGTGGTGGTCGACGCGGGCCTCAGCTGCTTCGCCCAGCGCTCGATCACCGTCCTGCCACCCGAGAAGAACGTCCTCGTGTTTTCGATCACCCCGCCCGAGACCTACAGCCAGACCATCCCGGTGCAGAAGATCAAGAAGATGGTCGCCGGGACCGCGCCCGCGCCGCTCGCGATCGCCCTGCAAGGCGGCACCGCCATCCGCATCCTCCCGCAGACGGCCGCCGGCGACGCGCTGCCTTCCTACGTGCGGGTGCACGGGCTCTCGTTCTCCAGCGTCATCGAGGGATACTCCGACCACGGCCCCGTACCGGCGGTCCTCCTGCCGTACCCCACCGAGGTCTACGAGGCGCTGGTGGTCCCCGACGACGTGATCGCGCCGAAGATCTTCAGCGGCGGCGACCTCCTCGGAGATCCGCAGCGCCTGGTGGCGCTGCCGATGAGCCCGGGCACCGAGGTGACGGGCGCCGCGACCAACGCCGGCGGTCAGCCGGTCGCCGGTGTGCGGGTGGTCCTGCGTTCGGGCACCCGCCCCTCGACGGTGGGGACCACCGCCGCCGACGGCACCTTCTCGGTGCTGACGCGAGACGGGACCCACGCGATGGTGTTCTCGCCGCCCCTCGACTCGGGCTTGCCCGAGGTGCACGTGCCCGCGTCGCCCGGGTTCGCCGTGGCGACCAGCGACACCGCCATCTCGGCCAGCGTGGTGTGGGCTGCGTCGAGCTCGGTGCCGGTGACCCTCCACGTGCGTTCCACCGACGGAGCCTCCGATGTTCCCGGCGCCTGGGTGCGGCTCGAGTCCCCGCAGGAGCTGCCTGACGTGGCCACGGTGTCGATCCGGGGCTCGGCGGCTGCCGCCGCAGCAGCAGCGGCAGCCACTTCGAACCCGGCGAGCGCGATGAGCCCACCGCGCGCCATGACGGGCCCCGGCGCCGGACCGGTGATCAAGCTGTCCGCCTCGGGGATCGTGCGGGTCGACGCCACCACCGGGACCACCGGCCTCGCCCGCTTCTCGGCCGTGCCCGTCGGAAGCTACACGGTCACCATCGTTCCACCGGACGGGATGTCGGGGCTGGCGATGCCGACCCGCGCCAGCGTCGTGGTCGCGGCCGGGGGATTGTCGAGCACGCTCTCCCTGGCGGCGCCGGTCATGCTGTCGGGGCGGCTGCTGCCCGTCGCCGCGACCGCCCACATGCGCGTCGTGGCGGTGGATCAGACCAGCGGAATCCCCGCGCCGCCGGTCGCCACCACCGTGGACGACTCCGGCAACTACCAGCTCGACCTCCCGCCGGGCCGCACCTACCAGCTCGAGGCCGATCCGCTCGGGGTCGCCAGCTTCGCGCGCACGGTCCTCGGGACGGTGGCGCTCGGTGGGCAGGATCAGGCCGCCCCGGACTTCCAGGTGGCCGCCGGCGTCGCCATCACCGGGACGGTGAGCGGTCCCCCCGCCGATCCGCAGCAGCTCGGGCCCGTGGCCATGGGCGGGGCGCTCATTCAGATCTTCTGCTCCTCGCTCTCCGCGGCGTGCCCGGCTCCTGACCAGCCGGTCGCCGAGGTGGCCACCCGCGCCGATGGTACCTTCCGCGTCTTCGTGCCCGCCGCCCTCTTGATGCAACCCTGAGAAGATTACCGGCGCCTCTGACAGGTCCTTTCCTCCTCCTCCTCGTCCTCGTTCCCCGTCGCGTCAGGTCGTGGGACGAGGACCGGTCCCCCACAGCGAGAAATATTCCGTCTTTGGGGTTAGGCTGCCGCCTCTCGTGAGATCGCAGACCCTGATCGCCGTCGCGGCCTCGACCCTCGGTCTGGCGATGGTTTCCGGGTGTCGCACCTACCGCGGTGCTCTGTCGGGTGCCCTGTCGCTGGTGCCGGGGGTCCACCTGGCCGAGCCCGCGCCCATCCGTCCGAGCGGAACCGAGACCCGTTCGGCGTTCGAGCTGTCGAACGGAATGCGGGTGGTCCTCGAGGAGAACCACGCCACGTCCGCGGTGGCGATCCAGGCCTGGATCGACGCTGGCTCCATCCACGACCCGGTCGACCGGCCCGGCGTGGCCTGCATGCTCGAGGAGCTGGTGCTCCGCGCGCCACGCCTGGCCACCTTCGCCGACCTCGGTGGCCGCGTTGCGGGCTGGACCAGCCACGACGCAGCCGTGTTTCGGGCCACCGTCGCCGGCACCTTCGCCGGCGCCGCGCTGGCCGCGCTGTCCGAGGCCCTCCTCCACCCGGACTGGTCCCCTGCCGCGCTCGGCGCCGCGGTCGAGGTGGTCCGTCGCGGAGGCGCCTCGAGCGTCCGCCAGACCGGGCTCGCGCAGCAGCGCGGAGTCGCCCTCCTGGCGCTCGGGCTCGCCTTCGGACCGGGCGGCTATGCCCGCCCCCTGGTGCCGGCCCCCGGAGAGCTCGCGCGGCTCGGCACGGCGGAGCTGCGCAGCTTTCACGACGAGCTCTACCTCGCCCCGCGCGTCGATCTCGTGGTGGTGGGCGACTTCAACGCCAAGGAGATGCGGGCCAGCCTGCAGAGCACCTTCGGAGCCTGGCCAGCGCGCCCGGGAGGCCCGCGCGCGCCCGGCGTCGCCCGGGCCGTGCAGGCCGTCGCCGTGCCGCCAGCGCTCGGCGAGGGAGCAGGCGCCGGGCCGAGGCTCACCCTCGTCGCCGGCGGCGTGACGGAGCCCGAGATCGCCGTGGGCTTTCGCACGCCGCCCGCCCGGGATGGCGATCTCCCGGCGCTCGAGCTGCTCGCCGCCGTCGTGGGTCGTCCGGCGGTCGGGCGCCTGGCGGTGGACGTCGCGCAGAATCGACAGATGGCGAGCGCGACCGGGGCCTACCTGTTCGGCTCGCGCCAGGGGGGGCTGCTGGTGGCCCACGCGACCCTCACCCCGGGGCCGATCGACGACGCCGCCGCGGCCGTCATCGACACCCTGCTCCGGCTCGGGAGCGAGCGCCTCGACCGGGACGAGCTCGAACGCGCACGCGTGGCCGTCGAGGGCGAGGATGCTGCTCGCCGCGCCAGCCTGGATGGCTACGCGACCCGGCTCGGGTGGTTCGCGTCGCTCACCGGCAAGGCCGGCCACGAGCGCACGTACCGCGAGCGGTTGCGAACCGTCGACGTCGGCGAGCTGCGGAAGGTGGCGGCCAGGTACCTGCGCGCGAGCAACATGGTGGTGGCCGTGCTCGTTCCCGGGCAGCGCGCGGATGTCGCGGCCGGCAGCGCCTTCGATGCCGCGCCGTCAACCGGCGTGCCGGCGACCGCCGCGCCGTCTACAGTGATGGCGCGTCTCGAGCGCGTCCTGGCGGCCTGTGAACAAAGGGCTCCGGCGCCGCTGCCCACCCGCCGCGCGTCCGCCGCCGCCGTCGGGCAGGACGACCTCGAGTACCGCTTGACCTCCGGCGTGCGCCTGCTCGTCATCCCCGACGACACCGCGACCCAGGTCTCGCTCCGCGCCGTCTGGTCCGGGGGGGCTCGCACGGAGGACGCCCGCCTCGCCGGCGCCTCGGCGCTGCTCGCGCGCCTCTTGCCCCTCGGGACCCGCTCGCGGCGGGCCGAGCCGCTCGCCTCCGAGATGACCGAGATCGCCGGCAACCTGGCGGGCATCGCCGGACCCGACGTTTTTGGTCTCCGCGCCGACTTCCTCGCCACCCGCTGGGAGCGGGGGGTGGAGCTGGTGGTGGATGTCCTGCGCAACCCGCGCTTCGCCGAGGAGGACGTGGAGCGCGAGCGGCGCGTGCAGCTCGACCTCATCCGCGACGACGAGGTGGCCCCGGCCGCCGTTGCCCTGCGCACGTTTCGCGAGGCCCTCTACGGCGGGCACCCCTATCGCCGCGATCCCCTCGGGACCGTGCAGTCGGTCTCGGCGCTCACGCGCCGCCGCTTGCTGGATCACTATCGCCGCAGCTACCGTCCTTCGTCCTTGACCATCGCGGTGGTGGGCGCGGTGCCCCCGTCCGAGCTGGCGAACAAGCTGCAGACCCTCTTCTCGGACGCGTCGCCTGTCGCTCCGCCGGCCGCCGCGCCCGCGTCCGTCCCGCCCCGCGTCGCGGTCGTGGGTGCCCCGCTGGTGGTCGAGCGCGTGGTCGGCCGGCCCGGCGGCGCCGGGGGGGCAGGGGGGCAGGCATCCCCGCAGACCGCATCCGCACGCCACGCGGCTGGCCCGACACCTGGCCCCTCCGTGCCGACCCGGGTGGTGCTCGGTTACCTCGGCCTCACGGTCCTGGATCCCGACCGGTTCGCGTTCGACGTGCTGGTGGAGCTCCTCTCGGGTCGGGGACCGACGCCGCGCGCACCGGGCCGCGCTGGCACCGACACCTCCGAGGCCTCGGAGACGGCGGCCCCCGCGGTGGGCAGCCGTCTCGCCGCCGTCTCCGCCGGGGTTGGGGTCTCGGAATCTCCGGCCGTACTGGCGGAGGAAGCGGTCGATGGCGGTTTTCTGGCGATCTCGTTCCAGGTCGACCCCGATGCCTCCGTGGATGAGGCGGTCGCGGCCCTGCGCCGTGCGCTCGCGACCGTGACCACCCCGGGCGCCGCGCCCAGCGCCGAGGAGGTGGCGCGGGCCCGCCAGCTGCTGGTGGGGCGCAGCGCGCTCGCCTTCGAGCGGCGCGGGGCCGTGGCCATGGCCCTCGCGCTTCACGGCGCGCTCGGCGAGAACGTCCCGTCCTACCGCCGCGGCAGCGCCGGGCTGGCCGAGGTGCAGGTGGCGGATGTCTTGCGCGTCGCACGCCGCGTGATAGATCCCGGACGCGAGGTGCTGGTCATCCTGAGGCCAGAGGAGCAGGCCCTTGGCCCGAGGGAACGAGATGAGAAGAGCGTCGCCCGGATGAACCAGATTCCCGCCGGATTCCGCGGTGGGTATGCGGACGCCCACGGGCCGTCGCCCTCCCCGGGACGCTGAGCCCATGTCCATGTCGACCTCGACGGTGGTCTGCCCCGCCTGCGCCCACGCGGCGTCGGCGGAGCTCGGCACCTGTCCCCGCTGTCGCGGTGCCTTGCGCGATCCGCTGCTCGGCACGGTGCTCGGCGACCGTTACCGGATCATGGCGCGCCTCGGCACCGGGGGAATGGGCGCCGTCTACCGCGCCGAGCACCTCACCCTCAAGCGCGACGTCGCCGTGAAGGTCCTCCTGCCCGAGATGGGCAACAAGGAAGAATTCGTGCGCCGCTTCCAGCGCGAGGCGGAGTCCGCCAGCCGCCTGGCGCACATCAACATCATCTCCGTCACGGACTTCGGGCGCACGCCCGACGGGCTCCTCTTCCTCGTCATGGAGTACCTGGACGGGGAGGCGCTCTCGGCGCTGATCCGGCGCGGTCCCATCGCCCTTCCGCGCGCCGTCGCGATCTTCGGACAGATCCTCGACGGTCTCGGCCACGCCCACGCCGCCGGGATCGTGCACCGCGATCTCAAGCCCGACAACATCATGCTGGTCGAGCGGGAAGGGCGCCCCGACGTGGTCAAGCTGCTCGACTTCGGGATCGCCAAGGTCACCGATCCCGAAGGGCACCGCGAGGCCCTCACCCAGGCCGGTGTGATCTTCGGGACTCCGGAATACCTCTCGCCCGAGCAGGCCCTCGGCGAGCCGGTCGACGCGCGCGCCGATCTCTACGCCGCCGGGGTCATCCTCTACGAGATGCTGACCGGGCGGCGTCCGTTCGAGTCCGACGACAAGGTGAAGATCATCTCGATGCACCTGTCGCACGCCGTCCCGGGCATCGAGACCCTCGATCTCGGGTTCGCGCTCCCCGGCCCGGTCACCGAGCTCGTCATGCAGTCGCTCGAGAAGCCGCGCGAGCACCGATTCTCGTCCGCCGCGGCGTTTCGGAGCGCCCTCGCCGAGGCCGTGGCGGCGAGCCCGCCGCCGCTCGTGTCGCCGCCCGCTGGCCCCTGGGCCCAGGCGGTGGCCAGGACCGGGAGCGGCGCGGGATCGTCACCCGACGCCTCCCGGCCGGGAGCGCTGCAGTCCCGTGCCGACGGCCCGGTCCAGGGCGAGCGGAGCGGTCATGGTTCCAGCCATGGTTCGAGTCCCGGTTCGAGTCCTGGGTCCTCCGGGTTGCGGCGCTCGCCCGTGACGTGGCTCGTGCTCGCCATCGCGGCGGCCGTGGGGCTGGGCGGGCTCGGCTGGCTGGCGCTCGGCCACCGGGCCTCCGGGCCGCCGCGCAGCCCGGTGGTCAAGGCCCGGGTCCCGAGCGTGGCGCCAGCCCCGGCCGAGCTGGCGGTGCAGCTTCGTGTGGTCGAGAGCTGGCTGGCGGCGGCCGAGACCGCCAAGGCCCGCGTCTCGCTCGAGCAGCTCCTGGCCCAGCACCCGAGCGATGCCCGCGTCCGGTACTTGCTCGGTCGGGTGGCCTTCGCCGAGGACCGGCGCGTGCAGGCCCTCGACAACTACCGCGAGGCCATCGCGCTCGATCCCGGGTTTCGAGCCGATGCGGTGCTGCTCGAGCATCTCGGCCTCGTCCTCACCGATCCCCGGAACGACGGTCGGGGCGCCGATCCCAAGGCCGCCGATGCGGCCCTCGAGCTCGCCATCGAGCGGGTGGGGCGGCCAGCCACCGAGCTCCTGGTCCGGGTGGCCAACGCCCCGGGGGACGTCGACCGGCGCCAGAAGGCGGCGCTCGCGCTCGACGAGCTCGGGGAGGGTGCGCGGGTCGATCACGTGAGCCTCGCCGTCGCCGCCCTCAGGCGGGCCGCCGCCTGCGAGGACCGCAAGCCGCTGGTGGTCCAGCTCGGAAACAGCCAGGACTTGCGGGCGCTCGCCCCCCTGCGTGGGCTCCGCCCGCGCTCCGGGCTCGGCGGGCTCTTTGCTCAGGCGCCGGATTCGTCCTGCATGAAGGCCGAGCTCGACGAGGCCATCCAGAAGCTCGAGGAGCGCCTGCCGCCCGAACGGAAGGCCACCCGTCGATCGAGCAACCGGAAATCCAGCGCCCATGGACCCCTCATGCGGGGACGTTGATTCATGCCATCGAAAATTCAAAAGCCGGTCAAGAAGCCAACCACCAAGTCGCCCCGGCCCACCCCCTCGGGCGGCGGCCGACGGGGCTCACCCGGCTCGCGCAACCTTCTCAGCAACCTGGTGCTGGTGTTCCCGCTGTTCCTCATCTACCAGATCGGGGTCCTCGTCACCTATCCGCTCGTGAACGGGGCCGACCTGCTCACCCGCTTCCTGCTCCAGAACCTGGCGCTCACGCGCTCGGCGTACCTCGGGTACTCGGCGGCGGTCGCCGCGGTGTTCGCGATCGCCGTCCTGGTCCTCCGGCGGCGCCAGAGCCTGAACCTCTCCATGTTCGTTCCGGTCCTGCTCGAGAGCGCCATCTTCGCCATGACCATGGGCTCGGCGATCGTGTTCGTGATGACCCGAGCCTTCGGGATCAACCCGCGCCTCGCGACGGGCCTCCTCGGACAGGGCCTCGTCACCCGCATGGTCATGTCGATCGGCGCGGGGGTCTGGGAGGAGATCACCTTCCGCCTCGGCATCCTCTGCGGTGTGATGTTCGTGTGCGAACGGCTGCTGGGGATGCGCCGGTTCTTGGCCCTCGCCTCGGCGTTCGTGCTCTCGTCGTTGCTGTTCTCGGCCGCCCACCATATCCCCCCCTACGGCGATCCGCTCGATCTCGGCGTCTTCACCTTTCGCTTCCTGGCGGGGATGATCTTCGCGTCACTCTTCTGGTTCCGCGGCTTCGCGGTCGCCGTCTACACCCACGCCCTCTACGATCTCTACGTGCTCATCATCCGAGGGTGATCCCCGAGTCCGTGTTCCACGAGCGGGTGGCGGCCAGCGAGTCGCGGTGTACGCACGCTATACGCACACGCCCCACCTCCGCCCGCTGGCCCCACTCGAGCTCGGCCTCGTCCCGACCGGGATGAGCTACCGCTTCTTCTTCGGCGAGGGCTTGGTCTTGCCGGCCTTCGGCTTGGTCTTCGCGGCGACCTTGCTCGTCTCCTTGACGGCCTTGCTCGCGTGCGCGGCCTTGCCCGCCGGCTTGGCGGCCGGCTTCACCGCGTGCTTGGCGGGCTTGGCGCTCGCCGCCGCCTTGGGGGACTTGGCCGAAGCCGCCGTCCCCTTGGCGGGAGCCGACGCGCTCGCCGGGGAAGTCCTGGCGACTGCGGGTGTGGATGGTGTGGCTGCGGTGGATGCCGTGGGCGCCGTGGGCGCGACCTTGGCCGGGGCGCCCGCCCTGGTCGGACCCGCCGCTTGGGCTGCCGCGGAACTGGCCGCGGCACCCTTCGCTGGCGCATGGGCGGAAGCCTCCTTGGTCGCTTCCTTCGGGCTTCCCTCCTTGGGCCCAGCGTCCTTGGGCTCCTTCAGGTCCTTCGATCCCTTCGCTGCCTTCGGTGCTTGCGGTCCCGTCGGACCTTGAGGTCCCTGCTGTCCCTGAGGTCCTGGCGATTCCTTGGACTCTCTCGATTCCTTGGCGGCGGCCTTGCTCTTGACGGCCTTGGCCTTCGGGCCCTTCGAAGGGATCCCGTCTCCTTCAGCGGCCAGCGGCAACCCCGGCATGTCCTTGCGGTTGTGCACCAGCACCCGGCGCGCGTCCTTGAACGTGATCTCCACCTTGCTGTCCGACATCAACTCCGAGACGAATCCCTTGCCGAACTTGGGGTGCGTCACGATGGTGTTCTCGGTGTAGGCCTCCCGGAACTCGTAGGGTTTGCCGTTTCGGTCCGGGTACTTGGCGAAGAACTCCTCCCAGGAGTGCTTCTTGATGAGGGCCCGCTTCTTGGCCGCGATGGGCTCGGGCACGTCGTCCTCGACCTCGCCTCTCGGCTTGCGGAACGAATGGACGTCACCACACGGGTTACACTGCACACGCCGAATCTCGTCCTCGTACTTGGAGATGACCACATGCGTGGTGTCTGCCTTGCACTTCGGACAGTAGGCTTCGACGTCCGAGCCGACCTCGTCGACTTCGTCTTCGAACATGAAATCCATGTGGATGGTCCCTGCTTGCGGCTAGTAGCACAGGAACCTTATGCCTGCAAGATTCAACAGAAATCAGCTCGACCCGATCCGGGCGGTCGGGTAGAAGCGCCAGGTCCAGCCATGAGATACTTCGCAGCCGAGGTCGCGGGCAATGAACGTCTCGGCGGGGGGTACTTCCGCCTCGACATGGCGGGGTGTCAGGCCCTCGAGGACGCCGAGCCGGGGCAGTTCGTGATGGTCCGAGGGGAATGGGACCGGGATCCGCTGCTTCCGCGGGCATTTTCCTTGCTCTCCGTGTCGGGGGACGGGCACGCGCAGCTCCTGGCCAAGACGGTCGGGCGCGGCACCGCTCTGCTCGAGCGCGCCGTCCCGGGAACTCCTCTCGCCCTCCTTGGACCTCTCGGAAAAGCCTTCCCGGCTCCGGACATCGCATTCGTGGACCTACTGGTGGGCGGAGGTGTGGGAATCCCTCCTCTTTACATGCAGGCCAGGCGCGCCTTCGCCACCGGAAGGGAGCTCCCGGGGGCCACCGAGGTCCTCTACGGCGGCCGGACCAGCCACGACCTCGTCCTGCTCGACGAGCTGCATGCCTACGGTGTCGCGCTTCACCTCACGACCGAGGACGGCTCGGTCGGCCGTCGCGGCCTCGTGACCGCCGAGCTCTCCGCCCGCCTGGCGCACCACCGTGGCCGCCCGCGCCCGCCCGCGCTCCGGATCATGGCCTGTGGCCCCAATCCCATGCTCTGGGCCGTGGCGGCGATCGCCCGGCGGCACGAGGTGCCATGCTTCATCTCGGTCGAGGAACAGATGGCCTGCGGCATCGGGGTCTGCCTGGGCTGCGCCGTCCCCGGCACCGAGCGCCCCTTTCGCTACGTCTGCAAGGATGGGCCGGTGTTTCCCGCCGCGGAGCTCCGGCTCCCGGAGGTCCCGGTCGCCGAGGGGGTGGGGCGCGGCGCAGGCGACGAAGGCGTCGGGGTCGGCCGGTGAGCAAAACGTCACTCGCAATCGAGTGCGGCGGCATCTCCTTCCGCAATCCGGTGCTCACCGCCTCCGGCACCTTCGGCTACGGTCGCGAGTTCGAGGGCCTGACCGATCTGTCCGTCATCGGGGGCCTCGTGACCAAGGGCATCTCGCCCTTGCCCCGGTTCGGCAACGCCACGCCCCGCATCTGCGAGACGGCCTCCGGCATGCTCAATTCGATCGGGCTCGAGAACGTGGGCGTGGAGGGGTTCCGGGCCGAGAAGTTGCCCTACCTCCGGCAGACGGGGACCCGGGTGCTGGTGAACTTCTTCGGGGTGACCTTCGACGAATACGTGGCGTGCGGCGCGGCCCTCGCGGCAATGGAAGGGGTCGACGCGCTCGAGATGAACGTGTCCTGCCCGAACATCAAGGCCGGGGGAATCGAATTTGGCACCGACTGTCGGGTGCTCGGGGATCTGGTGCGCGCATGTCGTGCGGTCGTCTCGAAGCCGCTCTGGGTCAAGCTGACCCCGAACACCTCCGACATCGTGGCGCTGGCCAGGTCCTGCGCGGACGCCGGGGCGGACGGGCTCTCCGTCATCAACACGATTACCGGAATGGCCATCGACGCCCGAACGCGCCGTCCCAAGATTGCCACGACGTTCGGGGGGCTCTCGGGGCCGGCCATCAAGCCGATCGCCCTCCGCATGGTCCACCAGATTCACCGCGCCGGCGTTCCGCTGCCGATCTGCGGGATCGGAGGCATCCAGACCGCGACGGACGTGGTCGAGTACCTGCTGGCGGGTGCCTCCACCGTGCAGGTCGGCACCCAGAACTTCGTCGATCCGGACGGAGCCGCTGGCATCGTCTCCGGGCTTGCTGCGTTGTGCGAACGAGACGGGATTTCGGATATTCGCGAGCTGATCGGCGCCTTGCAACCTGCATTATCCGCCCACGGATAGTGAGGTAACTATTGACAAAAACTAGGTTACGCATATTTAACTGGTACGAAACTAATCGGAAACAACTCGCCGGTAGCGTAAGGCATCCATGAAGAAGATTGAAGCCATCATCAAGCCATTCAAGCTGGACGATGTGAAGGACCGCCTGCGCGAGATCGGCGTGCAGGGCATGACCGTCTACGAGGTCAAGGGGTTCGGTCGCACGGGCGGCAAAAAGGAAGTCTACCGGGGCTCGGCCTACGTGGTGGATTTCGTACCGAAAGTCCGGATAGAGATTGTCGTCAAGGACGAGATCGTGCGCGACGTGGTCGAGGCCATCCTGTCCGTGGCCCGCACTGGACGCATCGGTGACGGAAAGATCTTCGTGACGCCGGTCGACGAGGCCATCCGCATCCGGACCGGCGAGCGCGGCGAAGACGCCCTCTGAGCAAACCGAGCTGCAGGGCAACGCCGTTCGGTCGAAAAGGCCTCGGCGTCCCTTGCGGCGCTGGGGGCGGCGCTCGGGCTGGGGCGGTTTTGGCCATGTGGCTTTGACGGCCCGGCCGAGACGCAATAGGATAACCAGATCGCGGATTTCCGCGTCTTCATGGGTTCCCACCAGCGGTTCAGCGATCGGGTTGCCAGGGCAGCCTGGAGGGCCACACCCAAACGCGCCCTTTCCGGCGCCATTGGCTGGGTGGCCACCCGTCCGATCCCGTCGGGGATCCGCGCGGGGGTGCTGCGCAGGTTTGCAGGGTTCTACGGGATCGACCTGACGGAGGCTGAGCGCGCGCTGACCGACTACGCCCGCCTCGACGATTTCTTCACCCGTCGTCTGCAGCCGACGGCACGTGTCATCGACGCCTCGTCGTCGGCCGTGGTCTCCCCGGCCGACGGAACGGTCGTCGAGGCGGGACGGGTGCGACAAGGCCAGCTGCTTCAGGTGAAGGGCGTTCTGCTCGATGTGAACGAGCTGGTGGGCGATCCCGAGGCAGCGGGGCGACTGGAAGGGGGAGCGTACCTCACGACGTACCTGTCGCCGCAGGACTACCACCGGGTACACGCCCCCGTGGCTGGAACCATCATGGGCTGGCGCCACGTCCCGGGAGTGCTGTTCCCGGTCAATGCGCGCAGCGTCGCCCGCGAGCCGGGCCTCTTCGTCCGCAACGAGCGCCTGGTCACGTTCATCGACGGCGGCCCCGCCGGCTTCTGTGCGGTCGTGATGGTCGCGGCGGTCGGGGTCGGTAACATGTCCGCCGCCTACGATCCCGACGTTCAGACCCACGCCCGTTCCTTTCTACGCGCCGCGATCCGCCAGAAGCGATACGATTCGGGGCCGACTGTCGCCAAGGGTCAAGAAATTGGAACCTTTCACATGGGCTCAACCACCATCGCGCTCTTCGAGTCGTCGCGGGTCGACCTGTCGGCCCTGTCGACCGGTGATCGCACGCGCATGGGAGAGCGAATCGGAACGGTTCGGTCGGGGGCCATTGTCGGGGCGCATGGCCAATCCTGACGTGGCGGTGGGTGCTTGAAGACCCCCGATGCGACGACCGGTGTGCTGCTGTCCGAAGCGGCCGAGCCGGGCGCCGACGTGCCAGCGCCGGACACGGCCGAAGGAGAAGGCCGGAGGGGGGCGGCAGCCGGGCAGGCTCCGATCGCCATCACCGACGGAGACTTCTCGACGCCCACGCGGCGGACTCGAATCGTCACGCGTCCGCGGGGCCTCAAGACGCTGGAGGCGCTCGGGCTGCTGGAAGGTTCTTCGTCGGGATCGAGCTCGGCTCCTTCCGAGGCGGAGCCGACGATTTCCGTGACCGCTGGCGATTTCGGGCCCGCCCGCGGTGAGCGGCGCCCGCCCGCCGAGGAGCTCACGCCGCCCCCGGATGGGTGGACCCGAGGCACGCGGAGGGTCTCCGCGGTCGACGAGTTCCTCGCGGCCTTGCCGACGCCCGTTCCCGAGCTCGGACCGGTGACGCCTCCGCCCGACGTGCCGCTCTCGAGCTCCATCGGGGAGTCACCCCCGGTTTCCGCCCGGCTGGTCGAGCCACCGGTGGCCCCTTCCTTCATCGAGAACGCGGCGTCCGCCGCCGAGCTCAGGCGCGCCGCCCTGACGGCGACTCCAGAGCCCGTGCCTGCGCCCACCCGCGCTCCCTCCGCTCCATCCCGCGAAAGCGAGCCCGGGCGCGAGCCCGCCGATTCCCCGCCTCCGAGCCGGCGGATCGCGCCTCCTCCGGGGGCTCTCGACGCCGAGGAACAGGTGGCCGATCCGGCCGCGTTCGATCCGCGCGAGATCACGGCGATCCGTGTGGCCCAGGATCTGGAGACGGATCTCGATCACCAGCTGGCCGAGCGCTTTCACGAATCGGCTGGCCACGGCGAGGCGGGGGGAGCTCTCGAGATCGAGGTCACCCCGTTTCACGCCGAGGTCAGGCCCCCCGAGAAGGCCCAGCCTGCCACGACACCGCCCGGATTCTCCTCGGAGAGCTTCGGCGGCGACCAGGCGACCGAGCCTCGCGAAGCCGAAGCCGAAGCCGAAGCCGTGAACCTGAAGGATCGGACTGCCCACCCAGGCGAGCCGGTCCACCCACGTGAGGCGGGAGAGCCGGGACTGGGGTTGGGGGAGGCGCCCTCGTCCGCGCCGCCGCCGGGGGAGCCCGCCCAGCTCGACCAGGTCGACCAGGCCGGCGAGCTCGGGCCCATGG
>Ga0265342_10002305_pt1 | contig 16601 bp, 15 predicted proteins | sample 4CB327metaG_FD_203125 | JGI IMG/M metagenome (GOLD analysis project Ga0265342, IMG submission 203125) | Rhizosphere microbial communities from Carex aquatilis grown in University of Washington, Seatle, WA, United States - 4-CB3-27 metaG | ecosystem: Host-associated > Plants > Roots >...
ATCGGACCGCGGCCTGATCGGGGTCGATCAGATTCTGGGACAGGACGGGATGTATTGCGACGACGAGCGACGCCGCCATGCGCGGAGACCCGCGCTGTCGCGACGGGAGTCAACCTGTTCGGTGCTCTGGGTCATCCTGCCGAGGCGGCGGGCGAGCCCGCGCGTTCCCGCACCATCGCCACGGTGGCGACGGGCAGGTACGCCCTGCGGATCGGGGGCTCTACCAGCCCATCACGGTGTGGAGATCGGCGGCGAGCGCGGCACCCATCGCCTGCGAGGCGGGGATGTCGGGGTGCCCGCCGCATTGCTTTTTGTTGGCGTAGGGGCGCATGTCGAACACGTAGTGTTTCATGTCGCCGCCGGCCTTCAACGTCGCCACCATCTGGTTGACGGTGGTGGAGGCCGACTGGTCGGTGGTGTTCCCGGTCTCCCACTCGATGACGTGGATGAAGGTCGCATTGGGATAGTTCGACCGGATGTGCATCGTGAGCTTCAGGTAGGCGTCGATGTACGGCTGGCCCGGGTTTCCCACCGAAAAATCGTTGTTGTTGAGGTTCATGACCACCACGTCCGGCTGAAACTTCGTGAAGTCCCAGGCCGTCTGGGTCGTCGGGATGGAGTAGTCGTAGCGCGCGGGCATGACCGTGGTGGGGGTAGGCGTGGTGGTCCCGTAGTTCCGGTACACCCCGATCCCCGACCAGGCGATGGTCACCAGGTCGGCGGTGACCGCGCGGGCCGCGATGGCGCCGTACGAGAGATAATGGTTCTCGATCTTGATGGCAGCCGGGCAGTTGGGGGTGGCGGCCAGGATGCCGGCGCCGCACGAGAACGAGTCGCCCACGATCTCGATGCTCCGGCCCGGCGCGGGCGGGGGCGCCAGGAGCGCGCCCCCGGTCCCGAAGCCCGTGAAGCCGATGAACTCGGTCGGCCCGTCGCTGGCCTCGCTGTCCCGCCAGAGAAGGACGTCGTGCACGCCGCTCGCGAGGCCGGTCGCCAGCGCGTAGGTCGTCTGGCCCCCGACGGTGAAGATCTGCTTGGGGGTGCCTCCGTCGATGACCACCTCGAAGCTGTTCCCGTTGTTCCCGTCGCTGATCTGGGCCGACACCTGCGTGCCCATGAAGCGCGCCGAGACGTTCGACCCCGACCACTCGAAGCGGGTCCCCCCCATGGTCCCCGGCGCGGTTCGTCCCACGATGCGAACGCCGGGCGGGCCCGAGGGCACGCCCCCCCCGCCGGCGTTTCCGGCGCCGCCCACCCCGGTCGCTCCGCCCGTCCCGTTCTTGCCGTCGGTGCCCGCCGTGCCAGGCGCGCCGCCCGCCCCGGCCCCGCCCGTCCCCTCGATCCCGCCGGTCGCGCTCGTGTCGCCGCCGGTCGCGCCCGCGCCTCCAGTGCCCACGCTCACGCTGCCGCCCGATCCGATGCCGTTGCCCGAGGAGCCGCCCGAGGCCCCCCCGGTGCCCGCGCGGCCTCCGGTCGACGGACCAGAGCCTCCGGAGGCCTGGTTCGATGTAGGGCTCCCTCCGCTGGTCCCCCCACATCCCAGCGCTCCGCCGAGCGCGCCCGACAGGAGTGCCAGCATGGCGGCCGGCTTGGCGGCCTGCCTGGCCAGCTTGATGGCCACCTGCACGGCGTTGAGCACGAGACGACCGGACGACTGTCGGGGGCTTTGCAACTGCACGAGGACCTCCGGAGGTCGGTCCGAGCGGCAGCCCGAGAGCATCCCGTCTGACATGGACCGACTGTGATAGGGCGCCTGAGCATAGGAAATTTAACCCAGGGGTTCCCCTTTTGGGCTCCGAACAGCACGGCCGAAATCGGCCGACTGAAAACGCCCGTAGCGCGTCCGTACTCGTAACTCGGCCGTCCCGATACCCACGATACCGTAACGATACTGGAAATCCCATCATTCCCGCCCGGTAATCGCTCGAGAACGGATCAGTCGGACCCCGTTCAAGTGACGGGGCTGACGTCGTCGCCGGCGGCGCGCTGGTTCGCTTCTTGCCTTCTGTGGCGGGATGACCCCGGGGCATCGGCGGGCCGGCCCTGGCCCGGATAGAATCGAGGCGTCTTGAGGGTGACGCTGAAGCTCGCTCTGGCTGTGCTGCCGGGGGCCCTGGTGGTCGTGGCGGCGGCGGCGTTTCTCGAGCTGGCCCGCGATCGCGCCGAATTCGAGGCGGATCAACGCGCCGACGATCGGGCGGTGGCCGACGCCTTCGCCGGGAGCCTCGGCCAGTTGTGGGAATCGGTGGGCGAAACGGCGGCACGGACGGCCATGGATCGCCTGCGGATGTTCGACGCCCGGTACCGCATGAGCTGGCTCGACCTAAACGCCAAGGCGCAGGGCCTGCCCGACGCCGAGCGCGAGGCGTTGGCCCGCGGCCGGAACGTCATGTGGCGCGATTCGCGGCGCGATTCGCGGCCCGATTCGATTGGCTGGCTGCACGCCGTCTCCCCGGTTCTCGCATCTGGCGTGGTGGTCGGCGCCGTGGACGTCTCGGAGCCGCCGCCCGATCTGCGGGCCCACGTCCGCCGCACCATTCGTGCGACGGCCCTGACCACCATCGCGCTCGGCGCCACCATGACACTGGTGACGCTGCTGGTGGGAGGCTGGGTGGTGGGCCGCCCGATCTCGGCGCTCATCGCCCAGGCGCGTCGGGTCGCCGCCGGTGACCTGCGCGCGCGCTCGTTGCCGCGTCAGCGCGACGAGCTGGGGGCGCTGGGGCGCGAGCTCGACGACATGCTCGATCGGCTGGAGGCAGCGGCCAACGAGGTTCGTGCGTCGACGCAAGAGCGGATCGCCGCGCTGGAGCAGCTCCGCCACGCCGAGCGGTTGACCACCATCGGCCGCCTGGCTTCCAGCGTCGCGCACGAGCTCGGCACGCCCCTCAACGTTGTGGCCGGGCGCGCCCGCCTCATCGTCGAGGACGAGCGCGAGGGGCGCGCACACGCTGGCATCATCATCGACCAGGCAGAGCGCATGACCAAGATCATCCGGCAGCTCCTCGACTACGCGCGCCGACGGCCCCCACGCAAGGAAGGGCAGGACCTGGTGCAACTCACGGCGGCCGTGCTGACGCTGCTGGAAACGCTGGCGCGCAACCGCCAGATCGAGCTGCGCTTCCGGTCGGAGCTGGCGAGGGCCTCGGTGACGGCGGACCCGACCCAGCTTCAGCAGGCCCTGACCAATCTCATCGTCAACGCCATCCAGGCCAGCGTCGATGGTGGCGTGGTCGACGTGACGCTGAGGGCCGTGCGGGCGCGCCAGCCCGAGCGCCCGGCCCAGAGAGGCGGCGGCACCGAGACGGAGGTGTTCCAGATCGACGTGCAGGATCACGGGGCGGGGATGTCGCCCGATGTCCTGGCCCGGGTCTTCGAGCCCTTCTTCACCACCAAGCCGGTGGGGGAATCGACGGGCCTCGGGCTGTCGGTCACCCAGGACATCGTCGACGAGCACGGCGGCTGGATCCAGGCGGCGAGCGAGCCGGGGCGCGGCAGCCGCTTCGTGATCGTGCTGCCGCGGGGAATGGCATGACCGGCGGAATGGGAGCTGGACGCGTCCTGGTCGTCGACGACGAGCCGGAGATGTGCGCGCTGCTGGCGACCGGGCTCGGCAAGCGCGGCTTCGAGGTGGTGTTCCGCACCTCGGGCGACGCGGCGCTGGCCTTGCTCGACGAAACGGATTTCGACGCGGTGGTGGCCGACCTCAACATGCCGGGGACCTCGGGCCTCGACGTGGCGGCCTGGGTCGCCGCCAATCGATCGGACACGCCGGTCGTCGTCATCACCGCCTTCGGCAGCCTGGAGACGGCGGTGGCCGCCATCCGGGTCGGCGCCTACGACTTCGTGACCAAGCCCTTCGAGATCGAGGCCATCGCCCTGACGCTGGGGCGCGCGGTCGGCTACCGGCGCCTGCGCGCCGAGGTGCGCCGGCTGCGCGAGCTGGCGCCCGGCAATGGCCCGGGCGACGAGCCCGGTGGGGATCCCGTCGGCCTGGCGGGCACGGCGCTCGTGGGGCGCAGCCCCGCCATGCGCCGGGTATACGACGTGCTGCTGCGCGCCGCCGCCACCGACGCCACGGTGATGATCACCGGCGAGAGCGGCACCGGGAAGGAGCTGGTCGCCCGCGCCCTGCACGACAAGAGCCGGCGCGCCGCGGGTCCGTTCGTCGCCATCAACTGCGGCGCGCTGCCCGAATCCTTGCTGGAGAGCGAGCTGTTCGGCCACGCGCGCGGCGCGTTCACCGATGCCCGCGCCAGCCGGGCCGGTCTTCTGCTCCGCGCGAACGGCGGGACGCTGTTCCTCGACGAGATCGGCGAGGCGCCGCCCGGCTTGCAGGCGAAGCTGCTGCGCGCGCTGGAGGATCGGCGGGTCCGCCCGGTGGGAGGGGACGATGAACGCCCGTTCGACGCGCGCCTGGTGTGCGCGACCAACCGAGATCTCGAGGCAGAGATCGAGAGCGGCCGCTTCCGCTCCGATCTCTACTACCGCATCAACGTCATCGGTATCGATCTGCCCCCGCTGCGGGCGCGCCGAGACGACGTGTTGCTGCTGGCCCATCGGCTGCTCAGGCAAGAGGCCGCGGCCAACGGCAAGAACGTCACCGGCATCGCGGCGGCGGCCGCCGAGCTGCTGCGGAGCTACGCCTGGCCGGGCAACGTGCGTGAGCTTCGCAACTGCATCGAGTGCGCGGTGGCGCTGACCCGCTTCGAGGAGCTGACGGTGGCCGATCTGCCCGAGGCCATCCGCGACTACCGCCGGTCCCGCCTGGTCCTCGATCTGGATGATCCAGGGGCCCTGCCGCCGCTGGCCGAGGTCGAGCGCCGCTACATCCAGCGGGTGCTGGAGGCCGTTCAGGGGCACCGCACGCGCGCCGCCGAGATCCTGGGGCTCGATCGCAAGACGCTGTACCGCAAGCTCGAGCGCCGCGGGAGCGGCGACGACTGAACGGCGCCCCGCACCGGGGGCGAGGCAGTTTGCCCCGCGGGGCATTTTGCCCGCGCGCGAGCCCCGTCTCGTCGCGCTGATCCGGTCCCGACGTTGGCGCGCGCCTTGCCTCATGGGCAGGAATGCACCCCAGCGCTCCCCTCGTGGCCTCCTATGAGGACTTCGCCCGACACCTCGTCGCCGATGGAATCCTGAGCGACCCCTGGGTCGACGGCGTCCCGCGGTTTCGCATGACGCCGCTCGTCCTCGACCGCGTGACGCAGGTCTCCCTGTACGAGGCGGCGGAGTCGGTGGCCGCGGCGCACAGCGAGGCCGCCGCGCTGTGCGCGCGCGAGCCGGCGCTGGTGTCCCGCTATTTCGATCCGCCCTGGGCGTACCAGCTGATGTGGCAGATGAGCGGGGCGGCCTGGCATGGCATCGCGCGCGCCGACGTGTTCCTGACGGCGCACGGCCCGCGCGTCTGCGAGCTCAACTCCGACACGCCGAGCGGCGAGCCCGAGGCCGTCGCGCTCAACCATCTGGTCGACGGCGCCGGGGCGGCCCTGTTCGACGATCCGAACTGCCACCTCGGTGACGACCTGGCCGCGCTCGTCGAGGCGTCGACCCTCGCCGGCTGCCCGCCCACCGTCGGCATCGTCTACCCGACGGAGCTCCCCGACGATCTCTCCGTGGTCGAGCTCTACGCGCGCTGGTTCGAGGCGCGCGGAGCACGGGTGGTGCTGGGCTCGCCCTTCAACCTCCAACCCGATGGGCGGGGCGGGGTGGCCATGTTCGGCGTGCCATGTGGGGTGATCTGGCGACACTACAAGACCGACTGGTGGGGTGAACGACGCCCGGTGTGGCGCTCGGAGGAAGGGTACGCCGACCCGGCGCCGCTCGCCGAGGCTCTGATCCTGCTCGCCAGGGCCAGCGCCCGGGGCCGCTGCGCCGTCATGAACCCCTTCGGCGCGGTGCTGACCCAGAACAAGCGCATGATGGCCCTCATGTGGGGGGAGATGGAGCGCTTCTCGCCGCGGGCGCGCGACTCGATCCGTCGCTATCTGCCGTACACGGTGCGCCTGGAGGCGTTGCCGCGGCGGCGCCTCTGCGCGGAGCGCGCGCTGTGGGTGTTGAAATCCGACTATGGGTGCGAGGGAGAAGAGGTCGTCATGGGGGCCGCGCTCGACGACGGGGCCTGGGCGCGGGTGCTCGACGACGCGCGACCGGCGCGCTGGATCGCCCAGCGTCGGTTCACGCCGCTCGCCGGCGCCGGAGGCCAGGTGGCGAACTTTGGCGTGTACGTGGTGGGTGGCCGGGCGGCCGGACTCTTCACCCGGCTCCAGGCTGGGTGCACCGACCGCAGCGCGCAGTGCGTGCCCACCCTGGTGAGGCTGTCATGAGCGCGCCCCCGCGTCGGGTGGTCACCACCCCGGGTTGGTGGCGCGCCACGCTGCGCACGCGGCCCCTCCTCGGCCTCATCGGCAGATGGTCGATGCCCCTGACCGGCGGTGGCTCGTCGCTGGTGCTCGGGGGCTGCGCCGAGCTGGCAGCCGAGACGCGACCGGATGACCAGGCGATGAGCGCCCTCGACGAGCAACGGCAGGACGGCTGGAACATCGGGGGAGAGGATCGCCCCCTCGTGTTCCCGGGGGCGCAGACGCTGGACGCGGCGGGAGGCGTCCGCTGGCGCGCGGTCCTGCCGACGCTGGCCAGTCACCTCGCGCCCGCGGATCCGCGCTGGGCTCCCTACTACAACCCCACCCTCTTCCAGGCGCTGGAGGCGCCGCGAAACGCCGCCCTGGCCGCGGTGATTCGGCCCATCTCCACCCCCGAGATGACGACCGCCGCGCAGCGGGGCGAGGCGTTGCTGTCGTTGCTGGCGGACGGGGACAGGTGCAAGCGGGACGTCGCCGTCGTGCTTGACCTCCCCGGACCCGAGGCGATCGCCGTGGCGGCCATGCTCTCCCCCTGTCTTGATCCGGTGTTCGTGTTCGCGAACTGGCCGCATCCCCTCGGCGTCGTCCCGGCGCACCTGACGCTTGGGGCCGCGCTGTTCGAGCTGCCGACCTTCGAGCAGCAGCGGAGCCTCCGGCCGGCGACGGCGGCGCCCGTGTTCGTCCTCGATCGAAACCGGCTCGCGCCCTACGTCGACGATGCCGGGACGTTCGACAACCGCTACTTCGCGAACCTGCCGCCGGCCGGGGCGTTGCGCGCCGCCGGGATCGCGCACGTCCTTTACGTCACACCCGACGATCGGGTCGGGCGCGAAGTGGACGGTCTCGACGACGATCTGGCCGCGCTCGATCACGGGGGGCTGGACGTGCAGGTGCTGGCGCTGTCCGACTTCTCCGAAACGCCGATGCCGGGATGGCCCGACATCCCGTCGGTTGGTTCGCCCTCTCCGCTCGTCGGCACGACCGGGCCGCGCTTCTATTTCGGCGGGTCGCCGGGGACGCACGGCTGTTTCTGGCGGTGGTACGGCTGGGCGGATGGCGGGGTGCCACGCGCTGGGTCGCCGGCGGCCGGGCTTCCGCCGGCGCCCGTGGCCGCCCGCGTGCACTTCCATCCCGCCCCCAGGTCATCGTTCCCGGCGGCGGCGCACGCCACCGTTGGATGGGGGACGGGTAGAGGCGCCATGCTGGGTCACGCCAGCTCTGGTCGCAGCGGCTCGCTCGGGCGGGCCTCCACCGGGATGTCGGGGTAGCGGCCTCATGATCCGGACCATCTTCGGCCGCCCCTTCATCGATCTGTCGCCCTTCTTCGATGTCGAGGCGCTGGCCGCCCTGGACGACGAGATCTGCTGCGGCTTGACCCGCGTGCCCCTCGAGTACACCGGCGGCAGTCACAAATCGATGGGCATCGTCCCCCCGTCGATGGCGAACGACGCCACCGTGGACTACGGCCAGGTCATCGCCCGCATGAACCGCGCCGAATTCGCCCGCTTCGTGACGATGTCCGACACGCCCGAGGCGTTCGACCTCGATCGCCGGGACCAGTATGAATTCGGCGAGGAACGCGACTGGCCGCTCAGCCGCCGGCAGATGCAGTATCTCGAGTACCGGTACGGCGTGTACTTTCCCTGGAAGGTCTTCTACGAGCTGATGCCGAACCTACGCTGGGAGGACCGCGCGCAGGCCGGCGGCAAGGCCTTCTGCGCCGAGGCGCGGCGGATCTTTCCCGAGACCGTGGCGTTCATCGAGCGGCTGCCGTTTGCGAGCATCGGGCGGTGCACGCTGCTCGGCCTGCGCTCGAACGATCACGGCACCGTCCATCACGACGGCGAGGACGAGCCGGCGCTCGGTCACTTCGTCGCGCTGTGCCCGCGCGGGGACAAGCGGCTGTTCCTGTGGGACGAGGAGACGGCGACCCGGTTGCCGGTCACCGGGCGCGCCACCTGGTTCGACGATCGGAACTACCACGGCGTCGAGGCGGCGCCCTTCTTTCGCTACTCCATCCGTGTCGACGGCGTCTTCAGGCCGGCCTTCCTGGCTCGGCTGAGGCGGGAGCTCGATGCGCCCCGCTGACGGCGTGGCCCACCTGCCGGGGGCGCTGACGGTCGCCGAGTGCGCGCGCTGGACCCGTGCGGCCTACGCCGCGCGCGGGTCTTGGACCCCCAACTTCGACGGCGTCCAGTTCACGCTCGGCCGCGCCTATTACACCCACCTCGAGGAGGACCGCGCCGCCGAATACTTCGCCGGCGCCGATGCATCCGACGCTCTGGTCGAGCGGACACTGCCCGGATTGCAGGGGCGCCTGCGCGATCTCCTGTCCGGCTGGCTGGGGGCCCCGGTCGAGCGGCGGCGCGGGTGGTGCGGACCGGGTCTGCACATCTTCCCCGCTGGCGGATGGCTCTCCGAGCACGGCGGCGACGTCCACTTCGACACCGAGGGGTTGCGCGCGCGCGAGCTCGCCTCCCGCGCGCCGGCGCTGAGCGCCATCGCCATGCTTCAACCCGCCGCCCGCGGGGGGGGGCTGCGCGTCTGGAGTACCTCATACGAAGGGGATGACGAGGTGGCCGAAGACCTCGTGCGGACCACGCCCCACCAGACCATCGACTACGGGCTCGGCGATCTGGTGGTGATCGACAGCTACCGCCTTCATCAGATCCAGTCGTTCACGGGCGCGCTCGATCGGCTGTCCGCCACCGCCCATCTGGTCTTCAGCAAGGGGCGCTGGCAGAGCTGGTTTTGACCCGGCTTCGCCCGAGGGTGTTGCAGCGCCAACCCCCGTCAGTGGACGCGCACCTTCCTGCAGGACCCGAATCCGATCTCGCTGTTGAACGATTCCGCTCGCGCCGTACTTGGCGCTCGTGAAGAAGAAGTCGAGCGACCAGAGGGCCGAGATGAGCGCGTTGCTGAGGCCGGGCTCGCCGTGACCCGAGAACGTGTTGCACTCGCCGACGCGAAAACCGTCCGGATGAGGCCCTGTCCGGAGGTGAGAGGGACCCGGCGGGGCCGATCAGGTGCGCGGCGGGGTTGGCGGCGAGAATGGCGGTGGCGAAGGACTCCCACTTCGGCTTCAAGGTCGCCCAGGTGCCAAATCGGTTGATCTCGTTGCCAATCTCGAAGCCGTACACGCTTGCGCCGAGCTTCGACATCACGTACGTTTCCTCGGCTGTCGAGTTCGCGGGTGTCGCCGTGTCGAAGTTGACGCCGTAGATGACCTTGGCGTGGGTCGCATTCAGGAAATCAGCCAGGTCATCCACCATCGCCGTCCCGATGCTGCGCGAGTAGGGGGGGCCGCCGGGGCCCGGGACGGCGCTTGGCACCCACTGGCACTTGTCCACGTCATCCGCGCCGATGCGAATGACCGTGGGACCGAGCAGGTTGAAGAGCGCGATCATCGCCGCGTTCTTGCCGCTGAAGGTGCCGTGAGGGTGCCGGCCGCCGAGTCGACCGTGCCGGCGGAGTCGCGCGAGGACGGGTACGCGGCCGCGTCGGTGACCGACGACGACGGCGCGGACGCAGCGGCCTCGACGGGCGCCGCTGGCGACGAGCTCCCGCTGCACGCCAGCGCGCCGGTGGTCGCGGCGCTCGCAGCCAGCAGCCCGATGGCGGCGCGCCACACGACCGGATGGAGCAGGTTTAGACGCGATACATAACGTCGCTGAGCCATGGGTTCGAGTCTAGTGCGCAGCCGCCGAATGGCGTCAACGCCCAGGACGCCGCCCTCGACGACAAGCAAGCGATATTGGGAACAGGGGTCACACGGGACGGCGGAGCGTCAGCGGGAGGTCGAACCCGCGCAGGTAGTGCGGCCCGATGAAGTTGATCGCCTCCGCGAGCGCGCCACCTTCGAACCGCATCACGTGGATCGAATGCAGGCGCGGCTCGCCGTCTTCGTCGCCGCCCGAGTACCAGGCGAGGGCTGGCAGTCCGCTCGCGCGGGTGGGCGTCGCGCGCAAGCCCCGCGCCCAGAAGGCAGAGAAGCGCGGCGACTGCAAGAACCCCCGGACGGCATCCCGGCCGCGCAACCAGATCGCGTGCGGCGGCATCGCGAAGATCACCTCCTCCCGAAGGAGCGCCACCAGACCATCGAGATCGCGCGTCTCCCACTATCGCACGTAGGCGGCCAGGACCTCGGGCGACGGCTCGTCGGCGGGCGCGCGGCGGTGCGCCGCCATGGTCTCGCGCGCGCGGTGGAGCGCGCTGCTAACGGCCGGTACGCTCAGCTCGAGGGCGGCCGCCGTCTCCTCGGCCGACCACCCGACGACATCCTTGGGAAGGAGCGCCGCACGCTGCTTCGGAGGGAGCCGCTGCAGGAGCGCGATGAAGGCGAGCGCCACCTGCTCGCGGGCCTCGGCCGCTCCCGCCGGATCGGGGAACAGCCTGGCATCGGGCGCGGGCGTGACCCAGACCGACGCTGACCTACGACTTCACGCTCGGCGCCCTCTACCAGATCTACGCCGCCCCGCTGCGCCTGACCGCCATTCAGCTCCAGCCCGGCGAGAAGGTCATCGGCAAGCCGGCCGTCGGCGACAGCATCCGTTGGATCATGGCGCTCGGTCGCTGGGGCTCGGGGGCCCCCGACGCCCTCGAGTATCAATGCCTCTACCTCAAGCCCACCCGCCCCGGCCTGCAAAGCACCCTCGCCATCAACACCGATCGGCGGACCTACTACCTCGAGCCCCACAGCTTCGAGGACACCTACATGGCGGCCGTCAAGTTCCGATACCCCCACGACGAGCTGGCCGACGTCGAGGCCGCCAGGTCCAGGGACGACGCCCTCGCCAAGACCACGACCACCACCAACGTGAACCTCGACTCCATCAACTTCGGCTACCGCGTGACGGTGGTGAAGGACAAGCCGTCCTGGGCCCCAGAGCAAATCTTTGACGACGGCCGAAAGACCTTCATCCGGTTCCCGGTCTCGATGTTGACCCGAGAAGCCCCGGCCCTTTTCGTGCTGTCGTCGACGGATGAGGTCCAGCTCGTCAACTACCGGGTCAAGAACGACTTCTACGTCGTCGACCGCCTCATCGAACGGGCCGAGCTCCGGGTTGGGCAGAAGGACCAAGAGATCGTCCAGGTTGCTCGCGAGCGGTAGCCCACCACGGAACAGACGATGTCACACCGCACCGACCTCGACTCGACCCCCTCCGAGGGCGGTCCGCCGGGTCCCGATCCGGTACCCGATTCTGAGACCACGACCATCCCGCGCGAGCCGACTGATGTGCATCGGAGCAAGATTCCCCCCGACGATCCGCGGCTGCACATCGAGCGCCCGCAATTCCGCACGTTGAGAAAGGCACCTGCCTTGCTGGCGCTCGGCGGCATCGGCGCGTTCGGTCTGGTCGCCCTCGCCATCGGCCTCAGACCATCCGCGGCTCCGCCGGAGAGCAAGTCCACGACCCGCCCGCCCGAGGGGAGTGCCCCTCCCGTCCCCCTGCCCGAGATTCTACGGATCCCCCATGAAACCAGCACGACTGGTGGCGATGGCCGTAACCGCCCGGCCTCCGACGGAGGCCAACCGTCCACGGATGCTCCGGCGGCAACGCCGCCAGCGGTGCGACCGGCCGACCCACGGGCCGAAGCCCGACGAGAAGAATTCTGGAGGGCCCGGGGTGCCGGCCTGTTCGCCGCGATGGACGACACCAGCACCGCGGACCCAGCGATCCGACTATCGACGACGCCAGTCCCGGCGCCACCGAACAACGCCGGCCCGGCGGCCGCGGCCCAGTCCCCGGCCGATTCAACCCATTCACCCGACTCGAACCTCCAGGAGCGCAAGAACGACTTCCTGTCCAGAGCGGGGACGAGCGCAGCGGAGACCGTCGCCCGATCGGTCACCGCACCCGCGAGCCCCTACGAGCTCAAGGCAGGCACGCTGATCCCCGCCGTTCTGATCACCGGCATCAACAGCGATCTGCCCGGCCAGGTCGTCGCCCAGGTCCGAGAAAGCGTCTACGACACCGTGACCGGCAACTACCTCCTCGTCCCCCAGGGCTCCCGGCTCATCGCCGCCTACGACTCGATGGTCGCCTGGGGCCAAGAGCGCGTCCTCCTCTGCTGGAACCGCCTCATCCGCCCCGACGGCACCTCCATCACCCTCGACTGCATGCCCGGCATCGACCTCGCAGGCTACGCCGGCCTCTCCGACGAAGTCGACAACCACTGGACCAAGCTCATCACCGGCGCCGCCCTCTCGAGCATTCTCGCCGCCACCGCCCAGCGCACGCAGGGCGACGTCACCGGCTTCCAGCCCTCGCTCTCCCAGTCCTGGGCCAGCAACGCCGCCGGCCAGATCAACCAGGCCGGTCAGCAGCTCCTGTGCGAGCCTCACGAGACGACGACCTCTTGGCGGCCCGTCCGTCCACGAGAAAGGCCACACCGGGGTCGCATTCGGCACTCGCTGAGGCTCTCGCTGCAAGAATTGCGGCGGAGCGACCGCTTTACCCCTACTGCTGTGCCCCCGCGGGGTGGCACGAAACCTGCTGGGTATCCGACTTGGAAAGCGAGGAGGACCATGCTGTGGACTTTGGCTGTGATACTTGTCGTACTGTGGGCGTTGGGTCTGGCGACTTCGTATACGCTGGGCGGATTCATTCACATCCTGCTCGTGCTCGCCGTCGTCGCCGTGATTGTGCGGGTGATCCAAGGCCGTCGGATCATCTGAGGCGATCGCGACCAGATACGGGGAGGCGGCTACCGCAAGAACGTCAGGCGGCGGCATCGTGCCGGCGCGGACAGACGGTGTCGCCGCCTTTGTGCAAACGGCCGCGCTGGGCTACTCGACGCGGATGGGCGCCTGTCACTCGCGGCTCACGGAGAGCCATGGTGGGTGGGCCTCGCTCACAATCAAGTGGCCCGCGCCGATGTGTGGTGCAAAAAGACTCTGCGAGGAGAATGTCCCCGAGGGCCGGCGCGAGGAAGTTTGATGCGAGCTCGCCCGGCTATTTTGTGGCTGGCCGCGTTTCGCCCTGGGGAAACCGACATGGGACTGAAATGGAACGGCCGTTTCTTCCTCCGTGCATCCGATGGACCGCGGATAAGCTGCCCGCCAGCTCTTCAGCATCCATCAGTGATGGTGCTGTGCCGCCCGGCTCGGCGTTGGCACCTTGTGTGCTGCCCTGGCGCTGGCACTGCCGTAGGCGATGTGCTCCACTGCGCCGCTCGCGCGCGACGAGAGCGCGGGATGCAGAGCAGAAGGCGAACTGGCGTGACGGTTGCCAATCGGCGGCCTCGACGAGCCCTGGTCGGCCATCCCCGCTACCCCCTCGCTGGACGCCCAGAGGACAGACGCTGCACGCGGTCACACGGCCTGTTCGGACCGCCGACTTGGCGACCGCCGTGGCGAATTCTCGCTCTTCAAGAACGCCGGGCGCAAGAACTGCGCGAACAACTGCTCCGTGAAGCCGTTGTTGCCTGCTTTCGGTGCTGGTACGAAAGTTGCCCCAATCCGATTCATGCAACAATTGGTCACCGAGCGTCGCCCGAGAGAGCCGTCAAGCCGTACACAGGGGCCGACACCACGCATCGCCGTGCTTTCCGACCATGAGCTGTATCGGGACGGGATCGTCTTGATCCTGCGGCAGCACGGGTTCAGGCGTGCCGAAGGCTTCGCCAACTCAGGGGCCCTCCTGAAGAGCGCCCGCGTCGCGCCCGTGGATCTCGCGCTCGTTGACCTCGCGCACGAGCCGGAGAATTCCGAGGAGCTCGGGTGCCTCTTGCGGGCCGCGTGGCCCGATCTGACCTTGGTCGCAATTGGAACGCAGCTCCAACTGGCAGCGAGGGCGCAAGACGTGGACGGTTGCGTCGAGCTCCCGACCGACGGCGCGGCCCGGCTCCAGGCCATGGCCGAGGCCGTCGCCCGTAGCCACAAAGGTCCGATCAAAGGTCCGATCAAGTTCGCGACGTCGCCGGAGGTTGCACAGCAGGGCCTGACCTGGGCGTCGCTCACGCCGCGCCAGCGTCAGGTGCTCGGGCTCCTCGGGTGTGGCGTGGAGAACTCGAAGATAGCTGACTCCCTTTGCATTTCCGAGCGGGCGATCAAAGCCCACGTCAGCTGCTTACTCGAGAAATTCCGTGTAAACAACCGGACCGAGCTCGCTCTGATCGCGTGTCGGGCGGGGGTCGCGCCCGCATAGAGTCCCTCCAGTCGCATGGATAGTGGGTGTGGCTCCGTTGCGCGACGAGAAATCGGCCTAGTACGGAGTCGGAGGAGTCCACGGCGAGCGACCTACGGTGGCGCCGGCAGGGTTCTCGAGAGGGGTTCCCTTTGGTACATATTGAGTTCGTGCCAGCCGGGTCATAGTTTACCCGGCGAGGGCCTGTGGACCTCGTCGCCGACGACCGGAAGTCTGCGGCGAATGCACGTGCTGCATCGAGACCAAGGCAGGCCATGACCCCAAGCGCCGAGAACCCGAACCCGACCGCCACGATCCTCGTCGTCGACGACAACGAGGCCAACCGCTTGCTCGCAGAAAACACGCTCGAAGACGAGGGCTATCGCGTCGTCTTGGCCAGCGGTGGGGCCGAGGGGGTCGCCGCCTTCGAGAGGGAGCACCCAGACTGCGTTCTTTTGGATATTCGCATGCCCGAGGTTGACGGCTTCACCGCGTGCGAGCGGATCCGGGCGCTTCCCCGCGGCTCCGAGACGCCCGTCCTCTTTCTCACCGCGTTGCGGGACGTCGACACCTTCGACCATGCCCTTCGGGCGGGTGGAGACGACTTCCTCACGAAGCCCGTTCGGCCCACCGAGCTCGTCATTCGCGTCCGGAACGCACTCAAGCTGCGTCGTCTGAACTTCGAGCTCCGCGAACACTACGAGATTCTCAGGAGACAGCGGGACGATCTCTTTCGTTTGCAGCTGCAGAAGGAGCGGCTGACGGCGTTCGTCGTTCATGATCTCAAGAATCCGGTGAACTCGTTGGAACTCCGCGCGCAGCTCCTGCTCCGCGACGAGGGGCTCCATGAGAAGGCGCGCGACTCGGTGATTAAGATGCGATCTGCGGTGCGGAAGCTCGCCCAGATGATCCACAATCTCCTCGATCTCAGCAAAGCGGCCGAGGGTCAGCTGGCTCCCAGGCGCTCCGACATCGATCTGCGGGCGCTCGTAGACGACGTGATCGCGGAGCTCGACGTCGACGCTCAGCTCCAGGAAGTGAAGCTTCGAAGGACACTCGAGACCGACCGGGTTTACGCAGACGAGGATCTCTTCCGCCGGACGCTGACCAACCTGGTCGAGAACGCCATTCGGTATGCGCCGCCCGAAACGTCGGTCACGATCGCGGCGGCCCGCCTCGTTGGGGGGATAGAGCTTCGAATAGCCGACGCAGGCACCGGGATCCCGCCCGAGATGCGCGAAAGGGTCTTCGATCCCTTTGTGCGGGTAGAGTCAGATGCCCGCGTCCTTGAGCGCAGCGGCCATGGGCTCGGCCTGACCTTCTGCAAACTCGCCGTCGAAGCGCACGGCGGAAGTATTTGGATCGAGGATGCCGCCCCGGGCGCCGTCTTTTGTATGAAGCTTCCGCATGATGGCGCGTGAAGAGGCATGGAGCGCCGCCCTGTCGCAGGCGTGCTGGACCGCTCGGTGAGCACCGCTCGGTCTGTCGCGACGCCCGACTTCCGACTGCTCTTTCAGTCAGCTCCGGGGTGCTACCTGGTGCTGCGCCCCGACCTCACGATCGTCGCGGTAAGCGATGCGTACCTGTGCGCCACGATGACCAAGCGGGACGAGATCCTCGACCGCCGGCTCTTCGACGTGTTCCCCGACAACCCGAGCGATCCCGAGGCAACGGGCGTCGCGAATCTCTGCGCGTCGCTCGGAAGGGTCCTCGATCATTGCCGGACGGACCGCATGCCTGTACAGAAGTACGACATTCGTCGCCCCGAATCAGAAGGCGGTGGGTTCGAGGAGCGGCATTGGAGCCCCGTGAACTCCCCGGTGATCGGGGAGAACGGGAACGTCGCCTACATCATCCACCACGTCGAGGATGTCACGGACATCGTGCGTTTGAAGCGGGAAGGAACCGAGCAGGAGCGGATCATCCAGGAACTCTCCGTTCGCTCGGAGGAGCGCTACAGCCAGTTGCTCGACGCCGCGCCGGACGCGATCGTCGTGGTCGACGACAATGGGCTGATCGATCTGGTCAATGTTCAGACGGAGAGGCTGTTCGGATACGCGCGGTCGGAGCTCATCGGCCAAGATCTGGAGGTCCTGATTCCAGTACGCTTCCG
>Ga0265342_10002312_pt1 | contig 16568 bp, 11 predicted proteins | sample 4CB327metaG_FD_203125 | JGI IMG/M metagenome (GOLD analysis project Ga0265342, IMG submission 203125) | Rhizosphere microbial communities from Carex aquatilis grown in University of Washington, Seatle, WA, United States - 4-CB3-27 metaG | ecosystem: Host-associated > Plants > Roots >...
CGCACCAACTCCCGTTGGACTCACGAGGCTACCTCTTGACTCGAAAGACAGATGCTCCCCCCGCGGACGGGGCTCATGATTGATCGGAGGAAGTAGCTGAAATCATTTGGCGATAGATGTGCTCAGCTCGACGGAGCTCATCGAAGCCACGAGCAAGGACCTGCCAGCCTGGAGGTCCGTTGCTCTTGATGTGGGCGCCAAGGTCGGCGATGGCGGTTGCCACGTCACCGACGGTGGGTTTGGGCGGGAGAGCCTTTCCTCGCACGATCAAACGGAGCGCTGCGATCTGCATCGGCGAAAGGATCTCCGTCGCTGGGCGCTCAGATTGGTCGCGAGCGCAGCTGCGAAGCGCAAGCATTTGCCAGGCGATCGGGATGTAGATGCCGAGCAGGTTCTCCAAGCTGCGGAGACTCTCCAGCTGTGATCGTTCGAAGTTGCAGCCTGTCTTGAGCGCTTTGAAGTACTCCTCGATCAGCCATCTGGCTCTGTAGCCGTCGACGATGTCTTCGACCTGCTGCTGCGTATCGACCGGTTCAGTCGTGAATAGGCGCCACTCTACTGGTGGCTCTCCCGGCGGGCATTCGGTCTCCCAAACCCGCACGAGGTTGACCGTGACCGACGGTGGCAGTTCCGGGTCGGAAGCGCTCTGGGGCTTGCGCAACGTGACCTGGGTGGTCGAGATCGACAGGCGAGCCAACCGGGTTCGCCGGGCAGGATGGCTACGGCGAGTCGCAGGACGCTGTGCTTTTGCTCGAGGCGATAGCTTCACTTCTCGAGAAAATCGCAGGACCGCAGATTCCGCGGCGGTCGACAATCGTCCCTCTTCCAGCACGCGTTCCTGGCCACTTCGAATGATGAAGCGGCGCCCTCTCCTTGTTAGGCCAGCTAGCAACTCGTAGATGTCCGCCTCCCGATCCATCACGTGGATGGCTTCGACTCCCTCGAGCAACTGACTGACACTCTCGGCACACCGCAGCCAGCGCAATGACTCTCGCTCCGGGTCCTTCTTGCGGGCGGTGCTGTCGCGATGGCCCTTCAGGCTTGTTCGCACCATCGTTTCGAGCCCCAACACACCGAGCGGCGTTCGGCGTCCATCCGCGCTCACCGCCAGCGTCAAGTGCCCCAGAAACTCCTCTCGCCGCTTGCTGCTTAAAACACCAAGCCCCTCTCTTTCTGTCGAGAACTTGAATTCGGTAGTGTCACTCACCACGAGCACTCGCCCTGTTGCGCGTGCGCGTTCGACCGTCGCTTCGACGTGTGGTGCCATCACACGCTGGAGCGTAACTCGTCGATTCGATAAACAGCGATACGCTCCTTCGCGTTTCGCTGTGCTGCCCATCGCGACCGGCAAGCTCACGTCCGGCCGATTGGCTAGCGCCTCGGCTATCGCTCTAACCCGCTTCTCCCGTCGCGGGTCCCCAAGCTTTACTCCTTTGAACTCACCAAGGATGGCAGCTGTAACCATGCCTTCTGTAAGATCATTTTGTCCCCCGCTTGTCTAGATAACTTGTGCGGGATCTTGAGGCGGACGGGGGGAGGGGACCGGATCGGACCGGATCGGATCGGATCGGATCGGCGCGCTCCGACCGCAGCCCTTCCGGTCCCCTCCCCCCGTCTGCGGGGGGAGGGTTAGGGAGAGGGCAGACCTTGCGCGGGTTGCCGCTCGATCGAGCTACTCTTTCGCGCGCCTTCGCTTCGCACGCGCGCCCGCTCCCGGTACGGCGATCGCGGCGCGCTCGCGCACGACCTGGCGGGGGTCCTTGTCTTCGCGCAGGCCCTGGAACGACGGGTGGCGGATGTGGCCGCCCTCGGTCCATTCGACGAACGCGACCTCGACGACCATGGTCGGCTTCATCCACTGCGCGTTCGCGATCAGGCGGGCCACCGGCAGATGCTCGTCGAAAGGCGTGGTCGCGCGCGCGAGCTTCTTGCACGCGGCGTAGAGCTCGGCGGCCATGCGCTGGAATCCGGTGCCGACCTTGCCCGCGTAGACCAGGAGGCCGGCGCCGTCGTAGGTGCCGAGCAGCAGCGCGCCGAGTCCGCCCACGATCGAATCCTCGAACCCGCCGACGACGAACTCCTGGCGCAAGAGACACTTGATCTTGCGCCAGCTGGCGTTGCGCGCGCCGCGCCGGTAGAGCGACGCGCGCTCCTTCGACACGATCCCTTCGAGGCGCATCTCGCAAGCCTGTGCGAATACGCGGTCACCGTCGCCGACCACGTGGTCGACGTAGCGCCACGCCGGCGGCGGTTTGTCGCCCAGCGCCGCGCGCAGCCGCACCTTGCGCTCGTCGAGCGGCAGCGCGGTCAGGTCGACACCATCGAGGTGCAGGATGTCGAACACGAAGTAGACGATCTCGGGGCGCGCGCCGCTCCAGCCACGCTGCATCGCTTGGAAGCTGGTTCGTCCGTCGGGCAGCACAGCCGCCACCTCGCCGTCGAAGAGCGCGCTCTTCACGCCGAGCTTCTTCGCACCGGCGACCACCTCGGGAAAGTTCTCGGTCCACTCGTTGTTGCGCCGGCTAAGCAGCGAGACGCTCCCGCGCTCGATGAGACAGCCGATGCGGTAGCCGTCGAGCTTGATCTCGTGCAGCCACTGCTCTCCGCCCGGCGGCTCGTCGAAGAGCTGCGCCAGCTGCGGATCGTAGTCGGCGACGGAGCCGCCGGTCCGCCTAGCCAAAGTGATAGCTGGAGAGGCGCACGCCCATCGCGACGCTCCCATAACCGACGGTGCCGCGGTCGGCGCCCGCCGCGCCCGCGATCACCATCAGCGGCAAGAGGTGCTCCTCGCGCGGGTGGCAGAGGCGCGCCTGGGGCGCGAGCTCCCAGTCGGTCAGGCGGCCGTCGCGCGGGCCCTGCGGCAGGACCGCGCTTTCGCGGAGCCAGGCGTCGAATTCCTCGGAGATCGGGCGCGCGCGCGGATCGCGGAACGCGCGCAGGTTGTGGAATGTCATGCCGCTGCCGACGATGAACACGCCCTCGTCGCGCAGCGGCGCGATCGCGCGGCCGATCGCCAGGTGCTGCGCGGGATCGAGCCCGCGGCGTAGCGACAGCTGCACCGCCGGCACGTCCGCGTCCGGGTAGGCGAGCTTGAGCGGTACGAACGTGCCGTGGTCGAAGCCCCGCTTGGCGTCCTCGGCGCTGTCGATGCCCGCCACGCCCAGCAGTTGGCGCACGCGCGCCGCCACGGCAGGGTCGCCCGGCGCCGGCCAGGTGATCTGGTACGACTCGGGCGGAAAGCCGTAGTAGTCGTACAGCATGGGCGGCCGGGCCGCGGTCATCACCGTCGGCACGTCCTCTTCCCAGTGCGCCGACACGACCAGCAGCGCCTTGGGCCGCTCCCTCGGCACCGCCGCGACCGAGCGCAGGTAGTCGGCGAGCGGCGCCATCTCTTTCGGATCGAAGCCGAGATCGACGAACGGCCAGGGACCGCCGCCGTGGGGCAGGTAGACCACCGGCATGCGCGACCTCGCGGGCGGCGGTCCCCCCGGCTGCGACGGTCCCGCGCCGTTGCCGGCCCCGGGACTGCGGTTGCCGCCATGCCCGCCGCCGTGCCCATGCAGCGCCGCCAGGCTCGCGGCGCCGACGCCCAGTCCACCCGCGACGATCGCCGCGCGTCGAGTCGGATTTTTGTCGTTGGCCATCGGATCCTCGATGGTGAGTATGCTCAGGCGCCACGCCCGCCGCCAGGGGACAGATCCGGGCCACACTGTTGCATCCGGCGCATCAATCGCGTTGCGTCTCGCAAGGCTTGCGCGAGGGTCGCCTCTCGCGAGGCTTGCCCCCTCCCTAACCCTCCCCCTCGGCGGACCGAGGGAGAGGGGATCGGATCTTCTATTCGGCGGCGCGCGCGCGCGGTGTCGTGCGTCCGGTCGCGGCTGCGGTGTCTCGCGGCGCCATCGCCTTGGCGTCGGCGAGGATCACGTCGGCCGCTTTCTCGCTGATCATGTAGATCGGGGTCACGATGAAGAATCCGGGGATACGCGGGAAGATCGACGCGTCGACCACGCGCAGCCGTTGCGTTTTGTGAACGCGAAAGGCCGAGTCGACCACCGCCATCGGATCGCTCGCCGGCCCCATCTTGCACGTGCCGCAGGCGTGGTGACCCCAGGCTTCGTCCTTGATGAACGTGCGCAGGGCGTCGGGGCTCGACAGGTCCTTGCCCGGGAGGAGCTCGCTCTTGGTGAACATCTCGGTGTGCTCCGACATGCGGCGTACGAAGTTCACGCCTTCGACCACCGAGTCGAGATCCTCCTTGGCGCTGTCGTTGCCCTCGTCGAAGTACTTGAAGTTGATCTCGGGCGTATCACGCGGATCCGCGCTGCGGAGCCGCACGAAGCCGGCGGTATTGTTGGTGTGCGCTTTCAAGACCGCCCAGGTGAAGCGGCACTTCTTGGTCTCGTCCAGGTGCTCGCCCTTGTCGGCGGCGACCGTGGTCGGCTCGTCGTCTGCGAAGAACGCCTTGCTGTAGCCGGGGAAGTAGCCCTTGAAGAAACCGGGCAATCCAAAGACGAACAGATCGGGCTCTTTACGCTCGGGCTTCGAGCGCATGATGATTCCCAGGATCGCGCCGTTACTGGTGTAGAGGCCGCGCTTCGACGTCTTCCACTCGTCGAGCAGCTGGTCGCCCTTGACCGGATCGAAGGTGGCCTCGGCAAGGATCTGAAAGTCTTTCTTGAGGTCACTGATGACCGCGACCTCGTAACGATCCTGCAGGTTGCGTCCCACGCCGGGCAGCGACACACGCGGCGTGATGCCGTGCCGCTGCAGCTCTTCGGTGGGACCGATGCCCGACAGCATCAAGAGCTGGGGTGTGTTGAACGAGCCGGCGGCCAGGATCACCTCGCACCGCGCGTAGGCGACGCGCTTTTCACCCGCCGGTGCAGCGGCGCCGGCCGGAACCGAGCGCGGGTCCGCGCGGTACAGGCTCCGTCCCTTGGTGTACTCGACGCCGATCGCGATGTTGCCGTCGTCGAACAGCACGCGCGTGGCCAGCGCCTCGAGCTCGACGGTCAGCGGGTGGCCCGCCTGCTGCGCCGCCAGGATGTTCTCCCGCGTGCCGTTGCGCTGGCCGTGCCGCGTCGCCAGCGGGATGAGCGCGATTCCCTCGCTGCTGCGCGCGACGTTGCGCCAGTCATTGGGGTCGACCAGCGACTTCGCGCGCTCGTACGCGTCCTGGCCGCGCCAGATCGACTGCCAGAGCAGGCGCAACTTGTTCAGGATGCCTTTGGCGCCGAAGACCGCCAGCGCGCCTGCCGCCTTGGCCGCCGCCTCGATGATGCCGACCAGCTCCTGGTCGTGAATCACCAGCAACGGATCGGCCAGGTTGGTGTGCAGCCATCCTCCGAAGCCGTGGCGACTGGGGTTGGCCTTCGACGCCGCTCCGAAGCCGCGCAGGATGAAGAGCGCCAGCTTGCGCCAGAAGTTCGTCGGGTACTTGCCCGGCTCGAGCAGGTAGTCGCAACGTTCGAGGCGCTCGAAGTAACGGCGCATCTCGCTCGCACGCCACGATTTGTCGCCCGTCGCTTCCGCAATGCTGTCCCAGTCGCTGTTGTGCGGATAGACGGTGATCATCGCGTTGTGCGCGGTGCAGCCCCCCAGCGTGCCGGCGCGCGGATAGAGGATGCCGCCGTGGGCGGCCGAGTACTTCGAGTCGGCGTGCTGGCGCGCGGGATCTTCGTAGTGCTGCACGAAGTAGTCCCAGCGCATGGTCTCGTCTTCGGTCGACAGGCCGTGGAACACCGGCACCTGGTAGACCAATTCCGAGCCGCGGTCGGAGCCGGCCTCGAGCAGCAGCACCTGGAAGCCGGCGCTTGCCAGCGCGGATGCGACCGGGCCGCCGCCCGCGCCCGAGCCGACGACGATGTAGTCGTACGAGGGGCCGTCGGTGCGAGGAGGGGAGGGGGCCATCACCGCACCGGTCCTCTGGCGGCGAGCGCGATCCCGATTTGTCCGAGCCAGTAGACGCCGAGCGCAAGATAGGCGACGTGGGGGATCTTCTTGTAGAAGCGATCCAGCGCGAGGCTCGAGTCGGAGATGTAGAAGAGAACCGCACCGCCCGCAGCGAACGGCGCCCAGCCGAGATGGCCTCCGACCGTGGCCCACGCGCTGACCACCATGGTGGTGATCGCGGTGCCGTAGATGATGGTCGCGATCCGCAGCGGCAGCGCCGACGGGCGCACGTAGCGCAGCAGGACCATCGTCGACGTCACGATCACGATCCCCACGACGATCGGGATCGGCGACCAGACCGCGACGCTGAGGTTGGCGATGATGTAGAGCACATGCGCGGCGAGGAAGCCGACCAAACCAATCATGAAAGCGGGGTCGCTGTCGGATAACAGCGCCACGTCACCGACCAGCGACAGCAGGATGCCGGCGACGACCAGCTTTGCGAACGACGAGTGCGGCCAGCCGACCACCACCAGCAACAGAATGGTCGCGAGCGGTTTGAAGATTCGAGTGAGCAGAGGGACGCCGCGCTCGATGCCGGCGATCGCCAGGGCCCCCGACACGATGACCGCGGCCACCGCGCCGATCAACCAGCCATCCGTCATGAATGGACCTTTCTGATGCTTGCGTGAAGGGTGCGGGAGTTCCCCGCTTGAAGGGTGCGGATCTCCCGCTTGAACGCTCCGAACAACGGTTATTCCCACGCCGCCCGCGCGGCCACCGTAACAAGGCCACAATTCGTTGCGCAACTAATTTGTGCCGCGCGAAGGAACTTCGGTCGGTGTTTCTGCGTTGTTGATTGTTGACAGCTCAAAGGCGCTGGGGACACACTCGCGCCCGACCTGTGTCTGCCGTCGCTCACCGTCGGTTGCACAGGCTGGCGCGCACAGGGGGCCCACCCGCGACATGCCGAGGAGACAGACGACGATGCGGACGACGACCCAGCGAAGCGCAAGCCCGCACACGAAGTCGGTCGCGGCCATGGTGTGCGCTGCCATCGGCGTCACGTCTTTCGGTCTCGTCATGGGGTGCAAGCGCGCGCCCGAGCCGGGGCACGTGCTCGACGAGGCGCGCGCGGTGAACCGGACGGTGGCGTCGCTGCCCGCCGCCGACGAGGATTACTTCCACGACATGGACGGCGCGGTGGCGCTCACGCCGGACGAGGTCAAGGGACGCAATTCGTGGATCGTCTGGAGCGGCGGCAACGATCGGTTCTGGGACACGATCTCGCGCAAGAGCAACGGCACGCTCGATTTCCTGAAGACGTTGTCGTCGTTCCCAGGGTTGAAGGCCAACCGCGACAATCGCTGGAACTACCTGGGCCTGGTCAATGAGCCGTGCTTCGAGAAAGCGACCGGTCCCGATCCGGCGCGGTTCGGCCTGTGGTTGGATCACCGGCGCGCCGATTGTCCGCCCGATCCGTTCGAGAACGAAAAGAGGTATCCCGGCGTGGCCGTTGGCGCGCGCGGGAAGAACCTGCCGCTCGGGTCGTTCTACGGGTGGGCGACCGGCATTGTCGGCCTGCGCCTGTTTCCGAACCCGGACTTCGACGAGGCGGCGGCGAAGAAGTGGGACGCCAAACGTTTTTACGAAGACCCGAGCTACTACTTCTCGAAGGATCTGGTGAAGCCCTACCGGGTCGGCATGTCGTGCGGTTTCTGTCACGTCGGCCCGAGCCCGATTCATCCTCCCGCCGATCCGGAGAAGCCAGCCTGGGCCGACCTCAGCTCCAACGTCGGCGCGCAGTATTTCTGGGTCGACCGCATCTTCGCCTGGGAGGCCGACGAGACCAGCTTCCCTTACCAGTTGTTCCACACCGCGCGGCCGGGCGCGCTCGACACGTCGCTGGTGTCGACCGACTACATCAACAACCCACGCACCATGAACGCGGTCTACGAGCTGGGCGCGCGGCTAGAAGTCGCCAAGCGCACGGGCAAGGAGACGCTGGCGGGCGGCGGACTCAACAACAAGCAGTTCAACGACTACGTGAAGGATGGGCCGCTCACGGCGTTCTATCAGGCGCCCTCGACGGTCTGGTCGCCGCGCGTGCTCAAGGATGGCTCCGACTCCGTCGGGGCGCTGGGCGCGCTCAACCGCGTGTTCCTGAACATCGGCCTCTTCAGCGAGGAGTGGCTGCTGCACTTCAACGCGCTGGTCGGCGGCAAGCGGCCATCACCGATCGAGATCGCGGTCGCGCGCCAGAACTCCGCGTACTGGGAGGCGACCGAAGCGCAGACGCCGGACCTGGCGCTCTTCTTTCTGAAGAGCGCAACCGCGCACCATTTGAAAGACGCGCCCGGCGGTGACAAGTATCTGGCCAAGGACGCCGACAAGCTGCCGCGCGGCAAGGAGGTGTTCGCCGAGCGCTGCGCGCGCTGTCACTCGAACAAGGCGCCGCCGCCGGTGGTCGACTTCGCGAGCTGTCCACCAGCCCAGTACCTGGACTGCTGGAGCCGCTACTGGGCGTCGACCAAGACCGATGACTTCAAGAAGAAGATGCGCGACATCGTCAAGGCCGACGACTTCCTGGCCGGCAACTTCCTGTCGACCGAGCTGCGCGTGCCGGTGACGCTGCTCGAGACCAACGCGTGCAGCCCGCTCGCGACCAACGCCCTGGCCAACAACATCTGGGACAACTTCTCGGCGCAGAGTTACAAGGACTTGCCGTCGGTGGGTACGATCACCGTTCACCACCCGATCACCGGCGCGCCCCTCCCGTATGTCATGCCGGCGGGCGGGCGCGGCTACACGCGGCCCGCGTCGCTGATCAGCGTCTGGTCGACGGCGCCGTTCCTGCTCAACAACAGCGTCGGTGACTTCAACCCCAGCCCATCGGTGGACGCGCGCATGACGTCGTTCGAGAGCTCGATCGAGCAGCTGTTGTGGCCCGAGAAGCGCAAGAAAGATGCGGTGCTGGGCGACAAGGTGCCGGGCGTGATCGACAGGACCACGACCGCCAGTTACTTGCGCGTGCCGGCGGGCTTTCTGCCCGACTGGGTCAAGCCGCTGCTCGGCCCGCTGGCCCGGATCGCGCCCTGGCTCGCCAGCGACGAGGGGGTGGAGATCGGCCCCATCCCCGCCGGGACGCCGGTCAACCTGGTCGCCAACCTCGAGATGGTCTCGGAGTCCGACGACCTCGGCGCTCGGCTCGCGCACGAGAAGAAGGTGCTGGCACTGCTGCTCAAGGCGAAGCACGACTTGAAGTCGCTGCCCGCCGGCGCCAGCGCCGAGGAGCAGCAACGCACCTTTGCCAACCTGGTCGAGCCGTTGCTGGAACTGAGCAAGTGTCCGGACTTCGTCTCCAACCGAGGACACTACTTCGGGACCTCCTATTTCAAGGAGGAGCCGCCCCTGACCGACGACGACAAGCGCGCGCTCATCGCGTTTCTGAGGACGTTCTAGTGACCGGAGCAGAAGCGCTTCCAGGCGTCGTCGGCGCTGACCGGGCCGCCGTGTCCGAGGTAGAGGCGCTTCGCGCCGGCTCGGATCACCACACAGATCTGCGCCTCCGCGGCGGCGCGGTCGTCGTGATAGTAGTGCGTGCCTGGCGAGCTGGAGAACATCGCGCCGCCCAGGTAGCCGCCGAGCAGCAGGTCGCCCATGAAGGCGTCGCCGTCGGCGAGCAGGAGGACCTGGGACCCCGGCGTGTGCCCTGGCGCCGGAATGATCCGTCCTGTGATGCCGTAGGGACCGAGATCGATCGGCGCCGTGACCTCGATGTCCGGGTTGTACGGCTTGAAGGTGGCGTCGATGAACGGCCGCAGCAGGCGCGCGGTGAACGACATCGGCTGCAGCTTGCGGTTGCGCCCGTTGTGCAGCATCTCGACGTCGTCCTTGCCCACGACGATCGGCGCGTGCCACCGGTCGCGGACGATGCCGGCGCCGCCGGCATGATCGGCGTGGCCATGGCTGAGGACGATCAGCGCCAGATCGCCGGGCTTGATTGCCAGTCGATCGAGATCTTTGGTCAGCTTGCCCGATTCGTCGGACGTTCCCGAGTCGAACAAGATAGGGCGCCGGCCGTAGATCACGTAGGCGTTGGCAATGCCCAGGTCGAGCATCTGAACGTTCGGCTTTTCGGGTGTTGCTGGCGTCATGGCCACCAGGCTCGGTCCACACGCGGGCAGCGCCAGCGCGCTCCACGCAACCACGTTCACAATCGTCGCCGCTCGCACGCGCGCACCTTAGGACGAAAGAGGGCTCCATGAAAGAAGCGAAACGATCGGTGGTTCTCGGAATGGGGCTCGGCGCGGGAGCGCTCGCGCTCACGCTGGCTCTCATTGTTCCGCCCGCGCGCGCCGCCGACCACAACGACCCCAACGGCGCGAATTCGATCTTCTCCGACATCGCCCCGTCGCCGGCCGACCTCTATGACCTGTTCGGCTTCCCGGTCGAGGATGCGAGCGGAGAACGGGTCGTGGTGGCTCTCACGTTCGGGGCGGTGCCGCGCGCGGGCACGCTGGATCCGGATCTGCTCTACCGGGTGTTCCTGTCACCGGGCGTGCGGGTCGACTCGGGACTGAAGGATGACGACGGCCTCGAGGGCATGCTCAAGTACTTCGACGCGGTCAAGGACAAGTACGCGCAGCTCAAGCCCTCGGAGGTGCGGGTCAACGTCGACGGGCAGGGCAAGGCGCGCCTGCAGTTCTTCAAGCTGCCGGGTGGCGACTTCAGCGCGATGATCGACGTGAATCAGCCGGCGACGTTGCAGGCGCCGGGCGGCTTCGCGATCAAGGCGTTCGTGGGCGGGCGCGACGACGCGTTCTTCAACGACCTCCCCGGGTTCTTCCGGTCGATCAACTACGCGCCGCAGTTCTATCACGTGCCCCTCGCGATGAAGGAAGCGCGCGAGCTGAAGATTCCCAAGACGCTCATCGAGCTCGAGGGCAACACGCTCTTCAACTTCAACCCCGCGATCCCGCTGCACGGACAGGGCGTGAAGCTGGATCTGCCGCCCGGGCCGCTGACCTGGAACGGCAACAAGTACCACAAGGACGCCAACGGCAATTTCCGCTTCGTCTACAGTGGCAAGGACGCGCAGGCCGGCCGCAACGTCAACGCGATCATCCTCGAATTCCCGCTGGCAGCGCTGACCAAGTCACCGGCCACCGACCGCATCGTCAACGCCTGGGGCGAGAGCTGGGTGCTCAAGGCGGCGAACAAGGTCGAGACCATTCCAGATGACCGACCGCGCGTCCAGCAGCCGTTCTACCTCGAGCACCCTTGGGTGATTCCCGGCATCATCGTGCTGTTCGGTCTGTTGCTGGCGCTGCGCGGCGGCGGCCGGTCCGGCGCGGGCCGCGTGGTCGTGCGGCTCATCGGCGGGCTGCTGATCATCGGCGGCGTGATTGGGGGCATGGCGCTGACGTCGATCGGCAAGCAGAAGCCGGACCTGTCGCTGAAGGCGGGCGACATGGACGCAGAGTTGCAGCGCTACAAGCTGGTCGACACCGACGGACAGCCGTTCGCCGACGCGGCCCTCAACCAGCGCGAGGACTCGAAGCAGCTCGGCGCCTACAACTTCTCGCTCGCGCCCAGCTTCGTCACACGCCTCGCGCACCTGGGCTGGGGCTTCGGCCCGTCGATCAGCGCGCTCGGCCTCAAGACGTCGTTCGACCACTCGAATTCGCCGATCTCGGTGCACCGGGAGTACGGCACCGGCCTGGCCGCGACGCTGGAGGCGTTCCCACGTGTGAAGAAGGTGATCTTCCAGCGGCTCAACATGCCGGACGACAAGTGGAAGCGAAAGGGGATCGACATCCCGCTCAAGCGGCCGATCGAGATCTTCATCCCCAACGTCTGCCCGATCGACATGGACACGAACGGCACCTGGCCTTACGGGCGGCGACTCGAGGATCAGGTCGCGACGCGCTTCCTGTCGCTGTTCCTCGACATGTCGGCCGAGGTCGGCGGGCAGAAGGTCAACATCGAGACGCTGAGCCAGCAATCACTGTGGGACAAGGTGCCGATCGAGCCCAAGACGCCGCCCAATCCGCTGAAGAACGACAAGGAGTTTCTCGATCACTTCCCGTACCTGGCCGAGCCCTGGTAGCCGCTCGGGCGCGAGCGGGGTCGCGTGGCGGGCTGGCGGCCGCTGGGCGCTGATCGCGCTGCTGGCGGTGATGGCCGCCGTCTTCTGGCGCTCGCCGCGCCGGACGGCGGCCACCGACTACGAGCGGGATCGGGCGGCGCTCGAGCGCGAGGGCACGGCGAGCGATGGGCGGGCGCTGGACCCCGCGGCGCAGGTCCGTCGCGCGGGCTGGTTGCAGCGGCGCGGGAGCCTGACCGGAACCCCCGCCGATCTCGTCCTGGCTCTGCGCCTCATCGACACGGCGACCGCGCGCGCCGGAGCGTCGGACGAGGTCGCGTTGCTGGCGGCGATGCTGGCGCTCGATCTGCACCGCCTGGCCGACGCGCGCCGCTGGCTCGGGGTCGTGCGTGACCGCGACCGGTGGCTGGTCGCCGCGACCGAGGGCGATCTCGCCGTGCAGGACGGCCGCCTCGACGAGGCCGGCGCGCTCTACGCGCGCGCGCGCGACGCCCACGCCGGCTGGGAGGTGCTGGCGCGGCTCGCGAGCCTGAGCGTCCTGCGCGGTGACGACGACGGTGCGGATCGCCTGTACGACCAGGCCGAGAACGATGTCGACGCCAAGGCAATGCGGACGTACGCCTGGCTCGAGGTGCAGCGTGCCCGCATCGCGTTCGCGCGAGGTCGCTTTGATGAGGCGGGGCTGCGCTATGACCGCGCTGCGCGCGCCTACGGTGGATACTGGCTGGTCGAGGCGCAGCGCGCGGAGCTGGCGGCGGCGCGCGGGCAGGGTGGTCCGGCGCTCACGCTCTATACCCGCGTCGCCGAACAGGCGCCGAGGCCGGAGCTCGCGCAGGCGACGGGCGAGCTCTACGCCTACCTGGGCCGGCCCGCCGACGCGGCGCCCTGGTATCGGCGGGCGCTGGCGGTGTATTCCCGATCGGTCGAGCGCGGCGAGGTTCACTATCTGCACGCGCTGGCTGCCTTTCACAGCGATGTCTCCGGTGACGCGACCGAGGCGCTTCGCTGGGCCGAGGCCGATCGCCGGCTGCGGCCGGGCGTAGCGGCGGCCCGCGATCAGCTGGCCTGGGCCCTGTTCCGCGCCGGGCGCCTCGACGACGCCCGGCGCGAGAGCGTGGCCGCGCTGGGGATGGGAGCGCCCGACACGCACGCGCTCTACCATGCGGCGATGATCGCGCTCGCGGCCGGGCGATCCGAGGAGGGCGCGGCGCTCTTGCGGCGTGTCGCCGCGCTCGACCCACTGTACACTTCGACCTTCCACGCCCATCACTAGGAGCTCGCGAGGCCACGAAGCCTTCGTGCACCCCCCCCCCGCGCGGCGCGACGAAAAACACGATAATCTCACCGGTCGAGGAGCACGGCACATGCAAGAGCGGATCGCAGTGATTGGTCTCGGATACGTCGGCCTGCCGGTGGCGTTGGCCTTTGCCCGGAAGTACCCCGGCGCGATCGGGTTCGATGTGAACCAGGAAAAGATCGAGGAGCTCCGTCGCGGATTCGATCGCAACCAGGAGGTGCCGGAGAGCGAGCTCAAGGAGTCGTCGCTCAAGCTCACCAGCGACGTCAACGATCTCAAGAGCGCGACGTTCTTCGTGGTCGCGGTCCCCACGCCGGTCGACCACAACAACGTCCCCGACCTGACGCCGGTGGTGAAGGCGTCGGAGACGGTCGGCAAGGGGCTGACCAAGGGCGCGGTCGTCGTCTACGAGTCGACAGTCTACCCGGGCGTCACCGAGGAGATCTGCGGCCCGATCCTGGCCAAGGTGTCGGGGTTGACCCAGGGCAAGGACTTCAAGCTCGGCTACTCGCCCGAGCGCATCAACCCCGGCGACAAGGAGCACACGCTGGAGCGCATCGTGAAGGTGGTCTCCGGCGAGGACGCGGCGACGCTGGACCGGGTCGCGGGCGCCTACGGCTCGATCATCGACGCCGGCGTGCACCGCGCGGCGTCGATCAAGGTCGCCGAGGCGGCCAAGGTCATCGAGAACACCCAGCGCGATCTCAACATCGCGCTCATGAACGAGCTGGCGATCATCTTCGAACGCCTGAACATCCGCACCGCCGACGTGCTGGAGGCGGCAGGCACCAAGTGGAACTTCCTCAAGTTCCGCCCCGGCCTCGTCGGCGGCCACTGCATCGGCGTCGACCCGTACTACCTGACGATGAAGGCGCAGCAACTCGGCTATCAGCCGGAGGTGATCCTCGCCGGCCGGCGCATCAACAACAACGTCGGGCCGTACCTGGCACAGCGACTGGTCAAGATGCTGATCAAGCAGGGCATGGCGGTGAAGGGCGCGCGCGTCGGGGTCCTGGGGCTGACGTTCAAGGAGGACTGCAACGACCTGCGCAACAGCAAGGTGCCGGACATCCTGGCGGAGCTGCGCACGTTCGGCATCGAGCCCCTGATTCACGACAGCCGAGGCAACCCGGCCGAGGCGCATCACGAGTACGGCGTGACGCTGAACCAGCTCGAGGAGTACAAGAACCTCGACGGGCTCATCGTAGCGGTCAGCCACAAGGAGTACATCCAGCTGGGCCAGGCCAAGATCCTGAGCATGGTGCGCGACAACGGGTGCTTCATCGATGTGAAGAGCGTCTTCGCGCCGGCGAAGATGGAGCGCGGTATCCAGTACTGGAGCCTCTAGAGAGGCGCCGAATCATCGCCCTGGGATCATTTGACGGATCGGGACGAAGTGGCTATTGATCGGGAAAACGACCCTTACGAACGATTCAAGAGATGAGTAGCTGCGGCCGGTGCGGTCGGAATAACGCAAAGGATGCCCAGTTCTGCGCGGGGTGCGGCAGTCGCCTTTCGCCCGAGCCGTCCTTCGAGCCCCCTGCGGGGGGGCCCGCTATGGAGGGGCTCCGCGCGGTGGTGCAGAGGCTGGTCGCCGATCGGCTGGCCGAACCCGGGACCCTGGATTCGGCGCGCCGCCCCATCGATGGCGGCCAGAATGGACTGGAACGGAAGGGCCCAGCATCGCTCACCGTCATCGGGCGCGACGGATCAGATGGACAGTCGTTTGCGGTGATCGGTGATCAGATGGATATCGGGCGCACCGAAGGCGCGCTCACTTTCGACGATCCGCACCTTGCACCGCGGCATGCGCGCATCACCTGCGGCCCTACCGGGTACGTGCTGTGTGATCTCAGCACCCGCAACGGCGTATATCGTCGCCTGCGCGGTCCGATCGATCTGGATGATGGCGACCAGATCTTGCTCGGTAAGCAGGTCCTGCAGTTCACCGTCGTCACCGATTACCAGCGCGCGATGAACCCATCCATCGACAGCGGCGTGCTCCTCTTCGGAACGCCGGTTCCGCCCGCGTGGGGACGCCTGATGCAAATCACGCTCAGCGGCGTCGCGTGCGACATCATTCACCTCTCCCGTCAGGGGGTGGTGCTCGGCCGCGAGCAGGGAGATGTCGTCTTCTCCGACGACGAGTTCATGTCGCGGCGGCACGCGCAGGTTTCGATCCGAGAGGGCCGCGCCAGACTCGAGGATCTCGGGAGCTCGAACGGGACCTTCATCCGCCTGCGCGGCCTGCACTCTCTCGTGTCCGGCGATTTCATCCGGGTCGGTGACGAGCTCCTGCGCTTCGATCTCGGCTGATACGCCGATGACGAGCGGACGCTTCCCCTCGTCATCGGGTCGACCGGCCTACGGCGTATAGCTCGGGAGCTCGAGGATGTACGTGTCGACGGTGGTGCCGTTGCCCCAGTCGCTGGCGAACGCCGCGCGCGTTCCACTCGGGCTGGGAACGGTGTGCGCCTCCGCCCAGTACGGCTCCGAGAGATGGGTGTTGTCCTTTCCCCAGCTCCGGTGACGCCCGACCCGGCAGACGGCGCCGGTGTTGGTGTTGGCCACGAGATTTTCCAGATCGAGCAGTCCCTGACCGGTGGTGTTGCCGTAGGTGGAAACGAAGACCCAGCCAGGCCGCTTGTACGCCATGGCGGAGACGTGTCCGTCCGGAGGATAGGGGTAGCCGGTCTTGGGACCGATCACGGCGCCGCCGGTGCCATTGGTCAGGTCCCACGTGACCAGGATTCCGACGTTGCTGGCGGCGTCGTCGTTGCCGTCGTCGTAGACCGCGCCGTTCCAGGTGTCGTGGCCGTTGGTGAGCCGACCCAGGGACGCGTGATTGTCGGGCGCCTGCAATGTGAGCGACCGCATGAGGTTCATGCTGGTGTCGAAGACTTGCCCGGTGCCAGCCTCGAGATAGGCGAGGGTGCCGCTCGGTGCGACCTGCGCCGGCGGCGTGCCGGTGACCGCCTTCATGCCAAGCACCGTGTCAGTCGAGTTGTCGTAGATGAACATCTGATTCCCGCACGCCAAACCAAGGCGGTGCGAATCCCACGACGTGAACATCGGGTCGCTGCCGTTCGTCACCGACGACGAGCCGCAGATGCTGCTGAAGCTGTGCAGCGCGTCCTTGGTTCCTTCGCGAACGTGGTAGCGAGTGAATGTCTGTCCGTCGACATAGTAGAGGATGTCGGGATTCGAGGTGTCCCAATAGACTTGCTCGAGATCCGGCGGATTGATGTCGAGGTTGTGCATGAACTGATA
>Ga0265342_10002313_pt1 | contig 16568 bp, 14 predicted proteins | sample 4CB327metaG_FD_203125 | JGI IMG/M metagenome (GOLD analysis project Ga0265342, IMG submission 203125) | Rhizosphere microbial communities from Carex aquatilis grown in University of Washington, Seatle, WA, United States - 4-CB3-27 metaG | ecosystem: Host-associated > Plants > Roots >...
AGCGGAGGCGCCGGCCGCCCGGCCGGTTCCTTGGCGAGCCCGAAGACCAGATAATTTCCTTCCGGATCGCAGACGGAAAAAGCCCGCGCACCAAACAGCGCCGAACGCGACGGCAGCAGCGGCGCGCGCATGGCCTCGACATGGCGTCGCAATCCCGCCAGCGCGTCGGCATCGCGGCAAGCAAAGGCCGCATATCCGAGATGATTGTCGCTTCCGAGCGAGATCAGGAGGCTGCGGTCGGGGCCGCTGCAGATCCAATGTCCGCTATCGATACAGTTGGTCTGCATTTGCAAGGCGCGCGCATAAAAGCCGGCTAAACGCGTAGGGTCGGTGCTGTTCAGCTCCAAGTGATGCAGATAAGCCCCGGCAGCGACGGCAGTAGCAGACATCGTAAGGCTCCCCGGGCGGAGGCATTCTCCGTCCCCATCATTCTCGCCGGCGCGTTCGGTCATGGCTCCGCGGACGGCAACCTTAAGCTATACTGCCTCCGCGTCAGCCGGCAAAGTTGATAGCACCGCCGTTTCAACAACATCAAGCCGGGCCCGCGGGAGGACATCAATGTTGCCTATGCTGGCTCGCGGCACCGCCATTGCTCTGGCGATCGTCGCCTTGGTCTCACCGCATCGCGCCCGCGCACAGGACTACCCAAACCGCACCGTGCGGATCATCGTGCCGCAGCCACCGGGCGGTGGCACCGATACGATCGCGCGGCTGGTGGCCGATCGCCTGGGCGCACAGCTCGGGCAGTCCTTCATTGTCGAGAACCGGACCGGCGCCGGCACCCTCGTCGGCACCCAGGTCGCCGCCCAGGCGGAGCCTGACGGCTATACCCTGCTGCTTGGCCTCAACGGCAACATGGCCGTGAACCCGAGCCTCTATGCTCATCTCTCCTATGACCCGATCGCGGATTTCACGCCGGTCGCCATGCTGACGAGTTATCCGTTCCTAGTGGTGGTGAACAAGGATTTTCCAGCCGCATCGATCGGCGACCTGATCAAGCAGGGCAAAGCCACCGGGACCGCGGCGATCGACTATGCGTCCGCCGGCAACGGCACCGGACAGCAGCTGGCGATGGAGCTGTTCAAAATGATGACCGGAACGCACTTCACCCACGTTCCCTATCGCGGCGCGCAGCCGGCCTATGTCGATGTTATCTCCGGCCGCGTGCCGGTCTTCTTCGACAATATCTCAACCGCGATCGGCCAGGTGAATGGCGGAAAAGTCCGGGCACTGGCAATCACCACCCGGGAACGATCTCAGGTTCTGCCGGATTTGCCGACCGTCGCCGAGGCCGGCGTCCCCGGCTATGAATACGACACTTGGTTCGGTCTTTGGGCGCCCAAGAACACGCCCCGTACCATCATCGAGAAATTGCACGCCGAGGTCGGCAAGGCCCTCGCCGATCCCAATGTCCAGAACAACATCAAGACCGTAGGCGGCAAATCATCCGCCATGGCGCTCGCCGACATCGAGCCCTTCGTGCAGGCAGAGATTGCCAAATGGGCGAAGGTGGTGAAGCAGGCCGGCATCACGCTTGATTAGATCGATCATGGCGCTTCCCGGATACGCCACGTGAAATGCTTGACCGGCGACGCCGCGGAACGAACCTTTTCGCGGCGTCGCCGGTCAAGTGGCAATCGGCGCCGATCAGTACCGGGGAGCAGAGCCCCACGCCGCCCCGTAGGATGCATCAAATCCGAATTGATTTTGATCCGTCCTGCCATAGAGGTCGCGGGTGACGTCGGACTTGGGACCGCCGTGATATTGCCAAGTCGGGGTGTAAGACCCATAGGCGCCGTAGGGACCGTAACCCGGGCCAGCAGGGCCGCCGTAGGGGCCCGCGCCGAACTCCTGCGCGTTGCCGGCCGTGCTCGCCATCGCGAATGCGCCGGCGATTCCGGCGGCCGCGATGCAGGTCATCATGCGATTGGTCATGTTTCCTCCATGATTTTTCCGCGCGCGAAGGGTTCGCGCGTCCCGGTCAACGCCGGCCGCCGAACCGCGTTCCCCCACACTGCAGACGACTATCCCAATGTATGAGCAGGGTCGCGCGCGGCAGACCGCTCAGTGCAACTCCGTGCGCACGCGCAGCAGTGCGTCCTGCAATGCCTGGCGTGCCGGCAGGTGGTCGAGTGCGCAAAGGCTGTTTTCCAACGCCATTTTGGCCATGCTCGCGCCGAGCACGGGTTCCACAAAGCGACGGAACTTGGCCCTGATGGCATCGGCATCGAATGCACAACCGGGATCGCCGGGCACCTCGCTGATGTCACGTTCGCGCGATCCGCCCCGTGCGGCAACGCGAACGCGCGCGCGCCACACCCGCGGATAATTCGTCAGCAGACTTTCATCCCCTTCGATTCTTATTTTATTCATAAGCGCGCGGACGCCGTCCGGCAGCACGGAGGGTGACTGTGCGACATCGTAAGCTGCGTCCGGGTTGAGCCCGGCAATCGCCATCTGATACGGCACGCTGGTGAGATGGGAGGCGCGATCGCCCGCGGTCACACCATGATCGACCATTTTCACCTGCGGCGGCGGCAGCGAAACCTTGATCTCGGTGATATCGTCGATGGCCAGACCGTCATCCAGGAGCTGTCTGAGCGCGGCGGTCGCGGCCATGGTCTGACGCGCCGCGCACCACGGTTTGAATGAGACTGCAGCCAGCGCATGGTGTTTCCCGAGGCCATCGACCAATGCGCTGGAATCCAGCGTGATACCGTAGACCTCGCGCAGAAACGTGCCGTCCAGGATATTGATGTCGGAGGTGAAACCGTCCCGCGCCGCCAGCGCCGCCGTGACGCCGTTCTGCGCCGCCCGTCCAACGGCGAACCAGCGCGAACCGGTTGCAGCGCCATGATGCCCAACGCCAGGGGACGCCGACGTCAGGGCTAGCGCGAGCGCATGGGCGGATTGCCTGGCATCGAGCCCAAGCAGCCGCGCGGCGACAGCTGAAGTTGCAAACGGCGCGGCGAAATAGGTCGGCCAGATTCCGCGGTAGAGAATTGTCGGCCCGCCGATCGCCAATCCGAGCCGGATCATTACCTCATATCCGACCATGATCGCGGGCGCGAGCGCCTCCGGCGCGGCCGGTACAAGACGCGACAGTGTCAAGGCCGCCGGAATAACGATGCCGCCCGGCGTCGTCATCGACGCCAGATGGATATCGTCGATCTCGCTCAAGCGCGCGAGCCCGCAATTGATTGCAACGTCATCTAGTTCGTTCTGAGAAGCAGTCGAACTCCCGATCGTCGCCCGCCATCGCAACAGCGCCCTGCCCTCGGTGGTCGGCATCGCCGCGATCCAAGCGCCCACGCTGTCGGCAACATGCAGCCGCAACAATTCGCGCGTCTCCGGCAGCACCGCGTCGCCGCCTGCAACATAGGCACCGAGCTGTTCGAGCGCCGTCATCGATCCTCTCCCAATCCCTCGTCCGCGCAGGCAGACCATAATATCTCGCAGCCGGTATCGGCGACCGCGACCATGGCCGAGGCGATAGCGCACTGAGCGCCGCCATCGGAAAGCCCGACCCCAATCGAATACACGTTCCCCGGCGCCAGAACGGCGTCATTGTCCGCCGCGAACTCCGGCGCTTCCGCGAGATCAAGCCCGACGGCGTGGACAAACGAATGCGCCGTGATCGGATGCCATTCATAAGGCGCGATCGTTGCGGCGATCGCATCGGCGATGGCGCGCCCGGTTGCCCCCGGCTGCAACTGCGCAAGAACCGAACGCAGCGCCGCGCATGCCTTGTCGACGGCCGGATGCGGGCGCCCGAGCGTAGCAAATCCTTCCGACCAATAGCCGCCATCACGCACCGCGACATAGAACTGCAATGGATCAGCTGTAACCTCTTGCGCGCGCGCTCCGTCCAAAGGCGCAAGCGTACGCCCGCCATCGATGCTGACCAGGCTCCGCACGTCCTGCGCCCCGCGCCGGATCGCCGTCAGTTCGCCGGCCAGCACCGCGCTCGCCGCGCTCGCACCGTCGCGTTGCGCTTCGCCGATCGTTGCCATCACCGCATCAAGCGTCGCGCACGATCGGCGGATGGCGGCAAGCTCGGACGGCTGCTTGCGCCGCATCAGCGATTGCAGCACCGGCGTTGCGTCCGCGACATCGGCGCCGAGCGCATCAGCGATCTCACGATGCAGCGCCCATGGCATGGCGGGCGCGCCGATCAGCACCGGCCGGCCGCCGGCACCGCCCGCTGTGCTTGTTCTCACCCACTCCGCGATGGTCTTGCCGGGCTGGCGCAGCGGCAGCAGATCTGCGATCCATGTCAGCGGCCGCGCTGCCGCCAGCATGTTGACGCCGCCGCCGACCAGCAGCTGCGGCGCGCCGGCGCGCGGAATCAACGCCAATGCCGGTTCGAGCTTGGGCGTGAAATGGGTCAGGTAGGCCAATTCGGCGTGGTGGCGCGCGTCGCCATAGACGATGGCGCCCATCGTCGTCGTATCAACCCCGCGCCAGAGCGCAGCGATGCGTCCGAGAAACAGTTCCTTCGGCAGGGTCTCGGCCTGCCATTCGGCCGAGCCGATCAACAGCGTCGGATGCATGGTCAGCACGAGGACCTCCGGCCGCTCACAGCGGAATCTCGGCAAGCGCCGCGTGTCGGCGGGTCAGCGGCTCGGCGCCGGTCGGCGTCATCAGCACCGGCTCGCCACAGAGCAAATAGCCGGTTTCCGGCAGATATTGGTTCGGGTGGATCATGAAGATCATCCCGGGTGCGAGGATGGTCTCGTTGTCGAGACTGACATCGCCGGGCGAGATCGCCGCAAAGCCCAATCCATGTCCGCGTCGCCGGATATGCGGGGGATAGCAGAACTCCCCGTAGCCCTCGGCTTCCAGCACCGCGTTGATGGCGCGGCAGACCGCAGACATTGGAACGCCTGGACTCGCGGCACGAATGCCCTCGTTCATCGCCCGCACCACCAGGTCATATTTGCGCTTGAGTTCGGCGCTGGCCGGACCGAGCACGATTGTGCGGCAGATCTGCGCCAATTGTCCGCGGCAACTCGGCGTGATCTCAGCCAGCACGATGTCGCCGGCCTGCATGCGGCGCCCGGTCGAAGGCTGCACCGCACGATTATGTGACCCGGCGCACAGCAGCAGAAAATTATCCTCGGCGCCGAGCGTCCGCGAATACCATTTCAATTCCAGTGCGAGTTCATCCTCGCTGATCCCTGGCCGCACGATGTCGATCATATGTTGATAGGTGACTTCCGCAATCCGCGTCGCTTCGCGCCCGTCGCGGATTTCATCCTCGGTCTTGATCGCGCCCAGCGCGTAGACCCAGTCGTCGACCGACGCCGCCTGCGGCAGGACTTCCATCAAACGGCCGGAAAGCGCCCACGGTGTCGCTGGCAGCCCGACGATTCCGAGCGATCGGCCGCGAGCCGCCAATGCCGACACCAGCCCCTCGACAAGATCATCGGCCGCGACGACGCGCGTCTTCTCGCAGCGCTCGCGCGCGCGTTCTGCATCCCAAGCCGGCGTCACCACCAGTATCGGATCTTCGCCGTTTGCCGTCACCACGACCGCGGCGGCGCCCAGCGATTTGAAGCCGGTCAGCATCTGCACCGGATTGGGCGTTTCGATGAAATGCGTGCCGTCGTGAAGCGCAATGACCGCATCGAGGCCGCGCGCTCTCATACCCTCGCGCACTGCGGCCAGTCGCTGTTCAAGGGTCACGCCGCACCCCGATCATCGCCGGCGGACGCAGCGGCTCAAATGCCCTCATCGGTCCCTCCGGCATCCCCGAGATCGGTGTCGGCAAACAGATCATCGAGCGGCCACGTCTTGCGGATAAGTCCCTGCTGATGGGTGTAGCGCAGAACCGTTTCGAGCGTTTTCCGGTTGGCCGCGCCAAGGCCGTAAGCCCACGGATCGGGCCCGAGCACCTGTTCCTGCTCTTCCAACGCGGTTCTCACCCAGGCGAGCGGAATCATCCGTGGATTGGCGACGCGCCGGTAAGCGATGTTTTTGGCCGCCTCGAAGGCCTTCACCAGATTGGTGGCAACCCAGGGATATTTGTCGACGATCTCGCGCTTGATCGTGGTCACGTGCATGATCGGAAAAATCCCGGTCTTGCGGAAATATTGCAGCTCGACGTCCTTGTAGTTCGGGAAGCAGCGCACGATGCGCTTGTCGCCTTGGAGAAACAGCTTCGGCAGCACCGGCGACAGCATCGCCGGGATTTCGCCCTCGGCCAGCATCAAGTCGAGTTGCTTGCCGGCGGGGATCATTTCGATCCGGAGATCCTTTGGCGGTGTGAACGACACATCTTCGCTGCGTTCCACCATCCATGTGACCGACTTGTGCGGCAGTGCGTATTCATCCTCCAGAATGCCGCGCATCCAGATGTTCGAGGCCGGCTGAAAATTGGTGCCGCCGATCCTGGCCCCCACGAGGTCCTTCGGCGCCCGAATGCCGGCTGAGGCGTTGACGAACAGGAATCCATGGCGAAAACGCCGATGCAGGAAGACCGGGATCGCGGTCAGCTCGTCGCTGCGATCGCGCTCCATGAAATAGGCGCCGACATTGCCCTCGCACACATCGAATTCAGCCTTGCGCGCACTGCGCCAGTGCCGCTCCCGCGGCCCCATCTCGGTGAGCATGATCAGCTCGAGCCCATCCGCCTGGACCGCGCCTTCCTTGATCGCGCGCACGATCTCATAATCGCCGCAGGCAACGGTAAGCTTCAGTTTGCCAGTCATCGGCGCGTCTTCCTCAGGGGGTTTGCCATTTGCTGAACTTTTCCTCGGTCCGCCGCACGACCTGGTTGAGCACGATCGCCATCGTCGCCAGCATCCCGATCAGTCCGAGCAGCTTGGTGGGGTCGAAATTCTGGGTAAACAGCGTGGTGAAGTAGCCGATGCCGGCCGTCGACACATAGAGTTCGGCGAGCAGCACGCCGAGCAGAACCCCGGTCATGCCGAGCCGCATGCCGGTGAACAATGTCGGGATCATGTGCGGAAAGATCACCCAGCGCAGCTGCTGCCATCGGCCGGCGCCCATCGAGCGTGCGCTCAGCAGCAGGATCGGCTTCAGGTTCTGCACGCCCGCGACCACGGTGACGATGATCGGGAAAATTCCGTGACTGACGCCGAAGGCGATCTTGGACGCAGGACCGATGCCGAAATAGAGAATGAACAGCGGCAGGATGGTGATCTGAGGAATGCCGTAGAGCAATAGAACGATCGGCATGAAGGTTCGCCGAGAAAACGATTGCAGGCCGACGGCGAGCCCGACCACAAGGCCGATCACCACGGACAGCGCAAAGGCGGCGCTGAGTTCGAGCAGCGTCACCTGCAGCGCGGCCGGCACACCCGGGGTCCGCAAGACCGTGCCCAGCGAGGCGATGACGCGCGAAGGCGGGCTGAGAAACAGCGGATCGACGAACCAACGCGCCGCGATTTCCCAGACCGCGAACATCGCCACGATCACGCCCACCCGCGCGAACCCCGGCGCCGCGATGATCCGACGAATTCTGCCCGGGCGCGCCATCACGGACGCCTCCCCCGTGCTTCCAAGCCGGAGACCACCGCATTGAGGATGACCGCGATCGCCACCACGAAGGCGATGTAGGCGAACATCCGCGCCGTTTCCATCCCCTCCGAGAGATGCACGATGCGATGCCCGAGGCCGGCGAGCGACGCGATCGCCTCGCTGCCGATGATTGCCAGCAGCGCGACCGTGAAGCCCATGCGCAAGCCGGTGAGAATGACCGGCCGCGCCGCCGGCAACAGCACGTAACGAAACAGCTGATAATCGGAGGCCCCCATCGCGTGCGAGGCCTTGACCAAGCTGCGCTCCACCTGGCCGAACCCGGCGATGGTGTTGAGAACGATCGGAAAGAAACTGATGGTGGCGCCGAGTGCGATCTTCGAAGCCGGCCCGAGACCGAAGAACAGCACATAAAGCGGAAGGAACAGAATGAGCGGAATGGCGTAGATGCCGGACAGCAGCGGTTCGAAAACGCTGATCGCATAGCGCGAGCGGCTGATGGCGTAGCCGAGAATGGTTCCGGCAATCGTCGCGATCACAAACGCCGCCGCGAGTTCCGTCAGCGTCACGAGAAGATCACCGACGAACTCGCCGCTGGCGAGAATGTCGGCCAGGTTCTGCAACACGATTCCGGGTTTCGGCAGCAGCAGCTGGTTGACGCCCCACCGCGTGGTCGCCAGAAACCACAGGATGAGCCCGCCCAGCAGGAAGGCGGCCTGCACCAGCCGGCTGGCAATCCCCTGGTGCCAAGCTCTCCGGTTCTTCACCGCGCTTCCCCCGCGGGCGCGCCGACGGTCTTGCGGATTTCGTCGTGCAGGAGACCATAGAGCTGGTTGCGCAGCGCCGTGAATTTGGGCGAGGTGACGAAGTCCGGCTTACGCGGATGCGGCTCATCGACTTCGATAATCTGCTTGATGGTGCCGGGACGGGCGGAAAACACCGCCACCCGGTCGGCGAGAAACACCGCCTCCCCCAGGCTGTGGGTCACGAACACGATGGTCTTCTCGGTGCGGGCCAGCAGCACCGACAGGTCTTCGCCGAGAATCATCCGGGTCTGTTCGTCGAGCGCGCCGAAGGGTTCGTCCATCAGCATGATGTCGGTTTCCAGACTCAGGGCGCGCGCCAGCGCCGCCCGCTGCCGCATGCCGCCGGATAGCTGGGACGGATAATGCTGGGCAAACTCCGTCAGTCCGACCGCCTCGATCGCGCGGTGGGCGCGAGGTTCACGCAGATCCTTCGCGACGCCCTGGAACCTCATGCCGAGCATGATATTTTCAAACACCGTGTTCCACGGGAACAGCGCGTTCTCCTGGAACACGAAGGCGATCTCCTGCGGCATCGGCCCCCGCACCGGCCGGCCCGCAACCTCGACCGAACCGGTCGCCGGTCGCAGCAAGCCGCCGACCATATTGAGCAGCGTGCTCTTGCCGCAGCCGCTCGGCCCGATCAGGCACATCAATTCGCCGCGCACGACATCCAGCGAGGTGTCGAGCAGCGCCCGCACGTGTCGGGTCTCGCCCTCCTCGCCGAATTGATGCGACACGCCCCGCACCCGAATCGCGATTTCGTCCTTCATGTCATCGCCATCGGGTGTGGCTCTCGCCTTCGCAATCAAATGCGATCACGGGTTATTGTCGCGGCAGGAACTCTTCGGTGTAAAGCTGCGCCATGTCCGGCTCGGCCGGCAGGATCTTCATCTCGACATAGGACTTTGCCAGCGTCGTCAGGGCTTTGGCGTTGAAACGTCCGTCGTCGGAGAACATCGGCATCAGTTCGTCATAGGCCTTGGCGGTGATGTCGGCGTCGGTCTGAATCACATCCGAGGCGATCGCGACAGTCGCATCCTTGTTCTTGCGCATGAACGCGATGGTCTCGAGCCATCCCTTGAGAAAGGCGCGGACCGCGTCCGGCCGCGCCGCAATGATCTTGTCGGTGGCGAAGATGATGTGGATGTGAAAGTCTTTGACGAGTTGGCCGAAGCGCACCAGGATCTTGGCCTTGCCGCTGCGCTCGAGCTGCAGCGCCGTCGCGATATCGAGGGTGACGCCGTCGATGTCCTTGCGCTCGAGCGCCACGATCTGCGCCTGCGTCGCGCCCATCGGCGTCACCACGATGCCGTCGGCGCCCCAACCCTGCTGGCGCGACAGCTCCGTCGTCAGCCAATTGGTCAGCGATCCGACCGTGGTGACGCCGACCCGCTTGCCCCTAAGATCGGCCACGCTGTTCACGCCGCCGTCCGGACGCACGATGATCGCCAGCAGCAACGGCGGACCGGCCATCGCCGCGACCGCCTTGACCGGCGATCCCTTGGAAATGAAAGCCATGCCCGGCCCGGAACCGAGCCCGAGATCGACGCCGTCGGCCGCCATCGCCTGTTGCAGCTTGGCGTCGCCGCCGAACGCGATCGACTGCACGTCAAGTCCGTATTTCTGAAAAAAGCCCTGCTTGATGCCGACATCGAGCGGAACGAACGAGAACGCCTCGGGCACCGCCTTGCCGACGCGCAGCGTATCGAGCGCGGCCGCCGGGCGCGCAAGCCCGCCCACAATCAGCGCCGCCGCAACGGCACCCGCTAGAAACTGACGCATAGCCCTCCCCCGTGCTGTTTTGCTTTGGCCTCCGGCTTGATAGCTCGGCTCGGTGTCGTCGGACATGGGACAAATCGCTTCCGTTGATCAACCGAACTTTCCCAAAAACTCAAGGCGCCTTGCGCGCCGATCTTAGCGCATGTCGGCGCTGCTCGGTGGCGGCTTCGTCCACTCTCAGATCGCCGGACAAGACCACCCCGTAATCGGCCTCCGCCGCCTGCCGCGACACCAGTTCCTCGACGACATCGGCACGGACTGCGGCCGGATCGCGTTGCAGCGGATCGCCCCAACCGCCGCCGCCGCCGGTCCGCACCACCACCTCCGCGTTCACCGGCACCAGATGGTGGCTCCCCGCCATCGACCGGAACGCGGCTTCATCGGGAAGCCGCAGCAGATAATCGCCGTAGTCGCCGGCCTTGCCGCCCCACAATCCCCAAGGCGGGCATTTGCGCCGGCGGGTCTGTTCGAAATTCCATTTTCCCTCGACCAGGTTGCGCACCCGCATGTCGATGCCGAGACCGCCGCGATGGAGGCCCGCCCCGCCGGAATCCGTGCGCAGCGCGCGCGCTTCCACCAGCACCGGACACTTCAGCTCGATGCCCTCGATCGAGCCGTTGCGCACGTCGCCCTGACACACGGACACGGTTCCGGATTCCCCGTCCTCGGACGGCCGGCCGCCCCAACCGCCCCCTTCAAGACTCTGAACCACGAACCGCCGCTTGGTCTTGGGATTTACGCCGAAGAACACGACCGCGCCGCCGAGCAACCCATGATGGCCGGCGGGAACAACGTCGGGCATCGCTTTTGCCAATGCCGCCACGATGCAGTCGACAACCGTCGGAACGATGGCGCTCCAGGTCGACATCGGCGCCGGAAAGCGCGCCATCATGATGTTGCCTTCGGGGATCACCACATTGAGCGCGCGGAACGAGCCTTCGTTGACCGGATCGAGCGGCCCGGTCAGCGCCTTGTAGGCAACGCGGGCGCCCGCGAGCGTGCGGGAATTGATCGCAGCCTTGCGCTCGTCCGAGCAGCCCGACAGGTCGATCGTCATCGCGCCGTGATCGATGGTGACCTTGGCGTGAATGCGCACCGGCACGCCGGGGGTGACGCCATCCTCATCGAGCGATGCTTCGGCCTCGTAGACCCCGTCGGCGAGCCCCGCCACCACGTTGCGGCACTTCCGCTCCGTCTCCTCGAAAATCTGGCTGATCGCGGCGAGGATGGTGTCGTGGCCGTATTTGTCGAACAATTCGTCCATCCGCCGCGCCGCAAGACGGCAGGCGGCCATTTGCGACTTCATGTCGCCGAGCGAGGATTCCGGAAAGCGGATGTTGTCCTTGAGCACGCGAAACAGCGTCTCGTTCAAGACCCCGGCCTCGTGGATCTTGAGCTGGTCGAGTTGCAGCCCCTCCATCCACGGATCGGCGACGGTCGGACCGGCGCCGAAGCCGGTGCTCATGCCGCCGACATCGATCCAGTGCGCGCGCACCATGACGAACATCAACAACTCGCCCTCATAGAAATACGGAGCATAGATGACGACATTGTTGAGGTGCTGGCCGGCGACCGCCTGATGATTTGTGATGACGACATCGCCGGGCTTGAAGCCGTCCTTGCCGTAGCGCTTGAGACCATCGACGACGATGACGCCGAGATCGGCGACAAAATGGGACACGCCGCCGACGTTCTGCGAGATCAGCGCCCCATCGAGCCCGACCAGGGCGGTGCAGAAATCACGCACCTCGTAGATCATCATATTATACGACGTGCGCTGCAGATCCGCGGCCATTTCGTTGGCGACCGCCGGAAGCGCGTTGCGGATCACCTCGAGGGTGACGGGATCGAGCGAACTCATGGCGCGCCTCCGACGTCGATGATCAGTTCTCCCGACGGCGCCGCGGTGCAGACGTCGCGCTCGAACAGCACCGTCGTCGTGCCGTGCTCCTGGATCAGCGCCGGGCCGACGATACGTGCGCCCGCGCTCAGGTCACTGCGCCGATAGACCGGACACGCGACCGGTTTGCGCGCGTCGCTGAAATACGCGGTCTGCTGATGCGAAGGCTGCGGGCTGCCGGCTTTCGGCAGGCTTGGAAAAGCGAGCTTGGTGCGCTTGCCGACCAGCGCCAGCCGAATATTGACCACCTCCACCGGTTCGTCGGGAGAATGATGGGCATAGCGGTGTTCGTAAAGCGCATCGAACGCGTCCCTGATCGCCTGCCGCTCGCCGCCTCGGAGCTGTTCCGGCGTTACCGGCACCGACAGAGTAAATTCCTGCCCAACATAGCGAATATCCAGGTGGATCAGACGTTCGGCCCCTTTGGCATGCCGCAGCTGCGTCGCCGCCTCCGCCACCATGTCGTCGTGAATCGCTGACAGTGCCGCGAAATCGACGGCTGCGAGATCGGAATAGAAGGTTCGGATGAAATCGTGGCGTTCGTCGGCCACCAGCATCCCGAGTGCGGAGAAATGCGAGGGAAACAGCGGCACGATGACTTTCGGGATATGCAGTTCGCGGGCGATCGGAAGCACGTGCAGCGGGCCGGCGCCGCCGGAGGCGATCAGGGCGAAGTCGCGCGGATCGTAGCCTTTCTGCACCGAGACTTCGCGCACGGCGAGCGACATCTTGGCGATTGCGATTTCGACGATCGCCTGCGCCGCCGCAACCGTATCCATACCCAGGGGGTCGGCGATCTCGGTCTTGATTCCGTGCCGGGCGGCGTCGGCGTCGAGCACCATCTGACCCCCGAGGAAGTTCTTCGGGTCGAGCCGGCCCAGCACGACATTGGCATCGGTGATCGTAGGCTTGGTACCGCCGCCGCGATAGCAGATCGGGCCGGGATCGGCGCCGGCGCTGTGCGGCCCGACCTTCAATGCACCGACGTCGTCGAGCCACGCGATGCTGCCGCCGCCTGCGCCGACTTCCACCACGTCGATCATCGGCAGCATGACCGGGTGTCCGCTGGCATAGCCGCCGACATAATAGCCCGGCGCCATGGTCGGCTCGCCATCGCGCACCAGGCTCGCCTTGGCGGTGGTCCCACCCATGTCGAAAGAAATCACGTTGCGCGAGCCCAGCGCGCGGCCGACCTGCGCCGACGCGATAATGCCGCCGACCGGCCCGGATTCCATCATCGCGGCCGGCCGCTCGGTCGCGGTCTCCGGGGTCATCACCCCGCCGTTCGAGCGCATGATCGAGAGTGCGCCGCGAAAGCCGATGTTTCCGAGGCTCGACTTCAGGCTCTTCACGTAGCCGCCGACCTTGGGGCCGATATAGGCGTTGACCACCGTGGTCGACATCCGTTCGAACTCGCGATATTCGCGCAGGATCTCGTGCGACAGCGAGACGTATGCCTCCGGCATTTCCGCGCGAACGATCTCCCCGGCGGCACGCTCATGCGCGGGATTGACGTAGGAATGCAGGAAGCACACCGCGACCGCTTCCACGCCGTCTGCTTTCATGACGCGGCAGGCGTCCAGAACGCTCGCGCGATCGAGCGGCTGGCGCACCTCCCCACCGCTCAGCATGCGCTCATCCGCCTCGCGCGTGAGATGGCGCGGCAACAACGGACGGTGACGATGGAACAAAAGGTTGTAGGCCTCGGGCCGGTTGCCGCGGCCGATGATGTAGACGTCCCGGGTTCCCTTGGTGACGATCAGGCCGGTCTTGGCGCCCTTGCGCTCGATCAGCGTGTTGATCGCGATGGTCGAGCCATGAACCAGTTCGTCGATCGCCGCCGGCGCCAGGCCGCTCTTGCGAATGCAATCGATGATGCCCTGCACCAGCTGGGCCGGCGTGGTCAGGCTCTTGGCTTCGACAAAACGCCCGGCGGCGTCATCGAACCCGATCAGGTCGGTAAAGGTCCCGCCGATGTCGATGGCGACGAAAATCACGGCGGCGCTCCAGGGTTGGCGAAGGCGGATCGGTCAGCCAGCTTCCCGCGTAACCCTCTAGCCAAGCAACGGGATTTGCGGCTTAATAGTTGAAGTCAAAAGGCTATAAGATGATTGGGAGAGCGTCCGATGATTTCCGCAAGCCCGCGGCGACTGAGCGTGTTCAAGAGCGTCGTCGATCATGGCGGATTTAACGTTGCAGCCATTCAACTTGGCATCGCCCAGCCCTCGGTCGGCGCCCATATCAAGGCCCTCGAATCCCAGCTCGGACAGCCATTGTTTTACCGGCATCGCGGCAGCAAACCGCGCCTGACCAAGGCGGGTGAGGCTCTCTATGCCTTCACCATCGACGCGTTGAAAAAATCCGAAGAGGCGAGCCGCACGCTCTCCGACCTGCGCTCAGCCGAAGCCAGCGAAATCACCATCGCCGCCCACCGCGACATCGCTTCGCATCTGCTGTCGACGCGGCTCACCGCATTTGCGGCGAAATTTCCCAGAATCCGGATCGTCACCCGCATCGGGACCATCGAGGACGTGCTCGAGCTGGTGCGCAACGGGCGCGTCCACATCGCGCTGTTGCTCGCATCAGGCCCCCTCGCCGGCCTGCGGTCCGATGTCTTGGCGACCGAGCCGCTGGCTCTCGTGGTCGCGCCGCAGCATCCGCTCGCTCGCGCGCAGGCGGTTGCATCCGCGGCGCTGTCGGAGTTTCCCTTCGTGACCGGACTTCGCCAGTCGAGCTACTTCCAGATCGTCGACCGTGCCCTGAAGAAAATCGGCGTCGCGCAATACCGCATCGCGATGGAATTGCAGGAATCCCCGGCGGTCAAGGACATGGTCCGACACGGCGCCGGCATCGCCTGCCTGCTGCGATGCACGGTCGACGACGAGATCCGAACCGGTGCGCTCACAGTCGTCGACCTCGCCACCCCCTTGCAGTCCCTCGAGCTGCGCTGCGCCTATCGCGAACCGATCGAAGATCTGACCTGGAAATTCGTCAGCCATCTGCGGAACGAACCCGGCCCGCGGACCAGGCCGAGCTAGTGCGATCGCGCGGCCTGGCCTTGCCCGAATTCGTCGGCTCGGCTGCAGACCCGCACTAAGTCGGCTCGGCCGGCGCTTGGTCCTCTCCGAGCAGCCCATAGAGCACCAGCAGCGTGATGCCGCCGGTGACGCCCGACTGCTTCAGAATCAACTGCACCACCAGCGGCATTTCCTTCAGCGTCTCGGGAGCGACGAACAGGCCGCCGAGACCGACCATCAGCGATGCACCCGCAATGATCAGGTTGCGGTCGGTCCAGTTCACCTGCGCCAGCAGATGGATTCCGTGCACCATGACGATGCCGAACAGCACCGTCGCGATGCCGGCCAGAACCACCACGGGGACCAGCACCAGCAGCATGTCGAACTTGACGATGCTGCCGAGCACGACCAGCAGGATGCCGGCGGCGAAGGTGGCATAGCGCGAGCCGACGCGGGTCGAACGCGTCATGCCGATATTGTCGGGATAGACGAACATGCTGAAGGTCCCGACCACGGCGCCGAGCACCGAACCCAACGCCGCGCCGAAGCACCCCTCCGACATGCGCACTGAACTGATCGTCTGGTTGCCCCAGTTGGCGACGACTTTGTAGAGCGGCATGGTCGAAATGCTCGACGGAACCAGGACGAACAGGAACACCAGGACGACGTCGGGCCGCACCGAAAATCCGAACGGGAAGATCTTCGGCACCACCAGCCACGGCGCGGCCGCGACCGGCGCGAACGAGATATCGATGAAGTAGGCGTAACTGATCGTCCCGATTATGAGCCCGGTCAGGATCGCCGCCCGCCGCAGCCAGCGACCGCCCCAGATCGTGAGAATGACGAACGCGACGACCGCGACGAAGCCGCTCAACAGATTGATCGTCCAGAATCCGGGCGTCCCGGGATGGCCGATCCAATTGGGCAGCGACACGACGGCGATCTGCATCATCGTCAGGATCACGATCAGCCCGGCCACCATCGGCGTCTGAAAGAAACGCCCGAACAACGCGACGAAACTGATGCCGCGAATGGGAATGGCGAGCGCCGCCCAGATCAGGCAGGCGACGAACATCGACCCGAACGCGACATCGAGCCCGGCGCCCGGCAGATGGCCGACAACCATCAGGCCGATGAAGCTTCCGACATACGGCCCCTGCACGATCGGCAGCCGCAGCAGCCCCACCGATTGCAGGCAGGTGGTGAGGCCCGAGACCAGGAAGATCATCCCGTAGAGATAGGCGATCTGCTCCGGCGGCATTTGAAACGCGCGGCCGAACAGTCCGGGAAACACGAACATGCCGGTCATGCCGAAGATGTTCTGAAAGGCGAGAATGACCAGCTGATCGAACGGCAGCTTCTCGTCGATCCCCACTTCGAATACCTGCTGCGAGGGCGCAGCCGTTTGCTCAGTCGCCATGGAGGTACCTCCCCGTTGAAGCGTGTTTTGTTTGACCAACCGCATCCGTTTCGGACGCGGCCTATGCCTCGTCTTTACTTGGCGCCGTCGCCGGCCCCCTCGATTCTGCGCACCGAAGTTTCCGGAGTGACGCCGCCGCGCTA
>Ga0265342_10002315_pt1 | contig 16564 bp, 18 predicted proteins | sample 4CB327metaG_FD_203125 | JGI IMG/M metagenome (GOLD analysis project Ga0265342, IMG submission 203125) | Rhizosphere microbial communities from Carex aquatilis grown in University of Washington, Seatle, WA, United States - 4-CB3-27 metaG | ecosystem: Host-associated > Plants > Roots >...
CTGCGCAGCGCGCCGGGCGAAGGCTCGACGTTCATCGTCGAGCTGCCGGGCGTTTGAGCGCGCGCGGCGGCGGCGTCACTGGCAGCGGTTCTGGAAGCAGCGGAACGGCGACACGCAGGCGTTGGTCGACGAGCAAGAGCGCAGGCAGGCGTCGCTCTGGCAGCGATACCGGCCGCAGCTCTGAGCCGCGCCGGCCGCGTTGCAATTGCCGTTCGCGTCGCAAGTGCGCGCGGGAACCAGGTCGTCGCCCGTCGACGTGCAGCTCGGCGGAACACACTGACTGCCGGCAGCGAAGCTCTTGCACGCGCCGCGCGATCCACTGAGGTTGCAGCCGTGACACAACGAATCGCACGCGCTGTCGCAGCAGACGCTGTCGACACAGAAGCCCGACGCGCAGGCGCTGCCCGCGCGGCAGTCCGTGCCGGTCGGAGCCAGCGTCGATCCGCTGTCGACCGGAGGTGCCGCGTCCGCGGGCGGCGTCGCGCTACCGCCGCTGCCGCCCGCGCCGGTGCCGGAGGCCCCGGCGTTGCCCGAGCCGCCGGCGCCACCCGCGCCCGCGTCGGACGGCTGGCCCGCGTGGCCCAGCATCAACTGCGCGCTCACCTGGCGGTTCGCGATCAGCGGCACGTCGACGCTGCCCGACGACGTCATCGCGCCGCCGCTGGAGCGGCGCGCCTCGATGTGCAGCGTTCCCGAGCTGGCGCTCGTCCCGACCAGAATCACCACGCTACCGAGCGGCGACGCCGGCGAGGTCTGCGCCGCCGCCGTGCGGTCGAGCGTCGCGATCTGGTTTCCACCCGGACCGTTGAAAACGTCGAGGCTGACCTGCGTCGGTGACGGGATCACCGAGGCGTCGTAGATCTCGAGGTAGACGCTGGTCGGCGTGTCGGAGGAGCCGCAGGCCGCTGCCGCGACCGCGATCGCGACCAGGACTCCCGTCCTCATAGTTTGAGCTGTCCCCAGCTTCCGCTGTCACGCGCCGACGATCCCGCGCCAAGCGTCCCGATCAGGACCGCGGTCACCGCAGCCGCGGCCACGCCGGTGCCGGCCCAGAACCACCAGCGGCGGTAGATCGGCGACGTGGTCTCCTCGCGCGCGGGCGCCGGCGTGTCGACCAACGCCGCCGACGGCGCCACGACCAGCGGCAACGCGCCGGGCGACGCGATCGGCGCGCGCGACGTCGCGCGAACCGTCAAGGCGCGCTCGCCGTGGGGCTCGATGGGGAGCGCGGGCGGCGGCTCCGGCAAGCGATCCTCCCTGGACACTGCGGCAGAGGTGATCGACGGCGCGGGCGGAGACGGCGCGGGCACGGCCTCCGCGGGCGCGACGACCGCAGCGGTCTCGACGAGCGGCGGGGGCGTGACCCGCGGCGGCGGGACGACGGCCGGCTCGGGCGTCACTGACGCGTGCGACCCCGCCGGCTGCGCCGATGCGAGCTGTCGGTCGATCTCGACGACGAGCGCGATCGTCGACCGCCGGTCGACCGCCGGCGGATCCGACTCGAGGAACTTGAGGTAGTAGTCGCGCGCGCGCCGCAGCTCGCCCATCCGGCGCGCCGCGTGCCCCATGTTGAGCAGGAAGCCGGGACGCGGCTCGATGGCATAGCCCGCCTCGAACTCCTTCAGCGCCACAGAGTAGCGCTTGGCCTCGAAGGCGCGCTTGCCGGCCAGGAAGTGCCGGCGCGCGCGCTGGGTGGCCGCGCTCCCGGAATTGTGGGACGCAGCGCCGACGCGTTGCGGAAGCCCCACAGCCGCGACCGCGAGGGTCAATCCAAGAAACCAGGCTTTCACCGTCGACGACAACATCAGCCTCGACGATTAGCGAGTTTATAACTTATTTATCGTGAGTTGATAAACAAAAATTACATGAAGGAACTTTTCCTTCAGTCGTTCTCACCCGTCGCGGGGTGGGGCGCGCGGCGCAGGCCTTGCCGGCCAGCCGGCGCGCTATGCTGACGTCCGGCATGGCCAATCCAGACGACGACGGCAGCGACGGAAACGACCTGGCGCGACGCGCGCGCACATTGCTGCACACGCAGCGCCAGGGTGTGCTGTCGACGATCTCGCTCCATCGCGCCGGCTATCCCTACGGATCGCTCACACCGTATGCGCTCTCGCCCGGCGGGGCGCCGCTGATCCTGATCAGCGCGCTGGCGGCGCATACCCAGAACCTGATGGCCGATCCTCGCGCGTCACTGTTCGTCGCGGCCGACGCAGGCGATGCGGGCGATCCGCAGGCGGAGACCCGCCTCTCGGTGCTCGGACGGTTCGCGCGCGTGGCCGCCGCCCGCGACGCCGATGCCCGCGCGCGCTACGCTGCACGCTTGCCGCGCGCCGCCGCGAACTCGCAGACCGCCGACTTCCAGCTCTGGGAGATGACCGTCGAGGAGGTCCGTCTCGTCGCCGGCTTCGGTCAGATCGGCTGGCTGCCCGGCGCCGCGGTGCTCGGCGAACCCGGGCGATGACCAACGCCCGCGCCACAGCCGCGCTAGCCGAACACACGCGCTAGCCGAACACACGCGCTAGCCGAACACACGCGCTAGCCGAACACACGCGCTAGCCGAACACACGCGCTAGCCGAACACAATCGTCCGGTTGCCCGAGATCAACACGCGCCGCGCGAGGTGCGATCGCACGGCGCGCGTCAGCACCTGGCGTTCCAGCTCGCGGCCCTTGCGCACAAGATCTTCGACGTCGTCTCGATGGCTCACGCGGCAGACGTCCTGCTCGATGATCGGGCCCTGATCCAGCTCCGCCGTCACGTAGTGCGCGGTGGCTCCGATGACCTTCACGCCGCGCTCCTTGGCCTGGTGGTACGGCTTCGAGCCGACGAACGCCGGCAAGAACGAGTGATGGATGTTGATGATGCGTCCCGGCCAGCGCGCGACGAACGCGGGCGACAGGATCTGCATGTAGCGCGCGAGCACGACGAGATCGATGTCGGCCTCGTCGAGGAGACGCTGCTGCGCCGCCTCGGCGGCCGGCTTGTTCTGCGGATCGACCGGGATATGCGCGAACCGAACGCCGAAGTGCTCGGCGACCGAGGCCAGCTCGGCGTGGTTGGAGATCACCAGGCCGAGCTCGCCACCCAGCTCGCCCAGCTGGTGCGTGAGCAGCAGATCGTAGAGACAGTGCGGGGTGCGGCTGGCGAAGATCGCGACCCGCGCGCGCTCGTCGGAGTACGTGATCTCCCAGCCGAGCTCGAAGCGCCCGGCCAGCTCGGCGAGGGCGGCGGCGATCTCGGCGCGTGCGAGACGGAACCCCTTCAGATCCCAGCACAGCCGCATGAAGAACAGGCCCGTCTCGCGATCGGCGTGCTGGTCGGCGTCCAGGATGTTGCCTTCGTTGCGGAAGACGAAGTCGGACAGCGCGGCGACCAGGCCGGTTCGGTCGCGGCAGCTCACGAGGAGGGTCGCGGTGGTCGGGGACGGGGACGAGAGCGTCGACGAGGACGAGGACGGGGCGGACATGCGGGGTCAGTGTAGCCCGTGCGCGGCACGCCGATTGGCACTACATTCGGCGCCATGCTGCTCGAGGGCTCGTGCCAGTGCGAAAAGGTCCGGTTCAAAGTCGAGTCGGAGACGCCGGTGCCGTTCATGTTCTGTTTCTGCTCGATCTGCCGCAAGACGACCGGTGGCGCGTTCGGCTGCAACGTCATGGGCCTGCGCGCGACGCTGAAAGTGACCGGCGCCAAGAACCTGCGCCGCTATCACGCACGCATCCGGCGCGCCGGCAAGCCCACGGAGCTCAGCGAAGGCGAGCGCTGGTTCTGCAGCACCTGCGGCACGCACTTGTGGGTCATGGACAAGCGCTGGCCCGAGGGCGTCTGGCCCAATGCCGGCGCCATCGACACGCCGCTGCCGCGCGGGCCGGCGCGCGTGTTCATGATGACGCGCTACAAGCCCGACTGGGTGCCGCTCGAGGGCCTCGGCGAAGGACCGCGCTACCCGGAGTACCCGGAGCTCTCGATCGCCGCCTGGCACGAGCAGAATGGGCTCACGACCCCGCTGCCACCGCAGCCACCGGCCGCACGGCGCGGCGCGCGCGCACCGCGGAAGCCAGCTCGTGCAGCAGCGGCACGGTCGCGTCCCAGGCGAGGCAAGCGTCGGTGATGCTCTGGCCGTAGACCAGCGGCTTGCCGGGCACGCAATCCTGGCGGCCGCCCACGAGATGGCTCTCGATCATCACGCCGGAGATCGAGCGCGAACCGGAAGCGATCTGCCCCGCGAGATCTCTCACCACGCTAGGCTGGCGCACCGGATCCTTCCGGCTGTTGCCGTGGCTGCAGTCGACCATCACGCGCGGTGACAGGCCGACCTTGGCCAGCGTGTCGGTCGCCTTGGCGACCGGACCGGCCTCGTAGTTCGGCCCCTGGCTCGACCCGCGCAGGATGATGTGGCAGTCCGGGTTCCCGCGCGTCGCCACGATCGCCGACAGCCCCTGCTTGGTGACCGACAGGAACTGGTGCGGGTGGCTCGCGGCGCGCACGGCGTCGATGGCGATCTGGATGTTGCCATCGGTGCCGTTCTTGAAACCGACCGGCACCGACAGGCCCGACGCCAGCTCGCGGTGCACCTGGCTCTCGGTGGTGCGCGCGCCGATCGCGCCCCAGCTCACCAGGTCGGCGATGTACTGCGGCGTGATGGTGTCCAGGAACTCGCAGCCGACGGGCAAGCCCAGCTCGCCCAGCCAAAGCAGGAGATTCCGCGCCAGCCGCAGCCCTTCGTTCACCGAGAACGTGCCATCGAGGCGCGGGTCGTTGATGAGGCCCTTCCATCCCACGGTGGTGCGCGGCTTTTCGAAGTAGACCCGCATGACCACGCACAGCGCGTCCGAGAGCGAGTCGCAGAGCGCATGCAGCCGCTGCCCGTATTCGCGCGCCGCGTGGACGTCGTGGATGGAACAGGGGCCGACCACGACCACCAAGCGATCGTCTTCGTCGCGCAGACAGCGGGTGATGGCGTTGCGGCTCTCGGCGACGGTGGTCGAGGCGCGTTCGCTGATCGGCAGCTCCTCCATCAGAATGGCGGGCGAAATCAGCGGCCGGATGCGCTCGATGCGTAGGTCGTCGGTCAGGTGAAGCATGTGAAGTCGGAAATCTACCTGCGAACCTCCGAAACGCCAAAGCCCCGGGTCGGTGCGGCGCGCTGTCGCTGGACCCGAATCTGCCCCAAGATGGCGGGCTCGTGGTCGCACCGTCGCGTCGCGACCATTACCCTGGAGGTCACGATGTCGCGCGCGTTCCCGACCACACCGGCAGCCGTTGAACGGAAGATCGTCCAGAGGATCCCGATCGAGGGCACCGATGAGGAATTGCAGATGACGCTGGTGACGTTGCCGCCCGGCGCCGAGAGCCCACCGCACATCCATCCGGTCGAAGGGATGGTCTATATCATCGAGGGAACGGTCGAATCGCAGTACGTGGGCGGCGGTCTCGAGCGCTACGAAGCCGGCGACAGCTATCTCGACCAGAAGGACCGGGTCCACCAGATCTTCCGGAACACCAGCTCCATCGCGCCGCTGAGATTCCTCATCGCGTGCAAGATTCGAAACGGCGTTTCCTTCAAGCAGGAGATTCCGCAGACGCCGCAGGAGCTTTGAACGTCAGCGCGGGCGCGGGGGCAGGCCGGTGTGCTGGGTGTGAAAGCGGCGGGCAGGCGGAGCGGCGCGGCCCGCCGTGGGCCTCGGCTGATGGAGCGGCACCAGCTGGTGCGCGCCGTTGCCGATCAGGTCGTTGCGCCCCATGCGGCGCAGCGCCTCGCGCAACATCGGCCAGTTCTCGGGATCGTGGTAACGCAGAAACGCCTTGTGCAAGCGCCGCACTTTCAAACCCTTGGGAATGGCGACGTCGCCGCCACCGCGGCGGATCGGGTGGAGCGGGTTCTTGCCGGTGTGATACATCGCGGTCGCGCTCGCCATCGGCGAGGGCAAGAACGCCTGGACCTGGTCGGCGCGGAAGCCGTTGCGCTTCAGCCACAGCGCCAGCGCCAGCATGTCCTGGTCGGTGGTGCCCGGGTGCGCCGCGATGAAATACGGAATCAAATACTGCTTCTTGCCCGCTTCCTTCGAGTACTTGTCGAAGAGTTGCTTGAAACGATCGTAGGCGCCGAGCCCCGGCTTCATCATGAGCTGCAAGGGACCGCTCTCGGTGTGCTCGGGCGCGATCTTCAAGTAGCCGCCGACGTGGTGGGTCGCCAGCTCGCGCACATACTCGGGTGACGTCGCCGCCAGGTCGTAGCGCAACCCCGACGCGATCAGCACCTTCTTGATGCCCGGCACCGCGCGCGCCTTGCGGTAAAGACCGATGAGCGGCGCGTGGTCGGTGTTCAGGTTGGGGCAGATGCCGGGAAATACGCACGACGGCCGCCGGCACGCTGCCTCGATCGCCGGGTCCTTGCACGCGAGCCGGTACATGTTGGCGGTCGGGCCGCCGAGATCGGAGATCACGCCGGTGAAGCCCGGCACGGTGTCGCGCACGCGCTCGATCTCGCGCAGCACGGACGTCTCGGAGCGGTTCTGGATCACCCTGCCCTCGTGCTCGGTGATTGAACAAAAGCTGCAGCCGCCGAAGCAGCCGCGCGTGATGGTGATCGAAAAGCGGATCATCTCGTACGCGGGGATGCGCGCGTCGCCATAGCCCGGATGCGGCCGCCGCGTGTAGGGCAGCTCGTACAGCGCGTCCATCTCCGCCGTCGCGAGCGGCAGCGGCGGCGGGTTGATCCAGACGTCGCGGTCGCCGTGTCGCTGCACGAGCGCGCGCGCATTGCCGGGGTTGGATTCGACGTGCAGCAGGCGCGACGCATGCGCGTAGAGCACGGGATCGCGCTCGACGTCCTCGAACGCAGGCATCCGGATCACCGTGCGCGCGCGATCGAGCCGCGGCCGCGCGCGACCGAGCGGAACCAGCGTGGGCTCGACCGTCGAGCTGGACGCGGCGCGCGGCTCCTCGAAAGCGTACGGGTCGCGCGGCGGCTCGACCCGCCCGGGGGTGTCGACCGACCGCGAATCGAGCTCGGTCCAGCCCTCGGGCGTCGCCTCGCGTAGAAAAGCCGTGCCGCGCAGGTCGGTGATCGTCGACGGATCCTCGCCCGCGCCCAGACGGTGCGCGATCTCGACGATGGCGCGCTCGGCGTTGCCGTAGACCAGCAAGTCGGCGCGCGCGTCGACCAGGATCGACCGCCGCACGCGATCCGACCAGTAGTCATAGTGCGCGATGCGCCGAAGGCTGCTCTCGATCCCGCCGATGACGATCGGAACGTCGCCGAACGCCTCGTGGCAGCGCTGCGAGTAAACGATCACCGCACGGTCGGGGCGCAACCCGCCGGCCCCGCCCGGCGAATAGGCGTCATCCGAACGTAGGCGTCTGTCCGACGTGTAACGGTTCACCATCGAGTCCATGTTGCCGGCGGTGACGCCATAAAAGACGTTGGGCCGCCCGAGCGCCGCGAACGGCGCGGCGCTGCGCCAGTCGGGCTGGGCCACGATCCCCACGCGGAAGCCCTGCGCCTCGAGCAGGCGGCCGATCAACGCCGCGCCGAAGCTGGGGTGATCGATGTAGGCGTCGCCGGTCACCAGCACGACGTCGCAGCTGTCCCAGCCGAGCGCGTCCATCTCGGCGCGCGTCGTCGGCAAGACCGGCGCGATCCCGAAGCGCTCGGCCCAGAACTTCCGGCGCGTGAACAGCGTCGGAGCAACCTGGTCGGGCGACACGAACATGAAGCCCGGCCCGGCCGAGACCTTCGGCCCTACCGCCGAATTCCCGGTTCTTCCGCGCTCCGCAGCCATGTGCCGTTCCTAGATACCATGAGGTTCCAGGTCGCGTCGGGCGAAGGCGGCTCGGCCGCCGCAGCCCATCCGGAGGTCGGAACCCTGTGAGGGTTTCGAGGGAGACGCCAGGTACGGAACCCTTTGAGGGTTCCGGGGTAGTTGTGGCATGCTGAGCCCATGGATGGTGCGGAGCAGCGTCGATACCCACGCTTTGGGCTGGGGCTCCCGGTGAAGCTGCACTTCTCCGATGCGGGAATCGAGGTCGGGGGCGAATTGCAGGACATCTCGCGCGGCGGGTGCTTCTTCAAATCGACGGTGAAAGTCGACGTCGATCGGAAGATCTCGATCGTGTTCTCGCTCAGCCGCGGGATGACCTGCCGCGCAACCGGGCATGTCATCCGCACGATGGCCTACACGGGCTTCGCCGTGCTGTTCGAGGACGTCAACGACTCGACCTTCGATTTCATCCGCGACCTGATGGTGCTGCCGCAGGACAAGCGCGCCAATTTTCTGACCAGCGTTCTCAACCCGGAAATTCAGATCATCTGAGCGGCGCGCGCCGGGCTCAGCCGCCGGCGGAGGCGTCGCCCGCGTGCTTCGTGGCGCTCCCGTTGAGCGTCACCGGGCAGCCGTCGGCCAGGCCACCCGAGCCGGTGGCCATCGCGGCGGTGGTCATCGTGACGCCATCGGTGGTCGTCACCGTCCACGAATTGATGTTGACGGTGACCGGCACCGCCAGCCCGCTCACGGTGACCGTGAACATGCATGATTGGCCGGCGTCGGCGCTGGCGACTGTGCCGTTGACCGATAGCTTGAGCGTGCAGGTGCCGAGCGACGAGGTCAGCGTCGACACCAGGTCGGACGACGTCCCCTTCATCAGGGTCAGCGTCTCGCCGGCCAGGCTGTTGCTGAACGGCGGCAGCCCGTTGCACATCGCGTTCAACGCGCCCGAGTCGAAGGTCCAGTTGCCGATGAACTTGTCGGTGGCGCCGTTCGAGCTGCTGCTGCAGCTGCTGAGGGCCGCGCAAGCAAGCAACAGCAGACCGGCCCCGCGGGCGGCGCGCAGGCTCGCGGCGTCAGGGTGCCTTGCGCGGCGGCTTGCCGCGCACGAGAGCCATCTCCGCGATTCGTTCGATGAAGTCACCATAAAGATAGCCTCCTTCTTCGGCCGCCCAGGCCAGGTCCTCGCCGTCGGCGAGGTAAGGGTTGGGGTTCGCTTCTACCACGTAGATCTCGTCGTCGTGTGCCAGGCGCACGTCGATGCGTCCGTAGTCGCGCAGCCCCGCCGCTTCGTAGGTGCGCACCGCGACCTCGGCCAGGCGCGCGCGCACTTCCTTGGACAGATCCAGCGCGATCATGTTCTGGATGCCGCGGCTCTCGCGGTACTTCACGCTCCACTTGGCCTTGAACGTGGCGATGCGGCTCTCGACGTTGGGCTCGTTGCCGAACACCATCTCGATCGGCGGCAGCGCCACGGGTTTGTCGTTGCCCATCACGCCAATGTAGAGCTCGCGGCCCGCGATGAACTCCTCGACGATCGCGTCGGTTTGAAAACGCTCGTGGATGAACGCGACCCGTTCCTTGAGCGCGGCGTCGTCGCGCACCACCGATGCCTGCGAGATGCCGACCGACGCATCCTCGTCGAGCGGCTTGACGATCAGCGGGAAACGCAGGTCGCTCGGCCGCTGCACTTCGGTGCCCAGGCGGCAGACCATGAAGTGCGGAATGCGCAGCCCCTGGTACGCGAGCACCTTCTTGGTCAGCGCCTTGTCGCGCGCGAGCATCAGCCCCTCGGACGACGCGCCGGTGTACGGGATGTCCAGCATCTCGAGCAACGCGGCCACCGAGTAGTCGAGCGCCGACAGACCACGAAAACGCTCGGCGAGATTGAACACCACGTCGAACGGCTCGGCGCGCAGGCCGGCCGCGAGCTGATCGAGGTTGTCGCGAAATCCGAACAGCCGCACCTGGTGCCCGCGTTCGGTCAACGCGCGCGCGACGTCGAACTCGGCCTCGTCACTCGACTCGAGTTGCTTCTTCCATTCCTGCTGAACCGGCGGTTCGGCATCGGTATCGAAGAGCACGAGTACGCGTGTTTTCTTCATCGAGACCGTTAAGCTAGATAACCGATCCCGCTGCGCGCGTCCAGGAACGCGTCAGTTGATGCCGTCCCCCGAGAGGGCTCGAACGAGCCGCTACCGCATGACGCCTGCGTCAGGCCCGTGACTCTCCGCCGTGGCGGGTGGCGCGCCCGCGTCGGGTGGAGCCTCGCGATACCCCAGCAACGTCTTCTTCTGATCGGGTGGCGTCATCTTCACCGACACCTTGCTGTCCGCGAACGTGTACGCGCGCGTCTGCACCGGCAAATAGCCGGTCGCTCGCACCAGCACGTCGAGCGGCCCGCTGTCGCGCGGGCGCTCGACGACGAGCGGCTGGTGCGGCGCGATCATTCCGAGGCGCTTGCGGCCCCAGTACACCATCGCCTTCAACGAAGGCGGCCACACCGTGAACGTGATGCGCACCTTGTCCGACGGCGGCGCCGGCGCCGCCGCCTTCTCGGCGGGCACCGCAACCGGCGTGGCAGGCTCGGCCGCCTGTATGAAATCCCAGCCGCACAAGAAGACGCCCAGCCCCAGCAATCCAGCCGCGAGGGCAAACCACCGCTTGGTTTTCGCAACAGTCATCGTCATTGCCACTCCTGGCTACTCCTCGCCCCCGCCGCCACCAGCCTTGGCTTCGGGGCTGTCGGGCGCGGGCGGTGGCGGGCCGGGGTACGTCACGCCGGGCTTGGGGACGTAGCCGATGATCGGTTTCTTCTGCGCACCCATGATGTTTCCCTCGAGCACGTTCACCGGCAGCGGCGGATCCAGGTAATACGCGTAGCCGCGCGAGGGCAGACGCATCTCGAACACCGACTCACCCATCAGGAACTGGCGCGTGAAGCCCATCGGCTGATCGCCGGCCACGCGCATCTTGCGGTGGCGCAGGATGAACGAGTACATGCGGATCGCCAGGTGGTTCGGCAGCCGGTGGCAGCCGTGGGAGAAGCCGTTCGAGCTGTAGATCGACAGGTAGTCCGACGAACCGTGCGCGCGCACGCCGTTGTCGAAGTCGGACTTGCCGTTCGCGCCGGGGATCACGAAGTAGCCGGCGATGATCCCGTACGCCGACAAGTAGCCCGGACCGAGCTCGTCGTAGTTGACGACCTTCATCCACGAGTTGTTGATCAGCTTGCCCTTGACCAGCGTGCGGATCGGCGTCGACGTCGGCGCGATCCAGACCGGGCCCGAGACCACCTGGCGGATCACGCGCGGGCCGACGTCGGACATCTTGTAGCGGTAGTACTCGTAGCCGTCGCTGGCCTGCTCCGCGCGCCAGCCGCCGATCGTCGTGCGCCAGCGCGCGAGCGGAATCTGCTGGCCCTTCCACTTCACGAACAGCGTCAGGTGCGGGTAGTGCTTGCGCGGCTGCTGCTTCCAGTGCCCGTCGGGCTCGACCGGGAAGTCGTACCAGACGTCGCCGCGATCCACGACGATCGAGAGATCCATCGCGTCCGAATAGTATTCGGGGCGCGGCGGCAGCTTCACCGCCGCGCGGAACGACTTGAACTGCTCCGCACCGTGGCGCTTGAAGAACTCCAGCGCCGTGTCGCCGCTCGTGAGCCCGAGCTGATCGGTCACGACCTTGGTGTACTCGTCGGCGAGATCGCGCGACGGGTTCTTGGGCGTCCCCGCGGTTCCGTCCTCGACGATCGCCGCCGCCGAGACCACGCGTTCGCGCAGCGCGCGCACCAGGCCCTCGTAGTCGTTGTCGAGCAGTGGCTTCGCCAGCGCCTCGACGGTCTTCTTCCGCAGATAGTTCGACTCGTAGATCATGTGCTTCTGCTGGAAGCTGCGCACCGCCAGGCGCATGGCATCGTCGTAGATGCCGGACTGGTGCTTCATCTTCGGCGTGAGCAGGCCTTCGCAGGTCAGGCGCCGCTCCACCGCCGCCATCGCCGGCTTCTCCGCCGCGCGCTTCTCCAGCAGCTTGACCTTGGGCGCCTGCTGCGGCTGCTTCTCGGCCAGCTCCTCGAGCGTCGCCACCTTCGCCTTGCGGCGCGCGAGCTCGAGCTCGGCGCGAATGCGCGCCAGCCGGTGCTCTTCTTTTCTCACCGACTCGGGCGCGACGTACGAGACGGTCTCGACCGCCTCCAGCGCGTCGGCGCTCTCCTGATCGTGGCACGGGTGCTCGGCGTCTTGCACGAAGCGGGCGCGCACCACTGACAGCGACGGCGGGATGCCGTACAGCTCCAGGTAGTTCTTCGTGCCCGGCGGCAACGCCTCGCCGTCGTCGTCGAGCTGATCGTTGGCCTCGCCGAGAAAGACGTGGCGGTAGCGGTTCAGCAGCGGCGCGCCTTCCGGTGACGTCTGCGGCGCGAGGATGTACGGCGTCCAGTCATCGCTGAGATCGATCAGCGTGAAGCCCGCCGCCTCGGCGAGGCTCGCGTCGATCCACCGCTCCTTTCCGTCGACCATGGCCAGCGCGCGCTGCGGCGGTGGCAGATCGTCGCGCGGCTTCAGCGCCTCGGCCTCGGAGACCGTGCGCGCCGGTGGACGCGCCTCGCCGGGCGCGGCGGGAGCCCCCGACGCTGCGGCGGCGCCCGTGGCCGGATTCGACTGGTCGGCAGCTCCGCTGGCCGGCGCGGCCGCACCGTGACCGGTCGAGCCGCCACACGCGCCGAAAACGATCGTCAATACCAAGGTGCGCCCGCGCGTCACGCGCGATTTCTGGGGGCCTGCCTGCATATGCACGCTACCTTACCAAAGGCGCCGGCCGGTCCTAGCAGAGATCTCGCGGGCGGCGACGCGCGCCCCCGCGAATCCGGGGCCGGCACAGCCGATTGCTTGACTTTGATTCATTTTGACTGCATCACTTCACTCGAACATTTGTCCTTGCTCCAGCGCCGCTCCGGCCATCACGCCGCGCGCGATACCGAGTGTCGAGTCGTCGATCGCGGGCCCCGTTGCTCTGCTGACCGTTTCTTCTCGAGGGACAGCAACAACTGAAAGGTCCGTACATCCAATGACGTCGTTCTCTGAGCTGGCTCTCATCGAGCCGATCGCGCGCGCTCTGCGCGCCGAAAACTACACTGTCCCCACGCCGATCCAGGCCGCCGCGATCCCGCCGCTGCTGACCGGGCGCGACCTCCTGGGCTGCGCCCAGACGGGGACCGGCAAGACCGCGGCGTTCGCGCTGCCGATCCTGCAACGCCTCGCCTCCGACCGCCGGCCCGCGCCGCGCAAGGGCGCGCGCGTGCTGGTCCTGGCGCCGACACGGGAGCTGGCGCTGCAGATCGCCGAGAGCTTCGCCGCCTACGGACGTCACCTGCCGCTGTCACGCGCGGTGGTGTTCGGCGGTGTCGGCCAGGGCCCGCAGGTCTCGGCGCTCGCGCGCGGCGTCGACGTGCTGGTGGCGACGCCGGGACGTCTCCTCGATCTCATCGAGCAGGGGCACGCCCAGCTCTCCGGCGTCGAGGTGCTCGTGCTCGACGAAGCCGACCGCATGCTGGACATGGGCTTCATCCGCGACATCCGCAAGATCGTCGCGAGGCTGCCCGCGCGGCGCCAGACGCTGCTGTTCTCGGCGACCATGCCGCGCGACATCGCCGTGCTGGCCGACCAGATGCTGCGCGATCCGGTCAAGGTCGAGGTCTCGGCGCCGGCGACCACTGCCGAGAACGTCGACCAGTGGGTGATGTTCGTCGACCGCGACAACAAGCGCCACCTGCTCGCCGAGATGCTGAAGGACCCCAAGATGACGCGCACGCTGGTCTTCACGCGCACCAAGCACGGCGCGAACCGCGTGACCGAGCAGCTGTCGCGCCTGCAGGTTCGCGCGGCGGCGATCCATGGCAACAAGTCGCAGGGCGCGCGCCAGGCGGCGCTGGAGAGCTTCCGCTCGGGCCAGACGCGCGTTCTGGTGGCGACCGATATCGCGGCGCGCGGCATCGACGTCGATGGCATCAGCCACGTCGTGAACTACGAGCTGCCCAACGAGCCCGAGAGCTACGTTCACCGCATCGGCCGAACGGCACGCGCGGGCGCGCGAGGGATCGCGCTGTCGTTCTGCGACCGCGAAGAGCGCTCCTATCTGCGCGACATCGAGCGACTCACCAAGCAGCCGCTGCAGGTCGTCGCCGACCACCCTTACCGCGCCGCCGGCGGCGCGCCCGGCCCGGCATCGAATGATGGCGGCGCCGACGATCGCCCGCGCGGCGGGCCCGCGCGCCGGTCCGCCCCCCGTCCGCAACGCGGCGGCGGATGGCGTCAGGGCTCCGGCCGTCAGCGGCCAGCCTACCCCGCACGCTGATGGATGGCGGCGGCGGCGAGATTGGTGACCCTGCCATCGTCGGGCAGGCGCCTCTCGACGACCGCCGGCGCGACCTCGGCCTGCGCGTCATCATCACTTACAAGCTGATCAAAGCCGCGTTGCAAGCGGCGCTGGCGGTATCACTCCCCATCCTGCGGCGGATGGGTGTCACCACCTACTGGGCGGCCCGAGTCTCGCGCATCGCCGAACACGTCGCGCACCGCTGGACCGCGGCGCTCGCGCGCCGGATCGCGGCGTTGCTGACACCGACCCATCTGACGCTGATCGCGCTGGCGCTGGCGCTGGACGCGACGTTGAGCGCCGTCGAGGGCTGGGCACTTCACCGGCGCTTCCGCTGGGCCCCCTGGCTGGTGGTGGTCGCCGGCAGCACCCTGATCCCATTCGAGGTCGTCGACCTCGCGCGCCGAGCGCGGCCGAGTCGCATCGCGATCCTCATCGTGAATCTCGTGATCATCGCCTACCTGGCGGCCCGCGCGCGCCGAGAACACGCGAAAGAACGCGTGGACGCGCGCACGAGTCATTGACGCACGAGCTTGTCCCCGGCCTCGGGTTGAGGGATGCTCAGAGCGCACCGGCGCTGCGCTGAGCGGGGTCTGAGCCGTGGTGTCGGGCCGGCCGGCGTTTTTCTGGACGCCGGCGAAACCAAGAAAGGAGGCCGTCATGAGAGCGCTCGAAGGCAAACAATTACGTGTGCGCGTCGTCGTGGGCGAATCGGACCGGTGGCATCACCGTCCCCTCCACCTGGCACTGCTCGAGCGCCTGCGGCGCGAAGGCTGCGCCGGCACCACCGTGACGCGCGGGATTGCAGGGTTCGGGGCACACAGCGTGGTCTACGACGCGCACGTCACGCGGGTCTCCGAGGATCTGCCGGTGGTGATCGAAGTCGTCGACAGCGAGCCTCAGGTCGAGAAGGTGAAGGCGATCCTGGACGAGATGGTCACGGAAGGCCTGGTCACGATCGAGCCGGTCACCGTGCTGCGCTACGCCGCGCGCCCGCGCGCCTGAGCCGCCCGGCAGCCGCCGCTGGCGCACGCGCGCCGCCAGTCCCACGTTGGTTGTATGAGGTGTGGTCTGGCCTCTGCGATCGCCCACCATCTGCGATCGGCGCACCAGCGCACGGCACGCCCCGGCGAGATCAACTTCGCGTTGGTCGATCCCTATTCGCTGGCGCACGCCGCGGTCGGCGCGATCTTCGGATGGCTCGGGTTGCGTCTCGGCTGGCTGCTGGCGATCGCCGTCTGCTGGGAGGTGGCGGAGCACCTGCTCAAGAACCTGATCCCGGCGGCGTTCCCGCATCCGACGCAGGACACACTCGCGAATTCAATCGGCGACGTGCTGTGCGCGCTCGGGGGCTGGGCCATCTCACGTGGCGTGGCCACCAGATCGCACCGTCACTCGTCGCACGAAGCCTAAGACGAGGCGCGGAACCGCGGCGCGCTCAGAAGACCTGCGACCAGCGCACCGCAAAGTGCAGCGTGGGCTGGCAGATGACCTCGACGGCGCCGGCGGGCAACGGCGCGCCCGCGACGACGCGCGGTGACACCACCACCGCCAAGCCCAGGTTCTGGCCGGATTCGACCTGGTTGGCGATGGCGGTGAACGCTGGCGTTCCCTCGCCGATCGACAGATGGCGCGCATCGCTGAGGAGCTGACCGGCGGCCAGCGGATCGGCGTTGCCGACTAGCACGTCGCCGGCCTCGGCGGGCGCGGCCTCGAGGGTGGTCCCGCCGTCGCCGACAGCCGTGCCGGCGTCGGGAGCTACGGCGCCGCTCGCGACGACGAAGAGCTGGATCTTGGCGAGCGCGAACGTCAGCGTGTTGATGGGAATGGTGTAGGCGACGTCGATGCCGCGCAGGTAGGGCGCCGCGTCGCGGCCGAGCGCGCTGTCGAGCGACGACGGATTGGCCACCGCGACAGTCTGCTCGATGCGGAGGTCGGCCTGGCCGAAGCACTGGTGGGCGGTGGCGTCGCAGCCGACCTGCCAGCCGCTGACGCCGGCCGGCGCCGGAACCGCCGCGCACGCCGAGGCGCTGTTCGCTGTGCAAGCGAGCGGCGGGATCGACCCCGCCGCCGCGCCGAAGTCAGCACGCAGTGCCGTCGAATCGAGGGCGACGTCGGCCGAGGCGAGGTCGCCGCAGCCGGTGGTCAGCGCAGCGGCGGCGAGCGCGATCGCCGCAAACACACCGCGGACCGCCCCCTGCCCCGCCGCGCGCGAGAACACGCGTGGTAGCACCATCCCTCAACCGTAAGTCTGGAACGGCGACCGAACAGTCCAGGACGCGCCGCAAGCGGTCGCGCTGGCGTAATGCTTGAACTCTTTGGATCAGCCTGGGATCGCGACCGCGACCTTGACCCACTGCGGGACGTGGTTACCCGTCGGCACGGCGTTGGGAAGCTGGCCCGTCGGCGTCGGGTTCTGGTTGGGC
>Ga0265342_10002317_pt1 | contig 16557 bp, 13 predicted proteins | sample 4CB327metaG_FD_203125 | JGI IMG/M metagenome (GOLD analysis project Ga0265342, IMG submission 203125) | Rhizosphere microbial communities from Carex aquatilis grown in University of Washington, Seatle, WA, United States - 4-CB3-27 metaG | ecosystem: Host-associated > Plants > Roots >...
CCTGGGGGGCCATGCTGCCGGATCCGGACAAGCTGTTCAATGCCGAGCTGGAGGGCAAACAGTGGCGCGCCATCGACATTCTGGAGAACGACAAGATCGACGAAAAGGCGCTGAAAGCGATGGTCCGTGCTGGGGCCGCCTTCAACCACGACAAAGTCAGCGCCAAGCCCGCTGCGAAACCGCGCGCGCGTAAAGCAGTTTAGCAAACCCATGGGGCGCGGCGCGCACGTGAGCTCCATGGCGCACGGCCATTGATCACGCCAGATACTGAGCGGTGAGGGAATTCGTGGCCGTCAAAAGGTCCCGCGGCGTTCCTTGGAACACGACCGAACCGCCTTTGTAGCCGCCCTCCGGTCCCATGTCGACAATCCAGTCGGCGTTGCGGATGACGTCGAGGTTGTGTTCGATGACGATCATCGTATTTCCTTCGTCGACGAAGCGGCTGATGATCTGCAGGAGATGGACGATGTCGGACATGTGCAGCCCCGTCGTGGGCTCGTCCAAGATGTAGAGGCTGCCCTTTTTGTGCAGCTCTCCGGCGAGCTTGATCCTCTGGCATTCTCCGCCGGACAAAGTGCTCAGTGGTTGTCCCAGGCTCAAATAATCCAAGCCCACGTCACGCATGGCTTCGAGAACTTTCAGCACATCTTTGAGCACGAAAAACTCCAGTGCCTGAGCCACGGTCATTTCAAGCACTTCAGAGATGGACTTGCCGTGAAGCTTGTAGCTCAATACCTCGTCCTTGAACCGCTTGCCCCCGCAGACCTCACAGGGGAGCTTGACCTCGTCCAGGTAGGCCAGATCCGTGTACACAACTCCCAATCCGTGACAGTTTTCGCACGCACCCTTCGAGTTGAAACTGAACAAGGCCGGCGCGACCTTGTTGGCGTTTGCGAAGGCCTTGCGCACGCTGTCCATGATGCCCGTGTAGGTAGCGGGATTGGACCGGGAATTGGCCCCGACACCCGACTGATCAATGACGATGGCCTCGGGATGCTGCGGCACGAAACACTGGTGCACGAGTGAGCTTTTTCCTGATCCCGCGACTCCCGTCACAACGGTAAATACTCCCTTGGGAAAGTCGACACTCACATTCTTCAGATTGTTGGCCTTTGCGTTGCGGATGGTGATGGAGCCCTTGCCTTTTCGAAACTCGGGCTTGATCGGGAGGGCTTGTTTCATATGCCGTCCCGTGAGGGTGGGTGCATTGAGCAAAGCTTCGAAGGTTCCTTCGAAAACAACCTCCCCACCCCGGCGTCCGGCGAGGGGGCCAATGTCCACCACGTGGTCGGCAACCTTGATCACGGCCGGATCATGCTCGACGACCAACACGGTGTTGCCTTTGTCGCGCAGTTTTTGCAAAAGCTCGTTCAACCGGTGCACGTCGCGGGGATGAAGACCGACACTCGGCTCGTCGAAAATATACATCACGTCGACCAGGCTCGATGTCAGATGTTTTACCATCTTGACTCGCGCCGACTCTCCGCCGGAAAGGCTGTCGGTCTCCCGGTCGAGGCTCAGATACTCCAATCCGATATCGCACAGGTGTGTCAGACGGTTTTCCAGGGCTTTGAGAATCGGTTCGGCTTGCGGAGCCGAGATACCGCGGACGACTTCCACCAGTTCGTCGATTTCCATCGCCGACAGCTCCGCGATGGTGTAACCGCCGACCCTCACGCTCAGCGCCTCGGGGCTGAGTCTCGCTCCTTTGCACAGCCGGCACGGGCTCATCGAGATGTAAGGCGCCACGGCCTTTTGCGTTCTCTCGGACATGGCCTTCAAATCGCGCTTGACGTACTTGGCAATGAACTTTTCGAACACGCCTTGATAGGTCATGTTCATTTTTTTGGCGCCGACCTTGAGCGCGACCTTCTGGGCCTTGCCATACAATAAGAGGTCCTTTTCCTCATGTGTAAAGTCGGCGATCTTCTTGTCCATGTCGAACAGATGGGACTCGTTCAGGATGTGCCAGCCCCATGTTTGTGGCGCGTACTCGGGGAACAAGATGGCGCCTCCGTTGAGCGATTTCGACTCGTCCAGAAAGCGGTCGATATTGGCACCCATCTGACGACCCGTACCGTTGCACTCGGGACACATCCCGCTCGGGTTGTTGAACGAAAATAGGTGCGCGCCGCCGATGGACGGCTTGCCTGCCCTCGAAAACAAGAGCCGCAGCACCGACGAGATGTCCGTGATCGTCCCGACAGTTGAATGGGACCCGCCTCCCAATCGCTTCTGATCGACCACGACTGCCATGTTCAAATTGGCGAGAGAATCCGCGGCGGGCTGCGGATACTTGGGCATGAATCCACGAAGGAAGGTGCTGAAATTCTCGGAAAGCAGGCGCTGAGCCTCCATGGCAATGGTGTCAAAGACGAGGGAGGACTTACCGGACCCGCTCACGCCGGTAAAGACAGTGATCTTCCTTTTGGGAATCTTGAGGGACACGTTTTTCAGGTTGTTTTCGCGTGCGCCTCTGATTTCGATGAACTCTTGCGCCATTTTTCCCTCCCGCCGTAGCACGCCGCCGCGGAGACGGGGCCTTACGACGGCCCGAAGATTTGCACGAGCTTTGTCTCTCCGTCGCCATAGAGCCGCCGCATGTTGGTGACCCACTCGATGGCTTTCTCCTTGGTGTCCACCTGGATGACCGTGAAACCGGGCATCAGCTCCTTCGCTTCCATAAAAGGACCGTCGGTGATCGATACCTTGCCCTCGTTCAGGTGGATCCTGGTCTCCCGGGGCGGGAGCCCGCCGCCAGTGACAAGGATCCCCTTCTTGACGGACTCCTCCATGAACTTCCCCAGCTCAGCGGGGTCCCGAGGCTGCTGCCTTTCCGTCGGGGACCCATACACAAAGAACTGCATGTCATTCTCCTTTCGTGTGGCAGTCCGCGCCTGCCGCGGCTACTCCGCGAAGGGCTGGTCCTTCCCTTGGGCGCTGTAGCCAATGTTCCATATATAGCCGTCCGGGTCCGCGAAGGACCCGCCGTACCCGCCCCACTGCAGGGTCGCAGCGGACTTGAGGATCGTGGCGTTGGCCTTTTTGGCTTCCTCCATGATCTCGTTTACCCGCACCTCGCTGCGCACAACGTAGTTGAAGACCATTCCGCTGAAGCCGCTGCCTTCCGGGCTCGCGCCTACGCTGGCTGCCAGGCCGTCGCGTCCGTAGAAGCCGACGAGCGAGCCGCCGTGCTGCACAAAGAACACTGAAATGCCGTAGTCCTGCTGGACCTTCCAGCCGAGCCCCTCCGTGTAGAACCTCTTGGACCGGTCCATGTCCCGGACGCCGAGGAGAATAGAGCTGACCCGCGCGTTCATAACCTGCTCCTTTCGTGAGGCTTTTGCCTCACTGCATGAGATCTCGTCACGTAGTCGTGCGGGAACAGGCAAAAGGGACAATTTCAAAAAAACTATCCTGAAGTTTCCGCGATCCGCCTTTTCAGGAAACGGCGCTCAGGCTCCTGCCGGGCAAGATCGAGGGCACGCCGATAGGATGCCGCGGCTTTGTCGGTACGCCCCAGCCTCCTGTTCAGGTCGGCACGCACCGCGTGGGCCGGGTGGTAATCCGCAAGCTCTCCACGATCGAGCAGGGCGTCGACGAGGGCCAACCCGGCGCTTGGCCCGTCACGCATTGCCACGGCAATCCCTCTATTGAGCTCTATGACCGGGGTGGAGGCCCTCGCCAGCAGCAGGTCGTAGAGGCGGACGATCTGATCCCAATCCGTTGCTTCCACCGACGGAGCAACGGCATGAACCGCGGCAATGGCGGCCTGGAGCGTGTAGGACCCGAATCGGCCGGACACGAGGGCCCGGTGCGCCAAGTCTATTCCTTCTCCAATCCGCTCCTGGTCCCAGAGTGTTCTGTCCTGCTGCTCCAGGGGGATGAGGTCGCCGTTTTCATCCGTGCGCGCCGTCCGACGAGACTCGTGCAGCAGGATCAGCGCGAGCAGGCCGATTGCCTCCGGCTCGGGGAGAAGGTCCACGAGGAGACGACACAAGTACAGAGCGTCTTCGGCGAGGTTCCTTCGAATGAGCGTATCGCCGGCCGTCGCGGCATACCCTTCGTTGTACACGAGGTAGACTACCTGGAGAACGGCTTCGAGACGTTTCGCGAGCTCGGTGCGCGAGGGAATCTCATAAGGGATCCGTTCGGTGCGGATCCGCTCCTTTGCGCGCGCAATGCGCTTCTTCATGGCTTCGTGGGCGACGAGAAAGGAGCGCGCCACCTCTTCGGTCGTGAGGCCGCAAACCTCACGGAGCGCAAGCGCAATTCGGGCCTCTTGTGGAAGCAGCGGGTGACAACAGGTGAAGATGAGGCGTAGCTGGTCGTCTTGGATGGTTTCGTCGTCCCATCCCTCGGGGTCGGCGGCGGGTTCCTTGATGTCTTGGGCAACCGCTCCAAGCAGCGCGTCGCCACGACCGCGCCGCCGTAGAGCGTCGATGCCTTTGAATCTTCCGGCGGAAACCAACCAGGTGCGTGGATTGCGGGGAATCCCATCTTGCGGCCATTGCTCAAGCGCCGCCTGGAATGCTTCCTGGAGGGACTCCTTCGCGAGATCGAAATCGCCAAGCAGGCGGATCAGAGTGGCCAAGACACGTCGAGACTCGCTGCGGTAGAGCTCGGCGACCTGTTCGTCTATCGCTTTTGTAGAATCCATCCGTTTCGCACCCGGCTCAATAATACTGATGGCTTTTGATTGCGACCATCTGGTCCGCTCCGGCAAAAGAAAAGATTGGATCAATGGACGGGTCAATCTCTATATTTACAAAAGACAGCAAATCAAAAGAGGAGAAACCCATGTCAACCGAAGAAAAGCGCCCGCTCGACCACGCTGCCGGAGGCGGCAGGTCGAACCGCGAGTGGTGGCCGAACCAATTGAGGCTCGATATCCTCCACCAGCATTCCTCCGAGTCCAATCCGATGGGAGGCGACTTCGACTACGCTGAAGAGCTCAAGAGTCTCGATTTCACGGCCCTGAAGAAAGACCTCCATGAGCTGCTGACAAAGTCCCAGGACTGGTGGCCGGCGGACTTCGGAAACTACGGACCTTTGTTCATCCGCATGGCGTGGCACAGCGCCGGCACCTATCGCACCGGCGACGGCCGCGGGGGCGCAGGAAACGGCAGCCAGCGTTTCGCGCCGCTCAACAGCTGGCCCGACAACGTCATCCTCGATAAGGCCCGTCGGCTTCTCTGGCCTGTCAAAAAGAAGTACGGCCGGAAAATCTCATGGGCCGACCTGATGATTCTCGCCGGGAACGTCGCCTTGGAATCGATGGGCTTCAAGACCTTCGGATTCGGGGCAGGGCGTGAGGACATCTGGGAACCGGAAAAGGACATCTACTGGGGCTCCGAGGACACGTGGCTGGGCGACAAGCGCTACTCCGGCAAGCGGGACCTCGAGAATCCGCTCGCTGCCGTGCAGATGGGTCTGATTTACGTGAACCCGGAAGGCCCCAATGGCAAGCCGGATCCGGTCGCTGCTGCCACCGACGTGCGCGAAACGTTCGCACGCATGGCGATGAATGACGAAGAGACGGTTGCACTCATTGCGGGCGGCCACTCGTTCGGCAAAACCCACGGCGCCGGACCTGCCTCCCACGTAGGGCCCGAGCCCGAAAGGGCAAGCATCGAGGACCAAGGCCTTGGATGGAAGAGCAGTTTCCGCACCGGCAAAGGCGATGACGCAATCGGGAGCGGGCTGGAAGTCACCTGGACAACGACGCCGACGAAGTGGAGCAACAATTTCCTCCAGAACCTGTTCGGCTACGAATGGGAGCTGACGAAAAGCCCGGCAGGTGCGCATCAATGGCAACCGAAGCATGGCGCGGGTGCCGACGCCGTGCCGGATGCCCAAGATCCGACCAAACGTCACGCGCCTTCCATGCTGACCACGGACCTCGCTCTCCGGTTCGATCCTGTTTATGAAAAGATCGCACGCCGCTTCTTGGAGAATCCCGATCAATTGGCCGAGGCGTTCGCCCGGGCGTGGTTCAAGCTGACACACCGAGACATGGGCCCCCGCGTGCGCTATCTCGGCCCCGAAGTCCCTGCGGAAGAGCTCATCTGGCAAGACCCCATTCCAGCGGTCAATCACCCATTGATCGACGCGCAGGACATCGCCACCCTGAAGACCAAAATCCTCGCATCCGGGCTCTCCATCTCCCGACTGGTCTCCACGGCATGGGCGTCGGCGGCAACGTTCCGCGGCGGCGACAAGCGCGGCGGAGCCAACGGGGGACGCATTCGCCTCGCACCGCAGAAGGACTGGGAAGTCAACGAGCCTCTCGAGCTTGCGAAGGCATTGCAAAAGCTGGAAGCGATCCAAAAGGCCTTCAACGGCGGCGGGTCCGGTGGCAAGAAGGTCTCGCTTGCCGACTTGATCGTTCTCGGCGGCTGCGCTGCCGTCGAGGAGGCTGCGAAGAAGGCGGGGCAGAGCGTTAAGGTCCCCTTTGCGCCGGGAAGAATGGATGCCTCGCAGGAGCAAACCGACGTGGTCTCGTTCGCCGTGCTCGAACCGGCCGCGGACGGCTTCCGAAACTACAAGCGGAAGGGACTGCAAATACCGGCAGAAGAGCTGCTGGTGGATCGGGCGCAGCTCTTGACGCTGACGGCACCCGAGATGACTGTTCTGATCGGCGGCATGCGCGCACTGAATGCAAACGTCGGCCAATCGGGCCATGGCGTTCTCACCAAGCGGCCGGAAACACTCACCAACGATTTCTTCGTGAATCTCATCGACATGGGAACGGAGTGGAAGGCGGTATCGGAGGCCAAGGACCTCTTTGAAGGGCGGGATCGCAAAACGGGCCAACCGAAGTGGACAGGCACGCGTGTGGATCTCGTCTTCGGTTCGAGCTCCCAGCTTCGTGCAATCGCGGAAGTCTATGCAAGCGATGACGCCATGGAGAGGTTCGTGAAAGACTTTGTCGCCGCCTGGAGCAAAGTGATGAACCTCGATCGGTTCGACCTCGTGTAGTCGCGGAGGAAAGCGCCCAAGGGACAGCTTGGGCGCTGCCGATCCGCGGATTGACTCTCGGGAGCGCATACCGCAGCAGTTGCGCGTTCTGCACGCTTCCGCTATCATACGGTGCAATACATGTTCTCCAGCAACGATCGCCTCCTGATAACCTGGAACACACGACAAAAGGACATTCCCCCGCGGCCGCGCACCCCGTCCCAATACCCGAAGACCGATGCGCGGCACTGGTACGATCAGGAGTACGCCGGCTGGGGCATCCAGAAGTGCGGGATCCCCGAGTCCCCCGGAGACGGGGCACGGGGCAAACAGGTGGCTTTCCTGCAGCCCGGGCTGCACCCCTACCATGTCGCGTTCGCCGAGGGCCTCTCCCGAATCGCCGAAAGGGCCGGGGTCAACCTCCACACGCTGGCGGGAGCCATGACGATGGAAAGCCAAGACGAGCAGGTGCGACGAGCCATTGCGGAGAGGCCGGATTTGGTCATCCTCGTGCCCATCAGCTCCGGTGCCTGTACGCGGTGGGTACAGGAGCTCCATGGGCAGGGCATTCCCGTCATCGTGAGCAATTTCATACCGAATGAGGAAGCCTACCGATTCATCCTTGCCTGGTGCGGCCCCGACGACTGGGGCCAGTATAGGATGCTCGCGCGAAGCTTCGCGGAGAAATTGCGTCACAAGGGCGGCTACGCCATCGTGCGCCACATCCCGGGCAGCTCGTGCTACGAGGCGCGCACGTGGTCAGTCGTCACGGAGCTCGCGACCGTTGCACCTCATATGCGCTGCCTCGCCATGGGTGACAGCAGCCGCGACGGGACATTCGACCCGGGCATGGCGTCGCGACTCGTGGGCACGTGGCTCGATCAATTCGGCCGCGAGCTCCGGGGCATCGTGGGTCCCGACGACGACATCGCAATGGAAGGAATCAACGAGGCCCTTCGTGCGGCCGGGCGCGAGGATGTCGTGCGCGTGGGGGCCGGCTCGACCCAAACGGGGATGGGGAACGTGAGGGACGGACGCCTGCACGCCATCACCTTCCAACCCGCGCAGGCCGACGGGGCGCTTGCGATGAAGATCGCCGTGGACTGGTTCAGCGGTCTGGACGTGCAGCCCATCAACTATCTGCCAAAGCACATCATCACACGGGAGAACGTGGACGACTTCATCTCCAAGAAGCCTGTCTTTTCCACGGTATCCATCGAGGACCTGACGCGCGCGGTTGTGGCCGGCAGCGAGGCTGAAGTGGAACGTTTCTTCGAGGATTCCTACCAGAGCCTTCTCTCGGCGGAGCTCGTCACCCCCGAGTTCTTCAGCGGTTTCTCCATCGAGGTCCTTTCCGCGCTCATCCACGTGCTCAAGATGAACGATCTGGACGAGCAGGCGCTGCTCAGCGATTACGAGAGTCTCTACAAGAACCTCTTCAACCAGAAGACACCGCGGCGCGCGCTGGAGTGGATGATGGCTACGGCGAAAGAGGCCATCCGCGCCCTCTCACGCGCCCAGCAGGCCGAGACGCCCATCGTGCGCATCATCCGCTACGTCAACAGAAACTACACCGAGCCGCTTTCCCTGAAAATCCTCTCAGCGCAATTCGGCATCTCCGCTCCGTACCTTGGGCGGCAGTTCCACACGGTTGTCGGCAAACCATTCGCCACCTATCTCAACGAGCTGCGCCTCCGCAAGGCGGAGGAGCTCCTCCGCTACACCTCGCTCAAGGCAAGCGAGATCGCGGGTCGCATCGGCTACTCGAACGTCAATTACTTCTATACATTGTTCAAGAAATACAAGGGCTACTACCCGTCCGAATCGAAATCCCGAGCCTGCGCCGATGAGGAGCCCGTACATTCTTTGAAGCAAAAGTGAAAGTTTTTGTTGTTGCGGCCGCTCGGTGACGCGGCGTAGGATTCCGTAATCAATCCCCAATTGAATGCCCCCCCGCGGGGGGCATCTGGCATGCTCCGGCGTCCACAGGTAGGACTGCGGCGCCTTTTCAAAGGAGAGTGAGAGTGAGCGAATCGGCATCCGGGCTTGCGCTCGAGATGAGGCACGTGGGCAAGCGCTTTCCCGGCACCATTGCCGTCGACGATGTGAGCTTCGAGGTGAGAGCCGGTGAGGTTCACGCCCTGGTCGGCGAGAACGGCGCCGGCAAGTCGACGCTCATGAAGATGATCGCCGGCTCTTTCGACGACTACACGGGCGATATCGCCATCGCGGGTCGCGTCGTGCTCCTCCATACGCCGACGCTCGCCAAGCGTCACGGCATCGGGATGATCTATCAGGAGCTCAGCCTCGCGCGCCCCATCAGCATCACGGAGAATCTGCTGGCCGGCCGATTGCCCCATCACGGACCATTCCTCGACACGGCCCGCGCCCGCGCCCTGGCAAAGGAGCTCCTTGTTTCCGTCGGACTGGAGCTCGACCCGAATCTTCCCATCGAGGATATCAGCCAGCACGAGGCCCAGCTCGTCGAAATAGCGAAGGTCCTCGGGAACAAGCCCTCCATCCTCGTAATGGACGAACCGACGAGCGCTCTCTCCCGTGAGGAGGTCGATCGTCTTTTCGCCATCATCGGCGACCTCAAGCGCCGCGGCATCGCCATCGTCTATATCTCCCACCATTTGCCCGAGATCTTCCGTATCGCTGACCGGGTCACCGTCATGCGGGACGGGAAGAAAATCGCAACCCGACCAATCGGGGAAGTCAGTCACGAAGAGATCGTCCAGATGATGGTGGGTCGATCCGTCAAGGAGTTCTATCGCCGGGAAGAGCGCGCCATCGGCGAGATCAGATTCAGCGTCCGCGGGCTGTCGCGGTTCGGGTTCTTTCACCAGATCGATTTCGATGCTCGTCGCGGCGAGATTCTCGGCATCTGCGGTCTGTCGGGCGCCGGCCGAACCGAGCTCGCCAAGGTTCTTTCGGGCCTCGACCGCGCGGACGAAGGCTCGATAGAGCTCGACGGCGCGCCGGTGCGCGGATCCACGATGGCGGAGTTCCTCGCGCAGGGCATCTCCTACCTCACCGAGGACCGCAAGACCGAGGGCCTCGCGATCAGACTTCCGGTGGACGACAATATCCTCTCCGCCATCGTTGACCGCCTCTCCCGAGCCGCTGTCTTCTCCAAGGTGCGGGGCAAACCCGCGGTGGACCGTCTCATCGGCGAGCTGTCAATCTACCCGCCCGACCCTTCACGCGCCGTCGGCAACCTTTCGGGCGGCAATCAGCAAAAGGTACTTCTCGCCAAGTGGCTCGCCAGCGAGCCCAAGGTGTTGATTCTCGACGAGCCGACACGCGGTGTGGATATCGGGGCAAAGATGACCATCCATGGCTCGATTGAGAAGCTGGCGCGGCAGGGCTGTACCGTTCTCCTCATCTCCTCGGACCTGCCGGAGCTCGTCGGCCTTTCGGACCGGGTGATGGTGATGCGGAAGGGACATTTCATTCGCGAGATGCAGTACGCGGAATGCAGCGAGGAGAGTCTCCTCCTTGCCGCCAACGGCGACACCGGTGGCAAATCCGGGGGCGTTGATGGCACAGGGAGGACCCCATGAGCGACCAAAATAAAGCAGGAGTCACGGGCGGCGCCGATACGCGCAACCTTCGAACGGGGACCTTCTCCAGCATCATGAACACGGCGGGCGTCTACGGCATGGCCGTGCTCTTCCTCCTCCTTGGCGTGCTCCTCCAGGCGACCGGTGTCATCGGCAACTTCCTGTCGGCGCAGAACATGCTCAACATCGTGGACGCTGCTGCCCTCGTGGGTATCGTCGCGGTCGGCATGGCGTTCGTGACCTACTCGGGGAACTTCGCCGACATGTCGGCGCCGACGACAATGGCGGTCACGGGCTATATCTGCATCGCGCTCCTCCGCTACGGCTTCGCCGTGGCCATCATCGGGGCACTGGCGGTCGGGCTCATCATCGGCCTGCTCAACGGCTTTGTCGTCGGTCGGTTCAAGGCCAACCCCATCATCTGGACCCTCGCGGTGAACTACATGACGATGGGCGTTATCCGTCTCGTGTGGGTGAACAAGCAGATCTACCCCGACATGGAGGGCTCGCGCCCCGTCGCGGTGGCACTCTTCGACTCGGTTTATCGGCTCCGCTTCTTCAATCTGATCGGCCTGCCACTCGTCATCCTGCTGGTACTCGTGGTCATCGGGCAGTTCGTCCTCACCCGCACGTCTTTCGGGGTCAAGCTCAAGATGACAGGCTCTTCACTGCGGGCCGCGAAGCTCTCGGGTATCGCCGTCGAACGCGCCATCGTCGTATCATTCATCCTGGCGGCATTCACGGCAACCGTGGCCGGGCTGGCCGTCACGTCCCTGGCGCGTGTCGGGGCGTGGTACAATGGCGCGGGCTACGACTTCAAGGCGGTCACGGCCATCGTCATCGGCGGCATGACCCTCGCCGGAGGTCGCGGCACGATTCTGGGCGTGCTGGGCGGATCGCTCATCATCGCCATCATCAACAACATCATGACGCTCATCGGCATCAATACCTTCTCCCAGGACATGGTGCGGGGCGCGATATTCATCGCGGTGGTCGGCATCAATGCGCTGTCGCTCCGACGGATGGGGAGGGACGATGCGTAGGACAGGACGAAACAGCCTGCTCGTGCTGGGTGACAAGTACAGGATCTACATCCTGCTCGTCGTCGTTTTCGCGTTCATGTCGCTGTTCGCGCCGCGGTTCTTCACGATCCCCAACTTCACGGCCATCCTCAACGCCATCGCGCTGAACGCCACGGCGGCCATCGGATTCACCGTCGTCATGATATGCGGTCAGCTGGACCTCTCCATCGGCAGCGTCATCACTTTTTCCGGAGTTCTCACCCTGGGGCTCCAGCCCGTCCTCGGTTTCGCGGGGGCCATCGCGATGGCCGTGGCCGGTGGCATCATCGTCGGGCTCTTCAATGGCGTCCTTGTCGCCAAAGCCAAGATCAACTCGTTCATCGTCACGCTGGGAACCATGACCATACTGCGTGGAGCGGTCTACCAGTTCTCGGGCGGCAACTCCATCAGCGTCTCGAACGACCAAGCTTTCGCGATCTCGGACTTTCTCGGCAAGAACCTCCTCCCGCTCGTCACCCCGCGCATCCTCATCATGCTCGTGCTCGTCGTCGTGCTTGAGCTCGTGCTTCGGCGCACCAGAGCGGGACGCAATTTCTACATGGTGGGCGGCAATCGCAACACGGCCTGGCTTGCCGGCATCAATACCGATCGCTCCCTCATCGTGGCCTTCGTTCTTTCGGGCGTCATGGCGGCGATCGCCGGCATCGTTTCAGTCCTTGTCTCGACCTCGGCGACGTTGAATCTCGGAGAGAACTCACTCATGTACGTCATCTCGGCGACCATCATCGGCGGCACCGCCATGTCGGGTGGCAAGGGAGGCGTCGCGCGAAGCATTGTCGCCATCGTGAGCCTCGAAATGTTGTATACGGGCATCATCCTCTTCGGCCTCGGAAACGAGGTGAAGATATTCTGTGCGGGCCTGATCCTGGCGTACGTCGTCCTGTACGAGGCGTATGCGGTGTATCGGCACGAGAAGACGCTCGGGCAGCGGCCCGAGCTCATGAAGGAGCTCGCCGAGCGTGCGTCGGCGGCCAAAGTCAAAAAGTCCATCCCGTCATAACCATTTCCGGAGCGCCCCGTAGGGGCGAAGACCGGATTGGCATATCGAAAGGAGGCAGTCTGATGAAAAGACTACCGTTCATCGTCCTGGCGCTCGCTCTGGCGGCGCTCATCCTCACGCCGGTGTTCGGCCAGACCCTGACGGCCACCCAGCAGGCGAACCTCAAGGCATCGCTCGCCGTTGACACCAGCGTGCTGAAGTCCGCCGACGGCCAGCAGCTCGTTCTGTCGGCCCCCGCCCCCGCCAAGGTGCCGGCACGCCCCGCTGACCCGAGCAAGCTCGCCGTCACGGACGTCATGCACTACTACGACATGGAGTGGGCCGGCTGGAACGTGACCCCGACCAACCTCCCGAAGTCGCCTGGTGACGGCGCCATCGGCAAGAAGGTCATCATGATCGTCCACGGTGATCATCCTTGGACCACGGCATGCATCGCCGGCGCCACGAAGGTTGCCAATGCGTACAAGTGGAACTTCAAGGCCCTGTCGCCGAACTGGGACCTGAACGTCCAGAACCAGCTCATCGATCAGGCGATCAATGAGAAGCCGGACATGATCCTTCTCATTCCGCTCGACGCCAAAGCCGGCATTCAGCAGGCGCGCAAGATCAACGCGGCCGGCATCCCCCTTCACATGTTCAACACCCTCCCGGACAATGAGGCGTTGAACTACTCCCTCGGCTGGACCGGTCCGGATGACTTCGGACAGTTCCGCCTCCTCGCCCGCGCCTGGGCCGACCAGCTGCGCAAAGCGAACCCCGGCGCCAAGAGCATCGGCGTCGCCTACGTTCAGCACGCACCGGGCGGATCGCCTTACTTCGCGCGTTCCTTCAATGCGGCCGCCGAGCTGACGACCTACGCTCCTGAAGTGAAGACCCTCGCCATGGCATCCCCCGCACCCGCCACCTTCGACGCCAACGCGACGATGCAGATCGTTTCCGACTGGCTCACGAAGTACGGGAAAGACCTCAAAGGCATCTGCGCCGCCGACGACTCGGGACAGGCACTGGGCATCATGCAGGCACTCGAGAAGGCCGGGCGCACCGACGTCATCGTCGTGGCAGCCGGCAACTCCAAGCAGGGCATGGACCTGGTCAAGGCAGGAAAGCTCTTCGGCATCACCTATCAGACCGCCGAAGGCGATGGTGCTCTGTCCGCGCAGACAGCGGCCGACTGGTTCAACGGAAAGGGCTTCACGGTTCGCAAGAACCTCGCCCAGCACGTGATCACAGCGACCGACGTCGCCAAATTCTATCCGCCTCAGTGGTAAGCAGGACCTAGTTCTGAATTCGAGCCGCCTCACTTGTGAGGCGGCTCTTTTAGGGAGGACGATATGACCCGCCACGGCCAACTCATCGGGGTACGCCCCGAACACCTCGCTGAATATAAACGCCACCACGCAGCGGTGTGGCCCGACATCCTCGCCATGATCACGGCGTGCAATATCCGCAATTATTCGATCTATCTGAAAGACGGGCTGTTGTTCTCCTATTACGAGTACGTCGGCACGGATTACGAGGCGGACATGGCGAAAATGGCGGCCGATCCCCGCACGCAGGAATGGTGGGCCATCATGAAGCCCCTCCAGAAGCCGCTGGACACCCGGGCGACGGATGAATGGTGGGCGGAGATGGAAGAAGTCTTCCACATCGACTGAGCGCGGAGAGTAACATGAAACGAACCGAGAATTGCCAGCGAAAGCTCACGCGCATGGATGCGGCGCTCCACCATCGGGAAGCCGACAGAGTCCCCGTCAGTGACTTCTTTTGGGGCGGCTTCCTTTCACGATGGCGCAGCGAGTTGGGGCTGCCGGCGGACGCCGACATTTATCGTCACTACGACCTGGATTGGCAGGTCACCATTCCCAACATGGACCCGCACATCAAGGCATTCGAGATCGTCCGGGAAAACGAGGAAGAAGTCGTGGTACGGACCGGCTACGAAGCGATCATCCGCAAGAAGTTCGCCGCCCCGATGCCGGACTACGTCGCCTTCGAGACAGACACACTGGAAAAGATGGAAGCCTTTCATTTTGACGACCCCACGGACGACCGACGCTTCAATGCGGCTGGTGACAACCAGATCGCCGGTGTCGGGGACGGATTCAGCCGCAATAGCCCGGCGTGGATCGAGACGGTGAAATCGATTCATTCGGAGTTTCCCGTTTACGGCAGCATCTGCGAAGGCCACGAACAGCTCTGGCGCATCGTGGGCACCGAGAACGTCATGATGTGGATCGGTCTCTACCCCGAGGAGCTGGGACGTTTCATCCAACGGGTCGGCGCGTTCGTCATCGAGCTTGTAAAAGCGCAGATCAAGGCCGGTTCGGGCCTCCTGGACGGCATGGTGATCTGGGGCGACGTAGCCTATGTCAACGGGATGCTCTTTTCCCCCGACTATTGGCGGCGATATTTCCGCCCCATTGTCGCGGAACAGATCCGCATTTGCCACGAGGCGGGCCTGCCCGTGATCTACCACGGCTGCGGGAACGCATCGTTGATCTATGAGGATTTCATTGCAATGGGTCTCGACGCGTACAACCCGCTTGAGGCGAAGTCGGGTTTGGATGTTGTAGACCTGCGCCGAAAGTACGGTCACCGCATGGGTTTCTGCGGCAACATGGACGCCCTGGCCTGGGCCAATGCGCCGCTGCCGGAGCTCCGTCGCCAGGCGTTGACGAAGCTGAACGCGGCACGCGGCGGCGGGTACATCTTCCAATCCGATCACTCGGTACCCACCAATATCAGCGCCGAGCGTTACGAGTACGTTCTGAATCTCGTGCGCGAGCATGGCCGCTACCCCCTGACACTCGGTGAGTTCGACCAGCCCGACGTGGGGAGCGCGCGCCCGTGACCTCGCATGAACGTGTCCTGACGGCATTCGCCCACCGCGCTCCCGACCGGGTGCCTGCGTGGTGCGGGGCATCCCCGGAATTCTGGGACGCGGCGAAAGCCGAGCTCGGTCTCGATGATGAGGGCCTCCGTGTCCGCTTCGGCGACGATTTCCGCCGGGTGAGCGCGCGCTATGCGGGCCCGAATCTGGGCCTGTCGGCAGGGGCAACCTGGAAAAGCCCTTTCGGGATCGAAAGGACGGGTATCGGTTACGGGCAACCCTTGTCGCACCCGCTGGCGCACGCCGCGAGCGTCAATGACATCCTCGACTACCCCTGGCCGGATCCCGACTGGATGGACGTGAGCCATGTCAGGGCGGAAGCGGAGCGTTACGCGGGCCAGTTTGCAATACTCGGCGGAGACTGGTCGCCGTTTTGGCACGACGCCATCGATTTCACCGGCCTGGATCGATTGTACTTTCTCATGTACGACCATCCCGATGCCGCCGAAATGCTTTTTCAAAAAATCACCGACTTCTACGCCGAGGTGAGCCGGCGGATGTTCGAGGCGGCGGGCCCTTCCATTGACATATTCTTCATCGGAAACGATTTCGGCTCGCAGACCGGTCCGCTTCTCGGCCTCGACATGTTCAAGCAGTTTGCCCTTCCCTCGCTGTCCCGGCTCATCGAGCTGGGGCATCGCTACGGAAAAAAAGTCATGCTCCACTGCTGCGGCGGCTTTCGCCCGCTGCTGCCTGCCATGATCGCGGCTGGGCTCGACGCCGTGCATGCGCTGCAGCCTTCCTGCGAGGGCATGGAGCCGCGCGCGCTGAAACGAGATTTCGGGGGACGGATCGTGCTCAACGGAGCCATCGACTCGCACCATGTCCTCATCACCGGCACACCGGACTCGGTGCGCGCCGACACACGGGCTATCCTGGACATCATGGCCCCCGGTGGCGGGTACATCGCCGGGGCGAGCCACGACTGGATCCTTCCCGAGACGCCTCTCGCGAATGTAGTGGCCATGTTCGATACCATCCGCGAGTACAGGAGCACATGACATGCTGCACGATCCCGGGAGCTATGCACCGCCCCTCTCCATCAAGGAGATACGACTC
>Ga0265342_10002319_pt1 | contig 16552 bp, 17 predicted proteins | sample 4CB327metaG_FD_203125 | JGI IMG/M metagenome (GOLD analysis project Ga0265342, IMG submission 203125) | Rhizosphere microbial communities from Carex aquatilis grown in University of Washington, Seatle, WA, United States - 4-CB3-27 metaG | ecosystem: Host-associated > Plants > Roots >...
TACGTATGCTTCCGGTCGTGCCGATTTACGAGTACGTCTGCATGGAGTGCGAGTCACATTTCGAGGAGCTCGTCCGCGGCGAGCAGCGGGTGGTGTGCCCGGACTGCCAGGCCTCGAACGTCGCGCGCCAGTTCTCGACGTTCGCCGTTCACGGCGCCTCGAAGCAGCCGAGCTTCGGCAGCAGCGGAGGCGGGTGCTGCGGCGGCTCGTGCGGCTGCGGCCATTAGCTCGTGCCTGACCAGCTGACGCGCGCCGAGCGGGAGCAGCTCGAGGCCGAGCTGGCGGAGCTCGAGGGTCCCCGCCGGCAGGCGATCGTCGAGGCGATCGCGGTCGCGCGCGGTCACGGGGATCTCTCGGAGAACTTCGAGTACCACTCCGCGAAGAACGAGCAGGGGCTGCTCGAGCGGCGGATTGCGATCCTGAGCGCGCGGCTGCGCGACGCGGTGATGATCGACGAGGAGGCCGCTGCGGTCAGCGGCGTCGTCACCGTCGGCTCCCACGTCGAGCTCGAGCGCGACGACGGCGAGCGCCTGTCGCTCGAGATCTCCAGCGTCGGGGGCGTCTCGCCGGACTCGCCGGTCGGCCGGGCCGTTCTCGGCCGCTCCGTCGGCGACGAGATCACGGTCGAGGCGCCGCGGGGAACGTGGCGGGCCCGCGTGATCGCGATCAGCCGCTGACGACCCGTCCGGGAGGCGTCGTACACTCACCGTCCGTGAGCGCCGTCCCCGTCGAGCACCTCGACGAGCTCCAGGCCTACGCGCAAGCGGTGGCCGGGTGCACCCGCTGCCGCCTGGCGCAGGGCCGCACGCAGGTCGTGTTCGGCTCCGGCAGCGCGCACGCCGACCTGATGTTCGTCGGCGAGGCGCCCGGCTTCCACGAGGACCGGCAGGGTGTTCCGTTCGTGGGACAGGCGGGCAAGCTGCTCGAGCAGCTCCTCGCCGGGATCGGGCTGTCCCGGCAGGAGGTGTACATCGCGAACGTCTTGAAATGCCGCCCGCCCGGAAACCGCGACCCGCAGCCGGACGAGATCGAGGCCTGCGAGAGCCATCTCTTCCGTCAGATCGAGCTGATCGAGCCGACCGTGGTCGCGACCCTCGGCAACTTCGCGACGAAGCTCCTCTCCGGCCGCCCGCTCGGGATCACGCGCGTGCACGGCCAGGAGCAGCAGACGACGATCGGCAGCCGCAGCGTGCTGCTCTACCCGCTCTACCATCCGGCCGCCGCCCTCTACACGCCCGCGATGCTCAAGGTGCTGGAGTCGGACTTCGCCCGGCTGCCCGAGCTGCTCGGGCGCATGCCCGAGCCGGCCGCCGCGCCCGAGCCGGAGCTGGCCCTCGTCGCGCCTCAGCCTCCGGCGGAACAGCTCGGACTCTTTTAGATCCCCTGGACGGCGACCATGCGGAGATCGGCGGCGCCCTCGCGGAGCGCCTTCGCCGCCTGGTACTCGGGCGAGTCGTAGAAGCGGCGGATCGCGTCGAGATCTTCGAACTCGACCACGACGAGCCGCTCGGGATTCCAGTCGCCTTCGAGCACGGCGAGCTCGCCGCCGCGGGCGACGAAGCGGCCGCCGCCGGCCGCGACCGCGCCGGGAGACGCGGCCTTGTAGAGCTCGTACTGCTCGGGATCGTGAATGTCGGTTTCGACGATGAGATACGCAGGCATGGGCGTGACTCTACGCTTTGCCCTGTGACCGACACCGAGACGACGTCGCCCGAGGAGACCGCTGCACTGGCCGGACGCCTTGCCGTGCGCCTGGCGCCCGGCGACGTCGTGACGGTTGCCGGCGAGCTCGGCAGCGGCAAGACGACGTTCGTCCGCGGCGCCTGCGAGGCCCTCGGCGTACGGGAGCACGTGACGAGCCCGACGTACACGATCGGCCACCGCTACCACGCCGCGGAGGGCGAGGTCTCGCACCTCGACCTCTACCGGTTTCACGGGGTCTCGGCGGCCGAGTGGGGCGATCTCGAACCGTACTTCGACAGCTCGATCGCGTTCGTCGAATGGCCGGAGGCGGGCGAGGGCGTGCTCCCTCCGCCGCGCTTCACGGTCCGTTTACGGCATGCTGGAGGCGGCCGGAGGGTCGTTTCGATCGACGAGTGCTGACGCTGGCTTTCGACACTGCGACGGACGTTGCGACGAGCGCGCTCGTCGACGGCGGCGAGGTCCTCGGCGAGCGGGTCTCGCGCGCCGCGACGCTGCTCGAGGACGTCGACGCGCTCTTGCGGCAGGGCGGCGCTCGTCCGGGCGACCTGGACGCGCTTGCGGTCGGGATCGGCCCCGGCAGCTTCACGGGCCTGCGCATCGGGCTGGCCGTCGCGCGCGGGCTCGCACTCGCACTCGACCTGCGCGGTGCCGGCGTGTCGACGCTCGACGCGCTCGCCGCGGGGGCGCCCGGCGCGCTGCCCGTCGTGGACGCGCGGCGGCGCGAGGTGTTCACGCTCGTCGGCGGCGCACCGACGGTTATGACGCCGGCCGCGCTCGAGATCGCTCCCGGGACGGTCTGCGTCGGCGACGGTGCGCTCCGCTATCGCTCGCTGCTGGAGGAGAAGGGCGCTCTCGTACCGCCGGCCGAGGACGAGCGGCACGTTCCACGCGCGCGCTTCCACGCGGCGCTCGCCGGCAGCCTCGGCCCGGTCGACGAGATCGAGCCGCTCTACCTGCGTGTGCCCGATGCCGAGCGGAGCGTGCGATGACGACCGTGGAGCTGCGCCGGCTCGGGCTCGCCGACCTCCGCGCGATCGAGGAGATCGAGCGGCGCTCGTACCCGACGCCGTGGTCGCGCTCGATGTTCGCGGGCGAGCTCGCAAAGCCGAGCTCGATCTGCCTCGGCGCCTTCGACGCGGACGGTGAGAGCGGGACGCTCTGCGGCTACCTGATCGTCTCGCGGTACGTCGACGCCTGGCACGTGATGAACGTCGCGGTCGACCCGGAGCACAGGAGCCGCGGCATCGCCACGATGCTGCTCGAGCGGCTGTTCGAGCTCACCGCCGCGGACGCGCGGCGCGGCTACACGCTGGAGGTGCGGGTCTCGAACGCGACGGCGGTCGCGCTCTACGAGAGGCTCGGCTTCGAATCGCGGGGCATCCGCCGCGGCTACTACACCGACAATCGCGAGGATGCCCTGATCATGTGGAAGGAGCCGGTCGCGCGCGGGGCGCGCGACTAGTCGTGACGGTCGCGGGGCGCAAGCGTCTCGCTGAGAGCGCGCATTCGCTTCGGGCCGACGCCGCGAATGGAGAGCCATTCCTCTGGATTGGCGTCGAGTACGGCTGCGACCGATCCGAACCTGTCGAGGAGCGCCTGCGCGGTGACGGTCGAGATGCCGGGGACGGCGGCGAGCATCGCCTCGGCGGATTCGGAAGCTGTCGGTCGTTGCGCATAGGCGCGGGTGACCTTGCGCCGTCGTTGCGGCCGGTTCGCGAGGATCTTGAGCCACAGCGCGGAGTCGGCTGGATCGTTCGACCGGATCACGCCGATCCCCAGTTCGGTGACCGCAAGCAGGGCGCCGCGGACGGACGCGGTACTCAAGCCGCCTCCGTCGAGATCAGCACCCTCAACCAGCAGGTACGGCCGCGACGTCGTACGGCTGAGCCGGCCGATCTGCGGCCAGAAGCGACCGTTGATGATCGCCAGATGCAGGTCGCGCACGCCTTTGCGTTCAACCAGGGCCGCGCCTGCGACGTAGTCGGCTACGGGCAGCCGTTCGCGTTCGACTCGCACATCGAGCGACCGCAGAGCCTCAAAGATCCGGCTCTCCTTCTCGCGAACGTCGGCGACAATCGATATCTGCACATTGGAAAGTGTCTGGCGGCCGGCTTCGCTTGCCTAGTGGCCGTCCAGGACGGCCACGAGTGATCCTCGGCATCGAGACTTCGTGCGACGAGACTGCTGCCGCTGTCGTAAGCGAGGACGGCCACATCGCTTCGAATGTTGTGGCGTCCCAGGCAGAGCTCCACGCGCGCTACGGCGGCGTCGTACCGGAAATCGCCTCGCGGCAGCACCTCGAGCTCGTGGTGCCTGTTGTGCGCGAGGCGCTCGAAGCTGCGGGAGCGACACTCGACGACATCGATTGCCTCGCGGTCACACAGGGTCCCGGCCTGATCGGTGCGCTGCTCGTCGGGCTCGCGGCGGCGAAGGCGATCGCCTGGGCGCGCCGGCTGCCGCTCGTCCCCGTCGACCATCTCCGCGGGCACGTCGCCTCGCTCTACCTCCAGCCGGAGCCGCTGGAGCCGCCTTTTCTCTGCCTGCTCGCCAGCGGCGGTCACACGATGCTCCTCGACGTGCGCGGTCACGGCGACGAGCGTCTGCTCGGGACGACGCTCGACGACGCCGCCGGTGAGGCGTTCGACAAGGGCGCGCGACTGCTCGGGCTCGCGTATCCCGGCGGCCGCGAGATCGACCGGCTCGCGCGCGAAGGCGATCCCGAGGCGTACGAGTTCCCGGTCGCGCGCGTCCCCGGTCTCGACTTCTCGTTCTCGGGTCTGAAGACGGCGTTGCTGTACGCGACGCGCGAGCTCGGTGAGACGGAGCTCGCGGCGCGCCGCGCGGATCTCGCGGCCTCCTACCAGCGCGCGATCGTCCGGGCGCTCGTCGGGCGTGTGCGCGAAGCCGTCGAGCAGACCGGCGCCGCGCGGGTTGCCGTGGTCGGCGGTGTCGCCGCAAACTCGGAGCTGCGCGCTGCGCTGCCGGAGGCCGCGCCGGCCCCGCTCGCCCTCTGCACCGACAACGCAGCGATGATCGCCTCGGCCGCGCGCTTCGCGGCACCGGTTCCGTACCCCGGTTATCTTGGCCTCGATGCGTACGCCTCGCGCTGAGCCGCGGCGCGTCGTCTTCCTCGCGCTCCTGACGGCGATCGCGACGGCGGCGCTGCTCGCAGCGGGCGGCAAGAGCGCAGGACAGGCTCCCGTCTCCGCCTCCAGCGCCGCCGCCTGGCGCGGGCTGGTGGGCTCGCGGCCGCGCGTCGCGCCCGGCGGGCGGATGATCGTCGTCCTGAGGACGCCGTCGCTCGCGCAGCGCGTCGCAGCCGTGGGCGGCAGGGCCCCGGTGAAGCTGGAGCGCAGGTGGACCGCGGCCGCGTTCTCGGCCCAGCGGCGGCTCGTCTCACGCCTCGCGCGGAAGGGCGTCTCGCTGCACCCCGACTACGAGTTCGCCCGCGTCCTCGACGGCTTCTCGGCGGTCGTCGACGCAGGCGCCGTTCCGGTGCTCGAGCGCGACCCGGACGTCGCAGGCGTCTATCCCGTGCGCGTCGCGTATCCGGCGGCGATCTCGGCGCGAGTGCTCTCACGCGCCGACTTCGGGCCCTCCTCCGGGCATCGGGCGGGAGTCGGCGTTCCGGGCCTCGACGGCGGAGGTGTCACGATCGCGCTCCTCGACACCGGAGTCGACCCGGCCGTGCCCTACCTGCGCGGGCGTGTGCTCGCCGGCGTCGACGTGATCGGCGGCGATGCGGGCGCGCTCGCCGGCGTGCGCCCGGGCGATCCGTCCCAGGTCGAGCGGCACGGAACCGAGATGGCGGGGTTGCTGGTCGGGGCCGGAGGGCCTTCGGGCCTCTCGGGAGTCGCCACCGGCGCGTCCGTGCTGCCGATTCGCGTCGCAGGGTGGCAGCCGGACGCGCTGGGCCACTGGGCGATCTACGCGCGCAGTGACCAGATCGTCGCCGGGCTCGACCGCGCGGTCGACCCGAACGACGATGGCGACGCCCACGATGCGGCGCGGATCGCGCTCGTCGCGCTCGCCGAGCCGTTCGCCGGCTTCACCGACGGGCCCGAGGGTCGTGCGGTGCAGGGAGCGCTCACGCTCGACACGCTCGTCGTCGCACCGGCCGGAAACGACGGAGCGGCGGCGGCAGGGTACGGCGACGTCTCCGGGCCCGGCGGCGCGCCCGCTGCGCTGACCGTCGGCGCGCTCGACACCCGTCCGCGCGTCGACCGCGTCCGCGTGCTCGTGCGGAGCGGGCTGACGACGCTGCTGGACGCGACCGAACCGCTTGCCGGCGCCGTCGTCCCACCGCGCCGGCTCGACGTGCGCGTGGCCGCACCGCGCGGGCTTCGCGCGACGGCATCGCGCCTCGAGGACTTCTTCACGCCGGCCGGCGAGAGCCTCGTCTCCGGCCGGGCGGCGCTCGTGTCCGTGGGTGCTTCGCCTGCTCTCGCGGCCGAGGAGGCCGCGGCGGCCGGCGCCGCCGTGGTCGTGTTGTACGGCGGCGCCGTGCCGCTCACGGCGGGCGGTCTCGGCCTGGACGAAGCGGTTCCGGTGCCCGTCGTCTCGCTCTCGGCCGCGGCGGTGCGGTCCGCGGTCGAGCGGCTGGCCACGGGCGCTCCCGTCACGCTCGTTCTGCGCGCTGCGGTTTCGGCGTCGAACGCCGAGAGGGACCAGGTCACGGGCTTCTCCTCCGGCGGGATCGGCTTCGACGGCCGTCTGAAGCCGGATGTGGTCGCGGCCGGCGTGGCTCTTGCCACCTCCGACCCGGGCACGAACGTGGACGGGTCGCCTCGCTTCGTCACCGTCAACGGCTCGAGCGTCGCGGCGGCGGTCGTCGCCGGCGCTGCTGCCCTCGTCGCGCAAGCGCGGCCGGCGATCGACGCCGGCGCGTTGAAGGGGCTGCTCGTCGGTACCGCTCAGCCGCTCGCCGCGCACGGAGCGGGACGCGTCGACGCGACTGCGGCGGCCGGAGGCGAGCTCGCTGCCGTACCCGCGACGCTGGCGCTCGGGCGCGCGAGCCGAGCCGGTCGTCATCTGAGCGCGACGTTCACGCTCAGGAATCTCTCGGCGCACGCGTTCCGCGTTCGCTTCGCCGTGAGCACGCAGGACGGCGGGGCCGCGGCCGTCTCGTTGTCGATCCGCCCACGACACGCGCTCGTAGAGGCGGGACGCGGCGCAACCGTGCGCGTGGACGCCGTCATCCGGGCGCAGCCGGTGGGCGCCGCCGCCGCGGACGGCGCCGTCGTGGCGGCGGTGGAGGGCGGCGCCGAGCTTCGCGTGCCCTGGGCGGTCGACTTCAGGCCTGCCCCCGTCGGGCTGATCCGCTCGGCGAGTCTGTCGGCGCGGACGTTCGCGGCCTCCGACACGGCGCCGGCGCTGCTTTCGATCGACGCCGGGCGTCTGCTCGAGGTGTCCGGCCGGCCCGCGATCGTCCCGCTCAGCCGGCTCGATGTCGAGCTTTGGCGCGCCGACGGCACGGAGGTGGGACTGCTGACACGCATGCGGGACGTGCTCCCCGGCCGGTACACCCTCGGCCTCACGGGGCGCGGCCCCGACGGGCGGCGTCTGCCGGCCGGCAGCTACGTCCTGCGCCTCGTCGCCTATCCGGTCGGTTCCGGCTCGACGAGCAGTAGAAAGCTCGGATTTACCCTCCGATGACGAGTCGTATACTCGCGCTGCATATGCGCTTTTCCTTCTATTTGCTCGGGAAAAGGAGCAGATTGTGACCACAGTCGAAGTACCCGTCTCGCATCTTCGCGAGAACCCGTTCGAGATCGCCCGCGCGCAGCTTCGGCGCGTCGCTGCGATCTTCGGCATCGACCAGAATCTCGTCAACGTCCTCGGCGAGTGCAAGAAGGCAGTCGAGGTGTCCATCCCCGTCTCGATGGACGACGGCTCGACTCGGGCGTTCAAGGGCTTTCGCGTGACCCACAACGTCGCGCGCGGTCCGTCCAAGGGCGGCATCCGCTACCACCCCGACGTCACCGTCGACGAGGTGAAGGCGCTGGCGATGTGGATGACCTGGAAGTGCGCGCTGATGGGGATCCCCTTCGGCGGCGCGAAGGGCGGCATCGTCTGCGACCCGAAGAAGATGTCGCGCGGCGAGCTCGAGAGGATGACCCGCCGCTACACGAGCGAGATCATCAACGAGATCGGCCCGGAGAAGGACATCCCGGCCCCCGACGTCGGCACAGACGGCTCGGTGATGGCGTGGATCTTCGACACGTACTCGATGAACAAGGGCCATTCCGTGCTCGGCGTCGTGACCGGCAAGCCGCTCTCGATCGGCGGCTCGCTCGGGCGTGAGGAGGCGACCGCGCGTGGATGCCTCTTCACCATCCGCGACGCCGTCGCGAAGCAGAACCGCTCGCTCGCCGGCATGCGCGTCGCCGTACAGGGGTTCGGCAACGTCGGCAGCTTCCTCGCGAAGTTCCTCCACGAGGAGGGCTCGACGGTGATCGCGATCTCCGACTCGACGACGGCGCTGTACAACCCGAAGGGCATCGACGTGCCGGCGGCGTTCGCGTACAAGCGCGAGCACCACACGCTCGCCGGACTGAAGGATGCTGAGCTGATCACGAACGAAGATCTGCTCCTCCTCGACGTCGACATCCTCGCGCCGTGCGCGCTCGAGCAGGTCATCACCGAGGACAACGCCGCGAAGGTGAAGGCGGGGATCATCTGCGAGGGTGCGAACGGGCCGGTGACGCCGGGCGCGGACGCGATCCTCGAGGACAACGGAGTGCTGATCCTGCCGGACGTGCTCGCGAACGCCGGCGGCGTCGTCGTCTCCTACTTCGAGTGGGTGCAGGGCCTCCAGGAGTACTTCTGGAAGGAGGCCGAGGTGAACGCGAAGCTGAACGACATCGTCAGCCGCGCGTTCGAGGCGACCTGGGAAGCCGCGCAAAAGCGCGACGTCCCGATGCGTGTCGCCGCGTACGGGCTCGCCGTGCAGCGGGTCGCTGAGGCCACGCTCACGCGTGGGATCTACCCCTAGACCGCACGTCGTCGTCTACCACGCCGCGGGCTGCCACCTCTGTGCGCGCGCCCGCGGCGTGGTGGCGGACCTGCAGACCGAGCTCGGCTTCGAGCTCGACGAGATCGACATCACGGGCGACCCAGCCCTCGAGGCCGAGTATCGGGAGTGGCTGCCGGTCGTCGAGATCGACGGCCGGCGCCGCTTTACGTATTACGTGCAGCCGGAAGCCCTCCGGCGAGCGGTTGCACAAGCGGGCAGCTAGTCCTGCCTGGTACAAAGGCATCAGCTGTTACAAACTCGACCGGAGGAGGACGCGTGGCGGATCGGCTGACGGTGGGTGTTGCGGCCCGTCTGTCGCGGTACCTCCAGGTACTGACACAGGCGCGGAAGATGGGCAAGACTCGGATCTCCTCCCAGGAGATCGCGGAGTACACGAACATCAACGCGACCCAGATCCGGCGCGACCTCTCGGCCTTCGGCAAGTTCGGCAAGCGCGGGGTGGGCTACAACATCGACTCGCTGCTCGGCGAGATCCGGAAGATCCTGCGCACCCAGGGGCAGCACAACATCGCCCTGGTGGGCGCCGGACGGCTCGGACAGGCGATCGCGAGCTCCCCGATCTTCGCCGAGCACGGGATCAACATCGCTGCGGTCTTCGACACCGACCCCGACAAGATCGGGCTGCCGATCGGCCACGTGGCGGTCAGCGAGTACGGCGGGCTGCCCGACGCGATTCGCGACAAGAACATCCTCGTCGGGGTCCTCGCGGTGCCGGCGGGCGCCGCGCAGCAGGCCGCGAACGACCTCATCGGCGCCGGGGTCCGGATCATCTTCAACTACTCCGAGGCGCTGCTCGAAACCCCGGCCGACGTCACGGTGCATACGTCGAATCCCGCCGTGGAGCTGTTGTATGCCCTCTACTTCCATTTGACGTGACTCGGGTGCCTGGCACCGCGGAGCGGTGCCAGGCACCGGGGGTCTAGTGTCGCCCGCATGCGGATAGTCATCTGGCACGGCTACCTCCTCGGCGGTACCGGCTCGAACGTCTACACCCGTGCCCTCGCGCGCGAGTGGAGCCTCGCGGGCCACGACGTCACGATCGTCTGCCAGGAGCGGCACCCGGAGCGCCACGACCTCGGGACGGCCGCGATCGTCGTGCCGGAGCTGCCCGACCGGCTCCTGCCCGTCTTCGTGCTCGACCGCTACGAGGGTCTGGAGGCGCGGCTTCTCCAGGACTTCACGCCGTCCGAGCGCGATCGCTACGTCGACGCGAACGCATCGGCGCTCCGCGCGCTCCTGCCGGCCGACCTCGTCTTCGCGAACCACGTCCTGCTCGGCGGTCCGGTCGCCGCCGCGTCCGGCGCGCGCTTCGCGGTCAAGGCGCACGGATCCGAGCTCGAGTACTCGATGCGCGGCCGGCCGGAGCTCGCGCGCTGGGGCGCCGAGGCGCTCGCACACGCCGACGCGGTCTTCGTCGGGTCGGCGCACATCCGTGCGGTGCTCGAGGAGGTGGTCGGTCACGTCGACCGCGTGCATGAGGTGCCGCCGGGCGTCGACGTGGAGGAGTTCCGGCCGGAGGCGCGCGGCGAGGCGCTGGCCGCCCTGCTCGCCGAGGCGCGGCGCGACCCGCCCAACCCCGGCAACGCGGACGAGCGGCACGCCGACGACGGCAACGCCGGCCGCTTCGCCGCCTTCTTCGAGACCGACGAGCCGACCGTCGTCTACGTCGGGAAGATGATCGTGAACAAAGGTGTGCACATCTTGCTGGAGGCGTTGCGCGGTCTCGATGCGCGTGCGGTGCTCGTCGGCTTCGGCGACTACCGTGCCCAGCTCGAGGCGGAGGCGCCGCCGCGCACGCTCTTCACCGGGCCGCTCGAGCACCGGCACCTCGTCCACCTCCTTCCGCTCTGCGACGCCGCCGTCGTGCCGTCGATCTTCCCCGAGGCCTTCGGAATGGTCGCCGCCGAGGCGGCCGCCGCCGGCGTCCCTCCGTTGCTCGCCGCGCACTCGGGCCTCGCCGAGGTCGCGGCCGGCATCGCGCGCGAGTATCCGCCGCAGCTGCAGCACCTCGTGGCGACGGAGACCGGCGACGCCGGAGTGCTGCGCGACCGCCTGGCCGAGCTGCTCGCGCTGCCGTCCGAAGAACGGCGCGCGCTCGGGCAGGCCGCACGGCGCGCGGTCGTGCGCAACTGGAGCTGGGCGCGCGTGGCCGAGCGGCTGCTCGAGCCGCTTGCCGGCGAGCCAGGGGCCGCGGGCTAGGCTTCCGCCATGGGCGACGACCAGAAGGTCGGCTACGAGGAGATGCTCGCAGCGTCCCGCGCCGCGTTCGAGACGGTGCCGGACTTCACGGTCGCCGTGGAGGAGGAGTTCGCGCTCCTCGACCCCTCGACGCTCGAGCTCGTCAACCGCTTCGAGGAGCTGCAGCAAGGAGCCAGAGGCTCGGAGCTCGAGCCGCACCTCGTCGGCGAGCTGATCGCCTCCGAGATCGAGGTGCGCACCGGCCGCTGCGACGTGTTCGCCGACGCCGTCGACCGGCTCGGCGAGCGGCGCGCACAGCTGCGGGCGCTCGCTGACAGCTTCGGCGTCACGCTCGGCTCGACGGGGACGCATCCGTGGAGCCGATGGCAAGAGCAGCGGATCATCGACACGCCGCACTACCGCCGCAACGACGAGCTTCTGCGCTACGTCGTCTGGCGCAACAACACGTTCGGGCTGCACGTGCACGTCGGGATCAACGGGCCCGACCGCGCGCTCCGGGTCACGAGCGCCCTGCGCAACTACCTGCCCGAGCTGCTCGCGCTCTCCGCGAGCTCTCCGTTCGCCGAGGGTGTGTACACGTATCTTCACTCGGCGCGCACGCAGGAGTTCACGCGGATGTTCCCGCGCTGCGGGATTCCGGACTGGTTCGAGGGCTGGGACGACTGGGAGGCGTACATTCGCTTTCTCTACGAGACGGGCTCGGTCACCGAGCACACGCAGATCTGGTGGAGCGTGCGGCCGCATCTCGCCTTCCCGACCGTCGAGATCCGGATCTGCGATGCGCAGCCCGAGCTGAGCGAGGCTCGCTCGCTCGCCGCGTTCTGCTACTCGCTCACTGCCCGCATCGCGCGTGCGCTCGACGAGGGTGAGCCGTTGCCGTCGTGGCCGCACCGGCTGCTCGAGGAGAACCTCTGGCGCGCGATCCGGTACGGCCTCTCCGGCGAGCTGATCGACCTCGAGCGTCGCCGGCCGATTCCGGCGCGGGCGCGCCTCGAGCAGCTGCTCGAATGGGTACGCCCCGTCGCCGAGGAGCTGGGTGCCGCAGCGTGGCTCAACGTGCCGGAGCGCAACGCCGCCGAGCGGCAGATCGCCCGCCACGAGGAGGGCGGGACGATCGAGGAGATCTTCGCGGAACAGGTGGCTGCAGGTGAGCGAGTCGCAGGCTGAGCCCACGGGGATCCCGAGCCCGGAGGAGCTCGTCGCGGAGCTCCGCAAGGCGAAGGTCTCCGAGCTGCTCGTGCACACGTGCTCGCTGCTCGCCTCGCTCGCCTTCGGCAAGCTCGCGCCCGACCTGCGCGACCTCGACCAGGCGCGGCTCGCGATCGACGCGTTGAAGGCGCTCGGACCGCTGCTCGAAGAAGGCCCGCGCCGCGACGTCCAGCAGGTCGTCGCCAACCTCCAGCTCGCGTACGCCGACGCGGCTTCTCGGCCGGAGTAGGCGATATGCTCGCGGCATGGCACGCAAGCGTCGCGGGAAGAAGAACCAACCCAGCGGCCGCCCGGATGTGGCCGGAACCCACGGTCGCGACCAGTTCACCTCGCCGCCCAAGCCCGCGGTGAAGCCGCCGCAGCGGCTGCCGGGTCACGGGATGCGCTGAGGGGCCGGCTCGTGCGGCCTCCAGCCGCTCGATTTGATACACAAGGAGCGCGCGCCGGGAACGTCCCGGCGCTAACTTTGTGACAAGGAGAGTCCCCCGCCCATGAGCTGGTTCATGCATCACGCCGTCCTCTTCGCTCTCCTGTGCGCCGGAGCGGCCGTCGCCTACGGGATCGGCCTGACGGTCTGGCTGCTCCGGCAGCCGGAAGGCACCGAGCGGATGAAGGAGATCTCGCACGCTGTGCAGGAAGGCGCAGCCGCGTACCTGCGCCGTCAGTACCGGACGATCGCGATCGTTGCGATCGTGCCGTTCCTCGCGCTCGGCTTCTATCACTCGCTCGGATGGGGCACAGCGGTCGGCTTCCTCGTCGGCGCCGTTCTCTCCGCGGCGGCGGGCTTCATCGGCATGAACGTCGCCGTCCGCTCGAATCTCCGTACCGCCGAGGCGGCCCGCACCGGCCTGCCGCCCGCGTTGAATGTCGCCTTCCGGGCCGGATCGGTCACCGGCCTCCTCGTCGTCGGGCTCGGCCTGTTCGGCGTCTCGGGGTACTACTGGGCCCTGACCGACTGGCTCGGCCACACCGACAAGTCGGCCATCCACGACCTGATCGGCCTCGCCTTCGGCGGGTCGCTGATCTCGGTCTTCGCACGGCTCGGCGGCGGCATCTACACAAAGGCCGCCGACGTCGGCGCCGATCTCGTCGGCAAGATCGAGGTGGGCATCCCGGAGGACGACCCGCGCAACCCGGCCGTGATCGCCGACAACGTCGGCGACAACGTCGGCGACTGCGCCGGCATGGCGGCCGACCTGTTCGAGACGTATGCGGTCACCGCAGTCGCTGTCATGCTGCTCGGCGTCACCGGCCGTGCGTACGTGACCGGAACGCATCTCTGGCTGTTCCCGCTCGCGATCGGCGGCGTCTCGATCCTCTCGTCGATCATCGGCGCCCAGTTCGCACGGGTCCGCCCGGGCGGCAGCATCATGAACGCGCTCTATCGCGCGGTCCTCGTGGCGACGGTCATCTCCGCAGTGCTCTTCATCCCGATCACGAAGGCTTTCGACACGACGGGCGCGTATTCGTTCGGCCATCTGTACGGCGCGGCGCTGATCGGGCTCGCGGTCACCTTCCTGCTCGTCGGCATCACCGAGTACTACACGGGTTCGCGCTGGGGTCCGGTGAAGCGGATCTCCGCCGCCTCGCAGACCGGCCACGCGACGAACATCATCGAAGGACTCGCGGTCGGCATGCAGGCGACCGCCCTGCCGGTGATCGTGATCGCGGTCGGCATCCTGCTCGCGAACCACTTCTCCGGGCTCTACGGGATCGGCGTCGCCGTCATGGCGCAGCTCTCCATGACGGGCCTCATCGTGGCGCTCGACGCGTACGGGCCTGTCACCGACAACGCGGGCGGGATCGCCGAGATGGCCGATCTGCCGCACGAAGTGCGCGAGATCACCGACCAGCTCGACGCCGTCGGCAACACGACGAAGGCCGTGACGAAGGGCTACGCGATCGGCTCTGCCGCGCTCGCAGCGCTCGTCCTCTTCGGCTCGTACGCCCAGGGGCTGAAGGACCAGGCGCCCGTGGGGTCGGCGCTCTCGCATCTGACCTTCGACCTCTCGAACGCCTGGGTGATCGCCGGCCTGTTCCTCGGCGGCCTGATGCCGTTCCTCTTCGCGTCGCTCGCGATGCAGGCGGTCGGCCGGGTCGGCGGCCAGGTGGTCGAAGAGGTCCGCCGGCAGTTCAAGGCCGACCCGGGAATCATGGAGGGCACCTCGCGGCCGGAATACGGGCGGGCGATCGACATCGTCACGCGCTCTGCGATCCGCTCGATGATCGTCCCGGCGCTCGTGCCGATCGGCTTCCCGATCATCGTCGGCATCATCAACGCACAGATGCTCGGCGGTCTGCTGATCGGGACGATCGTCACCGGCCTCTTCCTCGCGATCTCGATGACCTCGGGCGGCGGCGCCTGGGACAACGCAAAGAAGCTGATCGAGGACGGCCTCTACGGCGGCAAGGGCTCCGACGCCCACGCCGCGTCGGTCACCGGCGACACCGTCGGCGATCCCTACAAGGACACCGCCGGCCCGGCGATCAACCCGATGATCAAGATCGCCAACATCGTCGCGATCCTGATCATTCCAATCATCGTCTCGATTCACGGCTGAGTAGTCGCGGGGGCGGGGGCCCGTGGTCTCCGCCCCCGCGACCAGGAGTAGCGTCTACACAGTGAGCCTCTACCGGGATCCGCGACGGCTGGCCGTTGCGCTCCTCGCGAGCGCTGCCGCCGTCGCCTTCGTGACCGGGGCGATCCAGCTCTTCAAGCCGTACGTTCCCGTCCTCAGTCTCGGCGTGCTCTACGTCTTCGCCGTGCTGCCGGTCGCGGTGATCTACGGGCTGCCGCTCGCGCTCGTCGTCTCCATTGCGAGCATGCTGGCATTCAACTGGTTCCACCTGCCGCCGATCCACACCTTCACGCTCGCGGACAGCGAGAACTGGTTCGCGCTCGCCGTCTACTTCGCAACCGCGGTCGTCGTCAGCGAGCTCGCGGCGCGGGCACGGCGGCGCGCCGCGTCCGCCGAGCAGCGGGAGCAGGAGTCGGCGCTGCTGGCGGAGCTCGCGACCGAGCTGCTGCGCGGGCGGGGGCTGGACGAGGAGCTCGACCAGATCGCGTCGCGGGCGGCCGCCGTCCTCGGGGTCGAGTCCGCCGAGATCGAGCTCGGTCCTGCGCACCGCCCGCCGCCCGGGCACGCGCCACATCCGCTCGAAGTGGCCGACCGTTCGGTGGGGACGCTGTACACGCCTGCCGGCGGCGACGCGCACGTCGCCGCGCGCCACCGCTTCCTGCCTGCGTTGGCGGCGTTGCTCGCGGTCGCGGTCGACCGCGACCGGCTCGAGCGGGAAGCGCTCGAAGCCGAGACCCTGCGGCGCAGCGACCTCGTCAAGACGGCGCTCCTTCGCGCGGTCTCGCACGACCTGCGCTCGCCGCTCACGGGTATCAGCACCGCCGTCGGCGCGCTCCGCAACACGACGCTCCAGCTGAGCGACGAGGACCGCGCCGAGCTGCTCGAGACGATCGACCTCGACTCCGGGCGCCTCAGCCGCCTCGTCGGCGACCTGCTCGACCTCTCGCGGCTCGAGGCGGGCGCAGCAGCGCCGGAGCAGCAGCTCTGGTCGCTCGACGACCTCGCACGCCAGGCCGTCGACTCGCTCCATGCGCGTGACCGCGTGGACCTCGTCGGCGAGGGGCCGCTCGTGAACGTCGACGCGACGCAGATCCAGCGTGTGCTCGCAAACCTGATCGAGAACGCGTTGAAGTTCTCGTCACCGGACGTTCGCGTGCTCGTGCGGATCACGGCCACGCGCAAGGAGGCGATCGTGCGAGTCGTCGACCAGGGGCCGGGGCTCCCCGAGGACGAGCTGGAGCGCGTCTTCGAGCCGTTCTACCGGCGGACGGGCGACAACAGGTCGGGCGCAGGGCTCGGGCTGGCCATCGCGCGCGGCTTCGCCGCAGCGAACGGCGGCCGCGTCTGGGCGGAGTCGCGCCCCGAGCAGGGCGCCACGTTCGCGCTCGCGCTGCCGGTCGTCGAGGTGCCGGCGGAGCTGCGCGCGTGAACGGCCAGCGGATCCTCGTCGTCGATGACGAGCCGCAGATCCTGCGCGCGCTGCAGACGACCCTGCGCGGTGCCGGGTACACCGTGGATTCGGCCGCCACCGCCGGCGAGGCGCTCACCTCCGCGGCAGCACACCCTCCCGAAGCGGTGATCCTGGACCTTGTTCTTCCCGATGGAAACGGCACCGACGTCTGCCGCGAGCTGCGCACGTGGAGCGACGCGCCCGTGATCGTGCTCTCGGCCGTCGGGGAAGAGCGGGAGAAGATCGCCGCGCTCGACGCGGGCGCCGACGACTACGTCACGAAGCCGTTCAGCGTCGACGAGCTGCTCGCGCGGCTGCGAGCGGTGATGCGCCGCCGTTCGCCGAGCCAGGAGCCGGTGATCGAGATCGGCGAGC
>Ga0265342_10002322_pt1 | contig 16534 bp, 11 predicted proteins | sample 4CB327metaG_FD_203125 | JGI IMG/M metagenome (GOLD analysis project Ga0265342, IMG submission 203125) | Rhizosphere microbial communities from Carex aquatilis grown in University of Washington, Seatle, WA, United States - 4-CB3-27 metaG | ecosystem: Host-associated > Plants > Roots >...
GTCAGCGTGGAAGTGGCGGCAACCGGGAAGGTGTGCGCGACCCTCAGGCCGAGTTCGGTCCGAAATGCCGTGCTGGTCTGTGCGGCGTAAGAAAGCCCCAGGCCGGAATTTTCAGTCGCCGTTTCGCTGTAGGCGGGCGTGAAGAATTCCTGCGCGCGAACGGCGGCATAAGGGATGAGCCACTTCAGGCGATAGCCGACTTCGACCTGGCCGGCGACGTCGTTGCCGGCAAACGCGGTGCTGAAGTGGTCGATCGTCGCCGGCGTCGTCGGCAGGTTGATATCGCGTTCTGTGGTGATGGCGTTGTATGAATAGGCGACCGCGCTGGCGACGTAGGCGCGCCCGAGGTTCGTTCGGGCGTAGAGCGCTGCCTGCAGCATGCTGTCGCTGCCGCTGCCCAGTCCATCCGCAACGCTGAAATTGCTGCGGCCGGCGCCAAGCACGATGCCGACGATGGAGTCGGCGCCGACATGCTGGTCGAAGCCGGCGGAGATGCCGAAGATGGTGCTGGAGGTGTCATGGCTGCCCACCGTCGCATCGCCACTGGTGGTGCTGGAGCCGCCGTAGCCGGCGGCCCACACTCCCCAGCGGCCCGGAGCATAAGACGGGTCGAGCGGCGCCAGGGCGGCTGCCGGGCCGGAAGAGGGTGTGCGTTCTGAAGCGTAATCCAGCGCCCTCACCGTCGAGGGGCTGGGGCCCGGGGTCTCGGAGCGGTTGTCAACGAAGGCCGAGTCGAACAATGTCGACAGGAACGAGTTCATCCCCTGGGTCGCCGCCGGCGCTACGGCAGTACCCGTCTCGCCGGAAAGCTGGATCAACGCAGCCGTCAGCTCGTCGGAGGTCAAGCCGTTGAGCAATGCCTCCAATGCGGGGGGAAGAATGCCGCCGGCGGCCACATAAGCGTCCAGCGCCGCGGCGATTGCACCGGCATTGCCAGTCGCCGTCGAGCCGCCGCCAAAGCCGGCGAAGGCACACTGGGAGGTAATGACGTTGGTATCCAGGGTGACTGCACCCGCGGTCTCAGCCAGCGCCGCGCCGCAGGTGATGGTCGCTCCGGTCTGCAGGGTAATTGCCGAATAGGCGAGGATTTCGCCGGAAAAATCTGCGTTCGTCCCAATGGTGGCCGCGGAGCCGACAACCCAATAGACGTTCGCACCCTGTGCGCCGTTTTCTAGAACAACGTGGGAACTCCCGGCGATATTGAGCGCGCTGCCTACCTGGATGATGAAGACAGCATTGGGGTTGCCTTCGGCGTTCAGCGTCAGGGTGCCGGTCAAGTCGGCAATGGTGCCAAACGAATAGACGCCCGCGGTCAGAACCATGCCGCCCAGGCCCTGACCGGTCAGGTCGTGACCGGAGGGGAGGTTCATCAGGGTGGTAAAGGCGTTGCCGAGATCGACCTGTGCCTGCGCCGCTACCGAATCCGTCTGATGTATCGTGCTTGGCGGGATCAGAGTTATCTGGGCGGAATCGACGATCGAGGTGCCCGGAGAGAGGCCGATGTTTCCGTCGATGGTGGTGGGTCCGGTGTTGGTGATCGTCGAGCCCGCCAGAACGGCGAAGCTGTCGAGGAGGGTCGACAATTCCGACGCCCCAGCGCAGCCAGCCATTGCGACCGTCAACGCAGCAAACGATGTTGCCGCCAATAGCGATGTTCGAACGCGCGTCATGGTCGCCTCCGCCTCCGGATGAATGCACTCACGACAACGCAACGCAGAACTAGGGAACTGCTTTTCGAGATGAGTCCCACCGCCGCAAGATTCGGGACCGGCCTGATGCTCGATGGTCCGACGAATCACTTGAGAAGACTCTCAAACCGCCGGACTCTGATCTGTGCAGAATTGAACAGGAACGCGGGCATCAGTGACGATGCTTAACTGCCTGTGACCGCTCGACCACAAATTTCTGGGAATACATCCGCCGTGGTGTTCAAAAGTGAACACAATTTGTGTATGATTTTGGATAGTGAAAATTATTCTGTGACACGCGCAACAAATGAGTGGGCTTAACCATTTCTATAATCCGCCGGGTGATGGGCGGATGTTGGGGGCCTGATGCCAGACGAAACGCCGAAGAAGACGCGAAGTGCGTCCAAGCCGAGAAAGTCCCGCAAAGCCGAAGCACCTCCTATTGTTGAGCCGCAGGCAGTACTTGCCGCTGCCAATGGGGCCGGGGCGCAGGTGAAGGCCAAGAAGGGCGAAGCCTTATTTCGACAGGGCGAGACTGCCACCGCTATTTTCTATGTGAAGACCGGCCGGGTGCAGCTCACCGTCGTTTCGGATCAGGGCAAGGAGGGCGTGATCGCGCTCTTCGGTCCGGGAGATTTTTTCGGCGAGGGCTGTCTCGCCGGCCAGCTTCTCAGGATGGCCTCCGCCGTCGCCACGGCGCCATCGACCCTTGTCCGCATCGAGCGGGATGTGATGAGCCGCCTGCTGCACGACAAGGTGGATTTCTCGGAGAAGTTCATGGCCTTCCTCGTCACCCGCAACATGCAGGTCGAGGCCGACCTCGTCGATCAGCTGTTCAATTCGAGCGAAAAGCGACTGGCGCGGCTGCTTCTGCAGCTTGCCAACTTCAACAACGATGGGGAACTGCGACCGATCTTTCCGAAGATCAGCCAGGAAGTGCTTGCCGCGCGCGTCGGCACGACGCGCTCGCGCATCAACTATTTCATGAACAAGTTCCGGCGACTGGGACTGATCGAATACAACGGCTCGGTGAAGGTGCACACCGCGCTGCTCAACGTCATCGTGCACGACTGATCTGCGGTGGTCCACGGCGGCGGCGGTGCGTTGCCTCGCCTCGTCCTTTACCGCCGCTTCACCACGTTCCCCCAACGCACCTGGCCGGTGTTCATTATTGATCAGACGCGACTGAGCCGAACCGTCTAAAGCCGCGAGTACGCTGAGGAGGCGCGGCGATATGAACTCGATTGCATCGTACCCTTCGGACGCCGCCAGCGCGGCCGACGCCGGCGAGTTTCCTCTTGCGGGGACGGAAAGGCGCTATCGCGGCCTCGTGGAGGCGGCCCCCGACGCGCTGGTCGCGATCAATGCAAGCGGCGAGATCGTCCTCGCCAACGCGCAAGCCGGGAAGTGCTTCAACTACTTCCCCGACCAGCTCGTCGGCAAGAAAATTGGCCGGATCATTCCCGACGGGTTCGCGGCACTCCTGGTTGCCGGCCTGGACCACCCAGCAGACGGAGCAGCCGGAACGAAAGGCGTCGCGCCCCTTGAGCTTACGGGGCGGCGCGAGGACGGCAGCACATTTCCGATCGAGGTCGCGGTGGCGCGCAGCCTCGATGGCAGCGGAATGCTGATTACCTCGTCGATCCGCGACATCAGCACGCGCAAGGCGGACGATGTGAAGCTGCGGCGGCAAGTCGAAGAACTCGAGCGCTCGAACGAGGCGCTCGCCCAGTTCGCCTACGTCGCCTCACATGACCTTCAGGAACCGCTGCGCACGGTGGCGCTGTCGGTTGCACGGATCGCCGAGAAATACGCCGGCGTTCTCGACACGGAAGCCGAGCGGTGCATCGCGCTCGCCGTTGGCGGAACTGACCGAATGCATCACCTGATTGACGATCTTCTCAGTTATTCGCGCATCGGCGCAGGCGACACTGAACTGCCGAATAGCTCGAGCGAAGCGGCGCTGGCGGAGGCGCTGCTCAACCTGTGCAGCGCCATCGAAGAAGCGCATGCGCTGGTGACGCACGACACGCTGCCCGTGGTCCGCGCCGATCCGGGCCAGCTCACGCAGCTCTTCCAGAATCTGATCGGAAACGCCATCAAGTTTCAGGGCGGCGGCGTGCCGCACGTCCACGTCGCGGTAGCGAAGGATGGCGAAGGGAAATGGGCCTTCGCCGTAAGCGACAACGGCATCGGCATCGACGCCAGGAATTCCGACCGGATCTTCGGGATGTTCCAGCGGCTGCACCGCCGAGCCGACTACGGCGGCACAGGCATCGGCCTTGCCATTTGCAAGAAGATCGTGGAGCACCACGGGGGCACGATCTCGGTTGAGTCGGAGCCGGGGCAAGGCTCGACATTCCGCTTCACGCTGGATCAGGAATCAACCTGAAGGGGCTGCAAGCACCACCGCCGCTTGCACCGATCGCAATAAAAGAGTGAGGCGCAAGAATGCGCACGGCGCTGCTCAAACGTCATCGTCCGCGAGTGACGTCGCCATCCGGCAAAGTGGCTGAGGCAAGCCGGGCTCGCCTCAGCCGCAGCCTCCGGTGCTTCGCGGGAAGGAATTCGCGGAGAGGTGCGGAGACTGGAGCGACACGCTACCTGCAGCGGTCGTGATAGAGCCTGTGATGGTAGCGGTAGGTGCACCTGCCATCGTAGTCGTGGCTGACCAGCACGTATCCGGCAACCGCGCCGATGCCGGCGCCAACGAGCGCTCCGCCAAGCGAGTGAGTCGTGACGGCACCGATGGTGCCGCCCGCTGCGGCACCGCCCAGCATTCCCTGATCCGTCGTGCATCCTGCCAGCGCGATGGTACCGCAGGCGGCGAGAGCCAAGACGATATTCTTCATGGGTGGGGTCTCCTTGTGGCAGTTACACTAGGCGCTTGCGGCAGAAGAAACTGTGCGAAATCGGACAGTGCATTCATAAAATAAAAAAAGAAGCCGAAGCTTGTTAATGAAGTGCTGTGGCCGTCATGAAATCGGATCGGTCTGTTGTGCGATATTGTATGGGTGAATCAGAATAAATTCTGAAATTCTGCGAGAACAACGCCGGCCGAGGAAACACATCGCGGGCTCTTCTTTTGCGTGACAATCCTCGGTGAAGGCGTCTGACGCTGCCGGGTGCGGGACAGAAGGCAAGTCGGCGAAGACGGCGATAAAACTGCGGACCGTGGCCTGCGATCTCGAAGACACCAGGGGCAGGGACCCGAACTCGTCTAGGTAACCTTGGTGGATAAGCGTCAACCACCGATTTATTCGACTTAAATCTGTTCAATTTTGCTCAGACCGGCATCGCGTTCTGGCCGAATCTGTGATTCCGGACGTTGCCCCATCGCCCCCCAACACGTCCGGCTTGAGATCCCGGCTGGCGCGACCAGCCGGGATTTCTCGCAGGTCGGAAGAAACGCGAATCGCAAACGAGCTTGAGGAGGCACTCGGAATGGTGAGCCGCAATTTTCTCTATGTTGCGATCGGCGTGCTGGTCATCGTCGGCGTCGCGCTCGGATACCAATCCTATCAGGAGCGGCAGAAGACCAGCGGGCTGCACATTGATCTCGGCGACGGCGGCATATCCGTGCAGAGCAAATAGTTCACCGCGATTGACGGCATCGCCCGTCGGGCGAGCACATGTCTCGCCGGTAAGCCCCCAAGGAAGGTATTTCCATGTCGATCGGTCTCATTCTCATCATCGTCCTGATTATCGCTCTGCTCGGCGGCTTCAGTGGCCGCTTCGGCGGCTATGGCTATGGCTATGGCCACGGCGGCGTCGGTGTCATCGGCGTCATCCTGATCGTCCTGGTCGTGCTTGTGCTCCTGGGGCGCCTGTGACCGGCAATCGAATGAGCGCCATCGTGCTGCAGCGGCGGAGGGAGTAGGGCGTGCCCCTGGCCCGTTCCCGTCCGCCCGCGGCAGTGGAAGCAAGCAACGCTGACACCCATGGTGCCGCGGAAAGGCATCTGGCCCAGATGGAGGCCAGGTATCGCGCTCTGCTTGAGGCGGCTCCTGATGCCATGGTGGTGGTGAACGAACGCGGAGAAATCGTCCTATTGAATCTGCAAGCCGAAAAGCAGTTCGGATATCGCCGCGACGAGCTGCTCGCTCAAAAGGTCATCAACATCATCCCGGAAGGATTTGCCGAGCGGCTGATTGCGGACGAGACACGATCGGCGGCAGAAGCGCTGGCTCAGCAAATCGGGACGGGAATCGAACTTATCGGGCGGCGCAAGGACGGCAGCGAATTTCCGATCGAGATCATGCTCAGTCCGCTGGAGTCCGCCGAGGGCATCCTGGTGACCGCCGCAATCCGCGACATCAGCGTACGCAAGGCTGCCGAGGAGCACCTGGCACAGATGGAGGGCCGCTATCGCGGGCTGCTTGAGGCGGCTCCGGACGCCATGGTCGTCGTGAACCCCGCGGGCGAGATCGTCCTTCTGAACCTGCAGGCCGAAAAGGCGTTTGGCTACCGGCGTGACGAACTGCTTGGCCATAAGGTGACGGACATTATTCCGGAGGGCTTCGCCGAGCGGTTGATCGCGGACGGAACACGTTCCGCCTCGGTGGCGCTCGCCCAGCAGATCGGATCGGGGGTGGAACTGATCGCGCGCCGGAAGGAAGGCAGCGAGTTTCCGATCGAGCTCATGTTGAGCCCGCTGGAGAGCGCCGAGGGGATCCTGATCACTGCCGCCATTCGCGACATCACGGCGCGCAAGGCGGACGAGGCGAAATTCCAGCACAAAGTGGACGAACTCAGCCGCGCCGCCGAGGAGCGGGGAACGATGGAACGGGCGCTGTTCGAGGAGAAGGAACGCGCCGAGGTCACGCTCAACAGCATCGGCGATGCCGTCGTCTGCACGGATATCGACGAAAACATTACCTTCCTGAACCTCGTCGCCGAGCGAATGACCGGCTGGTCCGCGAAGGAGGCGGCCGGGCGTCCCATGGCCGAGGTGCTCATGATACTCGGCGGCGACACCCGCGAGATCATAGCCAACCCGATGGAAAGGGCCGCCGCGCGCGACCGGACCGCGCGCCTCCCTGAGAATTCCATCCTGCGTCGACGCGACGGGGTCGAGGTCTCGATCGAGGATTCGGTGGCGCCCATACACGATCGCCACGGCAAGGTCACCGGCGCGGTGATTGTGTTCCACGACGTGACCGCAGCCCGAGCCATGGCCGTCGAGATGGCCCATTCGGCCCAACATGACTTTCTGACCGGCTTGCCCAACCGCATGCTTCTGAGCGACCGCATCGGGCAGTCGATAACCGCGGCGGCGCGCCACAAGAACAAGGTGGCGGTGCTGTTTCTTGATCTTGACGGTTTCAAGCACATCAACGACTCGCTGGGGCATTCGATCGGCGACAAGCTGCTTCAGTCGATCGGCGAGTGCCTGGTGGCTTGCGTACGCGGCTCCGACACTGTGAGCCGGCAGGGCGGCGACGAATTCATCGTGCTGCTTTCCGAGGTGGAACATCTGGAGGACGCGGCGATCACCGCGCGCCGAATGCTGTTGGCGGTGGGCGGCGCGCACGTGGTCGAGGAGCACGAGCTGCACGTGACCGCCAGTATCGGTGTGAGTGTCTATCCCGACGATGGCCAAGATGCGGAAACGCTGGTCAAGAACGCCGACACCGCGATGTATCAGGCCAAGGAAAATGGCCGGCAGGGCTACCAGTTCTTCAAGCAGGCGATGAACGTGCGCGCCGTGGAGCGGCAATCGATTGAGGAGGGGCTGCGCCGCGCGCTCGAACGGAGCGAGTTCACGCTGGACTATCAGCCGAAGATCGATCTGGCGACCGGCGCCATTGCCGGAGCGGAGGCCTTGATCCGGTGGACGCATCCAACACGGGGAGCCCTTGCACCCGGGCAATTCATCTCGATCGCCGAAGACTGCGGCATCATTCCTGAGATCGGCAACTGGGTGGTTCGTGAGGCGTGTCGTCAGGCGCAGGCGTGGATCACGGCCGGCCTGCCGGCGACGGCGATTGCAGTGAATGTCTCGGCGGTGGAATTTCGCGACGAGAATTTCCTCGGCGGCCTCTTCGCCATGCTCGACGAGACCGGTTTCGACCCGCGGCTTCTGGAGCTTGAGGTGACGGAGAGCGTGCTCATGAAACGCGCTGACGCGGCGGCCTCGGTTCTCAAGGCGGTTCGCGAGCGGGGGATCAAAGTTGCGGTCGATGATTTCGGTACCGGGTACTCCAGTCTGAGCTACTTGCGCAGGTTTCCCGTCGACGCCCTCAAGATAGACCAGTCGTTCACCCGGCAAATCAGTGCTCTCGGCGAAGACACCGCAATCGTAACTGCGGTCATTGCGATGGCCCGCAGCCTCAATCTGCGTGTGGTGGCCGAGGGCGTCGAATCGCTGGAAGAGGTGAGGTTCCTGCGCGCCCACCAATGCGATGAAGCGCAAGGCTACTATTTCAGTCCGCCAGTACGGCCAGAACAGTTCGCCCGACTGCTGAGAGCTGGCGTGGTAGATATTCGAGCCCTCGACGCGGCGCGGGCCGCTTCTTAGGCATTGGTCGCGGCCCTTGTCGGGATCGTTGCCGGATCGAACGCGCGCTGGGCGAAAGTGGGGGCGCGCTTCTGCCGCGGCCCGGTTGAAATTTCTCCCGATTGACTCGGATTGGCGAGCGGCGTATTTCCCGCGGCGGGACACCTTCCCCCAACGGAAGGCTTGCTATCTGAGAGGATAGAAACATGACGACCGCCGCTCCCGGCACCAAGCCGGCCCGCCGCCCGACCAATCCCGATTTTTCATCCGGACCCTGCGCCAAGCGACCTGGCTGGTCGCTCGATGCGTTGAAAGACGCTGCGCTCGGCCGCTCGCATCGCGCCAAGATCGGTAAGCAGAAGCTCAAGCAGGCCATCGACCTGACGCGCGAGGTGCTCGAGGTTCCCGCCGACTACCTGATCGGCATCGTGCCCGGTTCCGACACCGGCGCGATGGAAATGGCGCTGTGGTCGCTGCTCGGCCAGCGCGGTGTCGACGTGCTCGCCTGGGAGTCCTTCGGGCTCGGCTGGGTGACCGACGTTGTGAAGCAGCTCAAGCTTCCTGACGTGCGCACGCTCAAGGCCGACTACGGCAAGCTGCCCGATCTCGCGCAGGTCGACTTCAAGCGCGATGTCATTTTCACCTGGAACGGCACGACCTCCGGCGTGCGCGTGCCCAACGGCGACTGGATTGCCGCGGACCGCGAAGGTCTCACCATCTGCGACGCGACCTCGGCCGCGTTCGCGCAGAACCTCGACTTCGCCAAGCTCGACGTGGTGACCTTCTCCTGGCAGAAGGCGCTCGGCGGCGAGGCGGCGCACGGCATGATCGTGCTCAGCCCGCGTGCGGTGGAGCGGCTCACCACCTACACGCCGGCGTGGCCGATGCCGAAGCTCTTCCGCATGACCAAGGGCGGCAAGCTCATCGACGGCATCTTCGTCGGCGAGACGATCAACACGCCCTCGATGCTGTGCGTCGAGGACTACCTCGACACGCTTGCCTGGGCGAAGTCGATCGGTGGGCTGAAGGGCCTTCGGGCGCGCGCCGACGCCAACTTCAAGGTGCTCGCCGACTATGCTGCGAAGACGTCGTGGATCGACTTCTTCGCCGAGGACCCGGCGGCGCGCTCGAACACCTCGATCTGCCTGAAGATCGTCGACCCGGAGGTCACCAAGCTCGACGCTGCCGGACAGGAGGCTTTCCTGAAGGCGATCTCGTCGCGCCTCGACAAGGAAGGCGTCGCCTACGACATCAACTTCCACCGCGATGCCCCGCCGCATTTCCGCATCTGGGGCGGAGCGACCGTCGAGGCGAGCGATCTCCAGATCGTCACCGAGTGGCTGGACTGGGCCTACGCCGAGGAGAAGGCGGCCCTCTCCAAGGTCGCCGCATAACCCTCTCCCCCTGTGGGAGAGGGTGGCAAGGCCGAAGGCCGCGCCGGGTGAGGGGATCCAACACCCCGACCCGGCGCCAAGTCACCCCTCACCCGCGCTGCCGCGCACCCCTCTCCCGCAAGGGGAGAGGAGTTCGGCGCGCCGGCCAACGCAAAGAGAAACACCCATGACCGCTCCCCGCGTTCTCGTTTCCGACAAGCTTTCCAAGACCGCCGTCCAGATCTTCAAGGACCGCGGCGTCGATGTCGACTACCTGCCCGACCTCGGCAAGGACAAAGAGAAGCTGCTCGAAGTGATCGGGCAGTATGACGGTCTCGCCATCCGCTCGGCGACCAAGGTCACCGAGAAGATCATCGCGGCGGCGAAGAACCTGAAGGTCATCGGCCGGGCCGGCATTGGCGTCGACAATGTGGATATTCCGACGGCGAGCAAGAAGGGCATCATCGTGATGAACACGCCCTTCGGCAACTCGATCACCACGGCCGAGCATGCCATCGCGATGATGATGGCGCTGGCGCGCCAGCTTCCCGAGGCCGACCTGTCGACCAAGGCGAGCAAGTGGGAAAAGAACCGCTTCATGGGCGTCGAGGTGACCGCCAAGGTGCTCGGCATCATTGGGGCCGGCAATATCGGCTCGATCGTCGCCGATCGTGCCATCGGCCTCAGGATGAAGGTCATCGCCTACGATCCGTTCCTGACGCCCGAGAGGGCGATGCAGATGGGCGTCGAAAAGGTCGAGCTCGATGAGCTGTTCAAGCGTGCCGACTTCATCACGCTGCACACGCCGCTAATCGAGGCGACGCGCAACATCATCAACGCGGAGGCAATCGCGAAGATGAGGCCGGGGGTGCGGATCATCAATTGCGCGCGCGGCGGGCTCGTTGACGAGAAGGCGCTCTACGACGCGCTGAAGGCCGGCAAGGTAGCGGGCGCAGCGTTCGATGTTTTCGTGCAGGAGCCGGCCGAGAACAATCCGCTGTTCGAGTTCGCCAACTTCATCGCCACGCCGCATCTTGGCGCGTCGACGACTGAAGCGCAGGAGAACGTCGCGCTGCAGGTGGCCGAGCAGATGGCGGACTATCTGGTCAACGGCGCGGTGTCGAACGCGCTCAACATGCCCTCGATCTCGGCGGAGGAAGCGCCGCGTCTGCGGCCGTTCGTCCAGCTTGCCGAGAATCTCGGGCTGTTCGCCGGTCAGCTCACCGACGACCCGATCAAGGGCGTGCGCATCGAATATGCCGGCGACGTCGCCGAGATGAACACCCGGGCGCTGTCCTCGGCGCTGCTCGCCGGGCTGCTCCGGCCGGTGCTCTCCGAAGTCAACATGGTCAACGCGCCGATCGTGGCGAAGGAGCGCGGGATCGCGGTCGACGAGGTTCGTCAGTCGCAGCGCGGCGCCTACGGCACCTATGTGCGGTTGACGGTAAAGACCGACAAGCAGGAGCGGGCGGTTGCCGGCACCGTGTTCTCGGACGGCAAGCCGCGCATCATCCAGATCAAGGGCATCGACATGGAGGCGGGATTCGCGCCGTCGATGCTCTACGTCACCAACAAGGACAAGCCCGGCTTCATCGGCCGCCTCGGCACGCTGCTCGGCAATGAGAAGGTCAACATCGCCTCGTTCAATCTCGGGCGCGCGGCGGCGGGCGAGGACGCGATCTCGCTGGTCGAAGTGGACGGGGTGGTGAGCGATCAGGTGCTGGAGCGGGTGCGCGGCCTGGAGGGCGTCGTGCAGTCGAAGCGGCTGCAGTTCTAGATCAATTCGCGATTTTATCGAATCGCGAATTGACCTGGGTTCCTTTGCTTTCCGCAATTCCGGACGGAAAAGTGGTGTCCACTTTTCCTGTAATTGCTCTAGCCGCTACTCGTTCGCGCATCCTTCGGTGAACAGGCGCGGGTCGGCGGAGTCGGCACGGTAGACCGTATAGGTCTGGATCGTGTAGCCGCCGTTCCGGCGGTCGGCGGTGCCGATCTTCTGCAGGCCACGCAGGCACGAGGCGATGTCGTTCGGCAACTTCCATTGCGCCACGATCAAGAGGGGCTGGCTCATCATATCGGGGTCGGGCGGCGGTGCGTAGGCATAGCGCGCGCGGTCGATGACGCCGACGACAGGGATGCCGGTCGGCCGCAGGTGATACTGCAGTTCGCCGACCAGTCCGTAGTAGTCCGCCACGATCCACCTGGCGCCGGTCGCGCGGCGGAAGCCGTCGACCTCGTCGGTCATGCCTTCCCAGCCGTGGATGATGCGGCCGAAGTCGATGAGGGGCGGGATCACGCCGCCGGGATTGGCAGCTGCGACCAGCCCGATCAGCGAGAGAGCGACGCCAACGGGGAAGGCCCAGGCGCGGCCGAGTGCCCACTTCGGCGGGGCGGCAACGGCGGCCGCGGCGGCGAGGAGCGCCACCGTGGGAAACACCGGCGCCAGCCAGTTGCCCTGAATCTGACCGTGGAAGGAATGGATCGCCATGTAGGCGATGAGCGGGACGATGGTGAACAGCAGCACGCCCATGGCCGGCAGGGGATAGGCGCGGTCGCGCCGCAGCCATGCCGTTGCGGCGAGCCCGAAGAACATCGCGATCCAGGGATTGAGCAGCAGGAACTGCACGAACACAAAGACCGGGAACTGCTGCGGCTCGAGGCCGCCGGAGGTGATGCGTCCGAACTGTCTGCCGAACATGACCCAGTCGTGACCGGCGTTCCACAGGAGGACCGGGAGAAACGTGACGACGGCGAGCGCGGCGCCGGCATAGAGCCACGGGCTTGCCAGCCAGCGGCGAAGATCGGGCTTAGCGATCAGGGCGAGCACGATGCCGAGGCCGAAGAAAAGATCGGTCAATTTGGAGGCAACGCCCAGCCCGGCGGCGACGCCGACCGCCAGCCACCACGCGCCGTTGCCCGTACGGATCACCAGCGCAAAGGCCAGCGTCGCCAGCGCCCAGAACATGACGGACGGAGGGTCCGGCGTCGCCGAAATGCTGCCAACCCCGACCAGCAGTGTGGCGTTGATCCAGAGCGCCGACAGCGTCGCGACTTCGCGATCGAACAGGGCGCGGCCGGTCGCATAAAGTGCCAGCGACGTCGGGATTGTAGAGAGGACGGCGAGCAGGCGGACGGCGAAGGCGTTCTCGCCGAAGGTTGCGGTGCCCCCCGCAATCCACCACGCGATCATCGGCGGATGGTCGTAATAGCCCCAGGCAGGAAAGCGCGACCATGACAGGTAATAGGTCTCGTCGGCACTCAGCGGGATGACCGCGGCCGCGACCAGGTGAATGGCCGTCAGGATAAGCACCGCCACGGCGGCGCGGCGGGCGTCGCGATCGAACCACGATGCCGCGGCCAGGCTCATGGCTGGTCGCATCCCTTCTGAAGGATGTCGGGCTTCGCCCCTTCCGCCCGGTATGCAACCAGGCGGTCGATGGGCTGGCCGGCCCCGGCGCGGTCCACTTCGCCGATTCTGGTCAGGCTCGCAAAGCAGGCGCGAAACGGGGTGAGGTTGGTGATGGTGCGCACGACCAGAAGGGCAGGGCGGGCGAGCAGGCCTGGCTCGGGCGGCGGTTCGAAGCTGTAGCGGGCGCGCTCGGTCACCGGGATGACGGTCGCGCTGCCGCGCAGCTCGAACGACAATTCGCTGGTGGTCTCGTACTGGGCCGTGGCGATCCAGTCGGCGCCGGCTTGTTCGCGCAGGGCCTCTATCCCCGCTGCAAATGCCGGCCAGCCGCGCATCGAATCGACCGGATCCTTGCCGGGGAAGTAACGGTCGGCCGGCGTGGTGACGTAAGCGTAGACCACCAGCATCGCGATAAGGCTGAGCGGCACGACGTCGGTGCGCATCCAGCGAAGGTAGCGCTGGTCGTCGTGGAGCCCCTCGGCGGCGACGACGGCGGCGACGGTAAGCGCGGGGAAGGTGGGCGCCAGCCAGTGCTGGAGAACCTCGCCGTGGGTGGCCTGGAAGAAAATGAAGACGATGGCGGGGAGCGACGTCGCGAACAGGAGCGCCAACTCCCGGCGGTGGCCTGTGGTGCCGCGCACAGTCTGCCAGGCGGCGATTGCGGCAAAGACAAAAGCCAGCGGGTTGAAGATCAGGGGCTGCGCGACAAGCAGCGTCAGGAAGTCCTTCAGGCTGAAGGCCTGTTCGCCGGCGCGGCCGAACTGGAAGCGGAACGACACCCAGTCGTGGTTCGCGTTCCACCAGATGACCGGGGAGAAGATCGCCAGCGCGATGAGGCCGCCGAGCCACAGCCAGGGACTTGCGAACCAGCGGCGCAGACGCGGGTCGATCAATAGCGCCAGGACGATGCCAGCGCCGAGAAAGAAGTTGGTATACTTGGAGACGAGGCCGAGTCCGGCGGCGGCGCCGACCGCCAGCCACCAGACCCCGCGCTCGGTCTTTACCACCATTGCGAAGGCGACGAGGGTGAGCGTCCAGAAGAGGACGGAGGGGCCGTCGGGCGTCGCCATGAAGCCGGCAATGCCGAAGATTGGCACGACATTGGTCCACAGCGCGGCATGCTCGCCGGTGCGCCGGCCGAACAGCACGCGGCCGAGCGCATAGGCGACCAGCGTCGCCACCACCATGTCGATCAGGAACGTGATGCGGATGCCGAGCACCGAGCTGCCGGCGATCAGCGTGCCGAAGCGAATCCACAGGGCGACCATCGGCGGATGGTCGAAATAGCCGGGCTCAAGGTGCTGCGACCACAGCCAGTAGTACGGCTCATCGAACAGCAGGCCGGCATGCGTCGCCGCCCACAGTCTCACAACCATGAGGGCGCCGATCAGCAGCACGATGCCGCGGGCGCCGAGGCCCCACCAGAGCCGCTCGGTGACACGGTAGGCGGCTTCAAGTCGCGACGTGACCGCGGGCAAGGGCGTGGGTTTTCCGGTCGTTTCGCAGGGGCGGGGGCCTTCTTAACCGAGGCCGGCGGTCCTCACAACCATCCGGCGGATTGCCGGTCGCATGCGCCGCTCTCCCCCGCTATAGTCCGGCGGAATTTGGCGGCCGCGTGGGCCGTTTGCCGGGTCGTGAGGGTGCCACCAACGCATGGGTAATGTGGTCGTCGTCGGGTCGCAGTGGGGCGACGAAGGCAAGGGCAAGATTGTCGACTGGCTTTCCGAGCGCGCGGATATCGTGGTGCGCTTCCAGGGCGGCCACAATGCGGGGCATACGCTGGTTATCGACGGGGCGGTCTTCAAGCTCAGCCTCCTGCCTTCCGGCGTGGTGCGGCCAGGCAAGCTGTCGGTGATCGGCAACGGCGTTGTCGTGGACCCGTGGGCGTTTCTTGAGGAGGTCGAGCGGCTGCGCGGGCAGGGGGTGGCGGTCAGTCCGGACAACCTGCTCCTGGCGGAGAACTGCACGCTCATCCTGCCGCTCCATCGCGAACTCGATATTGCGCGCGAGCAGGCAAACAGCACGCAGGCGCTCGGAACCACGCGCCGGGGAATCGGGCCGGCCTACGAGGACAAGGTCGGGCGGCGCGCGATTCGCGTGGTCGATCTTGCCAATCCCCAGGATCTCGCCAGCAAGGTTGACCGGCTGCTGGCTCATCACAATGCGCTTCGCCGCGGCCACGGCGTCGAGGAGATCGACGGTGCGGCGCTCATTAGTCTGCTGAACGAGGTCGCGCCAAAGATATTGCCGTTCGCGGGCTCGGCATGGCGGCGCCTCGATGAAGCGCGTCGGGCGGGGAAGCGGATTCTGTTCGAGGGCGCGCAGGCCGGGCTTCTCGACGTCGATCACGGCACGTACCCTTATGTGACTTCATCCAACACGGTCGCCGGCCAGGCGGCGGCCGGCTCCGGCCTCGGTCCCGGTGCGGTCGGCTACGTGCTCGGCATTACCAAAGCCTACACGACGCGGGTCGGCGCGGGGCCGTTTCCGACGGAGGACGTCGGCGAGATCGGCGAGCACCTCGGCCGGGTCGGACGCGAATTCGGCACGGTCACCGGGCGCAAGCGGCGATGCGGCTGGTTTGATGCAACGCTGGTGCGGCAGATCGTGAAGATCAGCGGAATCGACGGAATTGCGTTGACGAAGCTCGACGTACTCGACGGTTTGCCGAAAATCCGCGTTGCGGTGGGCTATCTTCTCGATGGGCAGCGAATCGATTACTTCCCTTCGGCGCAGAGCGCGCAGGCACGCGTCGAGCCGATCTACGAAGAGATGGAAGGCTGGTCGGCATCTACGGCCGGCGCGCGCACCTGGAACGAATTGCCGGCGGCCGCGATCAAGTACGTGCGGCATCTGGAGGAGCTTATCGGAGCGCCTGTGGCCTTACTTTCGACAAGTCCCGAGCGCGACGATACGATTCTCGTCCGTGATCCTTTCCAGACCTGATATTTGCCGCTAATAGGGACTCCGGCAGAGCGAGGAAGATGGCTGAATACTACGCCGTTCTGAGCAAGGCGGTCGCGGGGTTGGAGAACAACGGCGCAGACACGCGCCGTGCTGTCTACGACAAGGCGCGCAACGCCCTCATCGGCCAGCTGAAGGCGATCGAGCCGCCGCTGCCGACAGCCGAGATTTCGCGTCAGCGACTCGAGCTTGAAGAAGCGATTCGGCGTGTCGAGCGCGAGGCGGCCGCGACCGGTAAGTCGCAATCCGCGCGGGCGGCGGCGGCCCCACGCAGCAACGTCGCCGCAGCGCGCACGTCCGCGGCGCGGGCGCCCAAACCGTCGCCGCAAGACGTTTTCCGTCGCGCCATCCAGGAAGCGGAAAGCGTCCCCGATCAAGCTCCGCCGACCGAGCGCGAGCCGGTCGCCGCCCGGGCAGACGACTGGTCCGTCGATGACGCCAATGCGGAAGCGGCGGGGCACGTTGAGCCGCCGACCGCGCCTGCTCCCGCGCCTCAGTCAAGGGCTGTCAGGCCGGCGCCTCGACCGGCCGCCGCGCTGCCGGCGCGAAAGACCGAGACCTATTTGCCGTCACAGGGTTATGTCGAGGAGCAACCGCGGCC
>Ga0265342_10002324_pt1 | contig 16524 bp, 8 predicted proteins | sample 4CB327metaG_FD_203125 | JGI IMG/M metagenome (GOLD analysis project Ga0265342, IMG submission 203125) | Rhizosphere microbial communities from Carex aquatilis grown in University of Washington, Seatle, WA, United States - 4-CB3-27 metaG | ecosystem: Host-associated > Plants > Roots > Rhizosphere...
GCGGAACGCCATCGCGTTCGCGAAGCGCAGCTCGCGGTTCTTCTCCATGCCCCGCAGGATCAGGGCGTCGAGCGCGGGAGGAATCGACACGTCGCTGCGCCGCCGGCTGGGGACGCTCGGCGTCTCGACCAGGTGGCGGCTCACGATCGCCATCGGCGTGTCGCCCTTGAACGGGATGTCGCCGGTGACCATCTGGAACAGGATCACCGCCGCCGCGTACAGGTCGGCGCGCCCGTCGAGCACCTCGCCGCGTGCCTGCTCGGGCGCCATGTACTCCGGCGTGCCGCAAACCAGCCCCTGGATCGTGAGCATGTTCTCGCGATCGTCCTTCTCGTTGATGGCTGCCTTGGCGATGCCGAAGTCGCACACCTTGACGAAGTCGCGCTCGCCGCGGCGCTCGATGAGCATGATGTTGCTCGGCTTGAGGTCGCGATGGATCACCCCTTGCGCGTGCGCCTCGTCCAGCGCCGACAGGACCTGGCTCATGACGCGGACGATGCGTGGCAGCGGCAGCGGGAAGTCGTCGCGGATGACGTGGGCCAGATCGCGGCCGGCGAGCAGCTCCATCGCAATATAAAGCGTGCCGTCCTTGTCCTGACCCGAGTCTATGATCTGGATCGAGTTGGGGTGGTTGAGCAGCGACGCGCTCTTGGCCTCGCGCTTGAACCGCATCACCAGCTTCTCGTCGCCCATCAGGTGCGCGTGTAGCACCTTGACGGCAACCGCCTTGCCCAGCGACAGCTGCTCCGCCTTGTAGACGTTGCCCATCGCGCCGGCGCCCAGCAACTTCTCGATGCGGAAGTTTCCGGCGATCACCCGGTCGAGGAGCGGATCGGTCTCGGTCGCTGTCGGATCAGAAGAGGAGCTCATAGGCGATCGTCGCGGAACGTCCCGACGATGATAACCCAAATGCACCCGCGCCGCGCTCATCGAGCCCGTTCCTTCACGTCACAGGAAGGCAACGGGCGAGGCGCGAGTTATTCCCCCGCGGCGATCAGGATGGGAACCCTAAAACGGGTTCCCAAACCCTCCGATTGCTCGATCTAGCGATTCGGCTGCGGCGTCATCCGCAGGTACGGACGGACCGCGTTCCAACCCTTGGGAAACTTCTGTTTCAGAACCTCGGGGTCCTGCAGCGACGGCACGATCACGCAGTCGCCGCCGTCCTTCCAGTTGGCGGGCGTCGCGACCGAGTAGTGGTCCGTGAGCTGTAACGAGTCGATTGCGCGCAGGATCTCGTCGAAGTTGCGCCCGGTGCTCGCGGGGTAGGTGAGGATCAACCGCACCTTTTTTTTGGGATCGATCACGAACACAGACCGCACGGTGAGCGTGTCGTTCGCGTCGGGATGGATCATCTCGTAAAGCTTCGAGACCTTGCGATCGGCGTCGCCGAGGATCGGGAAGTTCATCTTGGTCTTCTGCGTGTCCTCGATGTCGCCGATCCAGCGGCGGTGTGAGTCGACGTCGTCGACGCTGACCGCGATCACCTTCACGTTGCGCTTGTCGAACTCGCTCTTCAGCTTCGCGACCGTACCCAGCTCGGTCGTGCACACCGGCGTGAAGTCCTTGGGATGCGAGAAGAGCACCGCCCATTTGTCGCCGATCCAGTCGTGGAAATGGATCGTGCCCTCGGTCGACTCTTGGGTGAAATCAGGGGCGATGCTGCCCAGCTGGATGCTCATGGCTCTCCTCCTTGGGGGGTAATGACGGCAGCAGATATAACGCCTCGCCGACGACGGCGCCAGCGCGCTAGTCCCCGAGACAGATGCCGAGGTCGCGCGCGGTCTGCACCGTGTCGGAGTCGAGCGGCACGGTCTTCATCACGCGGATCGCATCTTCGATCGGCACCGGCACCATGTGCGGGGGATGGTAGGCGACGATGTTGCCGAACTTGCCCTGCTCGACCATGCGCACGGCCGCGGCGCCGAAGCGCAGCGCCAGCAAGCGATCGCGATGCGTCGGGCTGCCGCCGCGCTGGATGTGGCCAAGCACCAGCGACCGCACTTCGAAGCCGGTGCGGTTGCCGAGGTAGGTACCAATCTTTTCGGCGATGCCGCCGAGCCGCACCTCGCGCCCGATCTCGGTGCCGAGGATGCTGATGTCGCCGTCCTTCGGCTTGGCGCCCTCGGCGACGACCACGATGCAGTAGCGGCGGCCGAAGCCGTAGCGCGCCTTGATGTGCTCGACCACCTTGTCGATGTCGTAGGGGATCTCCGGCATCAAGATGACCTGCGCATTGCCGGCGACACCCGCGTGCATCGCGATCCAGCCGGCGTAGCGGCCCATGACCTCGACGACCATGATGCGCTCGTGCGACTCCGCGGTGGAGTGCAGGCGATCGATCGCTTCGGTGGCGACCGTGACCGCGGTGTCGAAGCCGAAGGTGGCCTGCGTGCAGCTGAGGTCGTTGTCGATCGTCTTGGGGACGCCGACGATGGGGATCCCTTTCTTGCCAAAGCGGTAGGCGATGCGCAGGCCTCCGTCGCCGCCGATCGCGATGAGCGCGTCGGCTTTCAGCTCGTGAAAGCGACGCACGATCTCGTCCGAGATGTCGGTGGTCACCGTCTGTCCGTCGCGCTGGACGATGAATTCGAACGGGTGGCCCTTGTTGACGGTGCCCAGGATCGTGCCGCCGAGGTGCGCGATGCCGCGCACTTTCTCGCGCGTCAGATCGACCAGGCCATCCTTCTCATCGGCGAGCAGGCCGTGGTAGCCGCGCTTGATGCCGGTCACCTTCCAGCCGCGACGTAAGCCGGAGAGCGTCACCGCGCGAATCACTGCGTTCAGCCCCGGAGCGTCGCCACCGCCGGTATTCACGAGGATGTGCATTGCCCTTAAGGCAATATCCCGCCTTTGAAGTTACTGCAACTACCGCGTGCGCCATGTAGGCGAGCGGGCGCCGTCCGAGGGTGACCGAGGCGACACTGCCGCACCTCGACGGCTAGCGGCAACCCGGTTTCCGTTCGACTAAGGAGGTGGTCGCGTGGACGGAGCCGGGTTTGGCGCGGCGGAGTCCGTCGCGGGAGGGCTTGGCAACCCTTTGAGGGTTCCCGCCCCGGCAACGCCCCACTCTCGGGCCAGCGTCAGGATGCGGGCGTTGTCGGGCAGCTTGGTGAGGAAGCTGCGCCGCCACTCGGGGTTGGTGAGCTGCGACGCGCGCGCGTGCAGCCGCGCCACCGCCGCCTGAGCCACAGCACGAGCACCCGCGCCGTCGCCGATCGCGGCCAGCGCTTCGGCCAGTACCAGGTGCACCAGGGATTCGTAGCGTTCGACCCGCCCGCTGGCCGCGCGCGCCGCCAGCTCCGCGGCGGCGGCCTGGGCCTGCTCCAGCGCCTCGGGCCGCCGGTCCTGCGCCAGCAGCGCGCGCGCCACCGCGGCCAGCGCGCTCGCGCGCAGCGCAGGCGACCCGATCTCGGCGGCGCGCCGCGCCCGCTGCTCCGAGCCGGGATGCTCGCCGGCCATGAAGCTGATCGTCGCGAGGTAGAGCTGAGCCGCGCCCTCGCCGCGCAGGTCGCCCTGCTTGCGCGCGAAGTTCAGTGCCTGCATCGCCAGCCGCCGCGCCTCGCCCTGGCGCCCGGCGTGGGTCAGCACGGGCGCGAGGGCGATGAGCGCCGCGGTGGTGATGTAGTGCAGCTCGATGGTCTGCGCTTGCTCCAGCGTCTGCCGCAGCAGGGCCTCGGCGGCGTCGAGCTGGCCGAGGTCAGCCCAGACCGAGGCCAGGTTGACGCGCAGATCGCACATCGTGCCGGTGTCGCCGGTCTGGCTGGCCGACGCCAGCGCCGCCTGCAAGAGATCGATCGCGCCCGCGTGATCGCCCTGTCGCAGGCGCCGCATCGCCTGCACGGCCTGATAGCGCGCCGCCAGCCGTGGCGGGAGGCGCGCGACGTCGCCCACCGCGGCCTCGACGCGCGTGAACATGGACTCGGTGGTGGCGTCGTCGCCGGTGCGCAGCAGGTAGCCCGCGGCGCGGATCAGGCACGCGACCTGCGCATCCGCCGCGCCCTCGTGTGGGACCGCCTTCTCCGCGGCCGCCGCCCAGGTCGCCACCTCGTCGTAGCGGCCCTGCTGGCCGAGCGCGCCCGTGAGCTCGCCGACGCAGTGGAACCACAGCGCGTCGCCCTCGGTCGCGCACGCGACGCCGTCGGTGGCGGTGTCCTCGCCCGGCGCGTACTCGCCGCGCCAGAAGTGCGCCTGCGCCTCGCACAGCCGCAGCCCCGCGCGCAGCGCGCCGGTCGCGCCCAGCGCCACGCCGCGGCGCGCGCGCGCGATCGCGCCCGGCAGATCGCTGCGCGCCAGCGCCTCGTCGGCCGCCTGCCGGCACCAGCGCGCCGCGCGCTGCCGATCGCCGCCGCGCTCGAAGTGCTCGACGAGGACCAGCGGGTCGCGCGCGACGCTCTTCTCGAGCCACTCGCCGGCCAGCAGGTGGCCGAGCCCGCGATCGCCCTCGGTCAGCATCGCGTAGGCCGCCTCGCGCAGCAGCGCGTGGCGGAAGACGTAGTGATCGGTGCCCTCGGGCAGGATCACCTCGCGCGCCACCAGCGCCTCCAGCGCGGCGTCGAGCGCCGGCAGGTTGCGGTCGCTGATCAGGGCCGAGACGTCGTCGCGCGCGAACCCGATCCCGAAGATGCTCGCCGCACGCAGCACGCGCTTGGCGTCGCTGCCCAGCAGGTCCAGGCGCGCCTGCACCATGCCGACCACGGTCTCGGGTAGCGACGAGCGCGCGCCGGTCGCGACCTCGCGGATCAGCTCTTCCAGGTAGAACGGATTCCCGTCGGCGCGCTCGACCAGCCAGTCCTGAATCGCCGGCGCCAGACCTTCGCCCAGAACTTGCTGAGCCAGGTTCTGGCACGCCTTGCGCGTGAGCGCGCGCAGCGTGACCCGCTGCAGATCGCGCTCGCCCCACAGATTCGGGAACTGCTCGTCGACCTCGGGGCGCGCGAACGCCAGCACCATCAGCGGCTGCTCGCGCAGCGCGCGCAAGGCGGTGTCGACCAGCTGCAGGCTCGAGCGATCGCCCCAGTGAATGTCCTCGAGCACCAGCAGCACCGGGTGCTGCGCGCACTCGGCGGCCAGCCAGTCGAGCCAGGCGGCGCGCAGGCGGTCGCCCATCAACCGCGGGTCGCGGCGCGCGGCGTGCAGCGCCGGGCTCGCGTCCTCTTCGAAGGGGACGCCGACCAGCTCGCCCAGGAACTCCCAGGTCGCCGGGTTGGGGGCCGAGCGCAGATGGCGCGTCACCAGCGCGCGCACCTTCTGGCGGCGGAGCTCGCCGCTGTCGGCCGCGGTGATGCCGGCCGCTTCGCGCAGCGCCGGCGCCACCAGGCCGAACGGCGATCCGGCGGCGATCGCGTCGCCGCGCCCGACGAGGATCTGCAAGGTCGGGTGGCCGCGGCGCAGCCGGTCGACGATCTCGTAGCGCAGGCGCGACTTGCCGCCGCCCGCCGGCGCGGTCACCAGCACGGCGCGCGCGACCGGCTCGAGGGCACATTCGTCGAACGTCCCTTCCAGCAGCGTCAGCTCGCGATCGCGCCCGACGCAGACCGTGGCCTTGCCGAGCAGCGTGCGCGGCACGTCGTCGCGGCCGTGCTCGCCCAGGAGATAGCGCCGATCGCCGGCGCCCTCGATCTCGAAGCGCGTGCCCAGGAGATCCGCGGTGACCGAGTCGAGGCGGATCTTGCCGCCCGGCTCGCCGCGCAGCAGCTCGGCGCCGCGGTCGATCACGTTGCCGACCGGCAGCTGCCCGAAGATCACCGCGCGCCCGGTGCTGATGGTCATCGCCACCTCGGGCAACGTCGCGCGCAGGCGCAGCGCACAGCGCGCCGCGTGCGCCGCCTGGTCGGTGGGCGCCCCTCGGCCCGCGAGCGTCACGACCATCGAGCCGTCGAGCAGGCGGTCGACGCGCGCGCCGTACGGCACCAGCGTCGCGCGCAGCCCCTCGAAGTCGGCCTCGTCGAACGAGCGGTTGCTCGGCAGCACCAGCGTCTCGGCGACGCGTCTGGCCTCCGTCTCGGCAGCGCGCGCCCCACCGTCGGGCGAGGACGGCGACGGCGATGACGGCGGCGACGACGAGTCGGTCAGCGCCAGCTCCTGCCGCGGCCGCGGGCGCGTCACCAGCACGACGCAGATCACCCGCTGCTCGCCCGTGGTCAGCGTGTCGCGCGCGGGCCGCGCCACCGTGGCGGCCGCGCGGCCCGATGCGTCGCGCGACGTGCGATCGAGCCGCTCGCTGATCGCGGTCAGCTCCGCTTCGACCGACGCGGCGTCGCGCGGGCGCGCGTCGCGCTCCTTGGCCAGCATGCGGGTCAGCGTGGCTTCGAGATCGGCGGGCAGCCCCGGGCAGAGCTCGCGGATCGGCAGCGACTCGTCGAGGCAGATCTTGGCGAGCACGGCCATCGCCGTCGGGCCCGAGAACGGCGGCTGGCCGGTCAGGCACTCGAACAGCACGCAGCCGAGCGAGAACAGATCGGCGCGCGCGTCGATCTCGGTCTCGCCCCGCGCCTGCTCGGGCGCCATGTACATCGGCGTGCCCATGATGCCGCCGGCCTCGGTGATGCGTCGCGGGTCGAACAACCGGCGCGCCAGGCCGAAGTCGAGCAGCTTCGCCTCCTCGAGGCGCCCGTTCGGCAGGAAGAGGTTGCTCGGCTTGATGTCGCGATGGACGATGCCGCGCCGGTGCGCGCTGGCCAGCGCGTCGGCGAGGCGGCGGCCGAGGTCGACGCTCTCACCGATCGTGAGCGGCCCGCCCGCGAGGCGATCCGACAGGTTCTCGCCCTCGAGCCACTCCATGGCCAGGTAGTGCTCGCCGAGCGGCGTCGACCCGTGAGCGACGTAGCGAACGATCGCCGCGTGGCTGAGCTCGGCCAGCACCTCGGCTTCTTGGCCGAAGCGCCCGGTCTGCTCGCTGCTGCGCCCGTGCAGGATCTTGAGCGCAACCAGCGCGCCGGTGTGCCGATCGAGCGCGCGGTAGACGGTCGCGGTTCCGCCCGAGCCGACCTGGCGTTGAAGCTCGAACCGATCGAGAGATCCGGGCGGAAGCACGGCGGCAGAGGACGGTCGCCTCAGGCGAGGCGCTCGTTCACGCGCTCCTTGAGATAGGTCGTCAGGTACTTGAGCTGCTCGTCGTCGATGCCGAACAACGCGCGTCCGGTCTCGACGCTCGCGGCGGTCTCGTCTTCATCCATGGCGCCGACGTAGACGCCTTCGATCTTGGTGATCGCGTTGGCCAGGCGCACGGCGTTGACCAGCGCATGCGGCTCGGCCGGCTCGTAGTGGCCACCGCTGCGGATGCTGTTGCGCACGAGCTCGGGCAGCTCCCACTTCTCGGCCAGCGCGACGCCGATGCGGCGGTGGCTGCCTGAGATGATGCGCAGCCAGGCCGCGGGCATGATCCAGTTGCGCGTCTGCGTGCCGCGCAGGCGCTTCTCCGACTCCAGCAGCATCGTCGCCACCACCGGCTTGCCGACGTCGTGCAGCAAGCCGGCCAGGTACCCCTCGTCGGGGCGGCCGCTGCGCGCGGCACGGATCAGATCGCGCGTGAGGATCGCCACCGCCAGCGAGTGCGCCCACAGGCCGCGGCAGAGCTTCGCGATGTGCCGGTCGGTCGACTCGAACATCTGGCGGGCCGCGCTCTCGATGAGAAAGATCTGCAGCTCGGAGGCGCCGAGGCGAGTCACGCAGTCGGTGATCGATCGAATGGGCGCGCTCGGAGCCCGCGCGGCGACGTTGGCGAGCCGCACGATGCGCGCAGCGATCAGCGGGTCGGTCTCGATCACATGCGCGACGTCACGCAGTGAGAGATCCGGGTTGTCGAGGAGACCGAGGCACTTCGACACCACCACCGGCATCGTGGGCAGCACCAGATCATCGGACTCGACCCGTTTCAGCACCGCCGCCTGAATCCGATTGGCGATGTCGCCGTCGTCTACGGGGGGGCCCACCCCTACACAGTATCATGCAGCCCGTGCGTTCCGAAGCGGATGCGCCGCCGTCACGGATGCCGGTGTGGCCGAGGGTGCGCCTTCACCCGTGCGGTGTGCGCGGCACCGGAGCGCTCGTCCCCGCTCGCCGTCCGGATCGAGGAAGCTCGACGGAGATCACCGAGTCGCCGCGAGCCGCTCCGCCGCCTTCCGTCTTGTCACCTTCCGTCTTGTCACCTTCCGTCTTGTCGCCTTCGGGCGCCGTGCCGGGCAATCGCAGCGAGCCACCGAACGCGCTGGCGATCTCTCGCGCCACCCACAGCCCGACGCGCCCCTCACCCGCTTGGGGCCGAGCGGCGTGGTCGCTCGCGCCTGGATCGAAGACGCCGCCTTCGTCGTCGCGCGGTCGAGGCGCGCCCCGGTAGCGAACCGAGATCAGCGCGGCTCCGCCGTCAATGCCGAGCTCGAGGTCGACCGGATGGCCCGCGCCGAGCCGCGCGGCGCTCAGCAGCAGATTCGTGAGAAGCTGCTCGAGGCGACGGCGCTCCCAGCGGCCTTGAATGCGCGATTCGGCGTGCAAAACCACCGGCGATCCCAGCGCAGCCATCCGATCGCGGTTCCGCAACACCGTGGTGCGCGCCACATCGCACAGGTCGACGTCTTCGGCGGGCATCAGCGCCCGACGGTTTGTGAGTCGAGAGACCTCCTTGAGTTGCTCGACGACGGCTCCCAGGCGCTTGACGTGCCGGACCAGCGTCGACGAAGCCGTGCGCTCGTCGCGCCCGCGGCGTTCGTACGCCGGTGCGACGCCCGCCAGCGCCTCGATCTCCGCGGTCAGCCCGGCGACGGGCGCGGCGAGCTCGCGCGCGAGGTCGTCGAGGAAGCGGTCGCGCATGAGGATCGCATGCTCCAGCTCCTCTGCGTCCTGCGCGCGTGACTGGTTCTCCGCCGACAGGCGCGACGTCTCGCGCGCCAGCGACCGGGTCATCGCCAGCGAACGCAGATCGTCCGCCGACGAGCGGCGCAGCTGATAGAGCATCCACTCGACGCGCTCGGCGTCGCCGGCCAGCGCGATGTCGGGCTTCTCGTAGTACGAGTTCCGGCACACGCGGCCGCCGACGATCGCCGTCGGGTGAGCGCGAAGCGCGTCGGCGATGCGGCCGGGCGGCGCAGCTGGACGGTGGTAGCGGCACAGCGCCGCGATCGGCCGGCGAGCGAACCGTTCGTTGAAGCGGATCTCGTAGGAGAAGAGATCGGCCCAGGAGACGCCGCGATCGCGCACCGCCGACAGCTCGCCGCTGCCGCGCAGGCCGATGAAGCCGTCGGCGAGCGCGCCGGCGAGCAACTCGTCTGCCAGCGCGAGCGTGTCGTCGGGGTCGAACTTGCCGCTGCGAAAGTAGACCTCCTGTGGGGTGCGCACGAAGAGCGCGCCGCGATCGAGCGCCCGGCTGGCGTTGACGCCGGCGTCCGAGAGCGCGCTCAGCAGATCTTCGCGCCGGTGGGTGTCGGTGATGTACACGCAGCGTTCGCCGCGCGCGAGACCCTCGGCGATGAAGGGGACGACGGCCGAGGTCTCCTCGTCGGTGTCATCGTAGGGCAAGCACAGGTGGTCGCCGTGGCGGAGGTTGCCGAGGTCGCGCGCGAGGTGTTGGACCATGGGGATCCTTGCTGGAGGACGCGGAAGTTGAGCCGTCTCACAGTATCAGTTTCCTGCGTCAATTTCGAGCATCCGCGCCTGAGCGCAGCGGCCCCAGATCGCCGCCAGCGCCGCGACGTCATCGGGGGTGATCCCGACGGTCGTGTTTCCGGGGTTCATCAGCGACGGGCGCACGTCGGGGCTGATGTGGACGAGGCCGAACGCGTGCCCGATCTCGTGCGCGATCGTGATGCGCAGGGGATCCACGGTGGACAGGTCCTGGTTGATGAAGATCTGGCCCGCCTGGTTGTCGTAGAGGCCGTGGAAGGGTGGGGCCGCGACCTGAAACACGAGCGGCACGCGGGGCATGGCGGTCGAGACCTGAGCGGTCGAGATCGGCGTGGGGACATCACCTGTCGACGCGATCGGGTCCGCCACGGTCGTCGAGACCAGCGCGGTGGCGGCGGCCTGGTTCCACATCGAGAGCGCATCGGTCACGCCCTGCGCCTGCACACCGGTCGGTGCGGCCACCAACCCGATGTCGAGCGGCGCGCAGGCGTCGAACGTCAAGCCGGTGCCGCTCGCGGTGTCGTCCGCACAACCCACCAGGTGCGAGAGCGAGAGGAGCGAGAGCAACGCCAGTACGGGCCGTTTCACGCGAGCCGGGACGATACCGGACGCGTCGGGTCTTCACCTAGAAAAATCGCGCCCTGCGCCGGTCGTCACCACGAGCGAGGCTGCGCCGACCGCTCTGTCGGGGCGTCAATGCGCGCCGGTTTCGTCTCGCGCGGCCGCTGCGCGCCGTCCGCGCTCGGGCGCCCCTCGGTCCGGACTGGATTGTGAGCACTTCGACGATGGCCAGTGTTGAACGATGAGTCCACTGCGCGCATTCGGGTTGGTTTCCGACGCGCAGTCGCAGTCGAGGAGCTTGGGAAGGGAGGCAGTCATGAAAGTCAGCACGAGTGTTTGGGTGGTGGCGTGGTCGTCGTTGGTCTTCATCGGCGCCGCGCACGCGCAAGGCGCTGCGGCCGGGGTCGTCGTGCCGGTCGCGGTACCGGCTGCAGTGGCGATTCCCGTGGGCGCCGTCGCGGCGATGCCCGTGGTCGTCCCGACGCAAGAGGTCCCGGCCGAGGCGGCACCGGAGGCGCCGGCGCCCGTCGTGGTCGCGCCGGCGGTCAGTGCGCCGGCCGTGGTGGTTCCGGCGGTCACGACGCCGGTCGTGGTTCCGGTGGTGACGACCCCGGTGGTCGCCGCCACCGAGACGGCTGAGCCTGCCGGCACGGTCACGACGACGGCACCGCCGCCGGTTGCGCCGCCGGCCGCCGCCCCGGCCGCCGCCCTGGTCTCGCCGCCCGCGCCGGATCCGAAGCCCGGCTTCAACGATCCGTTCGCGACGCCGTCGGTGACGCCGCTGTGGTCGACGGGCGGCAGCGCACCCGCCGCAGCGACGGTGACCGCGCCGCCGGCCCCGGTCGAGGCGGGCGCGGCGCCGCTGCCGATCTCGCCGCAGAGCCCGTACGGGCCGCAGCATCGTCCGCGCCGCCCGCAGGACTATCAGCTGGGCGTGGGCATGATGTTCGGCGGTGGCGTGACCGACTTCGCGTCGCCGACGGTCCGCGAAATGACCGGGACCGGCGGCGCCTGGGACGTGCGGCTCGTCTTCGGGCAGCGCGAGGTGCTGGCGCTCGAGACCGCCTACGTCGGCAGCGCGCACTACATCAGCGCGAGCGGGCTCGACACCGACGCCATGCTGGTCAGCAACGGCGCCGAGGGCGTCCTGCGCCTCAACATCCCGGTGATCGACCACGGGTCGATCATCGAGCCGTTCGGGTTCGTCGGGCTCGGGTGGTCGCGCTACGAGCTGACGCAGACCGCGTACAACCGCTCGAGCATCTCGACCGTCGACAACGTGATGGAGGTCCCCTACGGCGCGGGGCTCACCATGGGATCGGACGGCTTCCTGGTCGACATCCGGTTCACCTATCGGACGACGTACTACGACAACATGATGCGCCTGGCGTCGTCGACGACCGGCGACAACATGCGCCTCGACAGCTGGTCGCTCGGCGCGCACATCGGCTTCGAGTTTTGAGCGAGAGCTAGAGATAGATAGCGGCACACAGTGGCGGAAGCTCGACGGTGGTCGTGACCGGGTCGAGCTCCGCCGGTGGTGGCGCCGCGGTTCCTCCGTAGGCCGCGGCGTCGGTGAACAGAGTCAATCGAAGAACGCGCGGGGCACCGACGGGAACCGCGCACGGCGTGTCGGCGAGATTGACCAGCAGCAGGACCGAGCTCCCATCCGGGTCGGACCGTTCGAGGCTGAGCCAGCGGTCCGACTCGTTTCCGCAGCGAACGCGCGTCAGATCCGTGCGTCCGTTGGTCAGCGCGGGCGTGCGGCGGCGAAGCGCGATGAGGTCGCGGTGAAACGCCAGCGCCGCCCGATGCTCGGCCCGGTCCAGGCACGACCAGTCGATGCGCGAGCGCGCGAATGTCTCCTCCGCCTGAGGATCGGCCCACGCAGCCAGTGCTTCGGCCTGGGCGAAGTGCGCGAACTCGGCGCGCCGGCCGCGGCTGACCGCCTCGCCGAGCGCGGGGTCGGTGTGGCTGGTGAAGTAGAGGAACGGCGTCGTGGCCGCCAGCTCCTGCCCCATGAACAGCAGCGGGAGGTTGGGCGCGCAGAACAGCAGCGCGCTCGCTGCGCGGCAGGCGCCCGCGGGCGCGAGCTGGCCGAGGCGTTCACCGCGGGCGCCGTTCGCGATCTGATCGTGGTTCTCGAGGAAGATCACGAGCCGATCACCCGGCACCGCCGCCGACGATCGTCCGTGCCGCCGCCGCCGGTGGTGCGAGTAGCGGCCGTCATAGACGAAGCCCTCGGCGACCGCCTGGCGCAGATCATCGAGGCGCCCGAAGTCCGCGAGATAGGGCGCGACGCCCTGGCGTCCCTGCGCGAGCAACATGAACGCTGCGTGGTGGAAGTCGTCGCTCCACTGCGCGTCGAGCGCGTGGCCGCCCGCTTCGCGCGGCTCGACGATGCGCGGATCGTTGAGATCGCTCTCGGCGATCAGCGCCAGCGGCCGGCCGATCGCCGCCGACTCGGCAGCGACCGCCTGCTTCATCTCGGCCAGCTGGTGGCGCGCACCGGAGTCGAAGATGCCGTGGATCGCGTCCAGGCGCAGGGCGTCGACGTGCAGCTCGGTCAGCCAGTAGAGCGCGTTGTCGATGAAGTAGCGGCGCACCGGATCGCTGTCGGCGTCGTCGTAGTTGATCGCGTCGCCCCAGGGGGTGCCGTAGCGCCGCGTGAAATACGGGCCGAAGTCGCCGAGGTAGTTTCCGTCGGGGCCGAGGTGGTTGTAGACCACGTCGAGGATCACCGCGAGACCGTGGCCATGGCACGCGTCGACCAGTCGCTTGAGCCCGTCGGGGCCGCCGTAGCTGGACTGGGGTGCATAGAGGTTGACGCCGTCGTAGCCCCAGTTGCGCGCGCCGGGGAATTCGGCGACGGGCATCAGCTCGACCGCGGTCACGCCGAGCGCCACCAGGTGAGGAAGCCGGTCGATCGTCGCATCGAAGGTCCCGGCCGGCGTGAACGTGCCGACGTGCAGCTCGTAGGTGATGAAGTCGGCGGCGCGGCGCCCGCGCCAGCTGGCGTCGGTCCAGGCGAACGCGCGTGGGTCGACGATGCGGCTCGGGCCGTGCGGCCCGCGCGGCTGGTGGCGCGACGCCGGATCGGGGCGGTCGCCGCGCCCAGGGACCAGGAAGGCGTAGTCCGTGCCGGCCGGGGCGTCGGCGGCGTCGACCTCGACGGTGAAGACACCGTCGTCCTCGGGAGCGTCGCCGTCGTGCCGCGCCATCGGGATGACCCGTTCGCGCGCGCCGCCGAGGCGCAGATCCAGCCGGTCGCAGCGCGGCGCCCACACGCTGAAGCGCGTGCGCCCATCGGCCTGGACGTTGGCGCCGTGGCGCAGCTCGAAGCTCACCGCACCGGCTCCAGCAGCGCGAGCGGAAGCTCCGCGAAGACGTCGCCGAGCAGCAGGCGGCCCTGGCCGTCGGTCTCGACCGTGCGATCGCTCAGCACGTCGCGGTAGCGCCCGCGAGGCAGCGGCTCGCTCAACGGAACCGAGGTTTCACTCCAGAGCGCCGCACCCACCGGCGATCGGGCCTTGCCGTCCCCGGGCAGGGCCGCGCCGACATCGACGAAGAGGCGGCCGGCGACGACCACCGCCGTGTTGCCGTCGGTCGTGCGACGCGCGAACGCGATCACGTTGCGCCGGCGCGCCCCCTCGGCGCCGAGCGGTACGTAGGCTCCTTCTTCGAACAACGAGCGGTGCGCGCGGCGAAAGCGGAGCGCGGCGCGCATCACGAACATCTTCAGCGCGCCCGCGTTCGGCGCGGCGCTCGCCAGCTCTGCGAGCTGGGCGCGGATGAATCCACGGCGGTCGCCCTCGTCCAGACGCTGGATCGCCTCCAGCTGCGCGCGCCGCTCCGCGTAGTCGACAGGCCGCCGGTTGTCGGGGTCGACCAGCGACAGGTCCCACAGCTCCGTTCCCTGGTAGAAGTCGGGGACGCCCGGCGCGGCGATCTTCAACAAGAGCTGCGACAACGAGGCGAGCGCACCGGCGCGCGCCAGGGCGCGCCGCAGAGCCGCGACCTCGCCGAGAAACGGGCTTTCGCGCGCCGGATCCAGCACCGCGCGCACGAACTCATCGACGGCGCGCTCGTAGGCGTCGTTGGTGTTGATCCAGCTCGTGTGGAGCTTGCCTTCCTTGATGGCCTTCTTCATGTACGCGCTCATGCGGTCGATGAACCCGGCGCCCAGCTCCACGCCACCTCGGTCGAGGGGCGTCGCGGGCCACGCGCCGAGCAACGTCTGATAGAGCAAATACTCCTCGTTGGCGTCGGGCACCAGCGCTTCGTCGACCTGCCGCCGCTCGGCGCGGTTGAGACGCCGCCAGCGACGGAACGCCGTCGACCAAACCCGCGGCATCTCCGACAGCGCGCTCACGCGCGCGCGCACGTCCTCGCCGCGCTTCGTGTCGTGGGTCGCGCTCGCCGACAGCGCGTGCGGCCAGCGCGCGGCGCGCGTGGTGCACCAGCGATGAAAGCGCTCGACGTCGCCGGTGACCGGCGCCAGCTGGCCGCCCACCTCGTTGAGCGAGGACAGCGGGAAATAGCGATAAAACGCCGTGTCCTCCATGCCCTTGGCCATCACCGGGCCAGTCAGCTGCTGCAGGCGCAGCAGCAGCTCGCGTCGCTCGACGCGGTCGGCTTCGGAGATACCGTCGGGGTCGCGCAAGAGCCAGATGTCGGCGATGAAGTCGAACAGCGACGCGCTCATCGATTGATTGCGCCACTTGGCGTCGCGGATCGCCTTCAGGATGTGGTGTCGATCGGCCGCGCTCACCTCGACGGCGCCGGGCCGCACGTAGCTGCGATAGACCGGGAAGCTGGCGATGACCTCGCGCAGCGCGGCGTGCAGGCTGTTGAGCGTGAAGTCGCGTGACCAGCGGTGTTGCTCGGAGATGCGGTCCAGCCGCCGCGCCAGCGTGTAGAGCTCGCTGGGCAGCGAGCCGTCGAGGATCAGCCTCTTCGTGCGGTGGAGCAGATCGTCCGTGGCGTTCGCCGGCGCCCCGACCGCACGCTGATAGTTGCGCGCCAGCGCGCGCCCGCCGTCCCCGTCTGTGTAGACCGCATTCACCTGATGGAGGAAATCGTAGCCGGTCGTGCCCTCCACCGGCCAGTCAGCCGGCAGCTCCTCGTCGCCGATCAGGATCTTCTCCACGACCAGATAGAACGGTGGCAGATCGTTCGTGCGCCGCATCTCGGTCAGGTAGCCGGCCGGATCCAGCAGGCCGTCGACGTGATCGATGCGCAGGCCGGTGACCTTGCCCGCGCGCAGGAGGTCGAACGCCTTGGCGTGGATCAGCTCGCGCACCGAAGGGTCCTCGACGCGGATCGCCGCCAGGTCGTTGATGTCGAAGAAGCGGCGGTAGTTGATCTCCTCGGCGGCGACGCCCCAGAAGCTCAGACGATAGGCTTGATCGGCGAGCAGCGCCTCGAGCGCATCGAAGCTGTGCGGGTCGCCGCGCCGGCCGTTGATCGCCGCCAGCGCGCGGTCGAGCGCAGCGGCGACGTCGGCGCTCGACGACACCAGCGCCGCGATCCGGCGCTTCACGATCTCCTTCTCGCGCTGGCGCTCGCGCACCTGCTCGTCGCCGACCTCCGACCGCTTCGGCAGGTGCTTGACCGCGGTCAGGATGCTCTCCAGCTCCAGCAGATCGGGCGCGTCGTCCGGCCCGCGGCGCCGCAGATCGGCGATGATCGGTTCGAGGATCGGGCGGATCGTCCGCGGTCCCAGCGGCAGGCGCGTCTCGAAGTAGCGGCAATGGAACGCGCCGCCGTCGTGCTCGATCGAGATCTGCTGCTCCTCGAGCACGCGGCCGTACTGATCGCCCAGCACCGGCAACAGCACCTTGTCGGTGAGCTCCGCTTTGGGCGGATACCAGTCGATGTCGAACAGCCGCGCCGACGGCGAGCTGCGCGCGTTCTCGAGCACGTCTTGCCAGTAGCGGTTCTCCGACGAGGCGATGCACATGTGGTTGGGCACCACGTCCATGAGCAGGCCCATGCCGCGCGCGCGCAGCGCCGCCGCCAGCGCGTCGAGGTCCTCGTCGGTGCCGATCTCCGGGTTCAGGCGGGTCGGGTCCACGACGTCGTAGCCGTGCAGGCTGCCCGGCCGCGCGGCAAGAAAAGGCGAGGCGTAGATGTCGGAGATTCCGAGGGCGTCGAGGTAGGGCACCAGCGCCGTCGCGTCGCGCAGCGTGAAGTGGCGATTGAATTGCACGCGATAAGTCGCGATCGGGATCCGCGGCTCAGGTTCGGTCACTTGGCGCAAGTTGGGGGCTAACGACCGAAAAACAACCCGCTTATCGGTTACGGTTCTGATTTCGCGGGCGCGGAGCTCGGCTCCCCCGGCGT
>Ga0265342_10002326_pt1 | contig 16521 bp, 16 predicted proteins | sample 4CB327metaG_FD_203125 | JGI IMG/M metagenome (GOLD analysis project Ga0265342, IMG submission 203125) | Rhizosphere microbial communities from Carex aquatilis grown in University of Washington, Seatle, WA, United States - 4-CB3-27 metaG | ecosystem: Host-associated > Plants > Roots >...
GCGCCATTTCCCCCGTGGGATCGCCGAGGAACATGGTCGCCGCCTCGCGGTGCTGTCGAACCCAGTCGGCGAGCATTTCAAGCGCGCACGCAACCCGTGGATAACCGGCCTTTTGCAGGTCCTGAGCGGTCATAGCGGCCTCCCGTAAAGCCGGTGTTTTTTGCACGATCCGCACGGGGCCGCCTTGCGGCAGATCAAACCAGGGGCGGGTCCTGCCCCCGTCAGGGCAGGGAGGCCACCCAGGGTGGAAAAACCAGCGGGGATCGTGTAGAGACCCGCCCAACTTGCTTGCGCTCAAGAGGCTTTGAGTCGACGGCGGGGCTCCGCTCCAACCGGGGTCGGCTGTCGATTGCAGGCCGGTAACCATCCGGGCGCCGGCCTCTCGTGCTATCTCATTGGGTCGGCGCGGAAATCAGACTCCACTTTTGCTGCCCGCACTCTATATGAGGCGGCGGCGGGTGCGGCGTTGGTGACCGGCCGGCTTCGTCTTGTGGAAAGATCCCATGCTGACCGTTCTGATTGTCATCCATCTCATGATCGTGATTGCCTTGATTGGGGTGGTGCTGCTGCAGCGCTCGGAGGGCGGCGGCCTCGGCGTCGGACAGAGCGGCGGCGGCTTCCTCAGCAGCCGCGGCACCGCCAACGTGCTGACCCGCACCACGGCCATTCTTGCGACCGCGTTCTTTGTCATGAGCCTCGCGCTGTCGGTGGTGGCCGGCTGGGACCGCAAACCGAAGTCGATCATCCAGAACACCGGCGCACCGGCGAGCGACCAAGGCCCGGCCGGAGCCCCGATCGCGCCGGGCGGACGCGGCATTCTCGACCAGCTGCAGAAACAGGAACAGCAACCGGCGCAACCGCCGCAACCTCAGCCGCCGGCACGCCCCTCGGGGCCGCAGGTGCCGCGGTCGCAGTAACGAGCAACAAACGACAGGGCCGGGTAACCGGCCCTTCGGTTTTTGGCTCCGGGAGAAGGAGTTTTGAACGGAATGCAGACAATGACCGCAAGGCCGTCGTACCGCACCCCGACCGGGCACGCGTCCGGGCTGCATGGGACGCAAAATTCAGCCGCTGGGCTCTCGTCGAATCGTTTCGACAGGGATAAGGGTTGAGTCCCATGGCGCGGTTCATTTTCATCACCGGCGGCGTGGTCTCCTCCCTTGGCAAGGGTCTCGCTTCAGCCGCGCTCGGCGCGCTGTTGCAGGCGCGCGGCTACAAGGTCCGGCTGCGCAAGCTCGACCCCTATCTCAACGTCGATCCCGGCACGATGTCGCCGTACCAGCATGGCGAAGTCTTCGTCACCGACGACGGCGCGGAAACCGATCTCGACCTCGGTCACTACGAACGCTTCACCGGGCGCCCGGCGACCCGCCAGGACAACATCACCACCGGCCGCATCTACCAGGAAATTCTCGCCAAGGAACGCCGCGGCGACTATCTCGGCGCCACCATCCAGGTGATCCCGCACGTCACCAACGCGATCAAGGATTTCATCCGGGCCGGCAGCGACGAGTTCGATTTCGTGCTGGTGGAGATCGGCGGCACCGTCGGCGATATCGAAGGCCTGCCGTTTTTCGAAGCGATCCGCCAGCTCGGCAACGAATTGCCGCGCGGACACGCGGTCTATATCCACCTCACCTTGATGCCGTTCATTCCCTCCGCCGGCGAGCTCAAGACCAAGCCGACGCAGCATTCGGTGAAGGAATTGCGCTCGATCGGCATTCAGCCGGATATCCTGTTGTGCCGCACCGACCGGGAAATCCCCAAGGAGGAGCGCCGCAAGCTCGGACTGTTCTGTAACGTGCGCGAAAGCGCGGTGATCGAAGCCCGCGACGTCGACAACATCTACGCGGTGCCGGAAGCCTATCATGCCGCCGGCCTCGACACCGAGGTGCTGCTGGCCTTCGGCATGGAGTCCGCGAAGCCGCTCGATCTCGAACGCTGGCGGCTGATCAACGAACGCATTCGCAATCCGGAAGGCGCGGTCACGATCGCCGTCGTCGGCAAGTACACCGGCCTGAAGGATGCCTACAAATCCCTGATCGAGGCGCTCTCCCACGGCGGCATCGCCAACAAGGTGCAGGTCAATCTCGACTGGATCGAGAGCGAGGTGTTCGAGCGGGAAGATCCGGCGCCGTTCCTCGAACACGTCAACGGCATCCTGGTCCCCGGCGGCTTCGGCCAGCGCGGGGCGGAGGGAAAGATCCGCGCCGCGCAATTCGCGCGTGAACGCAACGTGCCGTATTTCGGAATTTGCTTCGGCATGCAGATGGCGGTGGTCGAGGCCGCGCGAAATTTGTGCGGCATCGCCGAAGCGAACTCGACCGAATTCGGGTCCACCACCGAACCGGTGGTCGGCCTGATGACCGAATGGCTCAAGGGCAACGAATTGCAGAAGCGTGGCCTCAGCGGCGATCTCGGCGGCACCATGCGGCTCGGCGCCTATCCCGCGATCCTGCAGCGCGGCAGCCGCGTCGCCGGCATCTATGGCGCCTCGGAGATTTCCGAGCGGCACCGCCACCGTTACGAGGTCAACACCGCCTATAAGGGCAGGCTGGAGCAGCGCGGCATGCGCTTCTGCGGCATGTCGCCGGACGGCGTGCTGCCGGAGATCATCGAATACGACGACCATCCCTGGTTCATCGGCGTGCAGTTCCATCCGGAGCTGAAATCACGGCCGTTCGAACCGCACCCGTTGTTTTCGTCCTTCATCGAGGCCGCGGTGGTGCAGAGCCGGTTGGTCTAACAAGCTTTCGCGTCGAGAAAACACCGTTCGATCGCAGCGCGATGGCCGACACCCTTGTCGAGCGCCCCCCGACACCGCTACACCACCGGAATAATCGATAAGGGAGTACGCCCGTGATCCATGAAGTGCGCATCTATTCCTGCATTCCCGGCCGCCTGCCTGGATTGCTCAAGCGGTTCGAGCACACCACGCTCGATCTGTTCAAGAAGCACGGCATCCGCCAGGCCGGCTTCTGGACCGTGCTGGTCGGCGACAGCAACCAGGAACTGCACTACATGCTGGCGTGGGAATCGCTCGCCGAGCGCGAACAGAAGTGGGGGGCGTTCCAGGCCGATCCGGAATGGATCGCAAAACGCACCGAGAGCGAACGCGAAGGTCCGTTCATTCAGAGCATCAAGAACATGATTCTGCAGCCGACGACATTCTCCGCGGTGAAATAACGGGCGCACGGCACCGGCGGCGCGTGGATCCTGCGCCGTCGGCGGATCGAATCCACAAAACGGGATCCTGATGCCTGCCGAAACCGGATGAGCGCATTGGCTCGTGGCCTTGACCATATCGTTCATGCGGTGCGCGATCTCGATGCCGCGCGCGATCTCTATCTGCGGCTGGGATTCACCGTCGGCGCGCGCAACCGCCATCCCGCGGCGTGGGGCACCGAAAATCACATCATTCAGCTGCCGGGATTTTTCGTCGAGCTGCTGGCGATCGCCGACGCGCGCGGCATCGCTCCCGCGGCGCCGCGGTTCCTTTCGTTCGGCGCCTTCAACCGGGATTTTCTCGCCCACACCGAAGGCCTTTCGATGCTGGCGCTCGAGGGCCGCGATGCGCGGGCGGATGCCGAGGATTTCCGCAAGGCGGGGATCGGCGATTTCGAAGTGTTCGATTTCGAGCGCGAGGCGCGCCGCCCCGACGGCGCCGCGGTCAAGGTCGGGTTCTCGCTCGCGTTTGCCCGCGACGCGCAGGCGGATGAGGCCGCGTTTTTCACCAGCCAGCAGCACTATCCAGAGAATTTCTGGAATCCGGCGTTTCAGGACCACGCCAATACGGCTGAGCGGATTGCGTCGGTCGTGCTGGTCGCCGACAATCCGTCCGACCACCATATTTTTCTCTCCGCCTTCGTCGGCGAGCGCGCGTTGACCTCGACTTCGAGCGGCATCAGCATTCACACTCCGCGCGGCGACATCCAGGTGATGGAGCGGGTGGCTTTCGTCAGCCATTTCGGCGTCGAGCCGCCCGACACCAGCGGCGGGGCGCGGCTTGCCGCGATCACCTTCGGCGTGCGGAACTTTGCCGCGGCGATTGCGACGTTGCAGGCGGCCGGGATCGCGGCGTCGGTACGCATGGGCCGGATCGTGGTGCCGCCGGATCCGGCGATGGGGACCACCCTGGTGTTCGAACCGGCGTGAATGAACCACGTTGACCGCAGCGGCCCGGGCGGCCATGGTCGAAGCCTATCGAGGATCTGAACGTGCTGTCGAAAGTCGATCCTGCCGCTCATCCCGTGGTTGCCGTGGGTTCCGCCCGGTTCGGCAACGCGCTGCCGCTGACGCTGATCGCGGGCCCCTGTGCGATGGAGAGCCGCGCGCACGCGCTCGAGATGGCGTCCGCGCTCAAGGAGATCGCCGCGCGCATCGGCATCGGGCTCGTCTACAAGACCTCGTTCGACAAGGCCAACCGGACCAGCGCCAAGAGCGCGCGCGGTCTTGGGCTCAACGAGGCGCTGCCGATCTTTGCCGAGATCCGCGCGTCCCTCGGCGTGCCGGTGCTGACCGACGTGCATGAGGCGACGCAATGCGCGCGCCTCGCCGAGGTCGTCGATGTGCTGCAAATCCCGGCCTTCCTGTGCCGCCAGACCGACCTGCTGGTGGCGGCCGCCACAACCGGCCGCGTCGTCAACGTCAAGAAGGGACAGTTCCTGGCGCCGTGGGATATGGCCAACGTGGTCGCCAAAATCACCGGCGCCGGCAATCGCAACGTGCTGGTCACCGAACGCGGCACGTCGTTCGGCTACAACACGCTGGTGTCCGACATGCGCGCGCTGCCGATCCTGCAACGCGAGACCGGCGCGCCGGTAATCTTCGACGCCACCCATTCGGTGCAGCAGCCGGGCGGGCAGGGCACGACGTCGGGCGGCGAACGGGAATTCGTCGCCGTGCTCGCGCGCGCCGCGGTGGCGGTCGGCGTCGCCGGCGTGTTCATCGAGACCCACGACAATCCCGACAAGGCGCCGTCGGACGGACCCAACATGGTGCCGCTGAAGGATCTCGAAGCGCTTCTGCGCCGGCTGCAGGATTTTGATAGACTTGCAAAATCCGGCGGGTGAGACCGAGCCGTCATCGCGCGTGTTCTGCTGTGTATCGCGCCGAAACAGAACCTTCGGCGGCCAACCGCGTTTTTGTCCCCTTGCTTGAGCCGCCGACACCATGACCGTTTTATCGCTGACCGGCTCCGGCCGTCCGTCATCTCCCTCCGGGCGACCGCCCTCGGTCGAACGCGTGCTCGGGATCGTCCGGCTCGCGATCTTTGCCAGCAGCCTGTTCGTGCGCGCGGTCGATCCGGTGACCCCGCAGATCGCCAATGATCTGTCGGTCGACATCGCGTCGGCCGCCATGCTGTCCACCGCCTTCGCGCTGCCCTATGCGCTGGTCCAGCCGGTGCTCGGCGCGATGGCGGACATGCTGGGCAAGACCAGGCTGATCACCTTTTGCCTGCTGATCCTGGTGGTAGCCGCGCTGCTCGGGGCGTTGGCGACCAGCTTTTCGATGCTGTTGGCGTCGCGCATCATCTCCGGCATCGTCGCCGGCGGCGTGTTTCCGATCTCGCTCGCGATGGCCGGCGATCTGGTGCCGGTGCATCAGCGCCAGGTCGCGATCGGTCGGCTGCTGGCGGCGGCGATGCTGGGCAATGTGCTGGGCTCGCCCGGTGCCGGCTTCGTCGCCGACCTGATCGGCTGGCGCGGGATTTTCGCGGTCGCCGGCGGCCTCGCCGCCATCGTGCTGGTCGCGGCGGTGATCGGCTTTCGCGGGGTGACCGCGGCGGAAAAGATGACGTTCAGTCTGGCGTCATTGCCGACCCATTACCGAACCATCTTCACCAATCCGATGGCGAAGATCTGCTACGGCGCGGTTTTTGTCGAAGGCATTTTCCTGTTCGGGCTGTTTCCCTATGTGGCTCCGCTGCTGCACGATGCCGGCGAGCCGCGCGCGGCGGTCGCCGGCGGCATCATCGCCGGCTTCGGAGCCGGCGGCCTGATCTACTCGGTGACGGTCTCGCTGATGTTGGCGCGGCTCGGCGAAAAGCGGCTGATGCTGGCGGGCGGGGCCCTGATGGGTCTCACCCTGATGGCGTTTGCGATTCCGGCCGCGTGGCCGTTCAAGCTGGTGGAATTCGCGGTGATCGGTTTCGCGTTCTACATGCTGCACGGCGTGATCCAGATCTACGCCACCGAACTCGCGCCGAGCGCGCGCGGGTCGTCGATGGCGCTGCATTCCGCATTCTTTTTCTTCGGCCAGGCGATCGGTCCGGTGGTCTACCGGTTCGGGCTTGCGCACGCGGGATTGACGCCGACGCTGGTGGTCGCCGGCTTCATGATTATCGGCGTCGGCGTCGTGTGCTCGCTGTTCCTGCGGCGCGCGCCGGTCAGCGGCCGTGGTAGGTAGCAACGCCCTGCGGCGGCACCCAGACCCCCGCCGGCAGGCGGCCGGCCTGCCAGAACACGTCGATCGGCATCCCGCCGCGAGGATGGAAATAGCCGCCGATGCGCAGCCAACGCGGCTTCATCAGCCCGACCAGCTTCTTGCCGATGGAGATTGTGCAGTCCTCGTGGAAGACACCGTGGTTGCGGAAGCTGTTCAGATAGAGCTTCAGGGACTTCGACTCCACCAGCCAGCTCTTGGGCACGTAGTCGATCACCAGGGTGGCAAAGTCGGGCTGCCCGGTCACCGGGCAGATGGCGGTGAATTCCGGGAAGGTGAAGCGTGCCACGTACGCCGTGTCCGGATGCGGATTGGGCACGCGGTCGAGCACCGCCTCGGCGGGGGAGGCGGGAATCCGGCTGGGTCTTCCAAGTTGCGGTCGCGGGCGGGCCATGGCTGTTCTCCGGGCGCGCAAACTAACCCATCGGGAAGGCGCGTCCACCCCTTTGCCGGCCGGCCCCGCATCCTGTAGAAGCCCTGCGAACGCCGCGTAAAGTCTTCCGGGAGCCCCTATGACTGCCATCGTCGATATCATCGGCCGCGAAATCCTCGACAGCCGCGGCAACCCGACCGTCGAGGTCGACGTGGTGCTGGAAGACGGGACGCTCGGACGGGCGGCGGTTCCCTCCGGCGCGTCCACCGGGGCGCACGAAGCGGTCGAACTGCGGGACGGCGACAAGGCGCGCTATTTCGGCAAGGGCGTGCGCAAGGCGGTCGATGCGGTCAATGGCGAAATCTTCGACGCCGTCGGCGGCATGGACGCGGAAGAGCAGACCAAGATCGACGAGACCATGATCGCGCTCGACGGCACGCCGAACAAATCCCGGCTCGGCGCCAACGCGATCCTCGGCGTCTCGCTCGCCACCGCCAAGGCCGCGGCCATCGCCAATGATCTGCCGCTCTATCGCTACGTCGGCGGCACCTCCGCCCGGCTGCTGCCGGTACCGATGATGAACATCGTCAACGGCGGCGTGCATGCGGACAACCCGATCGACTTTCAGGAATTCATGATCATGCCGATCGGCGCGCCGAGCTTCGCCGAAGGGCTGCGCATGGGCGTCGAAGTGTTCCAGACCCTGAAAAAGGCGCTGCACGACGCCGGCCACAACACCAATGTCGGCGACGAAGGCGGCTTCGCGCCGAACCTGCCGTCGGCCGACGCCGCGCTCAGCTTCGTGATGAAAGCGATCGAAGCCGCCGGCTACAAGCCGGGCGACGACATTGCGCTGGCGCTCGATCCGGCCTCCACCGAATTCTTCAAGGACGGGGCGTATCACTACGAAGGCGAGGGCAAGACCCGGTCGATCGACGAGCAGGTCAAATACCTCGCCGAACTGGTGTCGCGTTACCCGATCGTCTCGATCGAAGACGGCATGGCGGAGGACGACTTCGCCGGCTGGAAGGCGCTGACCGATCTGATCGGCAACAAATGCCAGCTGGTCGGCGACGATCTGTTCGTCACCAACGTCAAACGCCTGAGCGACGGCATTCACCGCGGTCTCGGCAATTCGATCCTGGTCAAGGTCAACCAGATCGGGTCGCTGACGGAAGCGCTGGCCGCGGTCGAGATGGCGCACAAGGCGGGCTATACCGCGGTGATGTCGCACCGGTCGGGCGAGACCGAGGATTCAACGATCGCCGATCTTGCGGTGGCGACCAATTGCGGCCAGATCAAAACCGGATCGCTGGCGCGCTCGGATCGCACCGCGAAGTACAATCAACTGCTGCGGATCGAGGAAGAACTCGGCGCGCAGGCGAAGTATGCCGGCAGGGATGTTTTCAAGGTGCGGCGGTGAGCGAACTTGCACCGCGGCCTCAGCAACATACCCGAGGCGGCTGTTAAAGTGCTCTTAACCGCGGGATCGCCATGTTGCCGGTATGGTCTCGCGTCCGCGTCTGCGCTCGTTCCTGTCCACGCTCTGCCTCTACGTGATGGCGGCGTTGCTGATCGGCTATTTCGGCGTCAATGCCTATACCGGCAATCATGGATTGCGGGCGAAGAAGGATCTCGACCGCGAAATCTCCGAACTCTCGGCGGACCTCGATCGCACCAAGACCGAGCGCGAGCGGTGGCAGCGGCGGGTGTCGCTGCTCAAGTCCGACAGCCTCGATCCCGATCTGATCGACGAGCGCGCCCGTGCGCTGCTCGACTATGTCGATCCCCGGGATGTCGTGGTGCTGGTAAAGCGGCCGTAGCGCCGTCATTTTTGACTAATATATTACCTCCTTCGCGTCCCGCGACGCGCGTTGCTCACCGCCGCTACGACCTGAACCATTGAATGCAAGGCAGGGGAGGCCAGCGCTTCCGCCTGAAGACGAATTGGGCTATGGGAGTGAGCGGGAAATTCAAGCGCTTTCTTGAGGAAATAATGGTGTTCGCCAAGAAGAAACCTGCGGCTGCGCCCGCCACGGAGCGCGCCGAAACGCCTGCCAATGGCAATGGTAAAGGGCCCGCGATGATCCCGGAATTCAGCAAGGACCAGGAATTCCTCGCCTATCGCGAGATGCTGCTGATCCGCCGGTTCGAGGAAAAAGCCGGACAGATGTACGGCATGGGTCTGATCGGCGGGTTTTGCCACCTTTACATCGGGCAGGAGGCGGTCGTCGTCGGCATGCAGCTGGCGATCAAGCCGGGCGATGAAGTCATCACCGGTTACCGCGACCACGGCCACATGCTCGCCTGCGGCATGGACCCCAAGGGGGTGATGGCGGAGCTGACCGGGCGCCGGGGCGGCTATTCCAAGGGCAAGGGCGGCTCGATGCACATGTTCAGCAGCGAGAAGAATTTCTACGGCGGCCACGGCATCGTCGGCGCCCAGGTCTCGCTCGGCACCGGCATTGCGTTCGCCAATCGCTACCGCAAGAACAGCAGCGTCTGCCTGACCTATTTCGGCGACGGCGCCGCCAACCAGGGGCAGGTGTACGAGAGCTTCAACATGGCCGAGTTGTGGAAACTGCCGGTCGTCTACATCATCGAGAACAACCGCTACGCCATGGGTACCGCGGTCACCCGCGCCTCGGCGCAGACCGATTTCAGCAAGCGCGGGCTCTCCTTCAATATTCCGGGCGAGCAGGTCGACGGCATGGACGTGCGGGCGGTGAGAAGCGCGGGGGAACGGGCCATCGCCTGGTGCCGGGACGGCAAGGGGCCCTATATCCTCGAGATGATGACCTATCGCTATCGCGGGCATTCGATGTCCGATCCGGCCAAATACCGGACCCGCGAAGAGGTCGACAAGATCCGCACCGAGCACGATCCAATCGAGCAGGTCCGCGCCCGCATCCTGGCCAAGAAGCTGGCGAGCGAAGACGACCTGAAGAAGATCGACGCCGACGTTCGCCGCATCATCAACGAAGCCGCCGAATTCGCCACCAACGACGCCGAGCCCGACGTGTCGGAGCTCTACACCGACGTCGTCGGCTGATCGATCCGGCGGCTTGAGCTCACGCGCAAATCTGAATTGGTTCGAAAATCCGAGGTTTGGGTGTCGATTGAGACCGCCGTTTGTGTCAGCTCCGGCCGCGAGGGCTTGCAATCGTCGGAATAAGGACCAATCAAAGCGCCGTGCGGCGAGATGAACACCGGTTCGCCGCCGGGCTGCGCGTCAATCCAAGGAATTGAGCGTCTGATCCAGCCGGATCAGACCCCAAGAGCAAGTACGAGCGTCGAGAACAACCATGCCCATCCCCGTATTGATGCCAGCGCTGTCGCCCACCATGGAGAAGGGCAATCTCACCAAATGGATCAAGAACGAGGGTGACCAGATCAAGTCCGGCGATGTGATCGCCGAAATCGAAACCGACAAGGCGACGATGGAAGTCGAGGCGACCGACGAAGGCACCCTCGGCAAGATCCTGGTGCCGGAGGGTACCGCCGACGTCGCCGTCAATACCCCGATCGCGATGATCCTGTCGGACGGCGAGAACGCCTCCAGCATCAACGACGTCAAGGCGGCGCCGGCGAAAGCCGCTGCCGCACCTGCAGAGCAGGGCGCGGACTCGGCGGCGGAGGCTTCAGGCGTGTCGGAGGCGCGCGTGCCGGCCGAGCCGAAATCGGCGTCCGTCGCCCCGCCGCAAGCGGTCGTTCAACCCGATCCCGAGGTGCCCGAAGGCACCGCGATGGTCACCATGACCGTGCGCGAAGCGTTGCGCGACGCCATGGCGGAGGAAATGCGGCGCGATCCCGACGTTTTTGTCATGGGCGAGGAGGTCGCGGAATATCAGGGCGCCTATAAGGTCACGCAGGGGTTGTTGCAGGAGTTTTCCGCCGACCGCGTGATCGATACGCCGATCACCGAACACGGCTTCGCGGGGCTCGGCGTCGGGGCGGCGCTTGCCGGCCTGAAACCGATCGTCGAGTTCATGACCTTCAACTTCGCCATGCAGGCGATGGACCAGTTGATCAATTCCGCGGCCAAGACCCGTTACATGTCGGGCGGACAGGTCGTCCCGCAGATCGTGTTTCGCGGCCCGAACGGCTCGGCCGCGCGCGTCGGCGCCCAGCACAGCCAGGATTACTCGGCCTGGTATTCGCACATTCCCGGGCTCAAGGTGATCGCGCCCTATACCGCCGCTGACGCCAAGGGGCTGCTCAAGGCCGCAATCCGCGATCCCAATCCGGTCATCTTTCTGGAAAACGAGATTCTCTACGGACATTCGTTCCCGGTTCCCAAGCTCGACGATTACGTGCTGCCGATCGGCAAGGCCAGGATCGCGCGGCCCGGCAACAACGTCACCATCGTCGCCTGGTCGATGGGAATGACCTACGCGCTGAAGGCGGCGGAGGAACTGGCCAAGAAACATATCCTCGCCGAAGTCATCGATCTGCGTACGCTGCGCCCGCTCGACACCGAGACCATCGTTACCTCGGTGATGAAGACCGGCCGCTGCGTGGTGATCGAAGAGGGCTGGCAGCAATCCGGGGTCGGCGCTGAAATTTCGGCGCGGCTGATGGAGCATGCCTTCGACTATCTCGACGCGCCTGTCGCTCGCGTCTCCGGCAAGGATGTGCCGATGCCTTATGCGGCCAATCTGGAAAAGCTGGCGCTGCCGTCGGTCGCCGAAGTGGTCGATGCGGCAAAAGCGGTCTGTTACCGGTAGGTGATCATGTCGGATTCCGAAGACACAAAAGACTACGACGCCCTTGATGTGCCGGACGAGGCGCGCGGCGCGGTCGAGCTGCTGCGGGTCGCGGTGAGCGAGGACAAGCTGTTTTTATCGGCGCGGCCGGCGTTGAAGGACCCGGCCGAGTGGGGCGAGATCCTGGCCGAACTGACCCGTCGCCTCGGCGTGCTCTACGACATGGGCGACACCGGCTTTAGCGAGCAGGACGTCATTGTTGCGATCGAAGAGGCCTATGCCGCCGACATGGGCGCACATGCGACGGGACGCAGCGCTAAGGGCAAGACCGCAAAACGCAAGCCGGCGAAGCGCAAGCCTGCAGCCGGCAAAGCCAAGAAATCCGCCGGCAAAAAAGCCGCAGCCAAGAAGTCAAAGCCGGCCAAACGCAAGACACGCTGAAAGCGCACGCCATGCCGATCAACATCCTGATGCCCGCGCTGGCAGTCAGCTTAATTTTGGGAGGCATTCCGACCGCAGCTTTCTCGCAGAACGATCAATCTGCAGGCGTCGGTCAGACGGAGCTTGCCAAGAAGCCGAAATCTGAGCAGACGACTATTCTCGGGCTTTGGATCAAGGATACTACTCAAACAGAGTGCTCGCCCTCCGCGGTTGGCCAAACGTCGGGAAGCTCAACTAATTTGGGTGTCTGGGTTGTGACATGCAGCAGCGGAGCTGATTTCATGGTTTTCGTGCCAGGTGATGGCGAGAAGGTCCCCGTGGTTGCGACTTGTACGCAAGCGAAGAAAATGGGCCTCCATTGCTACGGCAAGCTTTAGCGAGATCCGCATCATGCCCATCAACATTCTCATGCCCGCGCTGTCGCCCACGATGGAAAAGGGCAATCTCGCCAAGTGGCGCAAGAAGGAAGGCGACAAGGTTTCGCCCGGCGACGTGATCGCCGAAATCGAAACCGACAAGGCGACGATGGACTACGAGGCGGTCGACGAGGGCGTGCTGGCGAAGATCGTGGTGCCGGAAGGCACCGCCGACGTCGCGGTCAATCAATTGATCGCGGTGATGGCGACCGACGGCGAGGACGTCAAGGCGGCAGGCGCAACCGCAACAGCCGCCAAACCCGCGAGCGCTGCTCCTTCCACTCCGACGCCCGCGGCCAACGCCGCACCTGCGAGTTTACCGGCGGCCGGAGGCGCGCCGGCCAGTCTCCCCAAAGCGGCCGCACCATCAGCCGCGCCCGCAGCGGCGTCGAACGGACACGCGCGGGTGTTCTCCTCGCCGCTCGCCCGACGGCTCGCCCGCGATTCCGGCATCGATGTCAGCCGCATCCAGGGCACCGGCCCGCATGGCCGCGTGGTCGCGCGCGATGTCGAGGCGGCGAAATCAGGCGGCACGGCATTGCGCGCACCGGGCGCTCCCGCCGGCGCGCCGCTGCCGTTCCAGGCGCCCTCCGACGACAAGATCCGCGCGCTGTTCGAGCCCGGCTCCTACGAGGTCGTGCCGCACGACACCATGCGCAAGGTGATCGCGCGCCGGATTTCCGAAGCCAAGCTCACGATCCCGCATTTTTATCTGACCACCACCTGCACCATCGACCGCCTGTTGTCGGCTCGCGAGGACATCAATACGACGGCGCCGAAAGGCGAGGACGGCAAGCCGACCTACAAGGTCTCGGTCAATGACTTCGTGATCAAGGCGATGGCGCTGGCGCTGATGAAGGTGCCGGACGCCAACGTGACCTGGACCGAATCCGGCATGCTCAAGCACAAGCACGCGGACGTCGGCGTCGCGGTGTCGATCCCGGGCGGCCTGATCACGCCGATCGTGCGCCAGGCCGAGCACAAGTCGCTGATCGAGATCTCGAACGAGATGAAGGATTACGCCGCGCGCGCGCGCACCCGGCGCCTCAAGCCGCAGGAATACGAGGGCGGCACCACTGCGGTCTCCAATCTCGGCATGTATGGCGTGCACGAGTTCTCCGCGGTGATCAATCCGCCGCACGCGACCATTCTGGCGGTCGGCAGCGGCGAACAGCGGCCGGTGGTCGAGAACGGCAAGATCGCGATCGCCAACCAGATGACGATCACGCTGTCGGTCGATCACCGCGCGGTCGACGGCGCGCTCGGCGCGCAATTCCTCGCCGCCATCAAGCTCTATCTCGAGAACCCGGTCGGGATGCTGGTGTAGCAGGCTGCCGAAATATTTCTTTTTGTCATTCCGGGGCCAGCCGAAGGCTGGAGCCCGGAATCTCGAGCAGCAAGCGCGCTGCGCAGGTTGCAACCAAGCCTCTCGGGATTCCGGGTTCGCGGGCTGACGCCCGCGCCCCGGAATGACGCCTGAGAGTTTTTCAGCAGACCGCTATCGCGCAATCCGGCGCGGCGTCAACTTCCCTGCTTGGGCGGCGCCTTGTCGGCGGGTTCGAAACCCTTGGCCTTGAGCAGCGCGACCGAATCCGGTGACGTCAGGAACGCGATCAGCGCCTTCGCCGCGTCCTGCTCCTTGCTGGTCGCGAGCACACCGGCGGAGAAGCGGGTGAAGTTCTGCAGGTCGCCGGACAGCGGTCCGACGATCTCGGTGCCGGGCACCGGCATCAATTCCGGAATCTGCTGGATGGCGAATTCAGCTTCGCCCTTGGCGACGAGCGCCCCGGTCGGATCGCCGTGACCGAACTTGGTCTTGGCTTTCATCTCCTCGGCGATCCCGAGCCGATCGAGCACCTTGACGAAATAGATGCCGCTGGCGCCGCCGCTCGCGGGATCGGTATAGGCAATCGCGCTCGCGCCGAGCAGGGTCTGCTTCAATGCCTCGGGGGTGCTGATGTCGGGCTTGGTTGCGCCCTTGCGCATGGCGACGCCGATCCCGGACTTGGCGATGCCGACACCGGTGCCGTCGACCACTTTGCCGTCCTTGGTCAGCGTCTCGATCCCCGACGTGGTGGTGACGATGAGATCGGCGACTTCACCATCCTGCACGCGCTTGCCGAGTGCGCCCGATGGCGCCAGCACCAGATCGATCTTGTGGCCGGTGGCCTCGAATTTCGGCTTCAGCTCCTGCCATGCATCGGTCATCGCGGTGGTGCTGAGGACTTTAAGCTCGGCCGCGCCCGCCATACTTGTCTGCAAGCAGAGCGCGAGCAGTGCAACACCGGCAAGCCGGAGCGACGACGTCTTGGTCATTGGCGTTTCCCCTGGTGTGGTTGCAGCAATTAGACCCCGAATTGGGGTAGGGTTCAACGCCCTTGCCGGCCTCCGCGACCCCGCCCGGCAAAGCTTGATTGCCTCTTCTGCCTGTGGGAAGGGGTGCAGATGAAAACCGCGCCACCATCGACGTGGCGGCAACGCGCAGAGGCGATATGGCCGAGACTTCCTTCGACGTTCTGATCATCGGCTCCGGACCGGGCGGTTACGTCGCCGCGATCCGGGCGGCGCAACTGGGCTTGAAGACCGCGATTGTCGAGCGTGCCTATCTCGGCGGCATCTGCCTGAACTGGGGCTGCATCCCGACCAAGGCGCTGCTGCGCTCGGCGGAAATCTACCACTACATGCAGCACGCCAAGGATTACGGGCTGTCGGCCGACAATGTCCGCTTCGATCCGAAAGCGGTGGTTCAGCGCTCGCGCGGCGTCTCCAAGCGGTTGAATGACGGCGTCGGCTACCTGATGAAGAAGAACAAGGTCGATGTGATCTGGGGCGAAGCCAATATCGACGCCCCCGGCAAAGTCACGGTCAAGGCCAGCAAGGCCGAAGCCCCAAAGGGCGCGCTCGGACCCGGAAATTATACCGCCAAGCACATCATCATCGCGACCGGTGCCAGACCGCGGGCGCTGCCTGGGATCGAGCCCGACCAGAAACTGGTGTGGACCTATTTCGAGGCGATGGTGCCGGAAAAAATGCCGAAGTCGCTGCTGGTGATCGGATCCGGTGCGATCGGCATCGAGTTCGCATCATTCTACTGCACCCTCGGCGCCGAGGTGACGGTGGTCGAGGTGCTGCCGCAAATCCTGCCGGTCGAGGACGCCGAGGTCGCCGCCTTCGCGCGCAAGAGCTTCGAGAAGCAGGGCATCAAGATCCTCACCGGCACCAAGGTCACCAAGCTCGACAAGAAGTCGGATTCGGTGACCGCCACCATCGAGGATGGCAAAACCACGCAATCGCTGACCTTCGACCGGGTGATCTCGGCGGTCGGCGTGGTCGGCAACATCGAAAATCTCGGCCTCGAAAAGCTCGGGGTGAAGACCGACCGCGGCACCATCGCGATCGATGGCTACGGCCGCACCAACGTTCCCGGCATCTACGCCATCGGCGACGTCGCCGGCCCACCGATGCTGGCGCACAAGGCCGAGCACGAGGGCGTGATCTGCGTCGAAGCGATCAAGGGTTTGAAGCCACACCCGATGGACAAGCGCCTGATTCCGGGCTGCACCTATTGCTCGCCGCAGATCGCCTCGGTCGGGCTCACCGAGGCGGCGGCGAAAGAGAAGAAGCTCGACATCCGGGTCGGCCGCTTCCCGTTCATCGGCAACGGCAAGGCGATCGCGCTCGGTGAGGACCAGGGCTTCATCAAGGTGATCTTCGACAAGAAGACCGGGCAATTGCTCGGCGCGCACATGATCGGGGCGGAGGTGACCGAGCTCATTCAGGGCTACGTCGTCGCCATGAACCTCGAGACCACGGAGGAAGAACTGATGCACACCGTGTTCCCGCACCCGACGCTGTCGGAAATGATGAAGGAAGCGGTGCTCGACGCCTATGGCCGGGTGTTGAACATGTGATGGCGCCGCCGCAAGCGGCGCCGGTACTTTTACGATCAAGGGCAGTTTCACCGGGGGGCGAGAGCATGGGCATCTTTTCGTGGATCATCATCGGCCTGCTGGCGGGCTGGCTGGCGGCCAAGATCACGGAATCGCCGCACGGCCTGTTGCGCAATCTGCTCGTCGGCCTGGTCGGGTCGATGCTGGGTGGATTTCTGTTTACCAAGCTCGGCCTGAACGTGGTGCCGGAC